>Ga0209460_1000068_pt1 | contig 162804 bp, 133 predicted proteins | sample EBPBio132013_DNA_FD_185868 | JGI IMG/M metagenome (GOLD analysis project Ga0209460, IMG submission 185868) | Wastewater treatment Type I Accumulibacter community from EBPR Bioreactor in Madison, WI, USA - Reactor 2_5/13/2013_ DNA (SPAdes)... | ecosystem: Engineered > Bioreactor > EBPR >... | reverse complement strand
TTAACTATATGTTTTTATCAATATGTCAAAGATACAATATGAAAGCAAATCACAACGTCATATAATGGTTATAGTCAAGTAAACAAGTTTTTATCAATATGTCAAAGATACAATATGAAAGCAAATCACAACTATACTCATTCAAACCCTCTTGCAAATCATGTTTTTATCAATATGTCAAAGATACAATATGAAAGCAAATCACAACAATAGCTTCTTTATCTGTTTTAGCTGTAAAGTTTTTATCAATATGTCAAAGATACAATATGAAAGCAAATCACAACCCACATTCAGGGCATTCAATTTGTTCTATAGTTTTTATCAATATGTCAAAGATACAATATGAAAGCAAATCACAACAATACTGTATTTCTTCTTCTATTGGCATATGTTTTTATCAATATGTCAAAGATACAATATGAAAGCAAATCACAACCAGATCCTGAAAAAGCAGATATGGAAGAGGTTTTTATCAATATGTCAAAGATACAATATGAAAGCAAATCACAACAGCCCAAGCGGTTGAGTGCAATTTGTCCGCGTTTTTATCAATATGTCAAAGATACAATATGAAAGCAAATCACAACAAAACCTCAAAACCATGACAACAAAACGCAGTTTTTATCAATATGTCAAAGATACAATATGAAAGCAAATCACAACATAAGGTAGGCACGTTCTGCATCGCTTACAGTTTTTATCAATATGTCAAAGATACAATATGAAAGCAAATCACAACAGCTATTTGCATATACGTGTGGTATAAAAGTTTTTATCAATATGTCAAAGATACAATATGAAAGCAAATCACAACCATTATCTCTAACTGAGCTTAATGTGGTTAGTTTTTATCAATATGTCAAAGATACAATATGAAAGCAAATCACAACTGTTTTGGTAAACTAAATCGTGATACTGTTGTTTTTATCAATATGTCAAAGATACAATATGAAAGCAAATCACAACTACTTTCTTGTTCTGCTTGCTTGGTTAATTGTTTTTATCAATATGTCAAAGATACAATATGAAAGCAAATCACAACTGAAGATAGACCAGACTGGGGAAGCGAGGAGTTTTTATCAATATGTCAAAGATACAATATGAAAGCAAATCACAACAAGAGTAATAATAATTGTATAGGAATGGGAGTTTTTATCAATATGTCAAAGATACAATATGAAAGCAAATCACAACGCCATTCAATACTAACTTTAAATTCTTTATGTTTTTATCAATATGTCAAAGATACAATATGAAAGCAAATCACAACTGCATGACTTGCTTACTACAGATTACGTTCGTTTTTATCAATATGTCAAAGATACAATATGAAAGCAAATCACAACTAACTTTAGTTTTTAACTTAGCTTTATCCTGTTTTTATCAATATGTCAAAGATACAATATGAAAGCAAATCACAACTCCTTGGTGCTTCAATTAGTGGAGATAAGGTTTTTATCAATATGTCAAAGATACAATATGAAAGCAAATCACAACTATGCGAAGTAATAAGGTAAATAGCGGCAAGTTTTTATCAATATGTCAAAGATACAATATGAAAGCAAATCACAACATGCACCAGATACACGACCAGCAGATACAGTTTTTATCAATATGTCAAAGATACAATATGAAAGCAAATCACAACTGAATTTGGAAACGCAATTGATTTATTATAGTTTTTATCAATATGTCAAAGATACAATATGAAAGCAAATCACAACCCATTTTGTTTGTTTTTTAATTTGTTTTTTGTTTTTATCAATATGTCAAAGATACAATATGAAAGCAAATCACAACCCATAATTTGTTTCTAAGGCTGTTTGAGCAGTTTTTATCAATATGTCAAAGATACAATATGAAAGCAAATCACAACTTAAATTTAACTACATTACCAAAATAGGCAGTTTTTATCAATATGTCAAAGATACAATATGAAAGCAAATCACAACTTCAAATATTATCACCTATTATTACAGGGAGTTTTTATCAATATGTCAAAGATACAATATGAAAGCAAATCACAACTTGTAATTTTTACATTTTTAATAGGCTGTAGTTTTTATCAATATGTCAAAGATACAATATGAAAGCAAATCACAACCAAAACGGTGAATAATAGAATGATTTTTTGTTTTTATCAATATGTCAAAGATACAATATGAAAGCAAATCACAACCGGATTTACGGGTTCATTATCGATTGGTGGGGTTTTTATCAATATGTCAAAGATACAATATGAAAGCAAATCACAACTAATTTTCAATTTTTGTTGTCATGATTTCTGTTTTTATCAATATGTCAAAGATACAATATGAAAGCAAATCACAACACAAAACACCTTGAGCAGCTGCGGACACAGTTTTTATCAATATGTCAAAGATACAATATGAAAGCAAATCACAACGCTCTAATTTCATTTGGCTAATTGTTTAAGTTTTTATCAATATGTCAAAGATACAATATGAAAGCAAATCACAACGAGTTGCTTATGATAGTCCTTTTGTGTTTAGTTTTTATCAATATGTCAAAGATATCCGCCGCGGCGGAAAAGCAAATCACAACTCGATACTTTTGATTAGTTCTTATGTGTTGTTTTTATCAATATGTCAAAGATATCCGCCGCGGCGGAAAAGCAAATCACAACGCCGTAATTAATAACTATGAAAAAAAGGACCGTTTTTATCAATAAGTGCTGATTGTTTTTTGTTGTTTTTTTAATCGAATCAGCGAATCTCGTTCCTCGATTTCAAAGATATCCGCCGCGGCGGAAAAGCAAATCACAACGGCAGTTCATCGTCAGGGCTTGAAACGGGAGGTTTTTATCAATAAGTGCTGATTGTTTTTTGTTGTTTTTTAATTGAGTCGCTAATCTCATTCCTTAATTATAACGTTATAATTATAAACTATATAGCGATAGTTATTGCCAATTCAAATTATTAATTAAACAAAATAAACTGCTCAACTAACATTGGTGTAAATGAAATTAAAAAACCAATTATTGTAAAAATTATATCTATGTAAAAATAAATTTTTAGATGTGTTTTTTTAGTTAATACCAAAATTACACGAAATACAAATTGCACTAAAAAATAAATAAAAATCACAAATGCATGTTTGTTGTATTGTTTTCCTTCATCAAAATGTAAATGTGTAAAATTGCTAAACGCCCTAGATATACCACAAGAAGAACAATTTTTACCAGTTTGTTTTTTTATAACACAATCTAATGGATGGTTGTTTGGGTAAAAAAAATAGGAATAGCAAAACACTATTCCTATTAATACAATTACACCTAAATTTATATTTCTATAAACATTAGGCATTAATTTTACTGTGTACTTGTAGTATCAATTTTTAATTCTTTTAATTGCTGTGCGGCTTTAGTTAACGAATCCATTAAACCAGAATTTTCAAAAGCATCTTTCATTTTATCAGCGGCAGTTGCTATTACATACCATTGCCAGCCTGCAATTGCACATCCAATTATTGAGCAAATTAAACCAGCAACAGCCATGCCTTTTGGAGCACCAGCTTTATTTGCTTGATTAATGCTAATTATTGATACAATTAAACCTACTACTCCTGGTATTAAGGCATACATTCCTAAACAAGGAATAAATGACACAATTACCGTTATTATTCCTAAAATCATTCCGGCAATACCTAATGTTTTACCTGCATTTGCATTTTGTGTTGTGTTTGTTGTTTCTTCCATTTTTATAATTTTTACTTACAAATATACCATTATATCTATTTTCTCCTAATTAATTTTTTAAATTACTAAATAACATCGGCATACAAATCAAAATCGGTTGCACTAATAATTTTTGTGTTAACAAAACTACCTCTGCTTAAATATAATTTATCTGTAGCTTTAATTAACACTTCATTATCTACATCTGGGCTATCAAACTCTGTGCGCCCTACAAAATAATCTCCTTCTTTTTTATCTATTAATATTTTAAATTGTTTGCCTATTTTTTGTTGGTTTAATTGATAAGAAATTTCTTGTTGTATTTTCATTACCTCATCTGCCCTTTTACGTTTCAATTTCTCGGCTACATCGTCTTTTAAATTAAACGCATGGGTGTTTTCTTCGTGCGAGTATGTAAATATTCCTAATCTTTCAAAACGAGAGTTTTCTACCCACCTCAACATTTCTTCGTGGTCTTGTTCAGTTTCGCCAGGGTAACCCGCTATTAATGTTGTTCTAATTGCAATGCCTGGTATTTTATCTCGTATTTGATTTACAGTATCAATTGTTTTTTGTTTTGTTATACCACGCCTCATGCTTTTTAACATATTGTCGCTAATATGTTGCAAAGGCATATCTAAGTAATTACATACATTAGATTTGTTTTTCATTACATCTAATACTTCCATCGGAAATCCGCTTGGGAAAGCATAATGCAACCTTATCCATTCTATTCCTTCAACCTCACTTAATTTATCAATTAACTTTGCTAGTTCACGTTTTTTATAAATATCTAAACCATAATACGTTAAATCTTGTGCAATTAACAACAATTCTTTAGTGCCTTTTGCTGCTAAAACTTTTGCTCTTTCAACTAAGCTTTCAATAGGTTCGGAAATGTGGTTGCCTCGCATTAATGGTATTGCACAAAAACTACAAGGCCTATCGCAGCCTTCGCTAATTTTAAAATAAGCATAGTGTTGTGGTGTTGTAAGTAACCGCTCACCAACTAACTCATGTTTATAATCTGCCTTTAATGTTTTAAGTAGTTTGGGTAAATCTCTTGTTCCAAAATAGGCGTCAACTTCAGGAATTTCTTTTTCTAAATCTGGTTTATACCTTTCGCTTAAACAACCTGTAACATAAACTTTTTCTACATTACCATTCTTTTTTTCTTCAACAAATTTTAATATTGTATCTATACTTTCTTGTTTTGCACTTTCTACAAAACCACAAGTATTTATAATAATTATTTGATGGTCGTTATTTTCTGCCTCATGCTCTACATCAAATTTGTTAGCTTTTAATTGCCCCATTAATACTTCGCTATCAACCAAGTTTTTACTACAACCCATGGTAATAACATTTACTTTATTTCCTTTTAATGTTTTTGTTTTCATGTAAAAGCGCAAAGTTATTAATATTTATTGGTAATGCATTAAAAGGGTTATTAAAGCATTTTATTTTGTGCTTAAACTTTATAATTGTATGTTTTAATGGATTATTTTATTTAATTTTACTTGTTTTGAATATTAAATCTATCATATTAATAACTCTTATTTTATTTTCATTTTTTTCTTGTAAAACAGATGAATCTAAAAAGGAAATTAAAAAAGATCGCATTTTTGAAGGTTATCATGCTTACCTTGATGAAATTATTAAAAGTAAACAAGGCGTTTTTAGAGGTTTAAATTTAAACACTTCATCTGATAGTATTAAAACAACCGAAAATATTGCTCCAATTGAAAAAAGCCCAAACGATTTGTTTTTTGAATATAAGTTGGATAGTATAACAAATTACTCTATTAATTATTCATTTACAAACGATAGTTTAGATGAAATTAATGTTCAAATTAATTGTAATGATGTTGAACTTACATCTTATTTGTTTTGCGATTTAAAAGATTATTATGCCAACAAATTGCCTAATCCAACAGAAGACCAAGGATCTGTTGTTTATAATTGTTTTGAGGGCCAAAGAAAACCTTTTGTGGTAACATTAAGTGATAATAGTAGCCCTAATAAAGGCATTATTAACATGTATATTTATAAAGATAAATAATTTTATTTTTAATGTGCGGTATAGCAGGTTATATTGATTTTAGTAAAGCTATTCCATCTATCACTATTAATAAAATGATAGAACCTCTTAAACACAGAGGGCCAGATGGAAAATCATCAAAAATATTTAATACAGATAATTGTACAATAGCTTTAGGTCATACACGTTTATCTATTATAGATTTAAGTGATAAAGCCTCACAACCTATGCAATACAAAAATTATTGTATTACGTTTAATGGAGAAGTTTATAATTATAAAGAAATTAAAGAAGAATTAATAAGCAAACGCCATTCTTTTATAACCGATAGCGATACCGAAGTGATTTTACATGCATTTGAAGAATGGGGAGATAGCGCAGTAAATAAATTTATAGGAATGTTTGCTTTTGTAATTTTCGATGAACTAAATCATGTAATATACTGTTATAGAGATAGAGTTGGCGTAAAACCATTTTATTATTTTGTTACAAATGAGTTTTTTGTTTTTGCATCAGAACTAAAATCCTTTCATCAATTTCCAAATTTTAAACCTGAAATTAACACCGATGCTTTAGCAAATTATTTTGTGCATGGTTCTGTACCATACAACCAATGTATATTTAATAGTTGTTTCAAACTTTTACCTGGCAATTATTTAAAATATAACTTAACCACAAAACAAATTATTACCAAACAATACTGGACAATAATTGATGCTTACAACAAACCTAAACTAAATATAAATTATAACGATGCTATAGCTGAAACAACCAAACAATTAGGTAAAGCAGCTAATTACCGTATGGTTGCCGATGTTAAAGTTGGTGTGTTTTTAAGCGGAGGTTACGATAGTGCAAGCCTAACAGCATTATTACAAAAAAACAATAATCAACAAATAAACACGTTTACAATTGGCGTGCCTCATTTTGGTTTAAACGAAGCGCCATTCGCAAAAAAAATTGCACAACACCTTCAAACTAACCATACAGAGTATGATTGTACCGAAAACGAAGCTTTAGCACTTATAGAATCTCTCCCATATTATTACGACGAACCGTTTGCTGATAGTAGTGCAATACCAACATTATTAGTAAGTCAATTGGCAAAAAAATCAGTAACTGTTGCGTTAAGTGCCGATGGTGGAGATGAATTGTTTGCAGGTTATAACCGCTATTCATTTGTAAATAACCAAGGGAAAAAACTTAAAAAAATTCCTGCATTTATTAAAAAAGGCGCTGTTGCAAGTATGAATAAAGTTAACCCTAATAAAATTCCTATTTTAAAAAACACTTATAATTTTATTGATAGATTTCATAAACTTAAATATTTATTGCAAAACCACAGCGATGAGATTCTACTGAAACGTTTAACAGAAGTGTTTTCAGTTGACGATGTTAATAGATTAGTTAATTTTCCATTTACAATTAATTATTCTGGATATCATCATTTGATAAATAATTCTAATTACACAACATTAAATTATATGCTTGCAACTGATTTTGTGAGTTACTTACCTAATGACATTTTGCATAAGGTAGATAGAGCAAGCATGAGCGTGAGTTTAGAAGCGCGAGAACCTTATTTAGATCATCAATTAGCAGAATGGTGCGCCCAATTACCTGATGAGTATAAGCTATATAATAAAACAAAAAAAAGAATTTTAAAAGACATTACCCATCAATTAATTCCAAAACAATTAATGGACCGCCCAAAAATGGGCTTTGCTATTCCTGTTGCAAATTGGTTACAAAATCAATTAAAAACAACATTAAATAATTATATTAATGAAGATAATTTAAACCAAATGCCATTTTTAAATAAACATTATGTTTTATCTTTGAAATCTGATTTTTTAAATGGAAAAACTTGGTTAGCAACTAGATTATGGCATATATTAATGTTTATAATGTGGTATAAAAAATGGATGAAATAAAAAATGTATGAGTAAAAAAATTATAATAGGAACAAGGGGAAGCGATTTGGCACTGTGGCAAGCTAATTACACCAAAGATAAACTTGAAGATTGTGGTGCAGAAGTAGAAATAAAAATAATTTCAACATCAGGAGATCGTTCACAAGAATGGAACACGAGCTTTGATAAACTTGAAGGAAAAGGTTTTTTTACAAAAGAACTAGAAGAAGCTTTACTAAATAAAAGTATTGATTTAGCTGTTCACTCTCATAAAGATTTACCAACCGAACAACCTTATGGTTTAATTATTGCGGGCGTTAGCAAACGAGCCGATCCAAGCGATACCATTTTAATAAATAAAAATTGTGTTGATGATTCTTTAAAATTTAACTTTAAAAAAAACGCAAAAGTTGGCACCTCTTCTGCACGTAGAAAATCTCAACTGTTAGCGTTTAGACCAGATGTTCAATTATTAGATTTAAGAGGAAATGTTACCACACGAATTGAAAAATTACGAAAAGGCGAATATGATGCAATTGTTTTAGCAACTGCGGGTATTGAAAGGTTAGAATTAGATTTAGATGATTTATATGTAGAGCAATTAAACCCAGAAATTTTTGTTCCTGCTCCTGCACAAGGCGTTTTAGCCTGGCAAACACGCGAAGATGATGATGCAACTATTTCGCTAATTGACAAAATAAGTGATTTTGATGTATTGGTAAAAATTAATATTGAACGAAACATTTTACGAGGCTTTGATGGTGGATGCCAATTACCGTTGGGTGTTTATTGCGACGCAGACCCCGATGATGATGATCGTTTAAAGTTTAAAGTTTGGTTAAGTGTGGCTGATGCATGGGATAAGCAACCTAAACAATTGTATTTTGAAACTTTAAACACCGATGGTTTTGCTGATGAAATTGTAGATAAAGCAAAAAGTATTAAAGGGAAAAAAGTTTACATTACAAAAAATTTAAATGATGGCAATTACTTTAATAGCTCGCTAACAAAGCTAGGTTACGATGTTGTTGGAAAAAGCTTAATAGATTTTAAAGAAATTAAAATAAGAGAATTACCAAAATCTGATTGGATATTTTTTAGTAGCAAACATAGTGTGCGGTTTTTTATGCAACAAAAGCCAGATGTTAAAGGTGTAAAATTTGGTTGTGTAGGCGCAAGCACAAGTGCAGAGCTAAGAACCTTTGGGTACAGAGCAGATTTTATTGGTTCAGGCACAGATACAAAATTAATTGGCAAACAATTTGCAGCTAAGGTTGGAAACGGAAAAGCTCTTTTTCCAATTGCTAAAGACAGTTTAAAAACTTTTCAATGGCAAATGCCTAAACAAGATAATGTTATTAACCTAAACATTTACTGGACGGTTAAACAAAGCGTAGATGTAAATGATGATATGGATATTTTAGTTTTTACCAGCCCAAGTAATTTATTAGCATATATCGAAAAAAACAAAATTAAACCTACGCAAAAAATTGTTGCTATGGGCGATTCAACTGGTAAAGAGTTGGATAAATTAAAAATTAAAAACTACATAAAACCCAATAGTTTTGATGACTTAGGGTTAGTACAAGCTGTGTTGGGGGTTTAATTTTTGAAAATTAATGTCATTTATACATGGTTTAGACCAATTCGTGTAATATTTATTATTAAATCGCTTTAAGTGTATTTTAATAGTAAATTTTTTATTATTTTTATTATATATTATTACATTAAATGAAATTAAAAGTTTTTATTAAAAGTTTTTTTAATATTCGAAATAGAATTAAAACTCTTTTATTGGTTATACTATTCATAACACAATCAACTTATTCGCAGGTTTTAATAAACGAATATTCTGCATCTAACTTAAGCTCATTTACAGATAATTTTGGAAGCACAGAAGATTTTGTAGAATTATACAACACCTCTGCTACTCCTATAAATCTTACAGGGTACCACTTAAGTGACAAAGCTACTAACCTTACTAAATGGACATTTGGAAATGTAACAATTAATGGAAATAGTTTTTTAAGAATTTGGGCTTCTGGTCGTGGTATTAACGTTGGTGCAAATTTACATACAAGCTTTAATTTAAAACAATGCAGTGGAGATAAAATTGTTTTTTCTAGTCCTGCACTTACAATTATAGATTCTTTAACCATGCAACGCACTCAAGTTGGACACTCTAGAGGGCGCACAACTAACGGTGGTTCTGCATGGAGCGTATTTATAGCCCCAACACCCAACGCATCAAACAACACAGCTACAGCATATTTAGGCTATGCCCCTACACCAACGTTAAGCATTCCTGCTGGTTTTTATGCAAGTGCACTAAACATCAGTTTACCAAGCTTTGGACCAACTGTTTTAGTACGATACACAATAAACGGAAGTACGCCAACAACAGGCTCTACCTTGTATTCAGCGCCTATTGCAATACCCACAACAAGTGTTGTTAGAGCTCGTTCTTTTAGCACAAATCCTTTAATACTGCCCAGTTTTATCGAAAGCAATACTTATTTTATAAATGTAAACCATTCCATAAATGTCCTTTCAATATTTAGTGATAATATAACTAATTTAATGGGTGGTTCAATAGTAGTACCTCAAACTGGTTTAGAGTATTTTGATGAAACGGGCGCATTTAAAACAGAAGGGTTTGGGCAAACTAATAAACATGGGAATGACTCTTGGGCTTACGCTCAAAGAGGTATTGATTTTATAGCGAGAGATGAATTTGGATATAGCGATGTTTTAAAACATAAATTTTTCAATAATAAAACACGAAATAAGTTTCAACGTTTAATTATAAAAGCTGCGGCAAACGATAATTATCCATTTACAGGTACGTCATCTCCAACAAGTCTTGGAGGCGCTCATATTCGTGATTCTTACGTGCATACCATTTCTCAAAAAGCTAAACTTCATCTTGACGAGCGTACATGGGCACCTGCTGTATTATATGTAAATGGTAGATATTGGGGTGTTTATGATGTTAGAGAAAAAGTTGATGATGACGATTTTACTGAATACTATTATAATACAAAAAAAGATTCATTGCAATTTTTACAAACATGGGGTGGTACTTGGTCAGCATATGGTGGAGCTCAGGCACAAACAGATTGGAATACAATAAAAAACTACATCACTTCAAACAGTATGGTAAATCCTGCTAACTATAATTATGTAACAACAGTGTTTGACACTAAAAGTTTAGCAGACTATGTTATACTTAATTCGTACGTTGTTTCAATGGATTGGCTTAATTGGAATACAGCATGGTGGAGGGGTATAAATTATAATGGAGTTAAAAAACAATGGAGATATACTTTGTGGGATTGTGATGCAACTTTTCATCATTATATTAATTACACAGGTATCCCTAACACTACACCAAATGCAAACCCATGCGATCCCCAGTCATTAAACAATCCCGGTAATCAAGGTCACGTTCCAATTTTAAATGCACTATTAACTAATCCTACATTTAAACAATATTATGTAATGCGATATTTTGATTTATTAAATTCAGGATTAAGTTGCACGCGTATGATACAGGTTTTAGATAGTATGATTTTAAAAATTACACCTGAAATGCCTGGCCAAATTACACGTTGGGGAGGAAATATGGGGCAATGGAACCAAAACGTACAAGATTTGAAAAATTTTATTTTACAAAGGTGTGATAGTGTTAAGGCAGGATTTGACAATTGCTATAATGTTACTGGCCCACACAAAGTAACAATAAAAGTAGTTCCTGCTAACGCTGGTTTTGTGGCATTTAACTCATTAACTTTAACCTCTTTTCCTTGGACAGGCTCTTATCCAGGAACTTTACCAAACCTTGCAACAGCAATTCCAAATCCAAACTACTGTTTTACACATTGGAGTGCTACTTCTAGTTCAATTACGCCTAACACAGCTGCAACTAATGTTTCAATAACATTAAATGCAAGCGATACAATAATTGCTCATTTTGCAATTAACCAAACATTAACTACCGTGCCAGAAACAGCAACAATATGTGCAGGAAAAGGTATTCAACTTGAAGCATTAAATGGGTTTGAATACAATTGGACCCCTCCAATTGGTTTAAGTTGTACTTCATGTTCTAACCCAGTTGCCTCACCTATGGTGAGTACTATTTATACAGTTGGCCCAAGCAGTTGCACAAGCTTTAAACAAGTAACAATTACAGTTGTACCTTCTCCCACTATACAATTAACATCAAGCTCGGCTATGTTATGTGAGGGTAAAACATTTACTTCTCAAATTACAGCAACAGGTGCTCACACTTATACATGGAGTCCTTCAAATTCAGTTAGCAATTTAAATTCGCCAATTATAATTGTTAACCCTACTGTTAGTACAGTATATACTGTAATTGGAGCAAATAATTATAGTACAACAAGTTGTGTTGAACAATCGAGTATTAATATTATTGTAGCGCCTCAAATTATCCCAAATATTTCAGCAAGTGTAAGTATTTGTGCGGGTGAAAAAGCAAAATTTTCAGCATCAGGAGGAACTAATTATGAATGGATTCCTTCTGATGGATTAAATAACACCTCATTACCTAATGTCATATCAAGTGCATCAAGCAATATAATATATACTGTTAATATTACTAAAGATGGGTATTGTAGTGCAAGCGCAACAACTACATTAATTGTAAACCCACTTCCAAAAGTAGATGCAGGATTAGATTCTACCTACAATGTTGATGAACAAATATTTATTACAGCAAAAGGCACAGGTACTATAACTTGGATTGCTGGTGAGTACATAGTTTGTAAAGAATGCCCTCAAACTCAAATACAACCTAAACGAGATGGTTGTTATGTAGCTGAAGCAATAAATCAATATGGTTGCAAAGTTACAGACCAGGTTTGTATAAGTGTTACAAATAACTGGGGAATGTTTGTTCCAAACTCATTTACACCAAATGGCGATGGCTTAAATGATAAATTTTTAGTTTATGCTAATTCAATATTAAGTTATAAAATGGAAATATTTGATAGATGGGGCAAATTGTTGTTTGCATCAAACAATATTGATAATGGATGGGATGGAACATATAAAAATATGCCATGTAATTTAGGAGTATATAATTATAAACTTCTTTTTAAAGGTGTAGATGGCGTTATGCGTGAAAAACTTGGAAGTATTACTTTAATGAACTAAGCATTAAAATCAAACTATTTTATGAAAACTAAAGTTTATATACAAACATTAATTTGTTTTCTATATTTCAATATTTGCTTTTCTCAATGGAATTCAAACACAACGATTAATACTCAGCTCATAAACGCATCTAACATTCAAAGAGACATTTCAATATCCAATGATAAAAAAAATGGTGCAATTTTAATTTGGGAAGATTTAAGAAGCGGAATAGCTGAAGATGTTTATGCACAAAGAGTAAATTCTAACGGTATTGCAAAATGGGCAACTAACGGTGTTGCGGTTTGTACAGCACTAAATAAACAAAACTCAATATCTTCTGTAGAAGATGGCAACGGTGGCGTAATTATAACATGGGATGATTATAGAAGTGGAAATTCAGACATTTATATACAAAAATTAGATTCAAACGGTGTTGCACAATGGGCTACTAATGGCGTTGCAGTTTGCACAAAATCTTTAAATCAAGAAAGTTCAAAAATAATTAGTGATGGCGCAGGTGGTGCAATTGTTGTTTGGGAAGATTCAATTAATGGAGCTTTAGATATTTTTGCTCAAAGAATAAATAGTAGCGGAGTTCCTTTATGGACCACTGGAGGTGTTGCAATTTGCACTGCCCCGTTAGATCAAATAAGACCTAGATTACAACCAGATAATTTAGGTGGAGCATTTATAGTATGGCAAGATAGGCGCGGAGCATTAAACTACGATATTTATGCGCAACACATTAATGCTTCAGGTATTGTAATGTGGCCTGCTAACGGCATTGTGGTTTGTAACGCAATAAATACACAAACACGTCCAAAGCTAAGAGGCGATGGCAATAATGGAGTAATAATAGCTTGGCAAGATAAAAGAAATGCTTTAGATTTTGATTTATATGCTCAAAGGCTTGACGCATTAGGAAATATAAAATGGGCCGCAAATGGGATTGTAGTTTGTAATGCAACTGGAAATCAAGAAGAGCTTGATTTAACAAATGAAAACATACCTAATGGAATTGTAATTTGCTGGACCGATCATCGCTCTTTAATTAGCAACAATAGTGATATTTATATTCAAAAAATAGACACATTAGGAAATAATGTATGGGCATCTAATGGCGTTGCTTTGTCAAGCTCGTTCTTAGATCAAAAAAATTCAAACATTGTGGGTGATGGTACTGGTGGCGCTATTGTTGTTTGGCAAGATTCTATTGCGGGTAATCAATGGGATATTAGAAGTCAAAAAGTAAATTCAAATGGGTTACAACAATGGGCATTAAACGGAATAGCAGTTAGCGATCATTCAACATCACAAACACAACCTGTAAACATTTCTTCTTTTGCAGGTAGCTGTATTTATGCTTGGGAAGATAACAGAAACGGAATTGAAGACATTTATATACATAGATTACCATTTACTATTACATCTTTTAACACAAATAAAGTGTCTGATTTAGATTTTAAAATTTATCCTAATCCGTTTAATGAAAGCACTAATATTTTTTATAAAAACACTTCCGAATTTGATTTTATAAGTGTTGAGTTTTCAGATTTAACAGGCAAAAAAGTGGAACTAAATTATAATATTATCAATAATAATATAAAAATTAATAGAAATAACATACCTGCAGGAATTTATTTTTACAACATTAATTTAAAAAATATTAATTTAAAAGGAAAATTAATAATAAGTGATTATTAAATTGTAACTACATTTATAAATTTAGCGTATATGCTAAACCCACAATAAAATTGTTTTCTATTCCGGCAATATTAAATTCGTTTTGTACTAGATAATAAACATTAATTGAGTTTCTATAATTAAGTTCATACTCTATACCACCAACATATCTTATTCTGTGAAAATCACCATTATATCTAGTGTCATTATCTCTCCATGATCTAATTTGATAACGTAATTCACATGATAAATAGGGGGTTATTTTTTCTGTAACAGCATATTTGAAATCCGTTTTAAATCGTAAAAATTGCTCGGGTAATTTACCTTTTTTACTTGTTAAATAGTCTCTAACTTCTATTTGATATCGAATTCTTTCGGAAATGGTAAATTTATTAAATTTCTTTTTATATGTTAAATCTGAACTTAAACGATGTCTGTAACTTACACGCATATCAATTTTCACTTTTTGTATAAACCTATACGAAGGGCTTATTTTAATATGTTTATTTAATTTATAATCAACCCCAATATTTGTATAAAATAAATTTATCCGTTGAAAATTTTCTCTTAATCTAGTTTCTTGATCAACTGCAATTGAAATTTTTTTGGTAATTTTTTTTTGTAAAGTAAATGTAGCCCATAAACCCGCATCCTTTTCTATTTGTGAACTAACTGTATTATTAAAAACACTAAAAAACAAAAATATTATAATAAATTTTTTCAAATTAATTAATTATAACTATATCTTTTAAATCAATAACTTGTTTTTTTTCTGTTATTTCTACTTCAAATAAAGTTTCCTTAGGCACTTTTAATGATGGTTTAGTGTTATCTTTTCCAATTGCATAAACTTTATACTTACCTTTTCTTAAGTAATTAAATGAAAAAGTGCCGTCATTTGTGGTACGAATATTATCACCAACTTCATTTTCATCTCCATAAATAATATAAACAAATTCGCCAGGCAAATAATGTTCAGATAATAAAACTGTAAAAGTTGGGTCATAATTTTTAACATACAACCTTCCTTTAATTGTTGCAAATCCTCCTTCGCCAGGTTGTTTTTTACAGCTTGAAATAAATACCATTAAAATTGTAATTACTGTTAATTTAATGTGTTTATATTTTATCATCTTTTAATAATGTTTAATGTAAAGTTAATTTAATTTACAGTTTAAAAAAGTAAATTATATTAAAAATATTTATTTAAATATGTAAATTTATAAAGAGGTATAAATTATTAAAAATGAATATTAAATTCTTAAAATTTAAGCTATTTATATATATTGTATTGTGTAAAATAATAAGCATAAAGGCTCAATCATTTACAGAAATTGCATTTAATGAAAATAAAGCTATTGTTGACACATCTGAGATTTTTGAAAAAATAGAATCATCTAAATCCACATTTGATAGATTATTATTAGGAACTCCAAATGATAGTTTGTTAAATTATTATTGTGTGTTTTCTGAAACTAAAATGGCATATTTAGTGTTAGAAAAAGATCCTCAGTCTGCTTTAAACTATATTGCTAACACAAGGTCTAAATTTATTTATATTGATACAACTTTTAAGTTTGATAAAGAATTAGAACTATTATTATTATTACAAAATATAATTACATTAAAGGCAGAAAAAAACAACTTTATTACTCAGCAAATTTTAGAAAAAAAATGTGAACAGTTTTATTTACAAAACAAAAACAATCCGCGTGCAAGTTTAATTTATGCATATTGCCAAAATACTTTTAATAAACCAAAACAAGCATTAACATTAATAAATATAACCATTGAAAAATTTAAATTAGAAAAACACAATGCTCAAAAAATAGCTTGGGGTATAGCTTTTGCAAAAAACATAAAGAAAAAAATATTAAAAACTAAAACTTAACTTAATCTTCCTTTTATAATTTCATCAACTACTGCAGGGTCTAATAAAGTTGACGTATCGCCTAAGTTAGATAATTCACCTTCCGCAACTTTTCTTAAAATACGACGCATAATTTTTCCGCTCCGTGTTTTAGGAAGACCATTTACGATTTGAATTTTATCTGGTTTAGCAATTGGCCCAATTTCCTTATTTACTATTTCAATTATTTCTTTTTTAATTTGATCGGGGTTTTTGTTTGTATTTGTAGCTATGCAATAAGCATATATGCCCTGTCCTTTAATTTCATGAGGATATCCGGTAACCGCACTTTCAACAATATCTTCATGCATATTTATTGCGCTTTCAACTTCTGCGGTACCAATTCTATGGCCACTTACATTTATAACATCATCTACTCTACCTGTAATTCTATAATTACCATCTTTATCTCTTTTACAACCATCGCCAGTAAAGTATAATCCTTTATAGGTAGAAAAATAAGTTTGTTTACAGCGCTCATGGTCGCCGTAAGTAGTTCTAATAATGCCAGGCCATGGAAATTTTATGCATAAATTACCCTCAACATTATTACCTAATATTTCTTCTCCTTTATCATCAACTAATATAGGTTGAACACCCGGCAATGGCAATGTTGCATAACCTGGTTTTGTTTTTGTAATTCCTGCTAAAGGCGAAATTAAAATGCCAGCTGTTTCTGTTTGCCACCAAGTATCAACAATTGGACAGTTTTCTTTACCTATATTTTTATTATACCAATGCCAAGCCTCTTCGTTTATGGGTTCGCCAACACTACCTAATACTTTTAGCGAATTTAATTTATATGGTTTTACAAAATCTAATCCAGCAGCCTCTAAAGCTCTAATTGCTGTTGGTGCAGTGTAAAAATGAGTTACTTTATATTTATCAATTACTTGCCAAAACCTACTTGCATCTGGGTATGTTGGTACGCCTTCAAATAAAACTGTTGTAGCCGCATTTAATAATGGCGCATAAGCAATATAGCTATGCCCGGTAATCCAACCCACATCTGCTGTACACCAATAAATATCATTTGGCGCATATTGAAAAACATTTGAAAATGTATAAGCAGTATAAACCATATAACCTCCTGTTGTATGTACAACACCTTTTGGCTTACCTGTACTTCCGCTTGTGTATAAAATAAATAATGGGTGTTCAGAATCAACAAACACAGGTTCGCATTTTGCAGGTTGGTTATTTACTTCTTCTTCCCAATTTAAATCTCTATTATTTATTAACGTTATTTTTTCGTTAGTACGATTAAAAACCAAAACATGTTTAACAGAATCGCATTGTGTTAATGCCTCATCAATTGTTCCTTTCATAGGAATTACTTTGTTACCTCTATACGCACCATCTGTAGTTAAAACAACTTTACATTTAGCATCGTTAATTCTGTCTTTTAATGCATTTGAACTAAATCCTCCAAAAACAACTGAATGAATTGCACCAATTCTTGCGCATGCTAACATTGCATAAATTGCTTGCGGAATCATAGGCATATAAATACAAACTCTATCCCCTTTTGTAACATCCAATTTTTTTAAAACATTTGCCAACTTACAAACCTCATCATGTAATTGCTGATAACTAATTATTTCGTTTTTTTCGTTAGGGTTATTTGGTTCAAAAATAAATGCTGTTTTATTAGCATGATGTGGCAAATGTCTGTCAATACAATTTTGAGTAATGTTTAATTGCCCATTAATAAACCAATTTATTTTAGGCTCATCAAAATTCCACTCTACTGTTTTGCTCCATTTTTTATTCCAAACAAAACTGTTAGCAATTGAGTCCCAAAATTTCTCAGGCTGTTCAACACTCAATTTATACTGTTGTTTATACTCTTCAAATGAGTTAACTTTAATCATGTATTTTTTTCTTTAAATATTTGTTTGTTGGCATTAAACTTTTTTGAATTCTACTAGCATAAACAATACTATCATGGATTTCTTTTTGTTTGTCTTCTAATAATTTTTTTTGCTTTAGTACTTCTAAATTAGCTTTTTGTTTCTGTTTAAAATTAATAAAACTAATAATTAATAAAACGCTTAATAAGACTGATGCCACAATTACAATTGTATTTATTTGTTTTTGCTTTTCTAATTTTGTTTGAGCTATTAATTTTTCTTTTGCTCTTAATTGATCTTGATTTTCTTTTTCAAAAACTAATTCTTGTTTAGCAATGCCTCTAAGTTGTAACGTTTTTTGTAATGTTGTGTAAAATGTAAAATATTGCTGGTGGTAATACAGCGAACTATCAAACACTCTCTTTTTTTCAAATACTTTTGATATAATTAAATTAAGTTTTAATAAGTTTTCTTTTTGGTTCTGTGTTTTTGCTGTACTTAATCCTTTTCTAGCATAATATAAGGCAGAGTCTAATTCATTTAAATTATAATAAGCATCGCAAATTACTTCATAATTACCCGTTAAACCTAACAGCCTATTGCCTAGTATATTTAATTGCATGGCTTGTTTTGCGTATTCAATTGCTTTAATAAATTTTTTGTTTTTTGTATAAAAAGCAGCTAATGAATTTAAAGCTATAGCATAATGAAATTCATCATTTTCTTTTTTAGATAAATCTATTGCATTATTTAAGTATTTTAAAACAGAATCGTTTTTGCTATAATTTAAAGTATCAAAAAAAACATTTGAAATATCAACATAAAGACCAGCAACCTGATAATTATTTTTTAATTTTTTACCTAAATCAATTGCTTTATATAAATAGTTTAATGCATTTTGTTCATCATCTAAATGGTAATAAGTTACACCTAACGATTGTAATTGAAATAAAAGATTTAACGAGTCTTTTTTCGATTCAAAATATTTAATGGCTTTAAACGTGTTTTTTGCGGTTTCTAAATATCTACCAGATTGAGAATAAATTAAACCTAAATTATAATAGGTTTGCATTTCTTCTGTTGTATCATTTAATATCAACGCTATTTTTAATCTTTCGTTATACCATCTTTCTGATGTTATAATATCGCCTTCAATAAAATAAATTGCCCCAAGTATATTTTGCGACCTCATTAAAACATTATAATTACCGTATTTTTTACTAATTTTAATTGCGCTTAAAGCGTTATTTTTAGCTAACTTAAAATCGTTTTTATAATATGCAATTATAGATTTATGAAATTGAAATAAGGCTAAAAAATAATTATCTCCTTTTTTTATTGCTATTTCTTCTAATTTTAAATTTATTATTTCAGCAGAATCAATATTTTTATTAAGATTTGCAGTATATTGTTTAAATAATTTTAAATAAGGTAGTGAGTCTACACGCACTTGAGCAAATAAAGAGTTTCCACTAATTAAAAAAAATATTACAACAATTAAAATTTTACGCATTTTATCAAATTTAGTTTTATTTACTCACATGTACAATGTTTAAAAAGTTAATATTTAACTTAATTTTTATTTTTAAATATTTTACCTTTACATACTTATGAAACAAACATTTATTTTAATATTAGCATTTGTGGGTCTTATATCTTCGTGTGTACCTGCAAGAAAATTAGAAGAGTGCAATGCCGAAAAAACAGCAGCACAAAACGAATTAGCAGCTTTAAAAAAATCTGCTCAAGAATGCGAAACCAAATTAACCGAACTTAAAGAACAAATGGTTAAAAACGAAAAAGAAAACGTTGGTTTAAAAAGAGATACTTCTATTATTGGAAGCAACTACCGAAACTTAACTGGCAAGTACGATAAATTAGACCAATTAAATCAAAGTTTAATGGATCGATTAAATAAATTATTAGCAGGTAGCGAAAAAGATAATTCTAAATTAAGTGGCGATTTACAAATGACACAAGAGCAATTATTAAAAAAACAAGACGAGCTAAAACTTTTAGAAGCAAAACTTTTAAAACAACAGGCCGAACTTGATGCTTTAGCTCTTGCATTAAAACAACGCGAAGCAAGAGTTAATGAGCTTGAAAATATTATTAAACAAAAAGACCAGGCAACCGCCGATTTAAAGAAAAAATTAAGCGATGCCTTAACTGCTTTTGAAGGAAAAGGCTTAACTATTACTCAAAAAAATGGTAAAGTTTATGTAAGTATGGATGAAAGTTTACTTTTTGCGAGTGGTAAAACTAACGTACAACCTAACGGAATTGAAGCTTTAAAAAATGTTGCTAAAGTTTTAGAACAAAACACAGATATTAACGTAATGGTTGAAGGCCATACCGATGATGTGCCAATGAAAGGCGCTGGCGAAATTAAAGACAATTGGGATTTAAGTGTTATGCGCGCAACATCTGTAACTAAAATTATGTTAGGGGCATCTAATATTGACCCCAAACGTATAACTAGCGCCGGAAGAGGAGAGTTTTTTCCTTTAGACTCTTCTAAAACTCCAGAAGCCAGAAAGAAAAACAGAAGAACAGAACTTATTTTAACACCAAAACTTGATGAACTTTTCAAAATTTTAGGAAATAATTAATTTATAAAAAAATACACTTATGGGAATGATGAAAGAATTTAAAGAGTTTGCCATGAAAGGCAACTTAATTGACCTTGCAGTAGGTTTTGTAATGGGTGCTGCTTTTACTAAAGTTACAACAGCTTTTATTAATGGCATGGTTATGCCACTTGTTGGTATGATACAAGGTAAAGATTTTAACGATTGGAAAATTGTACTTAAAGAAGCACAATTTGGCCCAGATGGCAAAGAAACAGCAGCTCAAGTGGCTATTAAATACGGTAGTTTTATTACTGTAACTATTGAGTTTGTAATAGTTGCATTTGTTATGTTTATGCTAATAAAAGCAATTAATAAAATGAAAAAGAAAGAGATAGAAGCTCCTGCAACACCACCCGAACCTACAGCACAAGAAAAGCTATTAATGGAAATTAGAGATGCTTTAAAAAAATAAGTAATTTTTAAATAAAAAAGTCGCAAAATTTGCGGCTTTTTTTATTGTTATACTTTTGCTTAATGTATATATTTACACCCTAATTAATTATTATGAAAACTACTGCCTTAACCGATTTACACATTTCTTTAGGTGCTAAAATGGTGCCCTTTGCTGGCTACAATATGCCTGTTTCATACACAGGATTAAATGAAGAACATTTAACTGTTAGAAACGGAGTTGGTGTATTTGACGTAAGCCACATGGGCGAGTTTAGATTAAAAGGCGATAAAGCATTAGATTTAATTCAATTAGTTACCAGTAACGATGCTTCAAAATTAATTGATGGTAAAATTCAATACTCTTGTTTACCAAACGATAAAGGCGGCATAGTAGATGATTTGTTGGTTTATAGAATAAATGAAAAAGAATATTTTTTAGTTGTTAATGCTTCAAATATCGAAAAGGATTGGAACTGGATTAGCAAACACAATTCATTTGGTGTAGAAATGATAAACGAAAGCGATGATTGGAGTTTGTTAGCCGTTCAAGGCCCAAAAGCAATTTTAGCATTACAAAAACTAACCAAAGTTAATTTAAGTCAAATGGAATACTATACATTTTGTATAGATGAAATGGCAGGTATTTCCAATGTTATTATCTCAAACACTGGTTATACCGGGGCTGGTGGTTTCGAAATTTATATAAAAAATAAAGATGCAAAAGCAATGTGGGATGCAATTTTTAACGCAGGCGCAGAATATGGGATTAAACCAATTGGACTTGGCGCACGCGATACTTTACGTTTAGAAATGGGTTTTTGCCTATACGGAAATGATATTGATGATACAACCTCTCCTATAGAAGCTGGTTTAGGCTGGATAACAAAATTTACTAAAGATTTTATAAACCGTAAAGAAATTGAAGGTCATAAAACAAATGGAGTGTCAAAAAAATTAGTTGGTTTTGAAATGATAGAAAGGGGTATTCCTCGTCATGATTACCCAATTATAGACGCTAATGGAAAAGTTATAGGTAAAGTTACTTCAGGCACACAATCTCCTAGTTTAAATAAAGCTATTGGCTTAGGCTATGTTTCTGTTGAAAATGCTAAACTCGATTCAGAAATTTATATTTCTATCCGAGATAAAGGTGTTAAAGCAAAAATTGTTAAATTTCCTTTCTTTGCTAAATAATTATCGGATAAAAACACAAATTAAGCTAAAACTTCAAAATTAATTGTAACTTTTTTAAGTCTTTTAACGTAAACAGAAACAGTATTTTCATCGAATTTTGAGTTGTTTTAATCTAATACAATTTTATTTCGACAAAAATTTGAAAGAAAATGCTTAAAAATTAACTATATTTGGTTATCGGAATGAAGAAATTTTTACATATAACTATTGCTCTATTCATTGGTACTGCTGGTTATGCTCAAATACAACCTGAAATTTACAAAGGAGATAGCATTAACCGAACCGACGGAGATAACAAAAAACAAGGTAAATGGGTGCTTTTTGGAAAATATAAACCAGGCACTTGTTACACTCCAGAATCTAAAATAGAAGAAGGTAAATACCAAGATAATCGTAAAAAAGATATTTGGATTGAGTATTTCTGTAATGGTAATATGAAAAACAAATTAACCTTTAACAATGGTCGCCCAGATGGTTATGCAATTATGTACCACGAAAACGGAAAAATTAGCGAAGAAGGTAATTGGAAAATGAATAAATGGGTTGGTAATTATAAACTATATTACGAAAACGGACAAGTACAACACGAATTTGTTTTTAACCAAAGCGGTAAACGCGAAGGTCAACAAAAATATTATTACGATAATGGGCAAGTTGCAATTGAAGGTAACTTTGTTAATGGTAAAGAGTCTGGCTTAATTAAAGAATACTACGAAACTGGCGACACAAAAGCAGAAAAAAACTATGCTGATGGTAATGTAGATGTTGCAAGTATTAAAGAGTTTGAACCAAAAAAACCTATTGCTGATAAAAAGGACGCGCCTTTAAAAAATGCACCTAAAATTGTTGTAAAAGAAGATGAAAAACCAAACACAGCAAGTAAAAAACCAACTGTATTAAATGGGCAACACATTTTATATAACAGAAATAAACAAATTACTAAAGATGGCGAATTTAAAGATAATTTGTTTTTAACTGGGAAAGCCTACATTTACAACGAAGATGGTATTTTAGTTAGAATTGCAATGTACAAAGATGGTCAGTACATTGGCGATACACAAATTGAAAAGTAATAATTACTTTAAGTTAATTAAATCTTTTCCAATATCGTTTCTGTAATACTTATTTGAATAGTTAATTATTTCGGCGTTTTTAAAACTTTTATTTACTGCCTCATTAATAGTATTTCCAAAACTGGTTATTGCAAATACTCTACCGCCATTAGTTACAATTTTTTCTTCATTAAATTTTGTACCCGAATGAAATATTAACGAATCGTTTGTATTATTTAATCCATCTACAACTAATCCTTTTTCAAACTCTTCGGGATAACCACCACTAACCATTACAACTGTAGTTGCAGTTTGTTTTGTAGTTAAAAATTCTTTAGTGTTTAATGTTTGATTGCCTACACCTATTAATAAATCTAAAAAATCGCTTTCTATTCGAGGTATTACAACTTCGGTTTCTGGATCGCCCATGCGGCAATTGTATTCTATCACACAAGGTTCGCCATTGCAATTCATTAATCCAATAAAAATAAATCCACGGTAATCAATTCCTTCTTTATTTAAACCATTTATTGTTGGTTTAATAACTTTTTCTTCAACCTTTTTTATAAACTCTTCGTTAGCAAATGGCACCGGACTTACAGCACCCATTCCTCCTGTATTTAAGCCTGTATCGCCTACTCCAATTCGTTTGTAATCTTTTGCCGCTGGTAATATTTTATAATTTTTTCCATCGGTTAAAACAAAAACAGAAAGTTCAATGCCATGTAAAAATTCTTCAATAACTACTTTTGCGCTTGCGTTTCCAAATTTAGAATTAACCAACATGTTTTTTAATTCTGTTTTAGCTTCTTGCAAATCACTAATTATTAAAACACCTTTACCTGCAGCTAAACCATCTGCTTTTAATACAAATGGCGGATTTAATTTTTCTAAAAAAACATAACCTTCTTCTAAATTATCTTTTGTAAACGTTGCATATGCAGCAGTTGGTACATTGTGCTTTTGCATAAATTGTTTACTAAAATCTTTACTCCCTTCTAACTGAGCCCCATCTTTTTTAGGACCAATAACCGGTATGTCTTTTAACACCTCATCATTTAAAAAATAATCGTGTATGCCTTTAACTAAAGGGTCTTCGGGACCAACTAAAACTAAATTAATATCTTTTTCCCAAACTAAATTTTTAATGGCTTCAAAATCGGTAACAGAAATATTTACATTAGTTCCACAATTTGCTGTTCCTGCATTACCTGGAGCAATGTATAAATTTTGTAAATTTTTACTTTGAGAAATTTTCCATGCAAAAGCATGTTCTCGTCCGCCGGAGCCTAAAATTAAAACGTTCATAATTTATAATTGTTTTAGCAAACTTTTAAAACTTACTTTGTTTTCAAAAAATTTATTTAATTCGGTAATTGGTAACCGTTCTTGCTGCATTGTATCTCTGTGTCTTACAGTTACAGTTTTGTCTTCTTTGCTTTGATGATCAACCGTTATACAATACGGAGTGCCAATTGCATCGTGTCTGCGATAACGTTTACCTACAGTGTCTTTTTCGTCATAAGCAACTGCATAATCAAATTTTAAATCATTTATAATAGATTCTGCCAATTCGGGTAGTCCGTCTTTTTTTACCAAAGGAAACACAGCAATTTTAATTGGTGCTAATGCTGGCGGAAGATTTAAAACTGTACGTGTTTCACCATTTTCAAGCGGTTCTTCTTTATACGCTGCACTTAAAATTGATAAAAACAATCTGTCTAATCCTACGCTTGTTTCAACAACATAAGGCACGTATGATTTGTTTTCTTCAACATCAAAATATTGTAATTTTTTTCCGCTATATTGTTCGTGTTGTTTTAAATCAAAATCGGTACGACTGTGTATGCCTTCTAATTCTTTAAACCCAAACGGAAACTGAAACTCAATATCGCAAGCTGCATTTGCGTAATGTGCTAATTTTATATGGTCGTGAAATTTGTAATTTTCTTTTCCTAAACCTAAACTTAAATGCCAAGCTAAGCGTTTGTTTTTCCACTCTTCGTAATATTGCATTTCGGTGCCAGGTTTTACAAAAAATTGCATTTCCATTTGTTCAAACTCGCGCATTCTAAAAATAAATTGTCGCGCTACAATTTCGTTTCTAAAAGCTTTACCTGTTTGAGCAATACCAAAAGGCAATTTCATTCTGCCGGTTTTTTGAACGTTTAAATAGTTTACAAAAATACCTTGTGCAGTTTCGGGGCGTAAATAAATGGTGCTTGCCTCTTCGCTTACCGAACCCATAGATGTGCTGAACATTAAATTAAACTGGCGAACATCTGTCCAGTTGCGGCTGCCACTTATTGGGCAAACAATTTCGCAATCAATAATAATTTGTTTTACCTCGGCTAAATTGTTATCGTTTAATGCATTTTTAAAGCGTGAGTTAATTTCATCTATCTTTTTTTGATACTCTAAAACCCTTGCGTTTGTTGATTTAAACATTGTCGCATCAAAATTTTCGAAGCGTTTAGCTGCTTTTTCAACTTCTTTATTTATTTTATCTTCAATTTTAGCAACATGTTCTTCAATTAAAACATCGGCACGGTAACGTTTTTTGCTGTCTTTATTATCAATTAATGGGTCGTTAAATGCATCAACGTGTCCGCTTGCTTTCCAGGTTGTTGGGTGCATAAAAATAGAAGCATCAATCCCTACAATATTTTCGTGCATTTGCACCATGGCTTTCCACCAATATTCGCGAATGTTCTTTTTTAATTCGGCTCCATTTTGTCCGTAATCGTAAACAGCACTTAGGCCATCATAAATTTCGGAGCTTTGAAAAATGTAGCCATACTCTTTGCAATGCGAAATAATATTTTTAAAAAAATCTTCGGGTTTAACAGACATAATTTGTAGCTTTAATTGAAGCCACAAAAGTAAAGTTTATTTTAGTTTTAGCCAAAAATCTAAATTTGAGATAAATTTTATATTAAAAAAAGCAATGCGTTTAAACGTGCTTTATGTTTCTTTAAATACTACATATTTATTGCCTCAGAATTAGCTAAAGCAAAGCCTAACACACCTGCCTTTGCCGGCAGGCAGGCGAAATCCTGCGGAGCCTTTTAGTTTTTAAATTTTTCATAAATTTTTATTCCACTTTAACTCTAATTCCCTCGCTGTGGCTAGTAAATTCAGGTGCATACATACATTGTATTGTGCTTATGCCATTACTAAAATTACCTGCATGGCTTACAACTAATGGGTACTCAAAAACAAAGGTGCCTTTTGGTAAATACGATATAAAAAAGTTTGTGCTTGCATCTTTAGTAGCTTCGTAATAACCTAAACCATCTTGGTATTTGTATCTGCTTAAAACGTTTAAAGGTTCAAAACCACTTGCGCGCATATCTTTTAAATGTACATATTCCATATCTCTATCTACTCTTAACTCAATACGTACAATTACTTTATCGCCTACTTTTAATTTGTTTTTAGTTATTGGTTCAATAACTGGGCCACTTGCTGTATTTTTTTCTACAAATAGTTTTTTGTTTAATTTTAAAGGCGTTTCGTGCGGGGTAATTTTATCTAGTTGTTCAAAGTACTGCCAATACAAGCTTCCGTAACTTACACCTGCATCTTTTTTAACAACTTTTACTTTGCCCATGCTTGGTTGTATTTCATTTCCGGTAAATACCTTTTTAAAATAGCCTGTTCCAGGTTCTACTTTAATGTCTTTATCTGTTTTAGGATTTATTTTTACATTTCCTAAATTAATTTCAACATTTGGTTCGGTAGCTAACCAATCAGACCCCCTTAACAACATAGCATAAATTGCTTCGGAGGTTGCGCGTGTTGTACCCCAATTTTGAGTTTGTTTACTTTTTATTAGCCACGTTTTTAAATCATCAACAGCTTTTAAATCGTTGCTTACCTCATCAAAAGCTTCAATCATAAGTGCTTGCATTTCAATTGGTGCCTGGTACCAATAGTAGCCTGCATAATTATCTTTCCAATACATGCCCATCTCTTCATTATTTAAAGCGTTTTCTTTTAACGATTTCATTATATCGGTTGGTGTTTTTTTGTCGCCAAATCTATTTAAACTTAGCGCAATCATGCCTTGCATGTACCTGCTGTTTTGTAACCAATATTTTTGTGCTTGTTTTTTAAAATATTCAACAGCTTCGTTACAACTTTTTGATAATGGTAACTGTTTAACATCAAAATAACTACGCATATATAAATATTGTATGTGCATATAACTTAAATGATTTTCGTTTAAATAATTTTTGTTGTGTTTTTTAATATAATCAAAATCTTGTTTAAGTTTTTTGTCGCAAAACAAAACTGCATTATTCACCATTTGTTGTATGCTATAATTTTTATAAGCATCGGTTGCGTTTAATTTTTGTAAATGTGCAAAACCTGTTGCAATGTATTGGGTTATATACCAATCTTCGGGACAGTTTTTAAACCATGGCCAGCCACCATTGCCCGATTGTGCTTTTTGTAATTTAGTTAAAGCACCATTTAATTCGTAGCTCATTTTGTTTAAATCAAACAATAAGCCCACGCGTTTTTTATTTTCGGTTTCGTTTTTACTTTCTAATACCCATGGTGTTTCTTGTAAAATAACAGCTTTTAACTCTTCATTTTTTTGAAGGTTAGAGTAAAAAGCCTCTGGACTACTAGTTTTCCAACTTTCGAACACTTGTTTAATTTTAGGTTTAGAGTTTGCTATATGCGATGCCAAAGCGTTAGCATAATATCTTGCAAAGGTTTGTTCGCTACACTCGTAAGGGTACTCCATTAAATACGGTAAGCTTTGCACTGCATACCATGCAGGGTTAGCTGTAAACTCTAAAGTTAAAGCATGATTTTTTAATGTAGATGAATTGTTGTTTTGATTTATAAATTTAGTAAATGTAAAATCTTTGGTTTGATTTCCTCTTATTGGCAAAGGCATACTTTCTGTTACCAACATTCTGTTAGTTAAAACAGGAATTACCATTTCTTCGCCATCGCTAAAATTACCTGCTTTAGCAACAATTTTATATTTAATGGCTTGATACTCTTGCGGTATAATTATTGACCACCTAACTGATGTGCTTTGTTGTGGCTCAATAGTAAACGATTGAGTAATTTGTTTACTAATTATTTTTGAAGTGATATCTGTTTCTGTTATTGCATCGTAAAATTTAAGTTCTGCAATTCCGTTTAATAAATTTTTATTAAGATTGGCTATTTTACTAACAAAATTTAATGTGTCAAACTCTCTAAAAAAGCGAGGTGCATTTGGTTGAACCATTAATTCTTTTTGAGTAACAACTTCTTTTACAGATTGCCCAATGCTTAAATCTTTAGTATGCGCTAAAGTCATAAACTTCCACTTGGTAAGGCTTTCGGGAATAGTAAATTTAATAATTATTTCGCCTTTTTCGTTGGTTTGAAGTTGAGGGTAAAAGAAAGCCGTTTCGTTAAAATTTTTGCGAGGCACAATATCATTTAAATTACCAGAAGTAGTGTTAGATTCAGCTAAACCATCTAAAGAACTATTGTCTCCTTCGCCATCTTTATTCTCAGCAGCTGAACTATTTTTACCTCCTGCTCTAGACATTGTCATGCCTGTTGAAGATTCTTGCGCAGGTGCTACTGCTGCTATTTTTTTTGTAGTAGTTGGTCTAGCTTCTTCTTTAGATTTTTCTAATCCTCCTTCATCATCAGCATAATCACCTTTTGAAAAACTATCATATTCATAGCTTTTATCATAATATCCATATCTGTTGTAATAATATAAACCAAAACTATTTAATGCATCATACTCAATTTCATCAACGTTTACGTACCTCGAATTAATTTCATTATGAATATACCCATTAGTAATTCTTTCATTTTCACTTATCCAATTGTAACGCGCATAATAACTAACAAAAGGATAAAAACTCCAATAGTGTGGTTTAAACGCATCTAAACTTGCATCGTACATTGCAGCTAACATTTCTGCAGCAACTTTTTCTCCATTTTTATTTTTAATAATTATTTGCCATTGTTCTTGTTGCCCTGGTAATAACTTATCTCTAAACGTTGCATACTCAATGTTTAATAATTTATTAGAAAAAGGAACGGTAATGTGACTTGTGTAAGAATAAAACCTGCCATGTTTTACAAAAACATAATGGTTAATAATTCCTCCTCTATTATTTTCGTTTATTTGAGTAGAAATAAAATTTAATGAAGTAGAAATTATTTGGAATTTATCATCTACTTCGCTTTCAGTTCTATTTAAGAGATGAACATTTTTGTAAGATGAAGCTAAAATAATTTTTGCAGTGTCGCCAGGTTCGCAGGTAGTTTTAATGGGTAAAGGCCAAAACGGTTTTGCAACTGGTAATTCATTTTTAGTTGGATTAAAAATTGTTACATAATTAATTGTTTTTACATCTTGATTGTTTTTATCCTTACAATTTGTTTCGATAACATAAACACCTTGTGGTAAATTTTCAAATTCGTTGTAAATATTGTTTTTAGAAGTTTTAGTATCGAAGTTTTTAGAAAACATTAATTTTAATCGTTCCCACTTATAAATATTTGTTTCATCGTCATACATATCATTTGGAAATAGTTTGTAATATTCTTCTCTAGTAAAAAGATGTTTGTCGGGTTGAGCCCATAAACGTTTTCTAAATATTTTTGTGTTTTGTTTTAAACTGTAAACATTAAAAGTTCCTTTTGCATTTTCTTCAACACCATTTAAATTATGTGCGCTAATTGTAATTTTTGGTAAATTATTTGTATTAATTGTTTCTGGAACATTAACGCTTAGTTCGAGTGCGTGGTTAGCAACTCTAAAAAATGTTTTAGTGCTTCGTGTTTCGCCATTAATATCTGTAACATCGGCAATAATTGTATATAAATAAGTTGGGTTATTTTTATTATCGGCTGTTGGGTCTGGTAGTGCTTTAAATTCTATTTCATATTCACCTTTTGCATTTGTTTCGCAAGCACCATTTGTAATTTCAACAGATGTACCATAATTAGAATATGGGCGATACCAATAACACCAATATGGATAACTTACAACTCTTTGTACCCTATATTTTACATTTGCTCCATCAATAAAATTACCTGCGTAAGCTTTAGCAATACCTTTAACTTTTACATTATCATTTAATTTGTAACTTCCTTTAAGTGTGTCAAAATAGGTTTCAAATTTTGGGCGTTTATATTCTTCAACCGAAAAATAAATTGAACCATGTCCGTCTGTTATATGCATTTGACCAGTTAATACACCATTTGGTGCAATAAAAGATCCAGCAACAGTTCCATATTCATTAGTTGTTAATCGTTGCTCTGCTACTTTTTGATGGTTAACATCGTAAAAAATTAAATTAGTTGAATGATTGGTTAACAATTGGTACTTGTTGTTGCCATTACTTTGCATTACCAAAGCTTTAAAATAAATTGTTTGCCCTGGTCGATAAATTGATCTATCTGTAAAAATATGTGTTTTAATGTGAGGTTTTTGATTTCCGCCATCTCTATAATTATATAAATGACTACTAGAAACGTATTTTTCTTTTTCGGTAATAATTTCTACAAAATAATTATAATAATATTCGGATTGAATTTCGTTTATTAAAGCTTTACCATTTTTATCAGTTTTATATAAGCCACCTTTTTTAATTTCGTAAGTGTATGTTGTATTGTTATACTTAGAGTAGTAAGTTTGAATTGAAGCATTTTCTAAAGGTTCACCAGAAGTTCTGTTTAAAACAAAAAATTCAATTCCGCCTTCTTTTTTGCGATTATAAGTAGTTGCAATATCGGTTACAATATATGTTTGATATGAATTAATTGCATTGTTGTATTCAAATTTTTCATCAGTTGAGGCTAATAAAATATAATAGCCTGGTTCTAAAACTGGAATTTTAATTTCGACAGAGTGATTATTAAAATCTTTATCATCGGGTAAACTTTGCGTAAATTTTAAAGCTTCTGGTAAAGTGTGTAGTTTTTCAAATAATTTTTCTCCATATGTTTTAGCTGTAAGTTTTGAATGAGCAAAATAATCTGTTTTAACTATTTTAAAATATAACTTATTAATGTTGGTGTAATTAACCAAAACTCTATTTGGTAAATTAACATCGTTAGTTTGTTCTGATGTTAATTTTAAAGCTTTACTTGTTATTGTGTTTATAGTATTAAAAGCTAATTGTGCGCCTCGTGTGTTAGGGTACTCTTTAGTTATTTCGGTACAAATTTGATGTGCTTTTTGTTTAAAATCTTTATATAAATCAGATTGTAAAGGAACATAAGCGCTAGATTTGTTATAATAATAAAGTGCAATTCTATGTTTTACTTCGGCAACACGTTTACTGTTTTTAAATTCTGTTTGTAAATAATTTAATGTTTCTAAAAAAAGAGAGTCTTTTAATTCGTTTTTAGAGTAGCTATATGCAAAATCTAATCGCTCAAATTCTAAATCTAAAACAGCTGATAAATTTGATGTTTTTAAATTAAAATTGTATAAATCTTTAAACAAGTTTATTGCATAGTATTTTAATTCTAAACTGTCTTTTGGTGCATTAACATTAAATTTTAAAAAGTCATTGTATGGTTTTAAATACTCGTTTTCTTTTATAGCAAACTGTTCGGCTGCTTTAGTAACATCGGCTTCGCTATTTTTAAAAAAATCTAACGAGCGATGAGCTAAAAAATCGTATAAAGTTGGTCTCCATTTACGAGTATCGGGTGTTCCTTTATTTATAATATCATCAAACAAATCGAGCTTAACTTCTTTTAGTAAGTTGCTTTCGGATAAAGAAGCTTTGTATAGTTTAATGGTTTCGTTAACTATCGTTTTTAAATCCCACGTTGCAACATCATCGTTATTAAACTGTGCAGTTTGTGAGCGATTATGGAATTGCCAACGGTTTGCTTGGTAATATTGCCAATAAGAATCGGCTAATAAACTTTGTAAAATTGGTTTTATTGGAAATTTATTGTTTTTAATTTCTAATTTTAATTCATCAATGTTTTTTTGCTGACTAAACTCTTGCTTAGTTTGATTGTATTTTAGTTTATAAATTACTGCTTTTACAAATTGAGGTGCATTTTCTTCTTTTTTAGCTTTTTCGTAAATTTCTAAAATTACTTTTAAAGCACTTTCTGGCAATCCTTTGTTTTCAAAATCGTTTACTTGTTGCCATAAATTTTCATATTTTTCGTAAGGCCCTAAATTAATTGTAGATTTGTTTGTCATTTTTTTCTTTACTATAAAGTTTAAACTTACTGCAGTTGTTGCTGTTGCAATTAAAAAAATAATAATTAGTTTTTTAGAAATCATACTTGTTTTTATATTGTAGATGTAATTTTATTTCAATTTCCATAAAATTAAGATAAAAAAGGTCTAAATAAATGTAATTTTTGTCATTTAAATAGTTTGAATTAAGAATAATTAGCGAAATTTAAGGCAAAAATGTTACTTTGTAACTAAATTAGTATTTATACCTTTTATGGAAGCATTAATAGAAATTTTAAAAATAATTTTACCTGCAGCGGCCGTTTTATTAGCATCGTTTTTTTTAGTTAATCGTTTTTTAGATAACGATCAAAAGAAAAGAGAGTATGAATTAAAAAAAACATCTCAATCAATTGTTACGCCTTTAAAACTACAAGCTTACGAAAGAATTGTAATTTTTTTAGAAAGAATTGACCCTAATAGTTTGGTTGTTAGAGTTAATAAACATGGTATGAATGCGCATCAACTCCATCAAGAATTAATTAGAGCCATTAAAAGTGAGTATGAACATAATTTATCGCAACAAATTTATATAAGCCATAGTGCTTGGGAGTTAGTTAAAAACGCAAAAGAAGAAATTATTAAAGCAATTAACATAAGTTCTACCAAAGTTGCACACGATGCAAGTAGCAATGAGTTAGCTATGATTATTTTAAATTTGGTTGCTAATTTGGATAAAAAAATGCCAAATCAAATTGCATTAGATTTTACTAAAAAAGAAATTGCTCAATTATTTTAATTATGAATAATTTATTCTCGCCGTTTGAAGAAAGCAATTACGAAACTTGGTGTAATCAATTAACTAAAGATTTAAAAGGGATTACAGTTGATGAATTAAAAAAAATTAACAAAGATGGGATTGTTGTTGAGCCATATTATACTTCAGAAAATTCATCAAAAGCAGTTTCTTGTTTTTCGCATACCGGCTGGGATATTTGTGAACACATTGAAGTAAAAGATGAAAAAAGTGCAAATCAAAAAGCATTAGCTGCATTAAAAGGTGGAGCAAGTGGGATTTGTTTTTATATAAATAAAAAAATAAACACTACATTATTAATCCAAAATATTTCGATAGAACATATTTATTGTGCGTTTTATCTTACAAACGATAGTTTGCATGTGTTAAATGATTTGAAAAATTTTCACTCTCAAATTAACCCACACGATTCTAAAATAAAATGTTTTGTATTAATTGATCCGCTTTATTTATTAGTGAAATATGGAGAATGGCATACAAATCAAACTAAAGATTTAGAAACTTTAAATGAACTACAAACAATATCTGTAAATGCTGAATTGTATCAAAATGCAGGGGCAACACTAGTTAATGAATTAGCTATTACGTTAACACATTTAAACGAATACTTAAACTATTTATTTGATGGTAATACATTAACAAATAAAAAAATAATTCATTTAACATGTTCGGTTGCTGGTAATTTTTTTATGGAAATTGCAAAAATTAGAGCTTATAGAAATTTAATTGATTTAGTACAAAAACAATATAATATTCAATTACCAATTCACATTCATGTAAATACCACACAGTTAAATAAAAGTAATGTTGATGCTTACACTAATTTATTAAGAACTACAACTGAAGGTATGAGCGCTATAATTGGTGGTTGTGATAGTTTAAGCATATTACCTTATAATTATGGATTTGAAGAAACAAATTCTTTTTCGGAAAGAATTGCAAGAAACCAACAACATATTTTAAAAGAAGAAAGTTATTTAGATAAAGTATGCGACATTTCTAAGGGTTCTTATTATATTGAAACTTTAACACAACAAATTGCTGAAAAAGCTTGGGAAAAATTTAAAGAAATTGAAAACAAAGGTGGATTTATAAATGCCTACACTTCTGGTTTAATTTCTGAAATTATAACAACAGATGCTAACAATTTAATTTCGTTATTTAAAACTGAAAAGGTTGTATTAGTTGGTGTAAACAAATATAAAAATTCAAACGATAAGCCTTTAGGTTTACACTCTAATTTAAATATCGAAAATAAATCAACATTTAATATAATTAAACCAATTCGTTTAGTAGAACATAAAGTTTAATTTAAACTATATTTTGGCTTTTATAAGTTATTAAAAGCTAAAAATATCAATTACTACGTTTGGAATTATTCCTATAATTAATGTAACAATAGTGCTTAAAATAATTACTGTAGATTGAGATTTTTCTACTATAATCTGTTCTTCTACGCTTTCTGCAGATTTAAAGTACATTGCAATAATTACCTTTAAATAATAATACACACCAATTGCCGAAGTTAACACCGCTAAAATTAAAAGCCATTTATAACCAGTGCCTATTAAAGCAGCAAACACAAAATATTTTGCAAAAAAGCCTGATGTAATTGGTATTCCTGCTAACGATAACATTGCTACCGTCATACAAAATGCTAATATTGGATTTTTCTTTCCTAATCCATTAAATGAGCTTATGTCTTCATTTTTATTTTTAGCAACATTGTATAAAACACCAAAAGCAACAATACTTCCAATGCTGTAAGCTAATGAATAATAAATTATTGCACTAACAGAAAGATTACTTCGCACGTTTGCTAAAATAACCATTAACATAAATGCTGCATGACTTATGCTAGAGTATGCTAACATACGTTTAACATTTGATTGCATTGCTGCGGTGAAATTTGCAACAATAAGCGATAGAGCTACAATACTTGCAAGTATTAATGTCCACAACTCACTTACACCGCTAAATGTTATCATAAACAATCTTAATATAGCCGCAAAAGCAGCGGTTTTAACAATAGTGCTCATTAAAGCTGTAATTAATGTAGGAGAGCCTTCGTAAACATCTGGTGCCCAAAAATGAAAAGGTGCAGCGCTAACTTTAAAACACATTGCAATTAAAATTAATACAATACCTACATAAAAAAATGAAGGTAAATTTGCACTATTATTTGTAATATAACTTTGAATAACTGATAGGTCAAACGATCCACTTGCGCCATAAACTAACGCCATACCAAATAATAAAAATCCACTTGCAAAAGAACCCATTATTAAATATTTAAACCCTGCTTCGTTACTTTTAATATTATCTTTTTTACTTGCAGCTAAAACATATAATGGAATACTCATAATTTCAATTCCTAAAAATAAGGTAGTCATGTTTCTATAAGCTGTTAACATTACTGCGCCAACAAGTGCAAATAAAACTAAAGCAAAATGATCAACCACATTTGTGCTATCTTCAAAATAATCGTTTGCTAAAATAAACCATAAAAATGCTGTAACTAAAATAACGCCAGAAAAAGCAATTCCTATTTTATCAAAAGAAATCATGTTATCAAAATAAGAAATACTGGTTGAAGTTTGCCACTCCATAAAGTTTACAGCATAAGCAGCAATAATTCCAATTAAAACAATTGGAAATAAAGCTTTTTTAAATTTAAAAATTTCTGCCAACATGGCTATAATTCCTAATCCGCTTATTATTAATAGTCCCTTCATATTTAGTCTTTTTAAATTATAATTTAATTTTAAAAATTATGGTTTAATGTTCATTAAAATTTCTTTAACGCCTTGTTCAGCAATGTTATTTAAAGGTGCTGGATAAACACCTAGTGCAACAATAACAATACAAGCAATTATTAATACCGCCTTATCTGAACCTGCTAATGCACCAAATGTATTTTGGTTGTCGATTTTTTCGCCCAACATTATATTTTGATAGCTTCTTAACATATAAACAGCGCCTAAAATAACAGATAATGCAGCAAATGCGCCAATTATATAACTGTGTTGAAACACGCCATTTAGTAATAAAAATTCGCCTACAAAACCGTTTGTTAAAGGCAATGCAATAGAACCAAGCACAACAATTAAAAATAAAACGGCAAAATTACCATTCATATTTCTTATCCCTCCTAGTTTATCAATTTCTCTAGTTCCAGTATGTCTTAATAAAATATCTGCAATTAAAAATAAAGCAACTACGTTTACACCATGTGCTAACATTTGCATAATAGCGCCTTGTAGTCCTTGTTGAGTTCCTGATAAAATACCAGCTGAAATTAAGCCTACGTGTGCAATTGAAGAGTATGCAATTAATCGTTTATAATCTTTTTGAACTATAGCAATGCACGAAGCATAAATAATACCTACAACTGATAAAATAATTGCTGTGTTACCCCAATTGTTAACACCTAATGGTACAATTGGTAACAACCATTTAATAGCTGCAAAAGTTCCCATTTTAAGCATAATGCCAGATAATAACATTGTGCCTTGAGTTGGCGCATTAACATATGTATTTGGTTGCCATGTGTGAAACGGAAAAATTGGCATTTTAATTGCAAATGCAATAAAAATTAACCAAAATACCGCTCCTTGTTGATTTTCGTTTAATGATCTTCCTGCTTCATATAAAGCAGAGATGTTCCAAGATTTTAATCCATCTACATTAGTATGGTTATATAAATAAATTAACCCAATTAGCATAAATAACGAACCTAATAATGTATAAACAAAAAACTTAAATGTTATAACTCCTCTGTTTTCTCCTCCCCATATTAAACAAATAAAATAAATAGGAATTAAAGCTAATTCCCAAAAAACATAAAATAAAAAGCCATCGTTTGTCATAAAAACGCCAAGCAATGCACTTTGCATTAATAACATTAAGCCAAAAAATTGGTGTTGATTTTTATATTCAGTTGTAAATGCACTTAAAACTATTAATGGTAATAAAAATGTAGTTAATAAAACCAATAATATACTTAAGTTATTTAACTCTAAATTAAAATGAATGCCAAAATTATTAATCCAAGCAACATCTAAAAACAATAAATTGTTTTGAGGGTTTTGTTTAAATAAAAACAAGTTACTTATTGATACAATAAAGGTAATTACAGTTGAGATAAGCGCAATTTGTTTTGCTGATTTGCTTTTAGTTGCAAATAATATTAATGCGCTTAAAAATGGAATTACTAATAATAAAAGTGATAACATATATACAATTTCTTTTTAATTAACAATAAATTTATCTATATAAAAATGTGAATAGAATAATAAACACAATGCCTAAAACCATGCTTACCACATAAAAGCCTATGTTGCCTTGTTGTGCAAGTCTTACAACACTTCCTACCCCTTTAACTGCAGAACCTATGCCGTTAACAAATCCATCTATTATAGCTACATCAATGTATTTATAAAAAATATCAGATATAAAATCTAACGGTTTGCGAATTAACGCATCGTAAATTTCATCAACATAAAATTTATTATAAATTAAGCGTTGCCATGGTTTAAGTTCTGTTTCTTTTGCAACTGGTAAAACTTTATTTTTAATGTATAAACTATATGCAAAGAATATACTAGCAGCCGCTCCCGCTACGGCTAAACACATTAAAATCAATTCTGTTTCATGACTAAGCGTTAGTAATGATTTGCCTTTCATAATTAACACTTCATTAATTTGATGGTGCATCCAATTTGGCAAATGAAGAAACTCTGGTAAACCTAATAAACCTCCTAATGCAGATAAAACCGCAAGTATTATTAATGGGATTGTCATACTTGGTGGAGATTCGTGAAGATGATGTTCTTGTTCGTGTGTTCCTCTAAATTTGCCGTAAAATGTAAGGTATAACATTCTAAACATATAAAATGCAGTAAGTATAGATGTAATCATTCCTATTAGCCAAAGTATTTGATTGTGCTCATAAACATGGGCTAATAATTCGTCTTTACTAAAAAATCCACTAAAAGGAGGCAACCCACTAATTGCTATGGTTGCTATAAACATAGTTGCAAAAGTTATTTTAATTTTCCCTTTTAATCCTCCCATTTTACGAATATCTTGTTCACCACCCATGGCGTGTATTACAGAGCCTGCTCCTAAAAATAAAAGTGCTTTAAAAAAGGCGTGAGTTGTTACATGAAATACAGCGCTGCTGTATGCTCCAGCACCTAAGCCTAAAAACATTAAACCTAATTGCGATACGGTTGAATAAGCTAAAATCTTTTTAATATCGTTTTGCAACAAGCCAATACATGCGGCAAATAATGCTGTAACTGCACCAACAACAGCAACTGTTTCGCTAGCAACATCGCTAATTGAATAAAATACATTAGAACGAACTATCATAAAAATACCCGCAGTTACCATTGTAGCGGCGTGAATTAATGCAGATACCGGTGTTGGACCAGCCATTGCATCTGGTAACCAAGTGTATAAAGGCAATTGTGCTGATTTACCCATTGCGCCTACAAATAATAATAACGCAATAATAGTTATAGTGTGTGTAGGAACAGAGCCTGCTTTGTCAAAAATATCGGTATAAGTAATACTACCAAAAGTTATAAATATTAAAAAGATACCTAATAAAAATCCAAAATCACCAATTCTGTTCATAATAAATGCTTTTTTAGCAGCATTGTTATAAGCAGTGTTTTTAAACCAAAATCCAATTAATAAGTAAGAACATAAACCAACACCTTCCCAACCTACAAAAGTTATTAAATAATTATTACCTAATACTAATAATAACATAAAAAACACAAATAGATTTAAATAGGTAAAGAAGCGGAAAAAACCTTCATCATTGTGCATATAACCAATAGAATAGATGTGTATTAAAAATCCAATTCCTGTTATAATTAATAAAAACCATGAAGATAAATTATCGTATAAAAACTGAAAAGGTATTTTTAACTCACCAGCATTTATCCACGAAAAAACATCTATTACATTACTTTTTGTTGTTGAACCTTGCAATTCAATAAACGCAATAATAGAAATAATAAAAGAAGCTAAAACTGCTATAGAGGCAATGCTACCGCTTAATGATTTGGATATTTTTTTACCAAAAAAGCCATTAATTAAAAACCCTAATAAAGGTAATAATGGTACTAATGGAATTAATTTTATCATAAAATAAGTTCTAATTTTTTAATGTTTTAATTTGCTTAATACGTCTGTGTCTATAGTTTTTAAATTTCTGTAAATCATACTTAAAATGGCTAAACCAACTGCAACTTCGGCAGCTGCAACGGCCATAATAAAAAACACAAATACTTGTCCTGTTGCATCGTTATGTAATGTACTAAAACTTACCAGTAATAAATTTACTGCGTTAAGCATTAATTCTACACACATAAAAATTATTATAGAGTTACGACGAGCCATAACTCCAATTGCGCCAATTATAAATAATACTGTACTAAGTAATATGTAATAATTTATTGAAATTCCGTTTATCATAATTTTTTATCTTATTTCTTTTTTACCAATCATAATTGCACCTACAAGGGCTGCTAATAATAAAACACTTACTATTTCAAATGGAAATAAAAACTCGCTAAATAAAACTTTACCTAAGTTTTTTACTAATCCAATTTGGCTTGCTCCATATGTTTCTAATTGTAATTGCTCTGCTCCTTTTAATGATCCAACAAAAACAAACAACAACAATCCACCTGCAACACCTGCAATTAATTTATTTAGCCAAGTTTTTTGAGGTTCTTTTTCTTGGTTTAAATCCATTAACATGATTACAAATAAAAACAACACCATAATTGCTCCAGAGTAAACAACAATGTGTACTACAGCTAAAAATTGTGCGTTTAACAGTAAATAATGGCCTGCTACACAAAAAAAAGTTAACACTAAATAAAGAACGCTGTTAACAGGATTTCGGCTAAACACAACCATTAAGGCAAACATTATTGCCAAGAATGATAAAATTCCGAACATCCATTGAGTAATTGTAAATCCTAACATATCAAATTTTATTTTTTATTTTTTTAATTTACCTTGCCACAATTCGTTATGTTTTAAGCCTGGTATTTTTTTAAACTCAGCAACTTCTATTGTTTGTCGTTTTGTAACATCAATTCGTTTATCAACTTTTTCAACTAATTTATCTTTTCCGTAAATAAAATCTTCGCGCTCAAATTCAGTTGCAACCATTCTATCAGTTAAAAATATTGCTTCTTTAGGGCAAGCCTCTTCACACAATCCACAAAATATACAACGCAACATATTAATTTCATATGTTTTTGCATATTTTTCTTCGCGGTATAATCCTTCTTCGCCTTTTTTTCTTTCTGCACTTTCCATTGTAATTGCTTCGGCCGGACAGGCTACTGCACATAAGCCACATGCTGTACAACGCTCAGCGCCATTTTCATCACGTTTTAATATATGTTGCCCGCGAAATACTGCAGCAATAGGCCTTAGTTCATCAGGATACTTAACGGTTGCTCTTCTTTTAAATAAATGGCTTGCTGTAATTAACATACCTTTAGCAATACCTGGCAGATACATGCGCTCAGACAAGCTTTGTTCTTTGTTTGATACAACTTTACTTCTGTTTGTTAGTTTCATTTTACAAAATTTTATTTTTTTATAATTGTAAATTTCCTCTTAAAAATTCAACTCCTATTGTTATTGCAAGATTTAGTAAAGATAATGGAAGTAAAATTTTCCACCCTAAGTTCATTAATTGATCGTAACGGAAACGTGGTAATGTCCAACGAATCCACATAAACACACAAATAAAAATAATTATTTTAGTAAAAAACGCACCAAATCCAATTAATGAAATCCAAATACTACCTTCTTGTAATCCAATAGCGTTGTATAATTCTTGTGCAAATGGAAAGTTGTACCCTCCAAAGTAAAAGGCACTCATAACAGCTGATGAAATAAACATATTTATATATTCTGCAAAAAGAAATAAACCTAATTTCATTGAAGAATATTCGGTGTGGTAACCTCCAACCAACTCCGCTTCACATTCGGGTAAATCAAATGGCGCGCGATTAGTTTCGGCTAAAGCACAAACAAAAAATATTAAAAAGCCTAAAGGTTGATACACAATGTTTGCATAACCTGCATCTTGTTGGCCTACAATTTCGCGTAAACTTAAAGTACCTCCTGCTGTAATTACTAAAGCAATAACACTAATACCCATTGCAATTTCGTAACTAATCATTTGGCTAGATGAGCGAATTGCGCCTAATAAAGCATATTTGTTATTTGATGCCCAGCCACCAATCATAATTCCATACACGCCAATAGATACAACACCTAACAAATACAATACCCCAATATTTATATCAGTAATTTGAAACGAAATGATTGAACCTCCTGCAGTTGTAAAATCTTTCCCCCAAGGGATAACTGAGCCTGTCATTAATGCTGTAAGCATAAACAAACTTGGACCTAAAATGAATAAAAATTTATTAGAAACATTTGGTATAATTTCTTCTTTAAAAAACATTTTACCTCCATCGGCTAATGGCTGAAGTAATCCTTTAGGGCCTGCCCTATCTGGTCCAACACGATCTTGTAATAATGCAGAAAATTTACGCTCCCATAACGTTGCGTAAGCTGCTACACCAAGCGATATTGCAAATACTGCAATACAGGTAATTAGTTTTATTATTATTAATGTTAACATACGTTTACGGTTTTTTATCAAATGGTATAAAACCCAATGCTTTTTGTTGTTTTAAAATATTTACTTTTAATTCGTTTAAGTTTTGGTAATGGTTTTGTGAAATAACAGAACTTCTGTGAATTGGCGATGGCCCTTCAATTACCCAATCACTTGTTTTTTTATGATCGTACCTGCAACTGTTACAAATAAATTCTTCAACCTCATCCCATTGGTCTTTACGCGCAGTAACCCTAACAACTTCTTCGCCTTTTAACCAAACTCTTGTTTTGCCAGAGCATTTATCGCAATTTCGGTGCGCATCAACTGGTTTTGTAAACCAAACGCGTTGTTTAAATCTAAATGTTCTATCGGTTAATGCACCTACAGGGCAAACATCAATAACATTTCCGCTAAAATCGTTATCAATTACTTTTTCAATATATGTACTAATTTCAGCAGCATCTCCCCTATGTATTACTCCATGTACACGCCCATCAGTAATTTGTTCGGCTGTTTTTACACAACGATAACAAAGAATACAGCGATTCATATGTAATTTAATTTTATCGCCAATATCTATCATTTCATATTCGCGACGTTTAAATTCGTATCTAGTTTTTGCAGAGCCGTTTTCGTAACCTAAATCTTGTAATTTACATTCGCCCGCTTGGTCACAAACGGGGCAATCTAACGGATGATTTATTAATAAAAATTCTACAACACCTTTACGGGCTTCTAAAACATCATTATTAGTGTAATTTTCAACTACCATACCGTCCATTACTTCTGTTCTGCAACTTGCAACAGGTTTTGGCATTGGGTTAGGATTGGCTGTGCTACCTTGTGTAACTTTTACGATACAAGTTCTGCAATAACCACCAGTTGTTTTTAATTTGCTGTAATAGCACATTGCTGGAGGAGCAACCTCGGGGCCAATCATGCGTGCTGCCTGAAGGATTGTAGTTCCTTTAGGTACATCAATTTCTATTCCGTCTATTGTTACTTTCATTTTTTATATTCTTTAAACTAAAGTTAATTGTTAATGTCACAAATTGTGTGATATTATTATACTCTAATTTTATTTAATCTTTCGTAATGACTTATATCTACAAATTTTTTGTTTTTTGCAATTTCAATAAACTCATGTTTAAAGTGGCGAATTGCAGCTGCAACAGGCCAAGCAGCCGCTTCACCTAAAGGACAAATTGTTTTGCCTTCAATTTTACTTTGTATATCCCAAAGCAAATCCACATCGCTTTCGTTAGCTGTACCATTTAAAAACTTTTTCAATATTTTTTCCATCCAGCCAGTTCCTTCGCGGCAAGGCGAACATTGTCCGCAACTTTCGTGATGATAGAAACGTGAAAATGTAAATAAATTTTTTACAATGCTTGTGTCCTCATCCATCACAATAAATCCACCCGAACCTAACATGGTACCCGTTTGAAACCCACCATCAGCTAAACTTTCATAGGTCATTAAACGAGGTTCACCTTTTGCAGTTTTTAAAATTAATTCTGTTGGTAAAATTGGAACAGAGGATCCGCCCGCAACAACAGCTTTTAATTTTTTTCCGTTTCTTATGCCTCCACAATATTCTTCGCTATAAATAAATTCTTCAACAGGCACACCTAATTCAATTTCGTAAACACCAGGTTTATTAATATGACCCGAAGCTGAAATTAATTTTGTACCAGTAGATTTACCAATACCAATTTTAGCATACTCTTCTCCACCCATCATCACAATTGGGCAAACGGCAGCTATGGTTTCTACATTATTAACAACAGTTGGGCAGCCCCACAAACCAGCAACAGCGGGAAATGGAGGTTTAATACGAGGGTTACCACGTTTACCTTCTAATGATTCTAATAATGCGGTTTCTTCGCCACAAATATATGCGCCACCACCAACTTGTACTGATAATTCAAGCGAGTAATTTGTACCTAAAATATTTTTTCCTAACAAGCCTGCTGCATAAGCTTCGGCAATTGCAGTTTCTAAAATTCGAGAAACATAAAAATACTCGCCACGGATATAGATATAGCTTTGATTAGCTCCTAATGCGTAAGATGATGTTATCATTCCTTCAATTAACGCATGAGGAATTTTTTCCATTAAGTAACGGTCTTTAAAAGTTCCAGGCTCAGATTCGTCGGCGTTACAAACTAAGTAACGCGGAACGCCTTCGGGTTTTGCTAAGAAACTCCATTTCATTCCTGTGGGGAAACCAGCACCACCACGACCACGCAAGCCAGATTTTTTTACCTCTTCGGTTACTTGATCAGGCGTCATAGATTTTAGTGCTTTTTCTACAGAAGCATAACCTCCATGAGCTTTATAAACTGCAAGGGTTTCAATCCCTGGTACTTTATCGTTTTGTATTAATAATTTTCTTCCCATATTATTCTTTTTTCTTCTCGTTCCCTTCGACTTCGCTCAGGGTAACAGCTCGAAGTGATAAAATATTAAAGAGTGTTTTTATAATCTAAATCTGTATAACTTCTTAATTTGTTTGATGTTTTATATTCATCAATAATTGTATCTACTTTTTGGTATGTTAAGTTTTCGTGAAAGCTAGCTCCGCATTGTAACATAGGTGCAGTACCACAAGATCCTAAACATTCGGCTACCTTTAATGTAAACATACCATCTTTAGTTGTTTCGCCTACTTTAATATTTAATTTCTTTTCAATATACTTAACAATATCTTCTGCTCCATTTAACCAACATGAACTTGTTTGACATACCTCTAAAACACATTTACCTACTGGTTTTAAATTGTACATGGTGTAAAAAGATGCTACTTCAAAAACTTCAATAGGCTTTATTTTTAAAATTTCAGCCACGTAATCCATTACTTCTGGACTTAACCATCCTCCAAACTCTGCTTGTGCAACATGCAAAACAGGTAATAAAGCAGATTTTTGTTTACCTTGAGGATATCTACTAATAATAATGTTAACTGTATTCATTGCCTCATCGCTAAATTTTATTTCTGCGCGTTTGGCCTTGTTAAATTCTTGTGTACCGTGTACTTGTGCTCCCATTTTTTAATTTTTTTCTAATTGTAATATTTTTTATGCATCAAGTTCTCCTGCTATTACGTTCATACTACTCATTGTAATAATTGCATCTGAAAGCATTATCCCTTTTACCATTTCAGGATAAGCTTGATAATAAATAAAACAAGGTCTTCTAAAATGTAATCTAAAAGGTGTTCTTCCACCATCACTCACTAAATAAAACCCAAGTTCGCCATTTCCGCCTTCAACACAATGATATACTTCTCCTTTTGGAATATCCATTTCGCCCATTATAATTTTAAAATGATAAATTAAAGCTTCCATGTTGTTGTAAACTTCTTCTTTTGGTGGTAAGAAAAAATCTGGAACATCAGCTTTAAATGGCTCATCTTTAGGCATGTTTTTAATAGCCTGTCTAATAATTTCTAACGAATTCCACATTTCGTGTTGGCGCACCATAAAACGATCATAAGTATCGCCACTTTGGCCAATTGGCACATCAAATTTAAAGTCTTGATATGACGAGTATGGATTCATAACACGCACATCATAATCAACCCCTGCGGCACGTAAATTAGGGCCAGTAAAACTGTAGCTTAAAGCCATTTCTGCACTAATTGGGCCGCAATTAATTGTGCGATCCATAAATATTTTATTACGTTCTAGTAAGTTTGTAAACTCTTGAAGAGCTTTTGGATAATGCTCAAGAAAGTAATGAATTTTATCCCAAGTTTCTTTAGTCCATTCTTTATCAAAACCACCAATACGACCAATGTTAGTTGTTAATCTTGCCCCACAAATACTTTCATAAATTTCATAAATTTTTTCGCGCCATTGAAAAATATATAAAAATCCTGTCATAGCACCAGTATCAACACCTATAACAGAGTTGCAAATTAAATGATCTGCAATACGCGCTAACTCCATAATAATTACACGCATGTAATCTACTTTTTTAGGAATTTTAACTCCTAATAGTTTTTCAACTGTCATATCCCAACCAATGTTATTAATTGGAGATGAGCAGTAGTTTAATCTATCTGTTAGTGGGCGTATTTGGTTGTAAGGTCTTCGTTCTGCAATTTTTTCAAAAGCACGATGTATGTAACCAACTGTTGGTTCAGCTTCATGAATAATTTCACCATCCATTTTTAGGATATTTTGAAAAATACCATGTGTTGCAGGATGTGTAGGGCCAAGATTAAGAATAGAATATTCTTTTTCTTCTTCTACTTTATTATTTTCTGAACTGCTATTTTTAATTTTAGTCATTTTTAAATTAGATTAACGTCCAAACATTTTATCGCTTTTATCATCTCTGGTTTGATCTTCTAAAGGGAAATCTTTTCTTAAGGGGAAGGCATCCATTTCATCAACATTTAAAATCTTTTTTAATTTTGGGTGCCCTTTAAATTTTACTCCAAAAAAATCATAAGTTTCTCTTTCCATCCAATTTGCGCCAGGCCACAAATCAGTTGCTGTTGGAATCTCCGGTTTATTTATATCAAAATAGGTTTTAAGTCTAACTCTATAATTTTTAGGCATATTGTGCAAATGATATATTACGCCTAATTGTTTTTCGTCAGCAGATTGGATGCCAGTTAAATCTGTAAGGAAATGAAAGTTTAATTCAGTATCTGTTTTTAAAAATTCTAATACTTGGTGTATTTCATCTTTTTTAATGTAAAAAACAGGGAAATCGTAACTCACCTCATAATTTTCTATTGCTTGAGGAAACTTTTCTGTAATTGCTGTTTTTATTTTTTCTAGTAATTCCATTGCTCAATTTATGATTTAAAAATTTACTCTATACCGTAGCTGTTTAGTAATTTTTTATATTCTGGCGAATCTCTTCTGCGCAAGCTTTCGTTTTTAGCTAATTCTTGTATTTTTAAAACACCGTCAATTATTTGCTCAGGTCGTGGTGGGCAACCTGGCACATAAACATCAACTGGTATAATTCTATCAATACCTTGTAAAACTGAATAAGAGTCAAAAATCCCTCCACTACAAGCACAAGCACCAACACATAAAACCCATTTAGGTTCTGCCATTTGCTCGTACACTTGTCTTAATGTTGGTCCCATTTTTTTTGCAATAGTTCCCATAACCATTAACATATCGGCTTGACGAGGGCTAAAACTTAACCTTTCGCTACCAAAACGAGCTAAATCGTAATTACTAGCCATAGTAGCCATAAATTCTATACCACAACATGATGTAGCAAATGGTAAAGGCCATAATGAATTAGCACGAGCTAAACCAATAACATCTTCTAACTTAGTTGCAAAAAAACCTGGCCCTTCTATACCTTGTGGGCTTTTTGCCATTTCTAATTTTGTTCTTTTCGTTAATTCTTTCATGAAATTAAATTCTATTTTGAATACTTTAAATTATTCTTCATGTTTAATTGCTTTTTTAGAAAGCATGTAATAAAAGCCAACTAATAAAAGTATAATGAATGAGAACACTTCTACAACGCCAACTATACCAAGTTCTTTAAAGTTTACTGCCCATGGGTACATAAAAATTACTTCAATATCAAACAGTACAAATATAATTGCTACTAAAAAATATTTAATTGCAAACGGTGTACGAGCATTACCTTGGCTTTCAACGCCACACTCAAAAGTATCTAATTTAATTTTTGATTTTCTTTTTGGGCCTAATGCATGAGAGGCAACCATAGTTGTTACAACAAAACCAAGCGCCACTAAAAACATTAAAAGTATAGGAATAAATTGCGACGGAGATGAAAAAGTATCCATAAATAAAACCATTTAAGTTTAGACTGTAAGATTAGCGAATTTTCTACTAATCTTCAAATAAAACTACCTAAAAATAATCAGTTTTAAATATAGTTTTAGCTATTTAGAAATAATCTAATTAACCTTTTGCAAACTTATAAATTCCTGTTTTATTTTGGCTGTTTATTTTAAGAAAATAAACGCCATTAGCAAATTCATCAATATTAATACTTGCTTCTTTTTCGTTTAACTTTAATGTACCCATTTTTACAATTTGACCGCTTACAGATGTTATACAAAAGTTAATGTTTTGGTATTGATTGTCAAATTTTATAGTAAGTTTATCTTTAGTTGGAATTGGTCCAATGTTTATATTAGTAAATTCAATAGAGTTTTGAGCTATAGCCGCTGAAACATATTGAAATGAATTTGAAGAATTTTGACAACCACCATTATTTACCCAAACACTATAAAATCCATCAGCAGTAGGTGTAATTGTGTTTGATGTTTCGCCAAGTATTGGGCTTCCGTTAAAATACCATTGATAACTTGATGCAGATGTAGTAGTTGTTAAAATACCTCCAACTAAAACAACTGTAGGTGTTTGAGGCATTGTGTTTACTACAACGCTTGATGAGCCTACTGTTGTACATGCGCCTAAAAATACTGTAAAATTATATGTTGTATTAACTGTTGGCGATACAGAAATATTAAATCCGGTTTGCCCTGTTTGCCATTGTACTGAGCTACCATTAGTTGTTACACCAATACTAGTGTTAAAGCCCGAACAAACAGTGCCATTAATAGGGCTAACGGTTGCCGGACTAACAACTGAAACTGTAGTTGTATAAGGTGCGCTAGAGCCATTACTGTTTGATGAAACTAAACTAACTGTATAAATTCCTACAGTTGGAAAAGTAAAAACAGGATTTGATGAAGTTGCACTTGCCGGTGTTGCACCAGTTGCAGTCCAGTTCCATGAGGTTGGAGAATTGCTTGATAAATCATTAAATTGTAATGGTGTTCCAACACACCCGCTTGCAAATGCGGTACTAAATGCAGCTGCAGGAACCGAAGTTGGATTTGAGTAAACATCGGTTTCCCAAACGCCACGCGCATATGTAGCCGCACGTAATTTGCCTGTAGGGTAATAAATTTCTAAATCACTAACTTCAATGTTTGGTAAACCATTGTTGTAAGGTATCCAAGAGCTCATAGAGCCGTCTCTATAAAACACTCCATTATCTGTACCTAAATACAAAGCGTTATTTGAGTTGTTTTTATAGACTATTGATTGAGTTGGTAAATTAGGTATTCCTGTTGAATAATTGCTCCAAGTTGCTCCACCATTGGTTGATTGGTAAACTTTGTTTCCTGCAGAATAACCAGATAAAGAAACGTAAACTATATTTTCGTTTAAATTATCTACTGTAATATCTGTAATACTAGCTAAACCAACAGGGATAGACCCCGTTACATTGCTCCATGTGCCCCCATCGTTTAATGTTTTATACACTGCGCCAGATGCTGTAACATAAATTACATTTGTGTTGCTTGGGGCAATTTTAATTCTATCTAAATTTGTGCCAATGGTGCCTATTTGTGTCCAACTTGTACCTTGATTTGTTGATTTATAAACTTGTTTATAACCGCAATAATAAGTATTAGCTTGCGAAGGATGTTGAACTATTGGAGCAACCCATGGCGAGTTGGCTGAAGTTTGAGCGGGTAACCCGGTTACAATATTTGTCCAAGATGACCCGCCATTTGTTGAGCGTTGAAAATCGCCATAAACATAAGATGCAACAATTGTATTGTTATTACTCCAATCTATAAAACATGCGCAACCATCGCCTCCGTATATTTCATTCCAGCTTGTGCCATTTAATAAATTAGTGCCATTATCTTGATGACCAGTAACAATACGACTTGCTGAAGATGCAGATAAACCTAATTCATAAATCTGTGCAATATTCATGTTGCCATTTATTGTTGTCCAACTTGAGCCATTATTAGTAGTTCTAGCTATTCCGCCATCGGTTCCTAAATAGCAAATGTTACCAGTAAGATATTTTACACAATGTAAATCTGCATGAACGTATGGCTTTCCGCCACCGCCGTACCAATGTGAATTTTGTGTCCAAGTGCTTCCGCCGTTAGTTGATTTCCAGGTATTAACTCCTCCAACAATAATTTCGTTTGAGCTTGTAGGGGAAGCATCTATTGCGATATCGTACCAACCTTGCCCACCTGATCCACTGCCTGTAGTACTCCAATCGAAAATATTTGGAGTAGTACTCATTGTAGAAAATGTAACTGCCGAATTTATTGAACGGTATAATCCTCCAAAACCATTATCACTATTTTTACTTGCTAAAACATAAACAACATCAGGGTTTGCTGGCGTAACAGCTAAACTTAATCTGTTTACAGCAGTAGCTGTGCTAAAAGATGATACTGAAGAATAACTAAAGCCTCCATTTGTAGATTTTTGAATACCTGAAGATGAAGCAGCATAAACGGTTGTAGGATCGCCTGGTTTAAATTCAGCATCTACAAAATTTCCACTTAAGGATAATGACCAACTAACTGCGCCATTATTTGAATAATACATACCAACGCTTGTTGCTGCAATCATGATGTTTGGAGTAGAAGGGTTAATCAACAATCTATAAATTCTTCTGTTTTGAGAGGGGGTCCAAGTTAAGCCCGTAACTGCCCAAGTTAAACCACCATTTGTTGATTTAAAAACTCCGGTAGAACGTGTATCGCCAGCGTCTTTATCTCCAGTTGAAATAAAAATTGTATTTGTTGAACCGGGATAAAGTGCAATATCTGAAACACCACACGAAGCAAAATAATCTGTAGTTGTTGTATAAGATGCGCCGGCATTGGTGCTCATCCAAAATCCGCCAGCTGCAGTACCTGCAAAAATTAAATTGGTATTTGTTGATACTACTTCTATGCATTGTATTCTGCCAGCATCGCCGCCAGTTGGTGAGCCAAAAGGCCCTAATGGTGCCCAATTAGCAGTTGTTGCACTAATTGCGGCTGTTGAATTAAATTTAGAATTAGTATTTAAACCTAATTCTTTAATATAGTTTTGATATGCAATTCCACGAGTAGCTAATCGCATATCTCCGGTAGGATATACGCGTGGTTGCATAAACCATTGCCAACGTTTAAATGCTTTATATCCTTTTCCTCTTTCATAGGGTTTGTCTTTCCAATAATTTTCAAATTCTGAAACAATGTCATAAAAATTTGAGGTTGTATCGTTCATCATCTCAACCCACCTTTGTGCCTGTAAATTAATTGATACGGAAAAAATTAATAAAATAAATACTTTTTTAGCCATTGTATATTGTTTGAATCTCAAATTTAAACAATATAAATATTATAATTTTACCGTTTATAAAAGAATTAATCTAAATATTTAAGGAAATAAGTAAGGAGAAAATCTCGTAAATACGTTTCTATTTTTTATTTAACTCTTCTAAATTTAAATGTAAATCGTTTAAATTAACTTTTTGTTCGGCAAAAATTTCTTTCTTTTTATTTTTAAAATATGTTGCTGGAATTGCGCCTGTCCATTCAGTACTTATTTTATTTATGTAGTCATTTCCATTAACCTCATCAAGTATTACTACTTGTGTTTTTACTTTGTTTTTTTCTAAAAAAGGGTTAATTTTTTTATCAATATCTTCTTTAAAATCTAAAGAAACTAAAATTACTTTAACTAAATATTTATTTTCTTTTTCTAAACTATCAAATGCCGGAAGCTCTTTTACACATGGTTTGCACCAAGTTGCCCAAAAATTAACTACGTATGTTGTGTCTTTATTTTTTAATCGGTTTAATAAATCGTTTATTTTATATACCCCCGATACTTTTTGTGAAAAAAGTATTTGAGAAAAAAACACAAATACAATTATATATTTAATTTTTAATGTATTCATAATGTTGTTTTAAAAGTTTAACATCAATTATTAGTCTGTTTATTTCGGCTGTATCTGTACCATCGTAAAAACCTCTAATTCTTTTTTCTTTGTCAATTAATGCAAAGTTTTGTGTATGAATAAAATCTTCTTCGCCACCATTTCCCTCTTCGGTATTTAACAAATAGCCTTTACGGGCAATGGCATACAAATCTACTTTATTACCAGTTAAAAATTGCCATTGATTATTTTTTACGTTATGTAGTTGTGCATATTCTTTTAAAACGTTTACAGAATCTGTTTCGGGATCAACAGTGTGAGAAACAATATAAATTGAAGTATCGTTATAAAATGTTTGATAAACTTTTTGAAGGTTAGTGTTCATTATAGGACAAATGCTTTTGCAGGTAGTGAAAAAATATTCTGTTATATAAATTTTGCCGTTTAATTGTTTGTCGGTAAAAGATTTGTTGTGTTGATTAGTAAAAGTAAACTCTGGAATTGTGTGATAGGTTGTGTCAGAAGTTTTAGAATAAGATTTTGGGCCAAAATAAGGTAATTCTCTAATTGGTTTATTTTGTTTTGTTTTTAAAAAATAAAATAAAGTAAAAGCTATTGGAATTAAGGCTATTAATACATATTTAGATATTGCTTTCATTTACAACACAAAAGTACAACAATATCTTTTGTTAATTACTTGCTAAAATACTTTTAATAGAATTTAAGTATTGTATGTTTTGGGTTATGTTGTTATGATCTTGATTTTTTAAGGTAATTAATGTGTCTAATTTTTTAAAATGTTTTTTTAGCATTAATGACGATTCGTAAGGAACAACATTGTCATTTGTTCCATGAAATATTACTACAGGCATTTTACATTCTGTAATAAATTTATTTGTTTCAAATTTATATTTTAATAAAAATGTAGGTAAGTATGAGTACTCTCTTTTCATCATATCAATTAAACTATAATATGGGGCTTGTAAAATTAAAAGTTTTGGATTGTTATGAGTAGCCATTTCAGCTGCTATACCAGTTCCTATTGAATACCCAATAACTATTATGTTTTTTTCGGAGTAATCTTTTTTTAATTCGTTATAAACTGTTTGTATATCAGAAAATATTTGTTCTTGGCTAGATAAGCTTCCTTCGCTTTTACCAAAGCCTCTATAATCTAACATTAAAATGTCATAATTAATATCAGTAAAAGTTTTGGCAATATTAGCACAGGTTTTTAATGAGCCAGAATTTCCGTGTAAATAAAAAATTAAACCTTTAGGATTATCGGCTTTAAAGTGCAATGCGTTTAGTTTAACGCCATCTTTTGTAGTGAAAAATTTTTCGATATATTTTTGTTGGAATTGAAATAAAAAATTGTTGTCTAATTTTTGCGGGTGGAAAATAAATTTTTCTTGAAAAAAATACATGCCTCCACAAATTAATATGTAAATACTTATTAAAGTTAAAAGTATTCTTAAACTAATTTTTTTTAATCGCATAATTAACGGCAAAAATGCTTTATGATTTTGTTTTTATTTGTCTCTCTTTTTTAACCATTCAGTTACAGCAGGGGCAAGTTCTTTTTGCGATTTACTTCCTACAAATACTCCAATATGACCTCCTTTAAAACTATACAATTCTTTATCTGTACTTCCAACATAATCATTTAGAGGTGTAGTTGATGCAGGAGGAACAAGATGATCTTCTGTTGCATAAATGTTTAATAAATTTGCAGTTAAATTTTTTAAATTAACTTTTTTTCCTCCAACTTCTAACTCCCCTTTAACCAATTTGTTTTGTTGATACAAATCTTTCATAAACTGTCTATAACACTCTCCGGCTTGGTCAGGGCTTTCAGATATCCATTTTTCCATTCTTAAAAAGTTAAGCAATTTATCTTTATCTTCTAAACTTGCATTTAACGCTTGTTGTTTTTGAACTTTCATCATTGGTTTAAGCATATCAAAACCTTGGTTTAAAAAATCACCAGGAATTAAACCATCGCAAGCGTCAACTAATTTATCAAAATCCATATCCTTACTCCATTTAAATAATAGTCCATCGTTTGTACTAAAATCAATAGGTGTAACATGGGTAACTAAATTTTTTATTTTATTAGGATATAATGAGGCATAAATAACACTAAGCGTACCGCCTTGGCAAATACTTAAAATATTTAATTTTTCAATTCGATGTTTTTTGCGGATAAAATCAACACAATTGTTTATATATCCATTTACATAATCATCTATACTTAAAAACTTATCGCTTTTTGTTGGGTAGCCCCAATCTATTAAATACACATCGAGCCCAGCATTTAATAAATTTTTAATGTAGCTTCTGTCTGGTTGAATATCTAACATTTTATAGGTGTTAACCAAAGCGTACACAACTAATACTGGTGTTTTATATGTAGCTTCTGTTTCTCTATCATACCTATAAAGTTTTAATTTATCTTCGGCATAAACTTGTGTTTTTGGACTTGTTGCAATATCTACATCATGAATTTGATTAATTGTTTCGTAACTTTTTATTACTTTTTGGCTCATGTCAGCCATTTCTTTTAATAAATTTAATTCCATAACACTTTATATTAATAACAATTATCTGTTTTAGCTTTATTTTAATTATAATGTAAAGTTATTATTAATTGGGTGTTTTTCCAAATAAGCGGTACTGAATAAAAACTAAAACCTTTTATAGTTGTTCTACTTTTAAAATTTTTTCGTTTGAATACGTAAAAAACTGTGTGCTGTTTTGGTTTCTGGAATTAATATACGTTTTATAACTTTCGCTAAAATCCATTCTGTTTTGAATGGTTTGATTATAATTTCCACTTAACTCTATTAGCAATTCTGAAGCTTCGCGAACGGCAAATTGTCCGCTTTCGGAAGCAGTTATATAATCAACGAGTTGATTTTTGATAACAAATTTTTTAAAAGATGGATTGTTTTTACGATTAATTAAAATTCTTATTCCACAAAGCTTTGCCATGCTTAAATCAAGAACATCGTCAAAAAAATAAGCAACTTGGTTTGGTTTAATGTTTTGTTGTTGGCAAATGTAATTTAGTGCATGTATTTTATTTGCAAATTTAAAAAACGAAAAATTAAAACACTCTCGTTTACAAAACCAAAAAGCACTTTCGTTTTTTTCGCCACTAATTATAGCTGTTGTAGGGAGTTGGTTGTTTTTTAAAAAAAAACTATAGCGTAACAAATTTGTTCCCATGCTATCTACCTCATTAAAATTACTGCTTCCTCCTCCAGATTTTTCGCCATTATTAAAAACTCCATCCCAATCAAAAACAAAAGCCTTAATGCTTTTAAGTTTTTCTTGCATTAAGGCTTCGTTAGTAATAAAATTTCCACCAATACTTGTATAAATATCTGTAATGGTGTTCATTTGTTATGATTTTAAATCTTGGATATCTAACATTCCAACAGGTTTACCATTATCAGTAACAACAATAGTATCAACATTTGTTTTCTTAAATAAAGCGTTAGCTTCGTTTAATAAAACATTTCCTTCAATACTTATTGGTTCTCTGTATTCTAGGTCTGCTAATTTTTTGTTTAATACATCTCTGCCTTTTTCTACAATTAATTTGCGTAAGCTACCATCGGTAAAAACGCCTTTAATTGAACCATCTTTTTTTACAACAGTTATTGCGCCAAAATTAAATTCTGTCATTTTAACAATAGCTTCGGTAATAATGGTATCTTCATTAACTATTGGGTTTACGCCATTAATAGCTTCTTTCACTTTTACCATCATTAAACGAGTATCTGTAATAAATTGGTCTGTACCAACTGTTGTAAAATTATTTTCGGTTAATTGTTTTAATATTTTTAACGGAACAGTTATAGTATGAACGCCAATGTTTATAGCGTTTCTAACGTGTTCGGTAGTTCTAACTGAAGAAAACATTACTTTAGTCTCATAACCGTATAAATCTACTGCATCAACAATTTGTTGTACTAAAGCTAAAGCATCATGCCCTTGGTCTTGTAACCTTCCAACTAAAGGGCAAACGTATGTTGCGCCGGCTTGCATTGCCATGTATGCTTGTTGTAAAGTATAAACTAAATGTACATTTACTAAATAACCTTTGTCTCTAAGTAATTTACATGCTCTTACACCTTCTAAACTAACTGGGATTTTAAAAACTGTTTTTTTAGGATCTAAGCCTAATTTTATTTGGCGTTCAGCTTCTGCTAAAACTTCTTCGGCTGTGTTGCCCAACGCTTCTATTTGAAGTACAGGAACAATTTTACTTAATTTTACAATTGTTCCATCTATATCTGTAATTCCTTCTTTTTGCATGAAGGTTGGCGTTGTTGTTAAACCATTTAAAAAACCAAGTTTAAATCCTTCTTCAATTTCTTTAAGGTTAGCGCTATCTAAATATAATTCCATGTTTAAATTTTAAAACGTAAAGAAAGCAAAAAAAAGTGAGAAAATTAGGTTAAATGCTAAAAGAAATAAACCAATTTTTAATGTTATTGTACTACTTGTAAAAATCCTTTTAATAAGCGTTTTTTAACTCCATCTATGCGCGGCTCAAATACTTCGCAAGCATAAAAAAATGTGCCTTGACTAACTAATTTATTACTTGCTTTGCTTATGCAATTCCATTTAAAGTATGGGTCTTTTGTTTCGTAAACCAATGTACCCCATCTGTCCCAAATCATTAAATTAATTTCTTTTATTTGCCTAACTCTTACTGCTTTATAAAAATCATTTACGCCATCGCCGTTTACAGTAACAATGTTTGGAAGTTCAAATATTGGACAATTATCCACGCAAAACTCAGTACTTGGCGGACTAACATTTAGTTTTTTATCAACTGCTGCAACTTTATAACAGCCAGATATAAACCCATTATTGTCATTCACATATGCAGTTGAGTTATTTGATAATGAATCTAATAAAGTATAATCTTGGTCTTTTGTTTCTTTATAGTACAATAAATACTTATACACATCATCACTTCCGTTGCATTGAGTTTTCACATCTGTCCAATCAATACGCAAGTAACCTTTATCGCAATCAACTGTTGGAGTTATTGTTGGTGTGCATGGTGGGGTTAAATCTATTGCTGTTGCGCATGTTTCCTGCGAATTATTAAATAATGGGCGCGGTAATGATAAATCTGAATATTGACCCTCGGCTAAAATTTTATAACAATAGGTGCTATCATTTTTTACATCAGTTGTATCTGTATAATTAGTTAAACTGGTAGTGGCAATGGCACTAAAAGTTACTTGAGCTAATTTACGTTTATAAATGGTGTATTTGTAATTTGTCCACGGTGTGTTACTTTGCCAACTTAAATTTATTTTTCTATCGTTTGGACTTAACGTTAAAAATACTGATGTTGCTTTTTGAGAATTTCCTACAGTAACAGTTCCTGCAATAAACTCAATTATATAAGAACTTCCTTCTTGAACTGTGTTTATATTAGTATGTGTAAACGAACTGGTTGTTGTGCCAGTTGTTGGAAGCATAAAAAAACTAGGTTGAGTTACCGATAAAACAGTTGTATATGAAGTTGCTGAGTTTGGTTTATATTTAACATTAAATGTATAAGGCCCTGTGTATAAAGTAGTGTCAAAATTAGAACTGTTTGTTATTGGTTTAACCCATTTAATATTAATAATACCAAGGTTAGTAGAAGTGTTTAATACATCTACATTTGTAATAATTGGCACATCTTTTTTAAGTTGTGTGCAGGTTTCGGTACTAGCAAAACTAAAAGAACCATCAGTATAGTATGCAACAACAATATAACTGTAATCAACCCCAACCACTAAACCGTTGCCGTTATTATTATCAACAAAAGTAGTGATGCCCGAAACCGTAGAACCTACTTGTATGTATCCGCTTGATGGATCAACACCTGTTTTGCAAGGCGTATAAGAAAATGTTCCGCATTCGTTTTTGCGATATATAATATATTGAACTAATGGGTTAAGTGGCGGATTACATGAACTTGGTTGCCATGTAAGCGTAATTGATGTGCCTAATGGGTTGGCACTTAAGCCTACTAGTTTTGGAGGAACAACTTTTACGTTGTAGTTAGCAAAATAAACTAGTTTAATAGGAGAGCCATTATCTGTTGCTTTTAAAACGTTGCTATAAGGCTGTTGTCTAATGTGATTACAATTTGTTTTCCAGTTAAATACAGAGGTTGAAAAAGAATTTGCTGTAAAGGTTTGATTTGTAAAATAAGCAGTTGGTGATGCAGCCGAAAAGGCTCCTCCCTCTCCTTGTAAACTTATAATTTGTCCTACATTAGGATCAGTTACTGTAAATGGCTCAGCAATTTCTACCCCCGCTTCAACACAAGTTTCGGTATTAATACTAATTAATGGTGGTTGGTTTGCAACGCAATTTCCAACTACAACTTGCATATCGCGCATAACATAGCCCACTAAATCATATGTTTTATTATCGGTTGACTTTCTCCATTCTTTTACAATAAATGCTAAATTGTATTCGCCTTGTAATTGAGGCGTACACCAAGTAATTGTTCCGTATTGGTTAATTCCATAAGTGCCTCCGCCAGTTGCAGGAAATGTGTAGCCTTGTACAGTGTCGCCATCTGCACCCCTACTCATCGTAATTTCATAGCTTAAACTGTCTCCATCAGGGTCGTAAGCGCCAGGATTGTGATAGAAACATATATTGGTACAACCCTTGTCTATTGGTGGGAAATTAAACACAGGTGATGAGTTTGCTCCTTTAAATGGGGTAATAATTAATAAAGATTCGATATAAAAAGGTTTATCAATTGAATTTGGAATGTTTATAACACCACCATTTCTATTAGGGTCGTAAGATTTAACTAAAAAATTTCCTGGACCAGGATAAGTGTGAACAATGGTGTAAACATTTTTCTTTACAACATAACCTGGGTCGTTTAAAATAATTTCGCCACAGTTAGAACAATTATTTCCGCATAATAAAGTTCCTCCATTTACCCTTGGCGCTACACCCTTGGTGCCATCTCCAAAATAAACTGTATCAACGCATCTATCGGCTATGTTTGAACCATCGTTTGTGTATTTAACAATTGTGAACGAATACGTGTAAACTTGAACTGTAGTACCACTTACTTGTGTTGTGTAGGGCGCAATACGTTTGTATAATATTTCGCCTGCACGATTATGTGTTGCATTTAACACATATGCAAAACAAACAAAAACAAATAATAAAACACTTTTTAAAGGATTCACTAAATAAAATTACAAAAAAATATAATTCAAAATTATAATTTAATTAATTTTAAATGTTTTTGAAACATACAATTAAGCTATATACAGATGGAGCATGCTCTGGTAATCCAGGACCGGGTGGCTATGGCATAGTTTTACTGTACAAACAACATAGAAAAGAGCTTAGCCAAGGCTACAAAAAAACAACAAATAACAGAATGGAGTTATTGGCTGTAATAATTGGCATAGAGAGCATTAAACAAAAAGAGATTCCTATAATTATATATTCAGATAGTAAGTATGTTGTTGATGCCATAAACCTAAAATGGGTATTTGGCTGGGTAAAAATAGGTTTTAAAGATAAGGCAAATCCAGATTTATGGAAACGTTTTTTAAAGGCTTATAATCCAAAATTGCATCAGTTTATTTGGGTAAAGGGGCATGCCTCTAATATAGAAAATAATAGGTGTGATGTGTTAGCAGTAGAAGCCAGTAAATCAAATTATTTGCTGATTGATGAAGGATATGAGAACAAAAACAATAACGAAATTTTTTAAGTGTTTACTTATTACTTATTCGTTTTAAATTTTTTATTGATTCCGGCACTTTAAAAATCATAGGGAAACGCTCAACTTTAACACTACTGCTATCTAAGCCAAAAGCTTTAGCTTCGGTTAAGCTTAAGTGTTTTAAGAAATAGTAAATTTCTAATACAACTTTTCTAAAGAAAGGCATATCATTATCGTAGCTTAAATATTTTTCTACTACTACAAATTTAAAATCGCCACTTATATTGTTTTTTTGTAACGATTCGTATCTGCTTCTAATATCTACCTCTTTGTTTTCAACCAAATCTTCAACAACTTTTCTAAACATTAAATTTATTTTTGGTGCAACCCTAAATCCTAGTTTAAAATCAATCCTTATAATGTCATCTTCGGCAATATGATCTACCTTGTATTCCATTCTATAAGGCTCATCCATTACGTCAACATGCACAAACCAATATATATCAGCTCGTTTAGGCCTACGTTGTAATATAGAATGAATTATTTTTTGTTCGATTAATTTAGAATCGTTTACTGAAGTTAAATACACTAGGTGAGTTGCATATTTAGGGATTGATTCATCTTTACTTAAATCAATTAAAAATTGTTTATAATCGTTTAACACAACAGTATCTGTGTATTTCATTCTAATTTTTTTAGCAACTTGCCACACGGTCATTACCAACATTAGTGTGCCTGCAATTAATAATGTAATCCAACCGCCATGCGAAAATTTTTCGATGTTGGCGTAAAAGAAAGAAAGTTCTATTATGGCATAAATAGTTATTATAAAAACAATTAAAATATAATTATAACGCTTTATGTGTAAATAAAAGTTTAATAAAATAGTTGTCATCATCATACAAAGTACAATTGCTAAACCATATGCAGCCTCCATTGCACCAGATTCTCTAAAATACAACACCACAATAATACAACCTATACACAGTAATGAATTAAGTGAAGGAATATATAATTGCCCTTTTTCTTCGCTTGGATATTTTACTCTAACTTTTGGCCATAAATTTAAACGCATGGCTTCATTTATTAAAGTAAATGAACCTGATATTAATGCTTGTGAAGCAATAACAGCAGCGCTTGTAGCGATTATAATTCCTGGTAAAAGAAACCAATCGGGCATTATTTCGTAAAATGGGTTTGCGCCATTAAGTGTTTTACCCTCATTACTAATAAGCCATGCGCCTTGTCCAAAGTAATTTAAAACAAGCATACTTTTTACAAAAACCCACGAAACTCTAATGTTTTGTTTACCGCAATGGCCTAAATCGCTATATAACGCTTCTGCTCCGGTAGTACATAAAAATACTGCGCCTAAAATTAATATGCCGCTTGGGTGACTTTGTATAAGCTTATAAGTGTAATAGGGGTTAAAAGCAGAAAAAATTTCTAAGTTGGCTCCCATTTTACTAATACCTAAAACACCTAACATGGCAAACCAAATAAACATTATTGGTCCAAATGCTCGACCTATTGTTTTAGTTCCAAATCGCTGAATAAAAAATAATGCTGTAATAATAACTATAACAATCGGTACAGTATTTAAGTCAGGGTTTTCTTTTTTTAAACCTTCAATTGCAGAACTAACAGAAATTGGAGGAGTAATTATTCCATCGGCTAATAGTGCGCTACCACCAATTATTGCTGGCACAATCAGCCATTTAAATTTACTTCGTTTTACTAATGTGTATAACGAAAAAATTCCGCCTTCACCTTTATTATCCGCTCTTAAAGTTAAAACAACATATTTTATTGTAGTTTGTAAGGTTAATGTCCAAAAAATTGCGCTTATTGCGCCTTTAACTAAATCAGAATTTATTGGAGCATCTCCTACTATAGCTTTTAATACATACAAAGGCGATGTACCTATGTCGCCATAAATAATACCTAAAGTTACAATTAAACCTCCAAAAGTAATTTTATTTAAAGTGCCTTTTTGTTGACTTCCCATATTGGGTAAACTTAAAACAAGGCTTCAAAATTAAATAAAAAATAAATATCAACGCAAACAATCTAAATAAATAAACGATATTAGATAAACTGGTTAAAATAAGCATTGTTAATCGTAAATTTCTAACCCTAATTATCAAATTTGGTTGATAAGGTATATGCTTTAATCAAAGTAAAAAGTATTTAAAACAATTCTAAATAACATTGGGTTTTATTGTAATATTAAAGCCTACAACCCTACTACAAATTAAAATTTTACGGATAACAAAAAAACTTAAAATTATTGTGTTTTGCTAATATCTTGAAACTATTAAATTTGCAGTGCTTAATTTATACACGCTTAAGTTAAATTTTATGAGTAAAACAGGATTTCTTCATTCATCTATTGGAAAAAAATTTGTAATGGGTTTAACGGGATTATTTTTAATCTCATTTTTAGTTGTACACGTTGGTATTAATGCTTGCATTTTTATACCTGATAACGGCGAAACATTTAATGCTGCTGCACATTTTATGGCTACAAACCCTGTAATTAGAGTTATGGAAATAGGTTTATTTGCAGGCTTATTATTACATATATACCAAGCATTAATTTTAACTTTAGAAAATAAAAAAGCTCGGCCAATTGCTTATGCTAAAGTTAATGGTGCTGCTAACAGCAAATGGTATAGCCGCAGCATGGGTGTATTAGGTTCATTATTATTATTATTTTTAGTGGTGCATTTATCTCATTTTTGGGTTGATACAAAAGTTGCAGTATTTTCGGGTAAAGCAGACGAGCATAATACTTATGTTGAAATGCAAGAAGTGTTTTCTCACATATGGGTTGTTGCAATTTATTTATTTGGAGTAGGCAGTTTATTATTTCATTTATTGCATGGTTTTCAATCAGCTTTTCAAACATTAGGATTAAATCATAAAAAATACACCCCACTTATTAAAAAAATTGGTATTTGGTACAGTGTTATCGTTTGTTTACTATTTGCATTAATGCCAATAGTAATGTTTATGAGAGGAATGAATAATTAATAAAGTTTAAGATTAAGATATGGCAAGTTCTACAAAATTAAATTCGAGAATACCAGAAGGTGTATTAGAGAATAAATGGACAAAATACCGTTCAACTGTTCACCTTGTTAACCCTTCAAACAAAAGAAGTTTAGAGGTTTTGGTTGTAGGCTCAGGTTTAGCAGGCGCATCAGCCGCAGCTACATTAGCAGAAATGGGTTACAAAGTAAAAGTATTTTGTTTTCAAGATTCGCCTCGCCGTGCGCATAGTATTGCCGCGCAAGGTGGTGTTAATGCTGCTAAAAATTATCAAAACGATGGTGATAGTATTTACCGTTTATTTTACGATACAATAAAAGGAGGCGATTACCGCTCACGCGAAGCAAACGTACACCGTTTAGCCGAAGTAAGCGGAAATATTATTGACCAATGCGTTGGGCAAGGTGTACCTTTTGCACGCGAATATGGTGGAACTTTAAGCAACCGATCGTTTGGCGGCACACAAGTGCAACGTACATTTTATGCAGCTGGGCAAACCGGACAACAATTATTGTTAGGCGCATATTCTGCTTTGCAACGCCAAGTAGGAATGGGCGCAGTAACAATGCTTTCGAGACATGAAATGCTTGATATAGTTAATATTGATGGTAAAGCACGAGGAATAATTGCTAGAGATTTAGTTACCGGAAAATTAGAAAGACATTTTGGGCATGCTGTTTTATTATGCACTGGTGGTTATGGAAACGTTTTCTTTTTAAGTACTAACGCTATGGGAAGTAACGTTACTGCAGCGTGGAAAGCACACAAAAAAGGGGCGTTTTTTGGCAATCCTTGTTACACACAAATTCATCCAACATGTATTCCTGTTAGTGGCGATCACCAATCTAAACTTACTTTAATGAGCGAATCGTTACGTAACGATGGTAGAATTTGGGTGCCAAAAAAGAAAGATGATAACCGCAAACCTACCGATATACCTGAAGAAGAAAGAGATTATTACTTAGAAAGAAGATACCCTGCTTTTGGTAACTTAGTGCCACGCGATGTAGCAAGTAGAGCTGCTAAAGAGCGTTGCGATGCCGGTTATGGTGTAGGTGCCAGCAAATTAGCAGTTTATTTAGATTTTACTTTCAATACAGAACGTTATGGTAAAATTGAAGCTGCAAAGAAAAACTTGCACAACCCAAGCAAAGACGAAATTATGCGTCTTGGTAAAGAAGTTGTAAAAGAAAAATACGGTAATTTGTTTGATATGTACGCACAAATTACTGGCGAAAACCCTTATGAAACACCAATGCGTATTTATCCTGCGGTGCATTACACAATGGGTGGTTTATGGGTTGATTACAATTTAATGACTACAGTACCCGGCTTATATGCGTTAGGCGAAGCAAATTTTAGCGACCATGGTGCAAACCGTTTAGGGGCAAGTGCTTTAATGCAAGGGTTGGCTGATGGTTATTTTGTAATTCCTTATACTATTGGTGATTATTTAAGTGAAGAAATTCGTACTAAAGCAATACCTACCGATCATCCAGCATTTGTTGAAGCTGAGAAAAATGTTCAAGATAACATTTCTAAATTATTAGGTATTAAAGGCACTAAATCTGTAGATCATTTCCATAAAAAATTAGGAAAAATAATGTGGGATAAATGTGGTATGGCAAGAAATAAAGAAGGCTTAACATCTGCAATTGAAGAAATTAAACAATTACGAAAAGAGTTTTGGAGTGATGTAAGAGTGCTAGGCGATGCAAACGAATTTAATCCTGAACTTGAAAAAGCTGCAAGAGTTGCGGATTTTTTAGAATTAGGAGAATTAATGTGTATTGATGCATTACACCGAAACGAAAGTTGTGGTGGGCATTTCCGCGAAGAGTTTCAAACTGAAGAAGGAGAAGCAATGCGTGATGATGCAAATTTTTCATACGTTGCAGCATGGGAATTTAAAGAAGAAAGTAAATTTGAATTACATAAAGAAGAACTTAAATACGAAAATATTAAAATTGCACAACGTTCATATAAATAAATTATTATGAGTCACGGAAACATGAATTTAACCTTAAAGGTTTGGAAACAAAAAAACAAAAACGAAAAAGGTCGTTTTGAAACCATTGAAGCAAAAGGCATTAGCCCCGACATGAGTTTTTTGGAAATGTTTGATGTTGTAAACGAAAAACTAATAAACGAAGGTAAAGAACCAATTGCATTTGACCACGATTGCCGCGAAGGAATTTGCGGAATGTGCAGTATGTACATTAACGGGCAGCCACACGGGCCTAAACAAGGTGTTACAACCTGCCAATTGCATATGCGTAGTTTTAAAGATGGAGATACAATTGTGGTTGAGCCATGGCGTAGTGCTGCTTTCCCTGTTATAAAAGATTTAGCAGTGGATAGAAGTAGTTTTGATAGAATTATGGCTGCTGGCGGATTTGTTAGTGTAAATACTGGAAACGTAAAAGACGCAAATAATATCTTAATCCCTAAAGATGATGCAGATACAGCATTTGCTGCTGCTGCATGTATTGGTTGTGGTGCTTGCGTTGCTGCTTGTAAAAACAGTAGTGCGATGTTATTTGTGAGTGCAAAAGTTAGTCAGTTTGCGTTATTGCCACAAGGGCAAATTGAAAAGCAAGATCGTGTATTAAATATGGTGCGCCAAATGGATGAAGAAGGATTTGGAAATTGTACAAATACTGGTGCGTGCGAAGCTGAGTGCCCTAAAGGAATAAGTTTAGAAAATATTGCGCGCATGAATAGAGAATATATGGGTGCAAGTTTTACTCAAAATAAATAATTACATGAAAGTTATACTAACTTTAATTTTTGTTTCAATTTGTATTGGTTTAAATGCCCAAAAAGATACCATTAAGCTTTATTACAGCGGTCTTTCAACTAAATTATTAGATAGTAATGAAGTTAAAATTGGGAATTGGGCAAATGCTTTAAAGGGCGGTAAAATTGACGTTGAAATACTTGCCTATTTTGATAAAAATGAATTTAAAGATATTGCCGAACAAAGAATTGGAGATGTAGCACTTGTTGTTACACGCAAAGCGCGTGATTACACAAATATTACGTTTCAAGGGCCAAAAAAATCAGATAAATCTAAAAGGAGTAGAGTTGATATAGTTTATCAACGAATTAACACAACAGATGAGAAAAAATAAATTATTGATTTAATTTTTTTCGGGCTTCGTTTACATCTATTCTATTGTTTTTTTGCATTGCTATTACAAAACAATCTTTAAACCCTTTCTCTCTTAAAGAATTTTGATGTTTAACAGCTTCTTTAAAGTCTATAAAATTACCTGAAGTGTATTTTAATACATTTCCCATTTTATAAAAGCTTCCATTAAGAATATCGTTGTACTTATTTTCTTTTAAATTTAATTCTACATCGCTACTTGCAAATTGCACTTTAAATTTTATCTCTTCTTCATTTACTTTATTAATAGGGTTTTCGGCAGATGTAGTTTGGGTGTTTTTAGTTGTAACCGTACTAGAAGTTGTTGTTTCTTTATTTTTTTCTTTAAATTTTTCTATTATACTTTTAGTACTTACACTTGTGTCTTTAACTTCTGTTTGATTTACACTAACGGTTTGCGAAAGTGTTACAGTTGAGTTTATCGTTGGAGTGGTTTCGTTTTTAACTAAAGTATTATTATTTGTTTTTATACTATCTTTTTTAATAAGTGTAGTTTTATTGTCTTCCTCATCGTCATCATCATCGTCATCAGTATTTTTTCTTTGACCAGGTATATTCCCAGCTTTTACATTTTCGTTTTCTAAAGGTGTTTGGTTTTCAATATCATCGTTATATTCTTTTTTAACTCCTTCAATTTCATCTTTGTATTTTCTAAATCCTCTAAAAATTGCTTTAGCTAAATAACTTTGTCCTTGTTTACTTCCTAAAAATTGTTCTTCGAGAGGATTGGTTAAATAGCCAATTTCTGTTAATATACTCGGCATTGCCGTTCGCCATAAAACCCAAATACTTTGCCTGTGTACGCCTTTATTAATCCTTCCAGCTTTTTTGGTGTACTCTTCTTGAATTTTCATTGCTAAATTAGCACTTTGTATCACGTAAGCACTTGTGTAATTGCTCATAATTATATAGCTTTCGGGGCTATCGGGGTCAAAACCGTCGTATTTTTTTTCGTAATCATCTTCATAAAAAATAGCAGAGTTTTCGCGGGTTGCTACTTTCATTTTTCCCTCTTCGTTTTTTAATCCCATTACATAAGTTTCGCTTCCAAATGGCTCTGGGTTTGGTTTTTCAACAACTACTATTTTACCTTTTTTATTTTTATAGGTTTTCTTTTTCTTTTTCCCAGTTTTAGGGTCTTTTATCATTACCGGTTTGCCGGCTGCATTACAATGTATGCTTATAAATAAATCGGCTTTAGCTTTATTGGCTATTTGTGCGCGTTCTTCTAATTCAACAAAAACATCTGTTGTTCTGGTATAAATTACTTTAATATCGCTGTAATTTTCTTCAATTAATTTCCCTAATTCTAAGGCAACAGCTAAAGCAACTTCTTTTTCTTTATGAATAGCACCATTACAACCAGGGTCTTTACCCCCATGCCCAGGGTCAATAACTATTGTTTTTATTTGTTTGGGAGCTTTTGATAGTATTTTAAATGCAGGAAATACAATTAAACTTATAAATAAAATTAATAACAATAAATATTTAATATTTTTAACGCTCTTCATTAATCAATTATGAGTAGAATAAATAAACTATTGTAGCTTTGTAAATTGCATTAAAATTATAACTAATCAATTGATAATCACTAAACATAACAAAGTAGTTTTCTTCTTTATAATGTTAATATCTTTAATGGTAACATCATACACAAAGGCGCAATCAAAAAATGATTCCATTAAATTAAACACAACGACAAGCACACAAACATTTACAGCAGAAGATGAGAATGATGAGGCATTATTAAATGAAAGCATTAAATATAACGCAAAGGATAGTATTGTTTTTTTAAACGATAGCAATAAAGTTATACTTTATGGCAAAGCAAATGTTGTTTATGGAGAAATGGATATAACATCAAATAAAATTGAAATTGACCTTAAAAAAAATACAATTGGTGCATTTGGCAAAAAAGATACAAGCGGAAAATGGGTTGATAATCCAATATTTAAAGATGGAGATCAAACTATGGAAGCAGAAAAAATTTTATATAATTTAAAAACTAAAAAGGGGAAAATATATAATGCAATGACTAAACAAGGAGAATTGTTAGTTATTGGAGAACAAATAAAAAAAGACAGTAATAATATTATTTATATGCAAAACATGACATGCATTCCTTGCCAAGAAGCAGATGCAAGAACAAGATTTAAAGCAAGTAAAGCAAAAATAATACCTAACGACAAAATTGTAACTGGCCCTATGTATTTAGAGATGGGGGGCGTGCCAACCCCATTGGGTTTACCCTTTGGTTATTTTCCAAATACTAAAAAGCAAAAAAACGGAATTTTAATGCCAACTTTTGGAAATAACGCATCGCAAGGTTTTAATTTAAGGAACGCGGGCTTATATTGGGGAATAAATGATAAAACTAATTTTATAACTTATGCAGATATTTATACAAATGGAAGTTATGCCATTAGAACTGTAAACAATTATAACATATTATACAAATCTGTTGGTGTGGTTAACCTTGCGTACAATAGTTTAAATGTAGGAGATAAAGATATTCCTAGTAGTTTTTCAAAACAAGTAGGTTACAGTGTTGCGTGGCAACATAGTATGGATAATAAAAACAATCCTACCGTTAGATTTAGTGCAAATGTAAATTTTGTAAAAAACCAAGCTTATAATAGAATTAATGCGCAAAACTCTGCTCAATTTTTACAAAACAATTTTATGTCTAATATTAGTTTTAGTAAAAGTTTTAAAAATTCATCATTAGGAATAAACGCTACACATAACCAAAGCTCAAGTAATAATACAAAACCAGTAGAAATTTCTTTTCCGCAATTAACCTATAACGTAAATCGTTTTTTTCCATTTAAACGAGAAAGTTCTGTTAAACAAAATGTGTTTGATAAAATTGGAATAAGTTATTTATTAGAAGCACGAAACACTTTAAAGGGTTTTGATAGTACAATTTTTAGAACAAGTGATTTTGAAAACAGATTAGCTTATGGCATTAGGCATTCATTACCAATAAGCACTAATTTTAACCTTGCCAAATACATTACGGTTACACCTGCTATAAATTTAAGCTCTATGATGTACACAAAAAGTATTAGACAAAATTTTATTGTTGATAATACAAATCTTCAAGGTGGTTACATAAAAACTGATACCATAAATGATTTTGTTGCGGGGTATGATGCAAATTTTACAACAAGTTTTAACACTAAAGTGTTTTTTGATTATGCTTATAAAAAAGGAAAAGTAAAGCAAATTAGGCACTTATTAATCCCAACTTTAGCTTATACATATAGGCCAGATTTAGGGGAAGAACAAGTTGGTTTTTGGAAAAGTGTTCAAACTAACAGTTTGGGAGCTACATCTAAATATTCTATTTTTCAAAATTCTATTTTTGGTGGTCCTGCAGCAGGAGAACAAAATGCAGTAAGTATAAATTTAAATAACAATTTAGAAGCTAAACTAAAACAAAAAACAGATACTGGAATAACGTATAAAAAAATTACACTTTTACAAAACTTAAGTGTGTTGGGTAGTTATAATTTTGCTGCTGATAGTTTTAATATGAGCAATATTGGCTTAAGCGCCAGAACCGTTTTGTTTAAAAATTTTGATGTGGTTGCAACTGCCGATTTTGACCCCTATCAAAGAAGTAGAATTACAGGTGGTAAAGTAAATGCTTTGTTAATTGAAAATAATGGAACAATTGCTCAGTTTAATACGGCAAATTTAGCCGTAAATACAAGTATAGGGAGCGATAAATTAAAAGCGGTGCAAAATTTAAGAAAATCGCCTAATCAAAACAATGCTACAGAACCTGGCGCAACTAAACAAAATGCAAGCGATGAAAAATTACCTTGGGATTTAACCTTTAATTACAATTTAGGATTAACTAAAAACCATATTAGAAATATTATTTTACCAACACATGCATTAAATTGTAGAGCAAATATACAACCAACTAAATTTTGGAAAATTGGAGTAACAACCGGATTTGACTTTACAACTCAAAAGTTAAGTTATACAAGTGTAAATATTTATAGAGATATGAAATGCTGGGAAGCAAGAATTGATTGGGTTCCCTTTGGTTTAAGAAAAAGTTATTTTTTAACTATTAATATTAAAACGAGCATGTTAAGCGAGTTTAAAATTCCTGTACAAAAACCACCTGTAAATAATTTGTAAATTTTTAAATGTAATAAAAACTTCAATTTTTGCTTATTTATTTACAGCCTTAATCTTTAAATTTAAGTTTTAACTTTTCCATTAGTAATTGTAATATTAGTCTAAAACAAATTGAAAACAAAACTATGATATTACTCAATAAAAACATGTAGTTTAATCATAATTTAGCTATGATAAAGATCAGACATTAAAATTCGCTAAGAAATATCTTTGCTGTATAAAATCGAGCTTAAAAAGCTTTTATTAATGTTTATTGAAAACAATATTTTAATTACTTGGGGGGCTGTTTCTAAAAAATTCAAAAAAGGGGAGTATGTTTTTTTTGAAGGAGATAATGCTAAATTTTATTATCAAATAATTTCTGGTAAAATTAAAATATCAAACACAAACCCCGAAGGAAAAGAATTTATACATGGCGAATTTAAAGAAGGTTGCGGATTTGGTGAACCCTCTTTATTTATAAATGAATCTTATCCTGCTAATGCAATAGCAATGGAGGACTCGGTAATAACAAAAATTGGCAAAGAAAATTTTCTTGAAATATTAACTGAATTTCCCTTTTATCAAATGAAATTTATTACCTTGCTCTCTCAAAGAATTTATGACCAAACAATTTCAACTAAAGAAATAATTAATAACTCTCCCGAAAAAAGAATATTAGCTTTTTTAACCATGTACAAAACAAAAAATGCAATAAACGATAAAGAAATAATAATACCTTACACACGACAAGAAATAGCTAATTACACAGGCTTACGGGTAGAAACTATTATTAGAACCTTAAGTAAAATGCAAACAAAAAATTTGGTTAAAATAGTAAATCGAAAATTAATGTACTAGTTATGAAAATAAGCACTCAACTTTGGACAAAAATCGCAATCATCAATTTATTAATTGTAGCTTCTTTAGGTGTATTAATGCGTTACAAAATTGGTTTTGATTTCCCTTATTTCTCTCAAAAATATATTTTACACTCTCATTCTCATTTTGCTTTTAGCGGCTGGGTAACTCATGCAATTTATATTTTACTTGTGCATTTTATTACACATAATATAACTCAAGACAACACAAAACTTTATAACAAATTAATATTTATAAATTTAATTTGTTCGTACGGAATGTTAATTTCTTTTTTTACAACAGGATATAGTTTTATCTCAATTGGTTTATCTACCGCAACAATTGTAAATAATTGTTTTTTTGCGTATTTTATATTTAAAGATTTTAAAAAATTAACTCATTATCACCCTAGTATTGCATGGTTTAAATCTGCTTTATGGTTTAATATTTTTTCATCTCTTGGAACTTTTTATTTAGCATACATGATGGCGAGCAGAAATTTTAACGAACATTGGTATTTAGCTTCGGTATATTATTATTTGCATTTTCAGTACAATGGTTTTTTCACATTTACTTGTTTAGGTTTAATTATAAATAAATTACCAAAATATGTTCCTCACTTTAAATACAATAAACTAATTTTTATTTTATTTTTTACCTCTAGCATTCCATCATATTTTCTTTCTATTTTATGGGCTAAAATACCTATGTGGTTATATATTATTGTAGTTATATCAGCAATTGTTCAATTAATTGGGTGGGTTATGTTATTAAAAGATGTAAGAAAATTTTTAAAAATTGAACATTCTTTACCTCCGTTTTCAAAAATCATTTTTATGTTTGTTAGTTTAGCTTTTACTATTAAACTATTATTACAGCTTGGCTCTACTATACCAGAAATTAGTAAACTTGCCTTCGGCTTCAGGCCAGTTGTAATTGCGTATTTACACCTTGTACTTTTAGGTGTAATTTCTGTTTTTTTATTGGCATATTTTTATACTGCACAAATTTTACATGTTACTAAAATTACAATTGTAGCATTAAGTGTGTTTTTAGTTGGTGTATTTTTAAATGAATTAGTATTAGGTATTCAAGGCGTTGCATCGTTTATGTACTTTCCAGTAAAACATATTAATGAATATTTGTTTGTAGTTGCAATTATTATTTTTATTGGTATGTTATTATTAGTTTATGCGCAAACGAAACATAAACAACATCACATACTACATAAATAATATTTAATAAAGTTGAGCATGAATTAATTTAAAAAATTAAATTAGCGTTTAGTGAAAAATTCCTTCCCATTCTTGGTATCTGCCCAATATCTAAATGCTCTCTATATTGTAAGTCAAAAATATTTTCACAAGCCGAAGAAAGTTGTAGGATAACGGATTTATAAGTAATATTTTTTGAAACTCTAAAATTAAATAAATTAAATGAAGGGGTAATTTTATCTCCATAATCTATATTAATTCTGTTTTGATTTAAAGCATAATCATGCTCAAATTGAAAGCTCCATAATTTAATTTTATATCTTAATGCTTGTTGAGCTTTTAAGGGTGGAACCAACGGAAGAGGCAATTTAGTGTTAGTTTCGGCATAAACATATTTAACCGAATTAAGATAAGTAAAATTTTGTAAAAAATTAGCATTAAACTGAAACTCAAAACCTTTAGTTGTTGCAAAATCTATATTTTTATAAGTTTTTAATCCATATGCTCCAATAGTCATTTGACTTAAACCATCTAATTTATACGAATAAATATAATTACTTATATAATGATAAAATAAATTACAAGAAAAAGATATTGAATTAATATCGTACTTAAATGCAAGTTCAGATTGTATAGATTGTTCAGGTTTTAAATGAATGTTTCCAATATAATCATATTGATCTTGTCTATTAAATAAATAATATCCATATCTTTCGTTATTTGTTGGAAGTCTTTCTCCATACGAAACACTTAACTTAGTTAAAAAATGTTTCTTAATGGTTTTTGAATAAACTATTGAACCGTTTTTTAATATATTTATTAATTCATTAGAAATATTTTCATTAAAAACTTTCCATTGTTTATATCCAATTCCTTTAGTTGCATATTGATTAAAATAATCTATTCTTCCGCTTAAACTTAATGATTGATTGTGATTAAAGTTTAAATTATAATTTATAGAAGCACCGGTATTATATAAATTATTTTCGGGTAAAGTTTGCATATACATAATTGGTTGTGCAACAGGGAACATTACCATATCCGCTCTTGAATAAACATTATGAAAATCAACTCTAAATTTTAATTTATTAAACATTAATAGTTCATTATAAAATCCTTTTGTTTTTGTCCATCCAGGCATATCCATGTGCATAGGAACATTACTTCTATGCGTATCGTCCATTTGATGAGATATTTCATTATAATAAATTTTAAATTCATTTTCATTAACCCATTTATTTTTGGTCTTATAATTATGAGATAAAGAAAATATTTGTGCATTTGCATACCCAACATCCATAGGTAATGCAGGATACCCAATGTTCTTCCCCCAATCACCTAAATAACTAGTTTTAATTATTTGTTTATCATTTAATTTCATTAAAACAGTTCCACCTATGTTTATTTTTTCAAATCCAGAATATGGAATTTTTAAATTATTTCCAGCATAATAATCATTTGCCTTTCTGTATGTGCCATTTATTCGATATGCAATTTTTTTATAAGATTGTTGAATTGAAGCTAATGTGTTAAAAGAATTATTGTTTGTTAAATATGTTTGCGAAAGTTGACCATTTAATTTTGAATTACAACTAAAATTTGGGGCTTTTAATTGCATATTAATTTGCCCACCTATAGTGCTTCCGTTTAATGCTCCAGATGAACCGTGTGAAATTTGAATAGAAGAAAGATTATTAGGTTCAACATAAATAGAAGCAGGATCCATTTTATCTGTACATGCACTGTAAATACGCATACCATCAATGGTTAAATTTGTTTGTCCTGTACCATAACTTCTTAAAGTAGGCTCTAAACCATATGCACCACGTTTTATTAAATTTACACCAGACATCCTTGCAAGAATATCTTCGATGGTTGCAGTTTTATTGTTTTTATAAAAATCAAACGAAGCATCTTTATTTTCATTTAAGTCATAAACACAAACTTCATTTAAAGTTATTGTTTTAGAAATCGAGTCTTTAAGGAGGTTTTGTCCAAAAAGACTCGATAGGGTTAAACAACAGAACAAACTATTTTTAAAAATTGGGTTCACTAATTTAAAGTCATTTCAAAATATTGATCAGAACTAATTACTGAACCGTTTTTATAAATTTTTAGCCTTACATACCACAAACCTGTCATTGTGTAATTTACTTTTCCTTTATAATGGCCATTACCAACATTAACAGGGTTTACATTGTTGGGTGAACCATGATTCATACTTGGCATTTCTGGAATTATTTCAATTGAATAATTATTAATTGCTGGATAATAATTTGAATTATATTTTTGATGTAAAACAATTTCAAAATTATTAATCCCAACTTTTGGAGCAGTAGGTTCAATTAAGGAAATAAATACTTTTTTTGAACTATCTAACGCAAGCGTAGTGCTTTTAAATTTTGCGGGAGAGCTAAGGGCAACGTTTATATTAATACTGCCATTTCCACTTAAACCATTTTTATTGTTTAAAAAATTAAGCTTTAACGACCATTCACTAGATGACCCAGGCATTGAAAAAATAACTGCTGCTTTAAAATAGCCATCAACAGCCGAATTTCCTACAGGATTTTCAACAGGACAACCATGCGTCATGGAACCCATATTCATTAATGGCGTTAAGCTTAAAGTGCCATTAGTTAAACTAGTCCCATCAATCGAATCATTTAGAGCAATATATATTTCGTTATATCCAGTTTCTAAATCTTTAGGGGAATAAATTGTTGCTTTTGCTTTTGCTCCTACTATATATGTTTCTCCAATTTTTTTAAAATTATTTGGAGTTGGTGTTGGCTCATTTACAGCTTCTTCTTCATTAGGGGTTTGATTTGACTTTTTACAAGAACTTATTGAAAGAAATACTACAACTATAAGTAGTAATAATTTAAAATTTTTCATGAATTTTGATTTTTAATGTTTATAATATTTAGAAATAAGCTTAAACTTTTAATTATAAAAAATAATCAAGCTGAAGCGTTTTTTTATTTGTTTTCAATTAAAAAAAGTATTTAATAATTACTATTAAAATGTTTTTTAACGTTTTAAATAAAATGCCGTTAACCTATTGGTGGATGAAATATTGTATTATAAACTTGATGATTATAGTTTTGAATATATTGAATACTATAATCTAAAACTAATGTTTGAGAATGATGAAATTGTATTTGAGAATTACTAGAGAATAATTGAGTTTCATTTAGTTCTTTAATGCTTTTTTTAGACTTTTCTTCTTGTTTGTCTTGCGCATTAAGAACTTTTTTTAAATGGCATTTTCCTTTACATTTAAGTTTAATGTTTAATTTATTTTCGCAATATTTTTTTGTTATTTCGTCAGTATTAAAATAATACTCTGATAATATGAATAATTTACTACAATTAGTGCATAACACGGCAATTATTAATAATATAGATGTAATTTTTGCCAACTTATTTAATTTTCATTAACAAAATTATTAATAAGCTGAATTGAGTTTATGACCAATGTCATATATAAATCTAATGTTAATTAGATATAATTTCTAAATTGTACGTTTATATTAGGTTTTAATTCATTTAAATTAAAATAATTTGTTTCTGAATTTTTAATATTTCCTATTGTTTCTGAATCGTTTCTATAATACTGAAGATAATAAGTGCCTTTATAATTTACTTCTTCTAAAATATTTATCATTTGTTCAATGTCTTTATTAGAATGTAAATCAGAATGGACAGTAGTTCTAACTTCAAAAGGAAAATTAATTTCTGATAGGTATTTTAATGATTTTAAAAAATCGTTAAATAAATTAGATTTTGTGATTTCAAAATATTTATTTTGCATCGCCTTAAAATCTAAAGCAATATAATCTATTAATTTTGTTTCAATAAAGTTCTTTAGTTTTTCGGGATGACTACCATTAGTATCAACCTTAACCAAAAAGCCTAATTCTTTTACTTTTATTAATAACTCCTGTATGCGTTTATGCGAAGTACACTCTCCCCCACTTAAAACGACTCCATCTAATAAACCTTTTCGTTTATTTAAAAAGTTTAATGTTTCATCAAATGAAATTTTACCTTTACCAAAAACAATATCTGGATTGTAACAATAAACGCACCTCATATTGCAGCCTGCAAACCAAAGGATGCAGGCTGCCCTATCAGGATAGTCTAACAAAGTAAAAGGAGTGATGTTGTAAATAGGCTTAACTACATCTAAACTCTGTAAAGTGTTTGCGTTGTTTATGCTCTCCTTTTTTTCCAATGTTAAAACTTTCTACTGGTCTATGATAACCCATTACACGGGTATAAACTAAACATTTTGTTCGTTGTTCGTTAAACTGTTGTAACAGTTCTTTGTTGTTGATTGTGCTCATGGTTATTGTTTTTTAGGGTTAATTTGCTTAATAATTCTTCGTCGCATTTTGGACAGTACTCGTGTTCTCCCGAAAGATATCCGTGTGTAGGGCAAACACTAAATATAGGAGTAACAGTTATGTATGGTAAACTAAAATTAGATATTACTTTTTTAACTAAATTTCTACATGCTTCTGGTGAGCTAATTTTTTCGCGCATGTATAAATGTAAAACTGTGCCTCCTGTATATTTACATTGTAATTCGTTTTGAAGCATTAGTGCTTCAAAAGGATCGTCGGTATGATTTACAGGAATTTGCGAACTGTTAGTATAATATATGTTTTCATCAATGCCAGATTGAATAATATCGTTATATCGTTTTTTGTCTTCTTTAGCAAATCTATATGTAGTTCCTTCTGCTGGCGTAGCTTCTAGGTTATATAAATTTCCTGTTTCTTCTTGGTACTTTTGCATTTTAGCTCTGATATAATCTAATATTTCAGATGCTAAATTAATTCCGGAGTTAGATGTAATATTATCTTTACTATTTGTAAAATTTTGGATCATTTCATTTATACCATTAACACCAATTGTAGAAAAATGATTTCTGAAATGAAGTAAGTATCTTTTAGTGTAAGGGTACAATCCTCTGTCATACATTTCTTGTATAAAAACTCTTTTCTTTTCCAATGTTGATTTTGCAATTTCTAATAAAAAATCTAAACGTTCATATAAAGCATTTATATTTCCTTTATACAAATAGCCTAATCGTGCCATATTAATTGTAACTACACCAATACTTCCTGTCATCTCTGCACTACCAAATAATCCATTCCCTCTTTTTAGTAATTCTCTTAAATCTAATTGTAAACGACAACACATACTTCTTACAGCATTTGGTTTATATGCTTTTTCGTTTTCAACTTTATTACCATTTTCGTCTATTTTATATTGACTGCCAATAAAATTTTGGAAATAAGATGATCCTATTTTGGCCGTATTTTCAAACAATAAATCAGTATTTTCTCCATACCAATCAAAATCTTCGGTAATATTAACAGTTGGAATAGGGAAAGTAAAAGGTTGTCCGTTAGAATCACCCTCTGTCATTACCGTATAATACGCTTTATTAATCATATTCATTTCTTTTTGAAAATGTTCGTAGCGTAAATCGATTAAATTTGGCACTCCTCTTTCATTAGCAAGTAACAATAAAACAGAGTCGTTTAAATTTTCAAATAAATGATGATTATTTCGAGTTGGCATTTGTTCTTTTAAATCAGTAGGTACAATCCAGTCTAAAGTAATATTTGTGAATGGTGATTGGCCCCAACGTGCAGGAACATTAAGATTATAAACAAAGCTTTTTACAGCTTTTAAAACATCGTGATATGATAATTTATCTTTAAAAACATATGGTGCTAAATATGTATCGAACGAGCTGAATGCTTGTGCGCCAGCCCACTCGCTTTGCAATATTCCTAAAAAGTTAGCCATTTGACCTAAGGCTTCTCTAAAATGAGATGGTGGGCGGCTTTCAACTCTTCCTCTAATACCATTAAACCCATCATTTAATAATGCTCTTAAACTCCAGCCTGCGCAATAACCAGTTAAACAATCTAAATCGTGAATGTGAATATCGCCATTTCTATGAGCATATCCTTCTTCTGGCGAATAAACTTTATCTAGCCAATAATTTGCTATAATTTTTCCTGCAACATTGTTAACTAATCCTGCGTTAGAATATGAGGTATTTGCATTTGCATTTATTCTCCAATCCGTTTGGCCAATGTATTCTTCGATAGTTTGAGTACTATTTACATAAGTAGTATTGCTATCAATATCAGGAGTAGTTTGTCGTTGTAATTTTCGAGTATGCCTATAAAGCATAAACGATCGCATAACATTAAAATATTTTTTTGCGTATAATTCTTTTTCGATTATATCTTGAATTTCTTCAACGCTCCATGTGTCTTTACAATCTAGTTTAGAAATTACTTTTGATAAAACATCTTCATCAAATATTACGTTTTCGCTTTTAAAGCCTTTAATAATTGCATCTTTAATTTTAAATAAATCAAATGGTTTATACTCACCATTTCTTTTAATAACGTACTTTTCCATAATTTTATAATAATTTGTTTTTTATATTAATTAACTTTTAAACAACTTAAACCATTTTCAACACTATCGGCCATTTGAGTTAAGCTAGTTTTTTTCACCATTTTTAATAAATCTTTTTTTATGTGTTTAAACTTATTATGAACTGGGCAAGGTTGTTCTTCAGAACATCTTTTTAATCCCAGAACACATTTTTTTTCATATAGCTCTCCATCAATAGCAATAACTATATCCGTTAATTTTATTTTGTTTAATTTCTTTTCTTCTATAATAAATCCACCCAATGCTCCTTTAACCGATTTAATGATTTTTGCTTTAGATAGATTTTGTAAAATTTTAGCTGTAAATGCTTCTGGCGAATCTATTTCTTTAGAAATATCTTTCAAGTTAGAGCGTTGCCCCTCTTGCGTTTGTTGAGCAATATAAATTGTTGCTCTTATTCCATATTCACATGCTTTTGAAAAAATCATTTTTTTTACGTGTTGTGTTTTCAAAAATAAATATAAAATGTAAATCGGACATTTTTATCCTATTTAGTTATAAACAATTTATGCTTAATATTTATAAACTACTAGAATACAACTTTTTATTAATAATTAAACCCATTTAAATTGATAACCTCTAATTATAGTCTAATTAAAATCATAAAATTAATTTTTCATAAAATTATAAAATTTATGATCCAAATCAGAAAGAAAAAAATAAAGCTGTTGTAAATTAGTTAAACTTTAACAGTAAATACACATGAAAAGTTTAACATTAAACATTGCATTATTAAGTATAATAACATTTATATTAGTTTCGTGCAAAAAAGATAAAAGTAATAAGCAAGAAAGTAACACGCTCGGAATATCGTATTCTGATGTGCAATTTAATATTACAACACAAAGTAATAATCCTACAATAATTTTAGACTCTTTAAACAACACAAATGCCGCAGGAAATATATACAGTATTCATAAACTCAACATGTATATATCTAATATTATTTTAAAAAAAGAAGATGGGACTTTATATAAGAGTGATAAAGTATTTTATGTTGATCCTTCTCAAACCTCTAAAAATTTTTTTCAATTAGATTCTATTCCAAAAGGTAAATACATAGAGTTTTCTTGTTTAATTGGCGTTGACTCTACACGAAATGTAAGCTCTGGGTTAAGTTCAACTATTGATAATGTTAACATGGCTTGGCCAGCTGCCATGGGGGGCGGTTATCATTTTATTAAAATGGAAGGGCATTATAAAGATACAGCAGGAACAGTAAAAGGATATGCTATTCATTTAGGTAAAAATATAAATCTTGTAAAAAATAAATTTTCAACCTCTTTAACTTTATTAAATTCTGTTCACAATTGTTCTTTGGTATTTAATACTAACGAAGTCTTTCAAAATCCACATTTATACAATTTAAATTTTGAAAAAAACTATACAATGTCTGATTCTGTTGCTATGTCAAAAATTAAAATTAATATGCAAGATGTTTTTACGCTTATTCAAAATAACTAGTTGTGTTTTTGTAACATGTGTGTTTTTTCTTTCTTGTAAAAAAGAAAATCCTGTAAAACAAAATTCAGAAGTTACACCTTCAGTTTCGCTAACACCCTATGAAATTAAGTACCCGTATTACTTTCCTAAATTAATTATTCCAGAAAATAATCCTTTAACTATTGAAGGAATTAATTTAGGACGTAGCTTGTATTATGATACAATATTATCAAATAACGGATTATCTTGTTCGTCATGTCACAATTCAACAAATGCATTTACCACATATTCATCTAATTCATTAGCACACATTAATTTGGCATGGAATAGTCATTTTTTATGGAATGGAAAAATAAGTGGAACTATGGAAGATATTATGACATTTGAAGTGGAAGATTTTTTTAACACCAATATTGCAAAGCTTAATAATTCAAGTTTTTATAAATCTGAATTTAAAAAGGTTTATAAAGTAGATGAAATTTCCTCTAAAAATGTAGCATTCGCTTTATCACAATTTTTTAGAGCAATGGTTTCTAAAAATTCACTCTGTGATAAATTCTTTCTACATACAGCAAATTTAACAACGTCACAAATGAATGGTTTTAATATTTTTACTACAGAAAGAGGAGATTGTTTTCATTGTCATTCAATAGGATTATTTGCTGATAATAGTTTTCACAACATAGGTCTTGATTCTACCTTTAGTGGAGTAAATTTAGGGAGATATAATTTTACTTTAAACAAAAATGATATTGGTTTATTTAAAACTCCAACTCTAAGAAATATTGAATTAACTGCGCCTTATATGCATGACGGACGTTTTCAAACTTTAGAAGAAGTTGTTGAACATTATAATTCTGGTGTAAAACACAGCCTAACGTTAGATCCTATTATGACAAAACCTGGTAAATTGTATGGTTTAGGCTTGAGCCCAATTGAAAAACAAGATTTGGTAAATTTTTTAAAAACACTCACAGATACTTCCTTTACTCAAAACCCTATGCTTCAAAAACCATAAGGCTTAATAATTAAAATCATAATTATACTAAAATAGCACTGATTTAACTCATATGTGCTAAAATTATAATTCTATACTTTTACTTTCAATAACTAATTATAGATTTAAATTATGAAAACATTAAATCATAATTTTTAATTTATAATTTTTTAAATTGAATTAATTAGAATAATACTCCTAAAAAATATTACAAAAAATCATTTTCGATATTTATGAAAAATAAATTAAATAGAATAAAAACCCCTAAAGATTCGGAAACTATAGTTACTGAAGTGGTTTGTCCTAATGATACTAATCCAATGGGAATATTACAAGGAGGTAAACTTGTACAGTGGATGGATATTGCATCAGCTGTTTGCGCACAAAATCATGCTGAACATATTTGTGTAACAGCATCAATAGATAATGTTTTATTTAAAACACCAGCTAAAATTGGAGATATAGTAACTATAAAAGCTAAAATGACACGAACATTTAACTCATCAATGGAAATATTTGTACAAGCATGGGCAAAAAAAGTTGTAAGTCAAAAAGCATATTTAATAAATGAGGCTTATTTTACATTTGTAGCTATAGATGATAATGGTAATCCTGCAAATGAAATTATTGCAATTAAGCCAAAAACAATTGATGAAAAAAAACAGTTTGATGAAGCTGCAAAAAGGAAAACAGCACGATTAAAAAAATAAATATGACTGACTTAAAACAACCAATTATAGAGTTTGTTAACAGTAATAAAGTTGCAAGTGTTTGTTTTAGTTATGGAAATAACGAGCCTTATTGTATAACTTGTTTTTACTCATTTTGCGAAAAAGAAAAAATATTAATTTTTAAATCGTCAACCGGCACAAAACACGATGCCTTTATTATTCATAAAAATTTTGCGGCAGGTACAATTATTTCAAATCAAATAGAAATAACTAAACTAAGGGGCTTACAATTTACTGGAATTATTTTAACCGAAAATGAATTAACCGCCTTAAATCTTCAAAACACTTATTACAAAAAAAATCCTATGGCTCGTTTAATGCCTGGTTATTTATGGGGTGTTGAATTAAATTTTATTAAGTTTACAGATAATACTCTAGGTTTTGGGAAAAAAGAAATTTGGACTAAATAAAAATATTACTTAGCAAATGTTTTTTACACAAAAGCAGTTTATAAACTAAAAATAAGAATGCCAATTAAAGCAAACAATCCTAAACAATAAGAAATTCCAATTGTAATAAATCCTAATTTAATGTGTCCTTTAGATGTTAATCCAATACCATTAATGTATAAGCCAGTTAAGCCACATAAAATAGCCCAAACTAAAGCAATTAAAATGTAAGTTGTCATATTTTTATTTTCTGTTTTTTAATTCTATTTCTAATCTGTTTAATTCTTCGTTCATTTGTCCGTTTATTGATGTATTTTCATCTGAGCGTCTTATTAAATAAGGAATTGCTTTTTTAACTTCGCCATAAGGTAAATATTTAGAAACACTAAATCCTGCCTTAGCTAAATTAAAAGTAATACCATCGCACATCCCAAATAATTGAGAAAATTTTATTTTATTTTTATAATCAACTATGTTATACTTTTTAATTAAATCTATAGTTAACAAGTTGCTTTTATAGTTATGTGAAGCAATGCAGGTTGTTACTATTTCATGATTTTTTAAACAAATATCTACGGCTGCGTTAAATGAATTATCAGTTTCTTCTTTTGTGTCAAAAACCGGCGATTCTCTATTTTCAATTAAAGCTTCTTCTCTTTCTTTTTCAACATAAGCTCCTCTAACTAATTTTATCCCTGGGTAAAAATCATCTGTTTTAGAAATTTCTATTAAATGATTTAAATAATTTAATCGGTCTTTTAAATACATTTGTAATGTGTTAAATACAACAACATTTTTTTTATTGTATTTTTTCATCATAAATTCTACAATTGCATCAATTATATCTTGCATATATCTGTCTTCAGCATCAATATAAATCGTTACGTTATTTTCTTTAGCTGTTAAACAAATAAGGTCTACACGTTGTAATAATATATTAAATCGTTTTGCAAGTAATGGGTCTTTTGGGAAAAGATTAGAATTACATTGTTTTAAAAAAAGAGGATCTTCTAAGCCAGATAATTTAACGCTTATGTAATTTCCTGGACAATCTTTACCTACCCTTTTAATATTAGAAACAATAGTTTCGGTGTTGCTTAAGAATGCATTTTCTGATTTTTCTCCTTCAGATACATAATCTAAAACTGAATTTACTTTATATTCTTCTAATTTTTTAATTAACGTAAATGCTTCATCAATGTTTTCGCCAGCACAAAATAATTTAAATATTGTTTTTTTAATTAAAAATTTAAATGGTAAATTGTATTTTATTATGCCTGAAGCAACCGATTTTAACAGCTTTAATAAGTTTGGTTTTTGTAATGTTTTAAAAACAAAATGAGTTAATTTTAACTCACTAGTGCTTTTATAGCTATAAGCTGTTTTTAAATTTTCTAAGTTTACAGTAATGTTTTCCATTTTAAAATTTATTTATTATTAAACTATTTGTTGAGTTTTTTAATAATTTAATTGCAATAGCAAAAAATGAAATTAATAATCCAAAACCTGCAATTACAAAAATTATAAAATAGGGTGTTAATGTTTCCATCATTTTAGAATAACTAATTTGATTTTCACTCATTTGCCATATTCCTTTTTTAATACCAGCAATATTTAATGAAATCCAAAAAATAAATAAACTTAATTGCAATAACCAAAAAATGAAATTTAAATATTTTGAATTAGTTTTATTTTTAAATAAATTGGGTTTAAGAAACTCAAAACAAGCTGCTATTAAAATCATGCTATTAATTCCTATTGTTGTTCCCATTGCATGAGCAACTGTAATGTGTGTGCCATGTGTGTATAAATTTATTGCAGGAATAGAAAGTAATATTGCTTGCCCCATATTAATAAAAACCCAAATATCAGCAGCCATAATAAATTTATATGGGTAATAATGGTAATTTTTTTGTATTTCATTTAAACTTCCTTTCCAATTATAGATAATTTTAGCAAAAAACACCCATTCTGTCATGCTTACAGCGTATCCAATATATCTTATATACTTTTCGGTAGGAAGTGTATAAATATGGTGGCCCCAATTAAACATTAAATTAAATAGTCCTAAAAAATACATAGCAAAAGCTAAATTGTTTTTACCAACTTGTTTTGAATTAGAAATTCTATCCATTAAAAAAAATGCTGTGCCATAAAGCATTTGATTCCATGATCCAACTAGCGATCCGTTTACTTTCCACTGAATAGTCATATCAGTTACAAAGTGTGATCTAAAATATGGGAATAACCAAAGGTAGTTTTCTGAAAATGTAAATAAGAAAAATACTATTCCAGTTACCCACATCCATACGTAAACTGGCCATTTTTTTACATTTGTTATTGCTTTAGAAAAATTTATTATAAATAAAATCCACGCAACCGCTATTGGTAAAGCCCAAACTGGATTAAATTCCCAATATTCTCTTCCTCCAAATTGATGTGTAAAGTATGAATAAAATATTCCTATAATTGCTACAATCCATAAACACCATTGAATAAACGCAATTTGAGGTGAGAATTCTATTTTTAAAATAGAACGTATTCCGTTATACACACATCCTGTTCCGCCTAAAATAATCCAAAATAAAGCAGAAGAAACATGAAGTGGTCTTAAAGAAATAAAACCAATATTTTCTTTTAAAAAATTAGGGTACAAATAAGTAAACGCTGCTAAAATACCAAAACACAAACCAACAAGTAACATTATTATTGCAGTTACAAGAAAAAGATTGCCAATATTTATTTTATTTAAATTCATTCTTTTTCTATCATTCCAAAGCTATTGCTTCTAAATTTTCTAGGATCAGCACTTCCACTATTATCCGCAGCTTTTAAAAATGAAATTAATTCTTCCATTTCTAAGTCGCTTAAATTAAAAGCTGGCATTTGTTTGTTGCCAGATTTTATCATTGCTTTTAACAAAGGCTCCCCTTTATTTTGTTGAGACATTAAATTGGTTAAATCAGGGCCAAGGTATCCTCCTAATCCATATAATTGATGGCAACTTTGACAATTATATTTTTGCCAAACTAATTTGCCATTTATTATATTTTTAGTCTTTGCGCTATTATTATTTAAATTATATGGCTCTAAATAAATGCTAATTGTGTATATTAAAAATAAAACACTAAGTATAAAAAAAGTATGGCGTGCTTTAAATTTCATTTATTTAAATCAATTTATAACTTTTCAAATTTTGCTTGAAAAAATCTTAAATACTTAGGCTCATAAACCATTTTTAAACCTTTTATTGTTTTTCTTTTTTCATAAACAGCAGCGGCAGATTCAGCAATCACATCCATATGTGCTTGAGTATATACTCGGCGTGGAATTGTAAAACGAACCAATTCTAGTTTTGGATAATAATTTTCGCCGTTTGCTTTTCTACCTGCTGAAACAATACCACGCTCCATTGTTCTTACGCCAGAATCAATATATAATTCAGCTGCTAAAACTTGTGCAGGAAATTGGTCTTGTGTTAAGTGAGGTAAAAATGCTTTTGCATCAACAAAAATTCCATGTCCACCAATAGGTTTTACAATTGGAATATTATATTCCATCATTTTATGCCCTAAATATTCTACTTGTCCTACCCGAGCATGTTGATGATTATCGTCTAAACTTTCAGCAATACCAACAGCAATTGCCTCCATATCTCTACCAGCTAAACCGCCATAAGTGTGTAAACCTTCATAAACAACAACTAAATTTCTTGCTTCTTCAAAAACATCCCAATCATTTATAGCTAAAAAACCCCCTATGTTTACTAAAGCATCTTTTTTTGCGCTCATTGTAGCGCCATCGGTGTGCGAACAAATTTCTTTTACAATATCTTTAATAGATTTTTTATCGTATCCTTTTTCGCGTTGTTGAATAAAATATGCATTCTCTGCAACACGTGTCATATCATGTATAATGCGTATGCCATGTTTTTTAGTATAAGCTCGCAACTCTTTTAAATTAGCCATACTAACAGGCTGTCCGCCCGCAAGGTTAACATTTGTAGCTAAACATACATATGGGATTTTTTTTGCGCCATGTTTTTTAACTAATTTATCTAATTTATTAATGTCTATATTTCCTTTAAACGGATGTTCATTTAATGGGTCATGCGCTTCATCAATAATTACATCTTCAAACTTTCCTCCAGCTAACTCTTGATGTAATCTTGTAGTCGTAAAGTACATATTTCCAGGAATTATATCTCCTTTTTTAATTAAAATTTGAGATAATATATTTTCGGCTGCACGCCCTTGGTGGGTTGGTACAACATACTTATATCCATAATATTTTTGAATTGCATTTTCGAGTAAATAATAACTTTTGCTTCCCGCATATGCTTCATCACCTGTCATAAATGCGCTCCACTGCCTATCACTCATTGAGTTAGTTCCACTATCTGTTAATAAATCAATGTACACATCTTCTGATTTAAGTAAAAAAGTATTATATCCAGCTTCTTTAATTGCTTTAATACGTTGTTGCTTGGTTGTCATTTTTAATAACTCAACCATTTTCATTTTATAAGGCTCTGCCCATGAACGTTTTTTTAATGTTTTCATAAGAAATTTTTATTGTATTTTATAATTTATCTAAACGCGCCGTAAAGTGTCTTAAAAATGGCGGTTCATACGTAATCTTATACCCTTGTGTTTGGTTTTTTAATTTTAAAATATCATCGAAAATATCAAGAACATAATCAATATGACTTTGTGTATAAACTCTTCTAGGAATAGCTAGTCTAACCAATTCGTTTGTAGCTGGGATTAATTCTCCTTTATCATCATATTTTCCAAACATTAAACTTCCTACCTCAACTGCACGAATTCCTCCTTTAATGTATAAGTCGCAAACTAACGCTTGCCCAGGATATTGATTAATAGGAATGTTTTTATATAATTGTTTTGCGTCGATATATACTGCATGACCACCAATTGGCCAAACAACAGGAATACCTTTATTTCGTAATTTTTCTCCTAAATAGGCAGTACTTCGAATTCTATAATGTAAATAATCTTCGTCAAAAACTTCTGTTAACCCAATTGCTAATGCCTCCATGTCTCTTCCCGATAAACCACCATAAGTTGTAAATCCTTCAGAAATAATTAAAAGATTTTTACATTTAACAGAAAGCGCTTCATCTTTTACGGTTAATAAACCTCCCATATTAACCATTCCGTCTTTTTTAGCGCTCATTATAAATGCATCGCCTAAACGCAACATTTCTTTTGCAATTTCTTCGCATGACTTGTTAATATACCCTTCCTCTCTATGTTTAATGAAATAGGCATTTTCAGCAACTCTACATCCATCTATAACTAAAGGAATATTGTATGTATTGCAAATTTTTCTAAGCTCTTTAACATTTGCCATGCTAACCGGTTGGCCGCCTGATGAATTATTGGTTACTGTAATTATTACTGCGGCAACATTTTCTTTACCGTGATGAATTATTAATTCATTTAATTTTTCTAGATTAATATTTCCTTTAAAAGGTAAATCTATTTCAGGGTCTTTAGCTTCGTCGTAAATAATATCAATTGCTGATGCTCCAGTAAATTCGATGTTTGCGCGAGTTGTATCAAAATGGGTGTTGCTTATAAACACTTTATTTTTTCCTCCTAAAATACCATACAAAATTCTTTCAGCGGCTCGTCCTTGGTGTGTAGGCAAAATATAAGGCATTCCTGTTAATTCTTTAACAACTCTTTCTAAATGTTCCCAACTTTTTGCTCCTGCGTAACTTTCATCACCCATCATCATTCCTGCCCATTGTTTATCGCTCATTGCGCCCGTACCACTATCAGTTAAGAAATCTATAAAAACATCGCTTGAACGAAGTAAAAAAGTATTGTATCCAGCTGCTTTTAATGCTTCTTTTCTGAAATCTTCGGTTGTTACTTTTAGGGGCTCTACCATTTTTATTTTAAATGGTTCAGTTAATGTTCGCATTTTTTCACTCATAATCTTTTGTTTAATAAACTAATTTTTTTTCTTCGTTAAATGAATCGAGTAATTGATTAATTGTTTCTTTTAATTTATCTAAATATTGGATGTTTACTTTATTAAAGATTCCTAATTCTGCTTTTAGTTTTGTGCTCAAATTTTCGTAGTAATTTATACCAGAAAATAAATTTTGTATAAACCCTTTAAAAAATGATTCATTTCTGTTTGAAATCCCAATTGCGTATTTTTCAATTTCCTTTTTTAAATAGTCTACATACAACTCTAATTCTTTAATAAAAAAATTGGGGCGAAACAACTTATTTAAAATATTTGTTTTTCCATATATATGATCAACCATTTGTTTGAAAGAATATATACCAGAAAAGTAAGCCAAATTAGGGCCTGGGCAAATTGCAACCGCACTTAAGTTGTGCGATAATTTAGTTTTACTTACTAAAAGTGCAGATGCTCCAAGCCCTTCACACAAACAATCTTTTTCTTTAACCAATTCTATTTGTTTATTAATAGCGATTGAACTTAAATTACTTGCTTTTATTTGATTAATTTTTAAATTTTGATATTGCCTTGATGCGGTACAAATTACCCTTTCTGTAAATTCTTTATTATTTGATAAGAATTTTTTATAGCAGGGGCTGCCAGGTTTGTTTTTAGCAATACGCCTTTTTCTTTGTTCTTCAGAACTACTTAACCTAAAATTATTAAATGGTACGCCCAATGGTGAAGCTTCGCTTAAAAAATAATCTTCTGTATTTGCTTTAGCTAACTTTTGTAATGTCTCATAATCAACATTTGTAACTTCTGGCACTAATAAAAAAGGGCTTCCCCAACCAACTGAATCTATTTTATAATATTCAATTAACAAATCATTTTCTGATGTTGTACCAACTCCTCCTTGCGCGGTTATTTTAAAATCTGGATTTTCGCTTAATTTATTTTTATTTAACTTGCTTAAAGCATTATTACAATCCGTTAATAATTCGTTAAGCAATTCGTTTCTTTTTAATTTAAATTCTTCTAAAATTGGTCCTAATAAAATTCCATTTGAAATAAAAGTATGCCCACCGCAATTAATCCCTGATTCAATTCTAAATTCAGAAACCCATAATCCTTTTTTTGCTAAAAATTTACCTTGAATTAATGCTGAACGATAATCGCTAACTTTTAATACAATTTTCTTTTTAATTTGACTTTTTTCGTCGGGAAAAAAATCAGGAAAAGATTCGCAATATGTAAATAAACGGGGGTTTAATCCAGCAGAAAAAATAATACTTGAATTTAATTCAGAGTTTGCATATCCCCTAAGTGCTGATAAAGCATCAGAAAATTCGTTTGGTAACTCATTACCATTTTTATCATAATTTACCTTATCTAATTTAGTCATGATGTTAACATCAATTGAACCAGGCTTAATAAAATCTTTTAACTTTTGATAAACAATTTTTTTATCCTCTTCGTTATATAAATTAAGTGTTTGATAAATTTTTTTTTCTGTTATTGAATCTGGTAATAGTTTAAAATAATTATTAATGTCATAATCAGTTTCAAAATTTTCCGATTTAATTTTTTCTGTTTGTTTATTTACAACATTATTTAATAAGTTTAAATATTCTGTAATTCGCTTAGCCCTATAATCATATTCATTTTCGTTAATACGATTGTAATCATAATTTTCTCTCTTAGAAACTACCTCTCGCATTTGTTCAATTAAGTGATCTTCCATAATTGAAACAACGCTTGTAACACCATATTTTGCAACCTTAGTGGGCGTATCTATGGTAAACCCCAAACCCATAACAGGTATATGAAACGTATGTTGTGATATATTATCCATTAATAATAAAACTTCTTTTTGCAAATATAGATACTTAAACTTTAAACTCGGACAATTATATCCGATATATATTAGGAATTAAAATGACCTTTATCATATATGAGCTATTATGAACATTGTATTTTTACAAAAAAAAGAATATGAAAACAACATTAAAAAGTATTTTGTTAATTGGCTTTTTAGGCTTATATGCCTGTAACTCCGAAGCGGTGCAGAAACCAGAAGAAGGGAATGCATCACCAGCAAATGAACCACAAGCTCAAGTTGTTGGGCAATCAGGCGTTCAAGATGCAACATCTGCGCCAAATATTGTACAAACAGCTGTTGGCAGTAAAGACCACACTACATTAGTAACAGCAGTTAAAGCCGCAGAGTTAGTAGATGCCTTAAGCAACGCTGGGCCATTTACTGTATTTGCACCTACAAACGCAGCTTTTGATAAGTTACCTGCGGGTACAGTTGACGGTTTATTAAAACCAGAAAAAAAAGGAGATTTATCGAGTATTTTAGAGTACCACACATATGTTGGTTCTTTAAAAACAGATTACATGCAAGATGGTCAAGAGTTTGAAATGGTTAATGGTGGTAAAGTAAAAATTACTAAAAAAGATGGTAAAACTTTTGTAAACAATTCAGAGATTGTAGCATCTATATCAACAGCTAATGGAATGATACATGTAATTAACGACGTTTTATTACCTAAATAATAAAAAACTTTAATCAAAAACTAGATGGATTGATTGCCTGAAAAAGCAGCAACAATTTTAGAAATCATCAAATCCATCATCAATAAGGTTATATATTTTTCATTTTTTACACAGTTTTTTGATTAAATAGAAAGCGGCTAAATGGCCGCTTTCGCTATTTATTACACACGTGTATAATTGTTTTTAATTGTATTAAATTAACAATAGTCTTTAAGAAACATGATTAGAATCATTATAAATAACATTCTAAATACTAAACTTTGTATAAAAATATATTATGGAAAATTTAATTATTAAAGATCTTCATAACCCATTAAATTATGTTCAATATAAAAATTTGGTAACAACTCTTGCTGAACAAAACAAATGTACTGGCGAACAAATTGAAGAAAAAATTAAAGCAACAAGTATTAATGTACAAAGAATTAAAAGATTAGATAAACAAACAGAAATTGTTGATGATTTAAAATTAAAGATTAAAGAAATATCTGAAAAACAAATTTGGATAATTTTAGTTGAATCGTGGTGTGGAGATGCTGCTCAATGCTTGCCTGTAATAGCTAAAATAGCAGAATTAAATACAAACATTGATTTAAAAATAATTTTAAGAGACGAAAATTTAAGTATTATGGATCAATTTCTAACAAATGGGTCTCGTTCAATTCCTAAACTTTTAATTTTAGAAAAAGATGAAATAATAGATACATGGGGTCCTCGCCCTAAAGGTATTCAAAAAATGGTTTTAGAATACAAACAAACAAACCCTAATGCTTCACATGATGAGTTTGTGAATAATTTGCATTTATGGTACGCAAGAGATAAAACTTTATCGCTTCAAAATGATTTTATAGAATTATTAACAAATAAAATAACTCAATAACAAACAATAAATATGGAAACAATTGAAACAATTGATGTAACAATTCTTGAACCAAGGATGAAACATCCAACAATTTTTAAAAAATTTGACGAAATACTAGCTGGAGAAAGCTTTATTATTTTTAACGATCATGACCCTAAGCCATTATATTACCAATTAATTGGCGAAAGAGGAAACATTTTTACTTGGGAGTATCTTGAAAATGGTCCTGAAAATTGGTTAGTTAAAATTCAAAAAAACACTGCCGAACAAAATGAAAAAAGCATTGGTGAAATGGTTGCTAGTGATTACAGAAAAGCAGAAGTGTTCAAAAAATTTAATATTGATTTTTGTTGCGGTGGCAAAAAAACAATATCTCAAGCATGTAAAAACAAAAATGTAGATCAAAATGCGTTAAAAGCTGAATTAGATAAACTTGATTTGACTCCAGCAAAAACATCAACAAATTACAACGAATGGTCGGCAGATTTTATGGTTGATTATATTGTTAATACACATCATAATTATGTAAAAACATCAACACCTATTTTATTAGAATTTTTAGCTAAAGTTGCTAAAGTGCACGGCGATTCGAACCCTGAAGCTATCTCAATTTATAAATTATTTGTAGAAATTGCCGATGAGCTAACGTCACACATGGAGAAAGAAGAAAACATTTTATTTCCTTACATTAAACAACTTGCAACTAAAAACAAAACAAATGCTCCATTTGGATCAGTTAAAAATCCTATTAATATGATGGAACATGAACATGATTCGGTAGGTAGGTTGTTTGAACAAATAAGAGAGTTATCTAACAACTATACACCGCCAAAAGGGGCATGTACCACTTACAAAGTTTCTTATCTTAAATTGGAGGAATATGAAAATGATTTACATCAACATATTCATTTAGAAAATAACATTTTATTTCCAAAAAGTATTGCTTTAGAATCAGAACTAAATTAAAACGATAGGCCCTTAATTGGGCCTTTATTTCTATGGAAATAAACGAAAATACAAAAATTTCAACCATAATAGCACACAACCCCGATGCTATAGAAAAAATAGTTTCTATAGCAAAACATTTTGAAAAATTAAGAATTCCTGTTTTAAGAAAAGTATTAGCTTCTAGGGTTTCAATAAAACAAGCTGCAAAAATTGGAGGCGTAACTGTGCAAGATTTTTTTGATAAATTATCAACTATAGGATTTGTTTGCACTAAATTAAATAAAACAGATAATTTAACTAATATAAATAAACATGAACAGCATTTTATTAGCGAAAATATTATTGAATTAGATGTAAGGGAAATGTTACAAAATAATATTGATCCATTTAATAAAATAATGAAACTAACTAAAAATTTTCCTTTAAAAAGTACATTAAAAATAATAAACACTTTTGAGCCAACCCCGCTTATAGCTATTTTAGAAAAAAAAGATTTTAATTATAAAGTGGAACATGTTAGTGCTAATTTAGTAAACACTTATTTTTATAAAAATAATAATCCAGATAGTTTAAATATAAACACTATTAAAGACAAAGGAAATATAATTAGTGTGAGCGAAAGCATTTCTTCAAAAGATTTAATTAATTTATATGCAGGAAAAATTAAAGAAATAGATGTTAGAAATTTAGAAATGCCACAACCAATGATAAGCATCTTAAATGAATTAAAATTATTACCTAATAATTTTATGTTACTTGTGCACCATAAAAAAGTTCCTCAATTTTTATTTCCTGAATTAGTTGAAAATAATTTTAAATGGTTAGTTGAAGAAATTGCAGAAGGAAACGTAAAATTGTATATTTTTAAATAATGCAACACCTTACTTTTAACGATAATAGGGTTTACAATATTTCTATATTGCATTATGTTACGGCTGCAATTGTATTTTTCTTTATAAGTGTTTTAATCCCGTTTAATAGTTTACATTTTATAGGGCATTATTTTCATCCAAAAGTATTGGCAATTACTCATCTTACAACAATTGGTTGGATAAGCATCATCATAATAGGTTCTCTTTATCAACTTGTGCCTGTTATTACAAACTCTAAACTATACAGCGTTAAATTAGGTTATATTTCATATTGCTTAATTATGCTTGGGCTTTTTGTTTTAACTTATTCTTTTTGGAATTTTAATGTTGGTTTACTTATACAAATTGCTTCTGTATTAGTGTTTTTAGGTGTATGTTTTTTGTTTTTTAATTTGTATTTAACTATTAATTCGGCAAAAGAAAAAAGTATAGAATTAGATTTTATTGGCGTTTCATTACTTTGGTTTTGGCTTACTGTATTTTTAGGCACTTTACTTGCGTTTAATTTTAGGTACGCTTTTTTAAATAAAGATCATTTATATTTTTTAAAAATACATGCTCATGTAGGTTTGTTAGGATGGTTTTTAAATTTAGTTTTTGGTGTTGCATCAAAATTAGTTCCTATGTTTTTGTTATCAGGCAAATTAAACAATAAAATAATTAAGTTAAGTTTTTATGTTTTAAATGTAAGTTTGTTTGTATTTGTAATTGACAGCGTTTTTTTTAATGGGCTACAAAGGTCATATTTTTATTTAAGTGTAGTAATTATTGCTGTAATAATGTTTGGTACATATATTTACCAAGCTTTTAAAACACGTTTAAAAAAACAACTAGACGTTGGCTTGTTACAAACATTAATTGCGTTTATACTAATTTTAATACCTATTGTGCTTTGGTGTTTACTAAAATTTAAAACATATAAAAGCTCAGATGTTGAGATGCAATTAAATATTGCATTGGTTTATAGTATACTATTAGGGTTTTTTACAATTTTAATATTTGGGCAAACCTATAAAAATTTATCTTTTATTTCTTGGTTAAAAATATATTCTAATTATCCTACAACTATAAAAAAACCAATGCCAAAAGATTTGTATTCTAATAAACTCGCTAAAACACAACTAAGTATTTATTTATTTGCTTTTATTATTTTATTATACGGAATATTAACCTCAACAAGTTATATAATTAAATTTGGAGGCGTTTTAATAATTTGTTGTGCTTTACTATATTTAGCAAACGTATTTAAAATTGTATTCCACAAACCAATAATATATAAAACTATTAACTAATGGATTTTTATACAGAAGGGGATAAAAAAGAAATTGCTATACTTCATAGTTTAAAAGAAGTTATAGATCCAGAAGTTACTATTAACATTGTTGACATGGGTTTAATTTATAAAATCACTTATAATAGTATAAATAAATCTATTTTAGTTACAATGACATTGTCTTCAAAAGGCTGTCCAATGAGTGATTTAATTTTAACACAAGTAAAAGAATGTTTAAATAGAGAACATCCTGAATGTACAACAGAAATAAATCTTGTTTGGGAACCAAAATGGACAAGAGATTTTATAACACCAGCAGGAAGAAAACAATTAGGGCTTACTTAAACAACCTAATTTGCAATATTGTACTAACATTAAATGCTTTTTGTTTTATCGTTTCGGCATTTTCGCCTACAAATAATTCGTCAACAGTTTCATTAAATAACTGTATCCATTTTGAAAAATGGTTAGTGTTTAATGCTGATTTTGAATTTATATCCATGTGTGTTTGCATTGGGTTTCCAACATAATTACCACTATAAAACAAAGCATTTTCCCAAAACTTACACATAGTTGCAATGTGTTTTTTTTCATTAAAATTTACATTATTAAAAAAATGTTCTAATATTTTATCATGTTTAGCTTTTTCAAAAAAAGAATGAACAAGTTTTTTAATATCTTTTTTATTTAGTAAATCTTTTTTCATGATTTATAAATCTTTACTCTTAAATTTTAAAATAGATGCATAATATGGTATAACAATCCATAATAACAGTATAATAAATACAATAATTATCCCTAAAGATGTGCCAAAAAATTCTTTAAAAACAGCTCCAGTATGTCCCATCATTGCAGAAACATCGAGATGTAATAAAATTAATATTCTAGCTAAATCAATTGGATTTAATGCTGTAATACCTATCATTAATTTTTCAATTGGATAATCTGATAATTGAAATAATAAAAACAAAACAATACCATCAAAAAGTAAACCAAAAAACAACCAAAGTATAATTGAAATGCCAATACCTTTTGCTTTATCTCTTGTTAGTATAGAACTTAAAAAAGCAATAGAAACAAAAATTGTTGAAATGAAAATACCAACTAACAACATCATTATACCAACATCATTAGGCGAATAAATTAAAATTGGTATTCCTACGCCAATAAAAAAAGATAACATTAATGAAATTACTAAACCCATAAATAAACTGTTCCAAATTTTTGATCGTTTTATTGGTTGGCTTAATAATAACTCAATAAACTCGGAACTGTTGTATAAATATATGGTAGAAAATATAACTGAAACTAATGGTACAGTTAATAAAATTACATTTAACAATGTTAACATTCCTTTTGAACTATTGTCTTCTAAACTAAATACACTCCATGATAAAATTGAAAGTAACAATGTGTAAATTATTACAATTTTATTTTTCAAAATATCTAAAATTATATACTTTACTATCCTATTCATGTATAGTGCTTTTTAAAACGTTTGCTATAGCTTTTGAAATTTTTTGTTCACCTGTTGCATCTTTTAAATCAGCTATTGTTTTATGAAATTTAACTTGTCCTTCGTTCATAAAAACAACATGACTAATTAGTTCATCTAATTCGCTTAATAAGTGCGATGTAATTAAAATTAATTTTCCTTTTTGTTTTTCGGTAATTATTTTTTCTTTAAGAATTTCAGAAGCTAATGGATCTAAACCAGCGGTTGGTTCGTCTAAAATTAAAATATTAGGGTTAAATAAAAACGCTATGGTTGCACTAACTTTTTGAGTTGTTCCACCAGATAAAGTTCTCATTCTTTTATCAAACATACTTTTAAGTAAAAATTGATTAAGCAATTCTTCATCTAGTTTTTGATTTGTTTTTCTAATATCTTTTATCATTTCGATAATGTGGCCAATTGTCATATTATCTGGATATCTTCCAATTTGTGGCATATAACCAATTTGCTCGCGGTATTGATAATCTTTAGAAATTAATTTGCCATTTACTTTAATATTTCCTTTATCAGGAATTACCATGCCTAAAATGCTTTTAATTAAAGTTGTTTTTCCGCAACCATTTGGCCCTATTAAAGCAATACAATCTCCGCTACTAAATGTTAAATTAATGTCGTTTAATACTTTTAGTTTGCCAAAACTTTTGTGTAATTGATTTATTTCTATCATAAAGTAACGGCGTTCATTAATGGTTTATTGTCAATAAAATTATCAGGAGTTAAGCTTGGTAATATTTTTTCTGATTTATCTAATAAATTTATCATAAAACTTCTAAATAAAAGCATTGCAGGTGGGTTTTTTTCTACAATAATTGAAAATAAACTTAATGGATGATATGGAATATCGCCAATTTTATCTTTATTTAAATCGTAGCCTTCGTATTTATCCCAATAATTATTATCAAAATTATTTAATACTACGCTTCCGTTAGTGCTTATATCAAATGTGTTGTTTAAAAAATTATTTTGTTTAATTTCATTATCCATACAGCTTGCCTGTATTTTCATGCCCCAACCATTTGCTTGTAAATTGTTTTTTTCAACTTTAATTCTGTTTGTACCTTCCATGTATATTCCCGTAGTATTTCGTTTAAATTGATTGCCATAAATATAACTATCAGAAATTTCTTTTAACATTAAACCGTAAGCTGCATCTCCCCAATTTTCTTCAAAAATATTATTAATCATTTTAACTTTATGAGTAAACATAACTGCAACCCCGGCACCGTTATTTTTAAATGTATTGGAAATATACGCATCATTATTTGAAAACATAAAATGCAAACCATACCTAATGTTTTTTATTGAATTGTTTTTCCAAATAATAGAATTTGTAACAAATTCAAAATAAATTCCATCTCTGTGCCCTGTTACATCGTTTTCAATAATTTGTAAACTATCACTTTTCCAACAGTGAATGCCGTTGCCAATTTGTTGTTCTTCTGTTGCGTATGCAATTAGTTTATTGTTTTTAATAATACAATGTTTACTGTATTGTAAATAAATTCCAAAAAAATTATCGTCTAAAATATTATTGCATATTGTTACGCACTTGCTATCATAAACTTTTATCCCTCCCGGATCATCTAAAGTTGCCATTCCAGATTTTTGAAGTTTAAACCCTGTAACTAAAACATTATTTGCTTTAATTGATAGGACTTCGAATTTTTTTTGGCCATCAAGTACAGGGTAATCAATTCCAAATAAAGATAAAGGTTTATCAATAATAATGTTTCCTTCTTTATAAATGCCCCCATAAACAAAAATACTATCTCCTTTATTAGATTTACTAATTGCTTCTTTTATAGATAGTATTGGTTTTCCAGCGCCTACATTTAATTGTTTCCCGAAAAAACAATTAGGTAAAAAGAATACTAAAAATATTTTGAAAAATATTTTCAATTTATTTATTTATTAAAGTCCAATCTATTTTAGCAGCTTCCCATTTATTTTTATAAACTTCGGCGCTGTCTTTGTTTGAAAATGCAGCTATATTACCTCCCATTGGACTATTAACATTTTCTCCTGTTATAAAAATTAAATTGCTGTGTTGTATTAGTTCATTTGGAGTTATATAATCTTGTATATAAAACAAAGCGTTATTAGTTTTGTCCTTGTTTTCTTGATTAAAAGAAACTAAGCAAGAAATATCGTCAAATTTATAAACTCGTCCTTTTTCAGTAACTAACTCGCAAGCAAATCTTTTATCTGAGATAGACATTTTACAATTATCACAATCGTCTTTATTTAAATTAATTTTTTCTGGTCCTGATTGTCCACAACTAGTTAAAATAAAAGTTAAAGCAAATGCAGCTAAAGCAACATTAGACTTTTTTTTAGTAAATTTTTTTAAAATTTCAGATTCTTTTAATACAGCTACAAGCATTAATAAGCCACTACTAATAAAAAGCCAACCTCCTAAATCAGGAATTGAATAAGCACCAAAGTTAAGTAATTGCTTAAACCCAATTAATGGCGGTTGATATGCCATTCCAGGTACAATAATTGCTGCATTAGGGTCTAAATCATGTCCATATTCATACTCCCAATGCCAAAAATCTACCATTGCAACTATGCCAAATAAAACAAACAAAGTAAAAACGGTGTATAAAAATTTCTTTTTACCAAATATTGCAACTAATAAAGAAAGGCCCGCAAAAAAATAAATTATATATGGTAAAACTTTAAATTCAATAAAATCATCGGTATGTAAAGTTTTCATTCCAATGTAATGATTTAATCCATTTATAATATCAACGTTCCCTGCTAATTTATTAGCATGAATTTTTAAATTAAGACCTTCTGGATATTGAGGGGCATCTAAATCTATTTGCCAAATAGGTACAAATACAGAGTAAACTAAAAAGCCTGTTGCTATTATCAATAAAAACCTTGATAATATAGAAATATTATTTTTCATAATGTCAAATTTAAGGATAAAAAAAAGGAGCAGACAATTTTTTGTTTCTGCTCCTTTAAATAATATTAGTTAATTATTACTTTGAAGCAGGTTCTGCTTTAGGTAAATTCGTTCCAACACTCCACTCTAGTTTTACGTTGCTCCCTGCAGGAGATACGCGAACGTATCCTTGCATTTCTTGATGTAATGCGCTACAAAAATCTGTACAGTACATTGGCATCATTCCAGCTTTATCAGCAATCCATTTTAAAGTTTGGGTTTCGCCTGGCATAATTAATAATTCTCCATTATTTGCGCCTTTTATAGCAAAACCGTGTGGCACATCCCAATCTTGTTCTAAGTTAGTTACGTGAAAATAAACCTCATCGCCAACTTTAATTCCTTCGATGTTATCTGGGGCAAAGTGAGAGCGAACGCAAGTCATATAAACGTGTACTTTATTTCCTTCTCTAACAACTTTAGATTCTTTTTCTCCTTTTGTTACATAAGGGTGTTTGTTTTCATCAATTTTAAAGAGTTTTAAAGAATTTTTAGAGACAATATCAGCAGCAATTATTTGTGCGTAGTGTGGTTCGCCAATTGTTGGATAATCTAAAATCATTTCCATTTTATCACCACTTATATCAAATAACTGAGCACTTTGAGCTAATTCTGGGCCTGTTGGTAAATATCTATCTTTTGTAATTTTATTGTAAGCAATCATGTATTTGCCATAAGGTTTTTTAGTATCACCACCAGCCACACATAAATGTCCAACTGAATAAAAAGTAGGAACGCGATCTACAACAGTTAAGTCTTTTAAACTCCATTTTACAACTTCTGAAGATACAAACATAGAAGTATAACCATATCCTTTGTCATCAAATTCGGTATGAAGAGGGCCTAAACCTGGTTTTTTAACTTCGCCATGTAAAACAGCATCATATTTTAAAACCGGAACACCTTCATAATCTCCGTCAAACGATTTTGATTCAATTGCTTTTAACATTTTTGAATAACTAAATACGGGTATTAATGCAGCTAATTTTCCGCTACCAACAATGTATTCGCCTGTAGGATCAACGTCACAACCATGAGGAGATTTAGGACAAGGCATCATATAACATAAATCTGGGAAATCTTTTATGTTTAACACAGTAACTTCGTTTTTAATTTCAGAAGTAGCAGAGTGTGTTTCGTCACTGTATTTGTTATGCGCATATTTAGCAGGTATTTTTTTACCTTTACCAGCTTTGATGTATTCTTCAGCTTTTTTCCAGTTAACAGCCATTATAAAATCTTTATCTTTTTGCGAAGCGTTTACTTCTAATAAAGTATTAGCTTGTTCAACATTGTAACATGAGAAAAAGAACCATCCATGTGAAACACCTTTACCAGCACGACTTAAATCAAAGTTCATACCTGGACATTCTAATTGAAAAGCAATATCTAAGTTACCATCTTCTTTACCAACACTAATAAAACTTAAATAACCTTTAAAGTTTTGTTTGTAGGTGTTAATAGGCACATCTCCATTTGCATTATCTGGTGGCACACTAAAACGAGTTCCGGCAACTAAATACTCAGTGTTTTCAGTAATATAAGGTGATGAGTGGTTACCTGCGCTATTAGGAATTTCAAGAATTTCTTCGGTTCTAAATGTTTTCAAATTAATACGCGCAACACGAGGAGTGTTGTTTGCATTTCCAAAAGCCCATTTTCCGTCATACTCTCCATTTGTTTTAGACATTTGTACGTGGTGTAAATCGTCCCAAGGGATAGAACCTTTTGAAGTGTTTAACATTGGTTTTGTTTCTTCGCTATATCCCCACCCTTTTTCAGGGTCAACAGCAAAAACCGGGATTACACGAAGTAAACGTCCGCTTGGGATGCCGTAAACACTCATTTGTCCACTAAATCCACCACTTACAAAGTTGTAATACTCATCTAGTTTTCCTGGGGCCACAAACGATTTAACCGCTGCATTTCCTGTTACTACATTGCTTGTATCTTTTGGTTTACAAGATTGCAATGCAGCAGCAGCAATTAACACACCGCCTACGGCCATGTACTTTAAGTTAGTTTTCATATTTTTTATTTTATTTTGTTATTAATTATTTTACACCGTCATTTTTGCGCATAAATTCTAATATTTGACGAGATTCTTCATCAGTTAAATTTTGGTTAGGCATACGCACTAAGCATAACTCCAACATTGCTTGCGCCTCGGGATCTTTATCTAACATTGGATCAGGATTTGTAATAAAATTCATAATCCACTCAGGGGCTCTACGTTTAGTTACATCTTTCCAACCTGGACCAACTAATTTTTCATCAGTATATTTGTGACAAGAAGCACATTTAACTCCTGAAGCAGTTTCGCCTGCTGTAGCCATTGTTGCATCTAATTTATCAGTTAATGCTAAAGATTCGGCAGTATATTTACCTTCACCACGTTTTGGATCATATTCATTTGGATCGGGTGTAGTTGTTGCAGTTTGATCTTGTGCAGTTGTAGCTTGAGTGTCTGTTGATTTTTTTTCTCCTCCACCACAGCTAAATAATACAGCAGAAGTGGCAATTGTTGCAATGATTATTAAATTTTTCATGTTTTTAAATTTTAATCAAAGGTAGCATAATTTTTAAATATAGAATTATGATTAAAGGCAGGTTTGACTATAGATTATTATCATGTAGCTTTATGACAAAACTCAGTTTATTACGTTTTTTTACTTATTAAAACACCAACCCTTTATTAAAATAATGAAAACTTACTCTAAATCTAAAAAATATAGTTGAAATTGAAAAAAAACTAAAATAAATTATAATTAAGCCTCTTTGTCTGTGTCGGCTTTGGTTGCAGCAGTTGTTAACGCCTGCATATCTCTATCAAAAAAATACAAGCCTCCTTTATCGTCGCCAATTAGTTTTAATTTATCAACTATTTGTCTTGCTAATGCTTCTTCTTCTATTTGTTCGCTAACATACCATTGTAAAAAATTATGGGTTGTGTAATCTTTTTCTTTTAATGTAATGTCAACTAAATTATTTATTTCGTTTGTAACTTTTACTTCGTGTTTTAATACTTCTTCAAATACAGATTTTACCGATTTAAAAGTTACCGGTGGTTGTTTTAACGCAGGAACTACACCGTGACCGCCACGCTCGTTTACAAATTTTATAAGTTTAATCATGTGCATTCTTTCTTCATCGGCATGCGAATATAAAAATTGAGATACACCGTTTAACCCTTGTGTTTCTGCCCAACTTGCCATTGCTAAATAGTATTGAGACGATGAAGCTTCTAATTCAATTTGCTTGTTTAATGCTTGACTTACTTTGTTTGATAACATAATTTAATTTTTAGTAAATATAAGAAGTATTAATAAAAATTAGAGTTAAAAATAGTTTAAGCTATAGTTTAGAATTAGTTTAATTAATCAAAAAACTGCCAAGTTACACCAAACCTAAACGCTCTATCTGGTTGATAATAGCCATTAACTAAAGAGTAATTTTTACCTGAAAAACCTTGTAAAGCGTTTTCAACTCTTATAAAAAAATTTACTGGCCTAATGCGCGCGTTTAAAAACAATTCAGTAAACCAATACTGCCCGGTTTGTTTTTGGTCTTGTAAGTAAAACACTTGAGTTACAGGCATATAATCGTAACTATAAAAATTGCTATATGTTTGCACTTGCGCCCCAATTTGTAACCATAAATTTTTGTGGGCTAAAAACCCTTCGTAAAAAAGTTTGCCCTGCAAATAGTGGTTTGGTAAATACAAATAATTATTTCCATCAGTTGTTTGATAAGTATATTGTGCCGATAGCCCTAAGTGTTTTAAAAAAACCGTTTTAAATCCAAACTTTGCACTAAACACATTTATAGGTGTAATTATTTGGCGTGGAATTGCAATGTTATCGAAATAAATTAAGTTGGAAATGTTTGCATAATTAATACTTGAAAATAAAGTTTGTTTTAATTGATAATTAAATTGTACTGCATTAGTTTTAACTGCTAAATAGTTGTTGTTCCAATTAAAATGGTTGCTATACCATGTTTGTTGTAACAAATTTGGTTTTCTGTTTTCGGTTAATACCGTTAAACCCAATTGTTGTGGTAGTTTTTTAGAGTTTATATTAAACGCTAGTTCGTTTATTAATTGATAGTCGTTTTTATTATACCCAAGCAAATTGTAACTCAAACCAATGTGGTTTGTTAAAGTATATTTTTCTTCTTTTACCGAATCTTTACTGTAAAAAACATTTTTATAGTAAAAGTTACTATAAGCAATATGGTTAAGATAAATAGTGTCAAAATATTGATAAACTCTATTATACTCGTGTTTATAGCCTATATTAAAATAATTGTTTTTTGATTTTAAATCGTAGCTTATACTGTTTTGAAGTTGTATTAAATTGGTACTATCTTTAGTTTTTAAAGTGTCAAAGTAAGTAACGTAATAGTAGTTATTATTGGTTAAGTTGTCATCAGTATATTTTAATATGTTGTTGTAAATTTTTGTTTTAAAGTTTATATAACTGTTTATAGGTTTTAGACTATCATATTTATTTAACCTAAAATAGGGGTTAAAATAAAATCCTACATCGTTATTTTTTCTTTTAGCTGAAATTAAATTAACTAATATAACTTCTTTATTAAGTTTAACCTGTTTTTCACTTAATGTGTCGTTTACAATACCTCCGTTTTCTTGGTTGTTATTTGTATTGGCTATAGCATAAGCCATCCACCCAAAACGTTTGTTTTTAGTTTCGTGATTTAAACTTAAATAAAAATTATTTGTGTAAGATTGTTGTCTTCTATAAAAACCTGTACTCGTGTATCTTTTAAAAGCTACTGCTACGTTTAATTTGTTTTTAAATGTGTTTGTAAATAGTAAATCGAAATATTGATAAACCTTTGTGCCTGCAATGCCGGTTAATTGCGCGTATGGGCCTTTAGTTTGATAATATTTTATGTCGGTTTCGGTAAAATTTTGGTAAGGATTATCGGTAACTTTAAATCCAATTGCTTGAGGTTTAATTTGCCATAAATAATTAACATTAGGTAAGCCTAAATTACCTAAATAATTAATCGGGATTTGTTGATTTATGTTATTAATGCTGGTGTCTGGATAAGAACTTTTAAAATCTTTAAAATTACTTTTAGTAAAAGAAACTGTATTTATGTAATTTTTGTTTGTAGTATAAAAAGTTTGAGCGTAAGCACAATTGTATGTTTTAAAAAAACAAAAAATTAGGATTATTATTTTAAATAACTTATACAATTAGCTTAATTATGCAAAGCTATTATTTTAGGCTAAGAAAATCTATTAAAATTTGCCAAAAAAATGTTCTTCAACATCAAAGGTTGAGCGTAAGCCAAGTTGGTCGTAATCTTCAGCAATCCATTTATCAGCAATTGCACGTCCTTTTTCTTTTAAACTTAATAAAAAATCCCAACTTGTGTTCATTTTACTGCTGTAACTTAATTGACTTAAAGCTTCGTAACCACTAATAGTATGAACAAAAATTTCTCTATTAGCATGGCCATCAACTTTTAAAATGCCATTTCTAACTAATTCATTTCGATAGTGAATTAATTTCATTTCATTAATTAAACTGCTATTAAAACTTATTTCATTTACTCTATCAGCAATATCACGCGCAGTAGTTGGAACCGAATTTATATTTATAGAATTAATTTTAATTAATACAATATCTCTAATGTTGGTATTTGTAATAAGTGGGAAAATAGGTGGATTACCCATATAGCCTCCATCCCAATAAAATTCACCGTCAATTTCAACTGCTTGAAATAAAAATGGCAAACATGCACTTGCCATTACAGCATCTACTGTAATTTCTTTATTAGAAAATATTTTAGCGCGATTGGTTTTTACATTAGTAGCACAAATAAATAATTTCTTTTTATTATAAAGTTGTAGTTCTTTAAAATCAATTAAATCATTTAAAATATCTCTTAACGGATTATAATTAAACGGGTTAAAATTATAAGGAGACATTACTTGTGTAACCGCATTAAACCACATATAACCAGGGCTATTAAAAAGATCGCCGTTGCCATAAGTTTTATCAAACATGCCGGGTTTAAATAAAAAACTGCCGCTTAATGCAACTCTTCGCCAAAGTTCTTCAAGTATTTGTTTTGCTTTTAATGGCCCTCCAACATGTAAACCGTAAGCTACAGCAACAGCATTAACAGCACCCGCACTTGTGCCACACATTGTTTGGGCTACTATTTCATCTACTTCTAATAAACGATCTAACACTCCCCACGTAAATGCACCATGCGCTCCGCCACCTTGTAATGCTAAACCAATATTTTTTACTTCCATAGTTTGTCAAATTTATAACTTTAAATGCATTTAAAAAGTACTTTTGTCTTATATTTACGCCATTCATCTAAAATATTTAAAATGAAAACGATAATTGTTACCGGAGGTGCCGGATATATTGGCTCGCATACTTTAATTGAACTATTAGAAAAAACAGATTTTAATATTGTTTCGATTGATAACTTTAGTAATTCCGATAAAAACACTTATACGCGCGTTTCTAAAATCACCAATAAATTGTTTGAAACAATAGAGTTAGATTTATGTGATAAAAACGCTTTAACAAAAGCTTTAAATAAATATGAATCTATTGTTGGCGTAATTCATTTTGCTGCATTTAAAACTGTGCCAGAAAGTGTGAGTTTGCCTTTAAAATATTACAACAATAATTTAACTTCTTTAATAAATTTACTTGATTATTGTAAAGAAAAAAACATAAATAATTTTATTTTTTCATCTTCATGTTCAGTTTACGGAAATGCTGATAAATTACCCGTTACAGAAGAAACGCCCTTAAAAAAAGCAGAAAGTTCGTATGCACATACAAAACAAATTGGCGAAGAAATTATTAATTATTTTGCTCCATCTGTTTCCTCATTTAAAGCAATTATTTTAAGATACTTTAATCCTGTTGGCGCCCATATTAGTGGAGAAAACGGAGAACTTCCTATTTCAAAACCAAACAATTTAGTGCCTATAATTACTCAAACCGCTTCGGGCAAAAACAATTTAACGGTTTTTGGTAACGATTATGATACGGTTGACGGCACATGTATTAGAGATTATATTCACGTTTCAGATATTGCTGATGCTCATGTTAAAGCATTAATTTATTTAATAGAATCTAAATCCTCAGAAAAAGTTTCGGTATTTAATTTAGGAACAGGAACTGGTGTTTCGGTTTTACAAGCAATTAAAAGTTTTGAAAAAATGAACAACTTAACCTTAAACTATACAATAGGAGACAGAAGACCTGGTGATGTAATAGCTGTTTATGCTAATAACGAAAAAGCAAAGTCTATTTTAAAATGGGAACCAAAATTAAATATAGATGATATGATGTTAAGCGCATGGAAATGGCAACAAAATTTAAATAAGGGTTTAACAAATTAATGTTCATTATTAATTTTATTATTAACTTTTTATTGGCTCTATTTTGATACTTTTATTGCGTGAGCAAAAACGTAACTAAAAACAATATAAAAACATCTGGAATTACTGTAATTATTAGTTTATCCTTAGTGCTTTTTATGCTTGGTGCTTTAGGTTTATTAATTATTAATGCAAATAAATTAAATAAACATTTTAAAGAAAACATAGGTTTCCAGGTTTTTTTAAAAGATACAGCAACTAGTGCTCAAACCGATGCTCTTATTCAAGAAATTACAAACTCAAATTTTGCAAAAACAGTAACTTTTATAAGTAAAGAACAAGCTGCTGAAAAACTAAAGCATGATTTAGGCGAAGACTTTGTGAATTTTTTAGGCTCAAACCCTTTGTTAAACAGTATAGATATTAAAATAAAAGCAGATTTTGCTGTTACAGACACACTTCAATTAATTGAAAAAACATTATTGCAAAAACCTTTTATTAAAGAGGTGGTATATCAAAAAGATATGATAAATTCTTTAAATAAAAACACAAACGCAATTGCATTTTTTATTTTAATTTTTAGCGGGGCATTGCTAATTGTTGCTGTAGCGCTAATTAATAACACCATTCGTTTATCAATTTACGCGCAACGCTTTTTAATTAGAACAATGTACTTAGTTGGGGCAACAAGGCATTTTATTAGTAAACCATTTATTTTTAAAGGAGTAAAACAAGGCGTTATTGCTGGTATTTTAGCATCTCTATTATTAGTTGGATTTTTAATTTTAAGCACTAAATTTATTCCCGATTTACTCGCCATACAAGATGAAAATGTTTTAATATTATTATTTTCAGGGTTGTTATTATTAGGTATTATAATCTCTGCTTTTAGCGCATATTTATCTGTTTTGCGTTATTTGCGATTAAAAACAGCCGATTTATACTTTTAGCCCCTTTTTAGGTGTTTTTTCTCCTTTATTTTGTTAAATTTACAATCTATTTTTAAACAATTAAAATGGACAAATTTTCTTACGTTGGAACAAGTGATGTAAATGCCATTGAACAACTCTTTGTTCAATATCAAAAAGATAATCAATCAGTTGATAAAACTTGGCAAGATTTTTTTAAAGGGTTTGAATTTGCACAAACCAATTACGAAACAGCCCCTGGTGGTGGTATTCCCGAAAATGTAGCCAAAGAGTTTAAAGTTATTAGTTTAATTCGTGGTTATCGTCAACGTGGTCATCTTTTTACAAAAACTAACCCTGTTCGCCAACGCAGAACATACCATCCAACATTAGCGTTAGAAAATTTTGGCTTAACCGATAAAGATTTAGAAACTTCATTTCAAGCAGGTAATGAAATAGGTATTGGTAATGCTAAACTTAAAGATATAATTTCTCATTTAGAACAAACTTATTGCCAAAGTATTGGTGTAGAATATTTATACATGCGCGACCCCGAAATAGTTAAGTGGTTACAAGAACGCATGGAAAAAAACAAAAACACACCTAACTATACCTCTGCTGAGAAAAAAACTATTTTAAAAAAACTAACACAGGCCGTTGTTTTTGAAAATTATTTACACACAAAGTTTGTTGGGCAAAAACGTTTTTCGTTAGAAGGGGGCGAATCTATTATTCCTGCAATGAACTCTTTAATGGAACATGGCGCAAATGTTGGTGTAGAAGATTATGTAATTGGCATGGCTCATCGCGGAAGATTAAACGTTCTTACAAACATTATGAATAAAACATATAAAGATGTTTTTACAGAGTTTGAAGGGCGACCTAGCGAAGATTCATTATTTGATGGTGATGTTAAATACCATATGGGTTATTCATCTGACCAAATTAGTGATGATGGAAAAAAAGTACACATAAGTTTAACCCCAAATCCATCGCATTTAGAAACTGTAGCTCCTGTTGTACAAGGTATTATTAGAGCAAAAATTGATAATCAACACAAAGGAGATAATGGTAAAGCTTGCGCAATTGCAATTCATGGCGATGCGGCTGTAGCTGGACAAGGTATAGTTTATGAGGTGTTACAAATGAGCCAGTTAGATGGATATAAAACTGGCGGAACTATACATTATGTTATAAATAACCAAGTAGGTTTTACAACTAATTTTTTAGATGCGCGCTCATCTACTTACTGTACAGATATTGCAAAAGTAGTTCTTAGCCCTGTTTTTCATGTTAATGGAGACGATGTTGAGGCTTTGTGTTTTGTTTCTAAATTGGCAATGGATTTCCGACAAACATTTAAGCGAGATGTATTTATAGATATTTTATGTTACAGAAAATATGGCCATAACGAAGGGGACGAGCCACGTTTTACACAACCGTTACTTTATAAAGCAATTGCTTCGCACCCAAACCCTAAAGATATTTATGTGAAAAAATTAACTGCAGAAAATTCTGATTTAGCTAACGAGGCTAAAGTTATTGAAACTGCATTTAAAGCGGAGTTAGATGTAAATTTAGATGAAGCTAAAAAAACTGAAAAAGCTAAAATCACTTCGTTTTTAGAAGGAAATTGGAAAGGCTTAAAAATGGCTACAGACAAAGATTTTGAAGCTTCTCCAAAAACACAAGTTGATAAAAAAACATTTTTAGAAATAGCCAACAAAACCGTAGAATTACCAAAGGATAAAAAATTCTTTAATAAAATTCAGAAATTATTTGATGATAGAAAGGCCATGATAACCAACGACAATTACGATTGGGCAATGGGTGAATTAATGGCTTATGCAACTTTAATGAACGAAGGGAACGATGTTCGCTTTAGTGGGCAAGATGTAGAGCGCGGAACTTTTAGTCACAGACACGCTGTAGTAAAAATAGAAGATAGCGAAGAAGAATATACACCATTAAATAACTTTGGTGCAAAAGGAAAATTAAGCATTTATAACTCACACTTAAGTGAATATGGTGTACTAGGTTTTGAATATGGTTATGCTTTTGCGGCACCAAACGATTTAACCATTTGGGAAGCACAATTTGGCGACTTTTTTAACGGCGCACAAATTATAATTGACCAGTATATTACAAGTGCAGAATATAAATGGAGAAGAATGAATGGCTTAGTTGTATTGCTTCCGCATGGTTACGAAGGACAAGGCCCTGAACATTCAAGCGCACGAATGGAACGTTTTTTACAAGCATGTGCCGAAAACAATATTCAAATTGTAAACACAACAACTCCCGCACAACAATTTCACGCTTTACGCCGTCAATTAAAACGAGATTTTAGAAAACCTTTAGTTTGTTTTACTCCAAAAAAATTATTACGCTATCCAACATGTGTAAGTAAATTAACCGATTTTACTGAAAATAATTTTAATGAAGTTATAGATGATAAATTAATAGATGCTAAAAAAGTAACACGTGTTGCATTTTGTAGCGGTAAAATTTATTATGATTTAATTGAACGTAGAGAAAAAGAAGGAGTAAACGATATTGCTTTTGTTAGGTTAGAACAGTTATATCCATTTCCGCAAAAACAAGTTGCTGAAATTTTAGGTAAATACTCTAAAGCTAAAGAATTTTTATTTGTTCAAGAAGAGCCTGAAAACATGGGCCCGTGGCGATTTGTTGATAAACATTTACGTAACTTAAATTTAAAATATGTTGGAAGAGAAGAAGCCGCAAGCCCTGCAACTGGTTTTGCAAAACGACATAATGCAGAAAACGAACAAATAATGAGTGTTTTATTTTCAAAGGTTACAGTTAATTAAATGATTAGTAATACAGAAAAAAATATTATAATAGATACACTTAAACCATATAATCCTGTTTTTATTGGATTGTTTGGATCTTATGCAAGAAACGAAGAAGCAGAAAATAGCGATATAGATATTCTTTATGATTTTAAAAGCGACTACACATTATTTGATTTAATGGATATTAAAGAGCTTTTAAAAAATAAATTAAATAAAAATGTAGATTTAGTTTCTCGTCAATTCCTTAATAGACATTTTGTTCAAAGTATAAACAACGACTTAAAAATATTATTTAATGCTTAATAAGGATTTAACATATTTAAATCATATTTTAGACTGTATTAATGATATTGAAGATTTTTGTAAAAACTACACAGAAGTAGAATTTATTAAAAGTAAAATAACTTTTAACGCTTGTATTAGAATGCTTGAAGTAATTGGTGAAGCAACTAAAAAAATTTCGAATGAAACTAAAAATAAATTCCCTGAAATAGAATGGAAAAAAATTGCAGGTTTAAGAGATGTGTTAATTCATAATTACGAAGGAGTAGATTTAAAATCTTTATGGGGAATTATACAACTAAATATTCCTGAACTAAAACAAAAAATAAATCAAATAATTATACAATATAATAAAAATTAAATTTTATGGCCATAGTAGAATTAAAAGTACCAAGCCCTGGAGAGTCAATTACAGAAGTAGTAATAGCACGATGGGTAAAAAACACAGGTGATGTTGTTGAAAAAGATGACGTGTTAGCAGAAATAGATTCAGATAAAGCAACATTAACATTAAATGCCGAAGAGAGTGGTAAAATTGAAGTATTAGCTGCAGAGGGAGATACTGTTAAAGTTGGTCAAGTAGTTGTTAAAATAGATACATCGGTAAAACCTGAAGCAAAAGCAAAAATTGAAACACCAAAAACAGAAGTTAAAAAAGAAGAGCCTAAAAAAGAATCTGCAGGAAATACTTCCATAGCAAATAAATCTAATGCAACTTATGCAACAGGCACACCAAGTATTGCTGCTGCAAAATTAATGGCAGAAAATAATGTATCTACTAATCAAATTAGTGGAACAGGAAAAGATGGTAGAATAACAAAACAAGATGTTTTAAGTGCTTTATCAAATGGTTTACCTAATGTTCAACAAGTTTTAAGTAATACCTGGAAAGGCGGAAGAGATAAAGACAGAAGTAAAATGACATCGCTTCGAAAAACTGTTGCAAAACGTTTAGTTTCTGTTAAAAACGAAACAGCCATGTTAACTACTTTTAATGAAGTTGACATGACAGGTATTTATGAAATACGAGCTAAATACAAAGATAAATTTAAAGAAGTCTATGGTACTAATGTGGGCTTTATGAGTTTCTTTACTAAAGCCGTTACAGAAGCACTTTACCATTTCCCTGCTGTTAATGCAATGATTGATGGCGAAGAAATAGTTTACAATAAATATTGTGATATTGGCATAGCTGTTAGCGCGCCAAAAGGCTTAATGGTTCCTGTTTTAAGAAATGCTGAATTAATGAGCTTAGCAGAAATTGAAAAAGGAATTAAAGATTTAGCCATAAAAGCACGCGATGGTAAATTATCCATTCCTGATATGGAAGGCGGTACATTTACTATTACAAACGGTGGTGTATTTGGCAGTATGATGAGTACACCAATTATTAATCCGCCACAAAGCGCTATTTTAGGAATGCACAACGTTGTTGAACGACCAATGGCAATTAATGGGCAAGTGGTAATAAGACCAATGATGTATGTTGCTTTGAGTTACGACCATAGAATAATTGACGGTAGAGAAAGTGTTGGTTTTTTAGTTAAAGTAAAAGAAATGTTAGAAAACCCTAACAGAATGTTATTTGGCGGAAAACTACCCGAAGAGGTTTTATTAGGACTTTAAAATAATAATTTTACCGTTCCTAAAATAATTACAGCATTTGAGAAAATAATAAATAAAAGAATTATAATAAATATTAAACTTATATAAATAATAAAAGAGAGATGAAAAAAATTACACTATTACTAATATTGTTTTTAGTATCTAAAATTAATACTGCTCAGCTTATTTATGATAAATGGCCTCAAGTGTATAGTTTTACAACAGCTGTAACTAACAAAATAAGTAATATTTATGGTACATTACCTACAAATACAGGTTTTTTAATGTTTCAAGATACTGTTAATAATTATTATGCTTCTCCATACAAAACTTCCTTTGTTCGTTCATATAACGCCTCAACAAACAGCATTACAGATGTGCCTTATGCTATTTCTCCTATTGATAGTGGGTTTACATCAATGGCTACCGCGCAAACAAATACGCCAGGCTTAAATTACACCTATTTTTCTTGTAGAAATCCAGAATTTGGAATAACATCATACAAAAATTTATATAAATACAATTCGCAAACCGGAAACATAAGTGTTGAAACACACACCACAACCCCTTTTATGCAATTTGGTTATGGTCATTTAGCTTTTTATAGCCCAACAACAAATAACGATTCGTTAGCTGCATTTGAATATTCAGGGTCTGGTTCATATAAGGTTTATAGAAAACACTATAACCAAACAGGTATTTTGACTGCTGGCGCAAGCTTTACTGCAAATAGTATAATTAAATCAATCGTTTATAAAAATAAATTATTTTTATCCGCTATTTACAGTGGCTTTGCAGAAGGTGTATTATATGTTGGTGATAATAATTTAACCACATTTACAATTAATCCTTTTACATCAACTTATTTATCAGGCTTTGGCGATAGGTTTATTTCAGATATGGACACATTAAATGGAGATTTGTATTTATCTCTGTCTCAAACTGAAGGTTATTATGATATTTATAAAACTAACGATGGGGTTAGTTACACAGCCGTAACTTCTGGTTCATTAATCTCAATAGGAAAAGTTGTTGATATGTTAAAATTCAAAAACAAATTATGGTGTGTTATTAAAAACAAATCTGGGGGGATAGAATATGGCGAACGACCAGGTGTAGGCTACATAAGCAATGGTAGCTTTACCTTAGGAAGAGATACGCTTGGGAATCATTATAACATTGGCGAGAGCTTTAGGTTAGCTGCGCATAGCAATAGTTTATTTGTTGTTGGAGATGTTGATACATCAATGACACCAGAAATTACTGGTACAAGAATTTATAGATTAAAATATCCAACAGCACAATATACCCCAACAGCAAGTGCATATTGTTTTGGTAAGACGTACACATTAACTAACACAAGTACCGAAGCAGATAGTGTTCGTTGGTTTAAAAACGGGAATTACTTTTTAGGTACTGGTAATACGTTTACAACAAACTTTAGTACAGCTGGTTCAAATACAATTGGTTTAATTGCAATTACAGGAACGATTAAAGACACAATAAAATATGTTGTTAATGCTAATGTTATTTCATCAACTTTAACCGCACCTCCAACCATTTGCGAATCTTCACCTTTTAACATAAGCGCAAACATAAGTGGCGCAACAACACCCAATGTTTATTCATGGACTAAGTACAATCCCGCTCCAACCACAACAGTTGCATCTACACAAAATTTAGCAGTAACAACAATTACAAATGGGGCATATAGCTATAGTTTTAGCGTTACCGATGCTTTAGGTTGTAACCATACAAATACAATCTCAATAAATGTAAACTCTAGTAAATTTATTAGTGCAACGGTGCACCATAGTTTAGCTCCTGTATCTGGCAGTGTTACGCTTTACCGTTACGAACCTATATTAACAAAGTTTGATTCCATTTCTACTGAAATAATTAATGGCGTTGGGCAGGTAACATTTAATTCTATACCAACTGATACTTATATTTTACTTGCTATACCAGTTAGTAATACTTTACAACCAACTTATGGCTATTCTGCTGTTAATTGGAAAACAGCAACTAATGTTATACATGGTTGTATAGCAAGCTCAAATCAAACTATTTCTGTATTACCAATTACAAATCTTGGTGGGGGTCCAGGCGTTTTAACTGGTAAAATTACCGAAGGTATTGGTTATGGTTCAAAAGGTACAATGGTGCCAGGCGGACCAATAAAAGGAGTTTTAGTTAAAGGAGGGCGTAACCCTGGGGGTGATATTGTTGCTCAAGGCCGCACGCAACCAAACGGCACATATACTTTATCTGGATTACCTTTAAATGCAAGCAATGAAGAATATTTTGTTATTGTAGATATACCTGGTTTAGATACTAATGGCACATATAGAAGAATAATTACAGGCACCAATACAATTGCAACAGGTTTAGATTTTGTGGTTGACTCTGCTAAAATAAACCCAACTAACACGGTGGGTATGCAAAAAATTAATTTTGAAGGTTTAGTAATTAAAACATATCCTAATCCTGCAAAAGACTATTTAAAAATAGTTATTGAAACAAAGCAAGAAAACAACATTATGTTTAGTGTATCTAATATTTGGGGTCAAAACCTTTATACAAATAGCGTACAAGTGGGCGAACAAAAAGAATTTGTTGTTAATACAACTAATTGGCTAAGTGGTGTATATTTTATTAAATATAAAATTGAAAATTATTCAAAATCAATTAAAATTGTAATTGAATAGTATTTTTGGTTTACGCTTTAAGATATTTACATAAAGTCAAATTCATATTTTTATTTTTTATACTTTTTAGTTTAAAGTATATCGCACAAACCTATGCATTTAAAAATTATTCGGTTGAAGATGGTTTAAGTCAATCTCAAGTTCTATGTGTTTTTCAGGACTCTAAAAACAGAATTTGGTGTGGCACAAATAGTGGTGGGGCAAATATGTTTAATGGTAAAACTTTTTATAAATTCAATAAACAAAATGGACTAAACGGTAATTACGTAAGTTCAATTTTAGAAAAAAATAATACAATTTATTTGTCTACAAATAACGGTATTGCAATATTTAACGGTAAAACCTTTAAAAACATTGAAATAATAGAAAAAGGTAAGTTTTTATTGTGTTATGATTTAAAGTTTTTAAAAGATACGCTATTAATTGCAACAGAAAATGGATTATATGGATACTTTAAATCAAAATCATTTAAAATAAAATTAGACACAACATTAGACAAAAGTTCTATTTATAAAATATCCGTATTAAATAATAAGTTAGCTTTTTCTACTATAAATAATGGATTCTGTTTAATTCAAAACAAAAAAGCAAATTGGTATAAAAATTTTTTAAATGTAACGCCAAATGTAATTTTATGTTCGGAATTTATTGACGATAGTTTAATATTGGTTGGTACAAATGAGGGTTTATATAAATTAAATTACAAAACAAATAAAATATCCGAAACATTTAAAGGTCATATTAATGTTGGATTTTATCACATTAATAAATTAAATAATTATGAATTTTTACTAAGCACCTTTGGGCAAGGAGCATTGGTGTATAATTATAAAAGTAATTTAATTCAAAAAGTTTTTAATCAAAATTCAGGTTTTACAAAAAACTCTATATTTTTTAGTTTACACGACAAAGAAAATAATCTTTGGTTTGGCAGTGACGGCAAAGGTCTTTATAAATATAAAAATGATAGATTTTTGTACTATACTAAACTAAACGGGATAAAAGAAGAATACATTAATAACACTTTAATAGATTCAAAAAATCAACTCTGGATTGCATCTCGAAACTCAGGTGTAACTAATATTAATCAAAAAAATGAAATTGAATATTATAATAAAATTTCAAAAGAAAGTCATTACATTATTGATGATGAAGTTTTGTCAATCTATCAGTCAAAAAATAAGTCTATTTTCTTCGGGACAGCGTCTGGAATTACATGTAAAACAATAATTGGGGACTCATATTCTATCTCTAATTATTATACTCTATGTTTTTTTGAAGATAATAACAATATATTATGGGCTGGAACTAGTAATGGAGTTGGAATCGTAGAAAATAAAAGTATAGTAATTAAAAATATTTTTAGTGAAATAAACGATCTATTAAACTCACAAATTTTTGTTATATCAATTACTCAAAATAATTTAGGTGAAATGTATTTTGCAACTAATTTTGGATTAGTAAAATATTATCAAAATAAAACAAAGCTATACAAAAATTTAAAAGAACAAATAAACTCTGTTGAAGTTGATTTTAAAGATAATTTATGGGTTGGTTCTGAAACAGGACTCTACATAAAACAAAATGAAAAAATTAGTCCAGTTTTAAATCAAAACAACGAAAGTTTTGGTTATGTAAATTTTGTAAAAAAACACAAGCATTTAATTTATGTAGGCACCAACAACGGCTTTTACAAAATTAATTTAGATGATTATTACAATAATAAAAATACAATTAAACAATTTAAAAAAGAAGATGGTTTATTAAGCGAAGAAACTAATGTAAACAGTTGTTTTATTACAGATAGTGGGGTTGTATATATCGGTGGCATTAATGGTTTACAAATTTATAATCCAAAATTTGATGTGCCTAACACCGTACCTGCAACAATTTTAATAAACTCAGTTTCATTATTTAATGGCTCAGAAGATATATTTAAATATTCTGAAATGGATAGCTTAAATAATTTGCCTAAAAATTTAATATTACCACATAACAAAAATAATATAACCTTTAATTTTATTGGTATTAGTTTAACTGCACCAGAAAAAGTACAATATAAATATAAAGTTATAGGTTTAGATGATGCTTGGTCTCAACCCATTAAAGACAATAAAATTACCTATCCTTCAATTCCACCAGGCAGTTATACTTTTGCTTTGCAGGCAACCAACAGCGATGGTGTTTGGAATAAAGAACCTGTATTTTATGAATTTGTAATTAGTCCGCCATGGTATAATACAAAAACATTTTATGCTTCGGTTATAATTACATTAACTCTTTTAATAATAGCATATAATAAACACAAAACTAAAAAACTTGTACAGGATAGAATTAGATTAGAACAAATAGTGAATATTAGAACAAAAGAATTACGAGATGAAAAAGAAAAAGTTGAACTGTTTAATAACGAAATTGTTGCTCAAAAAAAATTAATAGAAGAAAAACAAAAAAACATTATTGATTCTATAAACTACGCTAAACGTATTCAAACGGCATTAATGCCAACAAAAAAGTATATTGATAAATATTTAAAATAAATGTTGTTTATACTTATTTAGAAATACTAAAAAAGAATTAAACAGGATCAATATTTATATTTACTCTAAAATTCCAGGCTTTATACTTAGAATTAAGCGCATTAATTTGTTCAGTGATTAATTCTCTCGTTTTTAATACAGAATCGTTTCTGTTTATTTTTAAAAGAATTCTTTTAATGTATAAAGTTTTTACTCTTTTAACTAATGGAAATTCTGGGCCCAATACATTGTTTTTATTTATTAAGTTTTTAAAAAAACTTGCTAATTCGTCAGATAAATGATTTAGTTCATTTAAATCTTTGCTTTGAATATTAATTTCTACCAATCTGCTAAATGGTGGATAAAAATGTTCTTCTCTTTGTTTTATAATATCAGAATAAAACTCAGGTAAATTGTTTTTTAAAACATGTTTAATAACTTCGTGGTTAGGTTGTGATGTTTGAATATAAAATTTACCAACCTCTTTGTTTCTTCCTGCCCTACCCTTAACCTGTACAAATAATTGATATGCTTTTTCATACGATCTAAAATCAGGAAAACTTAAAACTGAATCGGCATTTAAAATTCCAACAACAGAAACATTTTTAAAATCTAAGCCTTTAGTAATCATTTGGGTTCCAACTAATATGTTTGTTTTTCCGTCGTCAAAATCATCAATTATTTGTTTAAACGAATATTTGCTTCTTGTTGTATCTAAATCCATTCTTGCAATTTTAGCTTGCGGAAAAAGAATTTCAATTTCTTCTTCTATTTTTTCGGTACCTAAACCTTTATGAATTAGTTTACTGCTTCCACATGCGTTGCAAATTTGAGGTGGCGATGTTGAATATCCACAATAATGGCAGCTTAACTTATTACTTTGTTTATGATAAATTAAACTCACGTCGCATTGTACGCATTGAGGAATATAAGCACAATCTTTACATTCTGTGTAAGGCGCATACCCTCTTCTGTTTTGAAATAATATTATTTGTTTTTTGTTTTCGAGTGCATTTACAATTGCATTATATAAAGGCATTGTTAAAACACCTCTCATTTGTTGCGTTTGCTCAAAATATTTTGTATCACAAATTTCAATTTGAGTACCACCTCCTTTAATAAATTGGTTTGTTAAGTTAACCTCTATGTATTTGCCTGTTTTAGCTTGATAAATTGTTTCTACACTTGGTGTTGCCGAACCTAATAAAATATTTGCTTTAGAAATATTAGATAAATACAATGCAGCATCTCGTGCGTGATATCTAGGGCTTGGGTCGTGTTGTTTAAATGAATTATCGTGCTCTTCATCAACTATAATTAATCCTAATTGTTTAAAAGGCAAAAACAAACTTGATCTTGCTCCTAAAATTATTTTATAATCTATTTTATTTTTAGATGAATTAAAATTTAAAACATTTTGCCAAATTTCTACCCTTTCGTTTTCGCTAAATTTAGAATGATAAACTCCAACTTGTTCGCCAAAAACAGCTCTTAATCTTGTAATAAGTTGTGTTGTTAGTGCAATTTCCGGAATTAAATAAAGAACTTGTTTTCCATTTAAAATATAATTATTTATTAATTGAATATATATTTCTGTTTTACCACTTCCTGTTACACCATTTAAAACAACAGGTTTATTTAACTTAAAGCCTTCAATAATTTCGAGTAGAGATTTGTTTTGTTGTTGATTTAATTCAGAAAAAGATTTATTACTTTTTTCAAATATTAATCTCCCCTCTTCTATTTTTTCCTCAACAAATATTTGTTTTTTTATTAAAGTGTTTAAACTGTTATTTTCTAATTTAGCATTAAGTTCAGATTTAGAAACCCAGCCGTTTAATGGAGTTTTATTTTGTTTAACAACACTTAAAAATGCCATAATAGTTTCAAGTTGCTTAAAATTTTTTTTATTAAAGCTTTGTAATAAATCGTTTATTGCGTTTTCGTTATTAAAATTATCATGAATTTTTATGTACGTTATTAATTTTGGTTTGTACTTATCTTTTACTTCTTCATAAACCTGTATAGCATTTTTTTTAATTAAGTTTGCAATAATTGGTTGAACACTTTTAACTGTTAAAATTTTTGCAACGTCTTCAAATTTTAGGGTTGGTGTAATATTTAAAGCATCAAATATTTTGTGTTCGTTTTTTGTAAAAAACTCAAATGACGTTTCTTCAAAATTAAACTCAGGGTTTATTTGAATATGAGAATTACTATTTAATTTTAATCCGCTGGGCAGTGCAGCATTTAAAACATCTCCAGGGTTTGCACAATAATACAAAGCTAACCAATCCCAAAATTGTAATTGGTTTTGTAAAACAATTGGTTGTTCGTCTATTACTGCTTCAATGTATTTAGCTTCATAAAATTGTGGGGCTAAATTGTGTATTTTATAAATTATACCAGTATAAAGTTTTGATTTTCCAAATTGAACTATTACTCTTTTGCCTATACAAATTTCTAAATTTAAATGAGTAGGTACCCTATAAGTGTATTTATTAGGAACTGATAATGGAACTATTACATCTATAAAAAATGTTTCCAATTTTTTAACTTATTATAAAAGCCAATAATACTCCAACCAATAATGCAATTATTTTAGGAAATTTATATTTGTGATTTTCGCTACTTTCAAACATAATAGCAGTGCTAATGTGTAAAAATATCCCAATTACTAGGCCGTAAGCAATTGGCATAAAATCTTTTAAGTTCACTTCTGTTGATGTTCCTAAAAAATAAGAAGTTAGTAACCCTAAAGGTGCCATTAAAGAAAATGTAATTAATAATGCAATTACTTTTATAGAATTTGAATGATGTTCTTTAAGTAGTGTAGCAAACGCAATTGCAATTGGAATGTTATGTAAAGCTAAGCCCAACATTATTTTATAATTAAACGTATTATTTAAACTGTTATACAATGGTAGGCCTTCTAAAAATGAATGAAACATTAAACCAAAAATTATACTTACAGGAAAATGACTTTTACACGAATTGGAGTGTGAATGAACATGACCATGCTCAATTCCACTACTAAACGTATCTATTATTAATTGTAAACAAAATCCTATTACAATAAACAAACCTATTAATTTTTGATTTTGGTGCTCATAAGCTTCGGGTAACAAGTGCATCATAGCTACCGAAAAAATATAAGTTGCACTAACCGCAAGTAAAAGTTGTAAGCCGTTTTGTTTAATTTTTATTAAATAGGTTAATAAGCCAAAAATTAAAATTGGAGCTGAAAGGTAAAATATACTATATACAAGTTGCATTATTTTTTAAAAATAAGAATTAATCTATCGCTTATGTTTTCATTAAAGTCATTCAGTTGATAATCTCCAAATTTATAAACAAGCTTAAAACCACAAGTGTTTGCAAAACTTAAAAAATCATCTTGTTTTAATAAATTTACTTTTTCTTCAAAATAAAAATTTTTATCATCGGCACAAAACTCTATTTTTTTAACTATCGAATTATTTTCTATTTTTTTGGTAATTTTAAAATTAATGTTTTCTCTTACTTCATTACTATTGCTAATTAATTGGTTAACTACCTTATTGCTATTAAAAAAATCTATAACAAAATAACCGTTTGGGTTTAATGCTTTGTAAACACTATTAAATACCGAAAAATTATCGCTGTGTTTTTTAAAATAACCAATGCTTGTAAATAAATTTACAACAATATCATAGTAATTAAACCTAAAAGGTAATCTCATATCATGCACAAAAAACTCTGTATTATTATAATTAAACGAAATTGCTTCACTAATACTATTTTCTGCTAAATCCGTTCCGGTAGTAAAATGCCCAAGCTGACTAATAAATTTGCAATGTCTTCCCTTGCCACAAGCATTATCCCAAACTTTAGAGTTTTTATTTAAATTAATTTTACTAAAAAGGTTATTAATAAAGAGTTTAGCCTCATCATCATTCCTTTTATTATACAATAAAAAATAATATTTTGAGTTAAACCAATCTGCAAACCATTCTTTATCCAACATTATAGAGCAAAAATAAGTTAATCGTCAGTTGGGTCGGGCGCAACAGATGGTTTTGCTCTTTTAGGCTTAATTTTATTAGGCCACATAACATTTATTAACTCGTTATGTACGCTTAAAAATGCTTTACTAATACCATTAACTATAGTAACGTTTTCGTTGCTTTTATTTTTCCAGGTACGTTTAACCTCTTCATAGCTTCCGTCGCTTAATAAAATATAAAATTTTATTATTTTCCCTTTTAAAACCTCAGCTTTTCCATTATTACAAGTGGCTTTATTTGCGAGTCTAAACGTAACAATTACATCTTCATAAACACCATCTTTTACATCATCTGCCCCTCTATCTTCAAATTTTAAAGCCCATTTGTTATAGCAGTTCAAATCGGCATTTGTTTTTTCTTGTGCATTAATAACAGTTACAAAAAGAAACAAAAAAAGCCCTAATCCTATGTTTTTCATTAATAATTATCTTAAAGTATTATTCAAACATACTAAAAATATTTATCCAAACAAAAGGTAAAACAATTAAAATATTTATTAATTTGGCAATATGCTTGTAAAAACCTTTGGTTACGCTGTGCAAGGCATTAATGCTACTAAAATTACTGTTGAGGTTAACATTTCAACAGGGGTTAATTTTTATATGGTAGGCCTGCCAGATAATGCAGTAAAAGAAAGCCAACAAAGAATAGATACAGCATTAAAACAACTAGGTTTAAAAATTCCAGGAAAATCAGTTACAATTAATTTAGCTCCTGCTGATATAAGAAAAGAAGGCTCAGCTTATGATTTAACCATTGCTGTTGGTATTTTAGGCGCTAACGAACAACTAAAAAACGAATATTTAGGTGAGTGTGTAATTATGGGTGAATTAGCCTTAGATGGCGGTTTAAGGCCTATAAAAGGGGCCTTGCCTATTGCTATACAAGCAAAAAAAGATGGCTTTAAAACTATAATTCTACCTAAAGAAAATGCGCCTGAAGCCGCTGTGGTTGATGGATTAGAAGTTTTAGTTGCCGACAATTTAGCTGATGTAATTAAGTTCTTTAATAGTGAAATAAAATTAAACCCATGTATTGTTAATTTAAACACTACTTTTAATACAAGTTACACTAATGTTGAGTTTGATTTTAGCGATGTAAAAGGACAAGAAAACATTAAAAGAGCTTTAGAAATTGCTGCCGCAGGCGGACATAACGCTATTTTAATAGGTCCGCCAGGTGCCGGAAAAACAATGCTAAGTAAACGATTGCCAAGCATTTTGCCTCCACTAACCTTAGATGAAGCTTTAGAAACAACCAAAATACATAGTGTTGCCGGCAAAGGAGGTAAAGGTTTAATTGTTCAGCGTCCTTTTAGGAGCCCGCACCATACAATAAGTGATGTTGCATTAGTTGGCGGTGGAAACAATCCACAACCTGGAGAAATAAGCTTAGCCCATAATGGTGTGCTTTTTTTAGATGAATTGCCTGAATTTAAACGAACTGTTTTAGAGGTAATGCGCCAGCCTTTAGAAGACAGGGTTGTGAATATAAGCCGAGCAAAATTTTCGGTAGATTACCCCGCAAGTTTTATGTTAGTAGCCAGCATGAATCCTTGCCCCTGTGGTTATTATAATCATCCAGAAAAAGAATGTGTATGTGCGCCAGGGGTTGTACAAAAATATTTAAATAAAATTAGTGGTCCTTTGTTAGATAGAATAGATTTACATGTTGAAGTAACACCTGTAGCATTTAACGAATTATCTAAACAAACAGAAAGTGAATCTAGCGAATCTATAAGAAATAGAGTTGTTAAAGCGCGGATTATACAAAACGAACGATTTTTAAGTCAGCCCGAAATTTATTGCAACGCACAAATGAAAACAAAAGATTTAAGTGTTTATTGCAAATTAACAGAATCTGGCGTTACTTTGTTAAAAAACGCAATGGAACGTTTGGGTTTAAGCGCAAGAGCATACGATAGAATTTTAAAAGTATCGAGAACTATTGCAGATTTAGATTCATCTTTAAATATTGAAACACAACATTTAGCAGAAGCAATACAATACAGAAGCCTAGATAGAGAAGGTTGGGCAGGATAAATGAAAAAATACACTAAATATTTATACTTTGTAATTATAGTAACTTTTGTAGGTTGCAATTTTTTATTTAGTCAAATTAATCACGAAAAATTTTATGAGGCTTTTCAAAAAGCAAATACAAAAGATAAGGTTAAAATGGTTGCTAATGAGCAATACGAAAACATTAAAATTATTTTTCCGTTAATAAGCGATACATTAGAAAATATTAAAAAAAATATTTACCTAAAAACTAATTACAAAGAAGCAAGATTTTATTTTGATAAAATAGACATTAACATTGATGCATATCATAAAAATTATGCAAAAGCAATTAGTAAATTATTAAAAACTTTAAGTGAAAATTGCAGTACGTTAGATGATTCGTTGTGGTGTTACATAAACCTTAAAAATTGTTACCTCGAAATTAAAGATGGAATAAAAGCCATTGATATGAATAGATTTATAGAACAAAATTATAACAATAGACAAGATAAAAGTTTGGAGTACGGCGAAGCAAAAAGTAAATTATACAGCAGTATAGGCATGTATCGCGAAAGTATTATTGAACGAAAAAAAGAAAAAACATGGCCTAGAAATTTACCTATGTTTGCTGATGTAAGTTTAAATAATGATGTAGGACATTTTTATAATAAACTAAATAAATTTGATAGTGCAGCACATTATTTTTTATTAGCTAAAACTGCTCTTAAAAAAATTCAAACAACACCACAAACCGAAAAAACCATTAAATTTTATTATGGTTTAATTGGTGGTAACCTAGCTTATTCTAAATTTTACAGCGGCAATTATAGTGAAGCAATTCCTTTATTAGAAGCAGATGTAGAGGCAAATAACGCATCAAAAGAATACCGTAGCGCTTACAATGCATACTTAATGTTAATTAAAACCTATTTAAAATTAAACTCATCGCAAAAAGCAAAAATATATTTAGATACTCTTCAGGCTTTTCAAAAAAGATTTCCTGATATGTTTTGCGATTCTAAAATAAATTTAATTTATGGCGAATACTATAATTTAATTAAAGATTACAAACAAGCTTCGCAACATTTTAACCAATACATACAAAGTAACGATAGCGTACTTTCTATCGAAAAAGAACGCCATTTTATTAATCAAAGTGTAGCCTATAACGTTCAAAATAAAGAACTAGAGCTACGACAAAAAAATATAATATTAGCAAATGCAAAATTAGAAGAATCAAAACAAAAAACATATAGAGCATATACTATTACAGGAATTATTTTATTAATTGCTATTATCATTTTATTAGTTTTAAATAACCAATATTCTAAAAAAAGAGAAAAAGAACTTGCTCAAATTAATAAACAAATACAATCTCAAAACATAATTATAGAGCAATCGTTAAAAGAAAAAGAAATATTATTAAAAGAAATTCATCATAGAGTAAAAAATAACTTACAAATAATTACCAGTATGTTAAGCTTACAAATTGGTAAAACATCAAGCGAAGAATCTTCTTTTATTTTAAACGAAGCCAAACAACGAATTGCCTCTATAGCACTTACTCATCAAATGTTGTATCAAAAAGGCAATTTGTCTTCGTTGCAGTTAGATGATTTTATTAGTAAACTTGTTTTGCAAATAGAAAGCACAATTCCACAAAATAATGTAACTATTTCTCTTAATCTTCAATCTAACAACACAAGCATAAATATTGATACAGCTATACCATTAGGTTTAATTATAAATGAAATTATTACCAACTGCTTTAAACACGCGTTTCCAAATAATCGTACGGGCAACATTAATGTTTCTCTTATTAAAGAATTAAATCAATTAGTTTTAACTATTAAAGATGATGGCATAGGTTTTAATGTTGAAAATGCTAGCCAAAATAAATCGTTAGGTTTAGAGTTAATAGAAATATTAGCTGAGCAGTTAAATGCTTCTTTAAAAACAATTAACGAAAATGGTACAAAGTATATATTAACTTTAAATACTAATTAGTGTTGAAAGAAGCTAACCAAATACTATTAGATTTAAAAAGAAAAATAGTTAAACCTATTTACTTTTTATGTGGAGAAGAAAGTTATTATATAGATTTAATTTCTGATTACATCGAAACTAATTTATTAGATGAAGCAGATAAAGAGTTTAATCAAAATGTAGTGTATGGAAAAGATGTAGATTTAGTTTCTATACTTGGTTTAGCTAAACAATTCCCAATGATGAGCGAATACCAAGTTGTAATTGTAAAAGAAGCGCAGAATCTTAAAGAATTAAATAAAAGTTCGGGAGAATCTTCTGAAAGTAATTCAAAATCAACTTCTTCTAATTCAGCCACACAACAGTTATTAGGCTATATTCAAAACCCACAGCCCACAACCATTTTAGTTTTTGCATATAAATATAAAAGTTTAGATAAAAGAAGTGCACTTGCCAAAGCATTACAAAAAAATGCAGTTTTTTTAGAAACTAAAAAATTATACGATAATGAAATTCCTAAATGGATTACCGAATATGTTACTGAAAAAAATTACAAAATAAATCCAAAAGCTGCATTTTTATTGGCTGAATTTTTAGGTAACGATTTAAGTAAAGTAACAAATGAATTTAATAAACTTATTATTAACTTGCCTGAAGGAAAAGAAATTACTCCTGAGTTAGTGCAAGACAATATTGGCATTAGCAAAGAGTATAATGTTTTTGAGCTTCAAGAAGCGCTCTCTAAAAAAGATATTTTAAAAGCAAATCAAATTGTAAATTATTTTGCCGCTAATGAAAAAGACAATCCAACTGTTTTAGTTATAAGTTCGTTATATGGCTACTTTTCTAAAATTCTAAAATATCATTTTTTACCCGACAAAAGCAAATTTGTAGCAGCAAGTGCATTAGGTGTAAATCCGTTTTTTGTTGATGGTTACGCAAGAGCCGCATCAATGTACGGTACAATTAAATTAAAAAATATTTTTGGATACTTAAAAGATGTTGATTTAAAAAGTAAAGGTGTAAACAATACTAGTTTAAATACTTTAGACTTATACAAAGAATTAATTTTTAAAATATTACACTAAAACACTGCTTTTGCAACAGCTCTTGTTGCTTCGCTTGTTCCCATTGTATAATAATGTAAGCATGGCACATTGGCTTTTAATAATTCTTTACTTTGTTCAATGCACCACTTTATTCCTACTTCTTTTATTTGTTTATCGTCTTTACACTTTTCTAACTCTTCATAAAACGGTTGAGGAATATCAATGTGGAATATTTTTGGTAAAGCAGTTAATTGCTTTTTACTGCTAAATATTTTTAAGCCAGGAATAATTGGAACATTTATTCCGTTTTGTTTACAAACATCAACAAATTCAAAATATTTTTTATTATCAAAAAACATTTGCGTTACAATATACTCTGCTCCTGCATCAACTTTAGCTTTTAAATATTTTAAATCACTAATTAAATTTGGGGCTTCAAAATGTTTTTCAGGATAACCAGCAATACCAATACAAAAATTTGTTGGTGCAGCATCTTTCATTTCCTCATCCATGTATTTACCTTTATTCATTTGGTTTATTTGTGTAACCAAATCTAAGGCATAATGGTGGCCTCCCGGCTCAGGCACAAACGAAGGTTCTGTTTTTATACTATCGCCGCGTAATGCTAAAACATTATCTATCCCTAAAAACTGTAAATCTATTAATGCATTTTCTGTTTCTTCTTTTGTAAAACCTCCGCAAATTATATGTGGCACCGCTTCAACATCATATTTATTCATTATGGCTGCGCAAATACCAACAGTTCCAGGACGTTTTCGAATGCTTACCTTTTCTAAATATCCACCATCTCGTTTTTTATAAATATATTCCTCACGATGGTAAGTAACATCAACAAAAGCTGGTTTAAACTCCATTAAAGGATCAATCCCATCATAAATACTTTGAATACTTTTCCCTTTAAGGGGTGGTAAAATTTCAATAGAAAATAATGTTTTTTTGCTTTCAGAAAGTTTTTGTACTAGTTTCATGTATTTTAAGTGTTAGGATGTATTTTATTTTTAAATAAAACAAAGTGTATTTGTTAGTTTTGAACAGCTTGCACCTCTTTAATTTCAGGCACAGCTTTTTTAATAGTTTCTACAATACCTGCTTTTAGTGTCATAGCACTCATATTACATGTTTTGCATGCTCCTATTAATTCTATTTTTAATATGTTATCGTCTGTAATTTCTACAACTTCTACATTTCCACCATCAGCTTCAAGGTATGGTCTTATGGTATTTAAGGCCTCTTCAACTTTGCGGTACATGTCATCCATAACTAATTTTTATGTAAAGGTAATAGATAAACCACATACCACAAAATAAAATAATTTATGCCTAAATTTGCTTTTATAATGGATAACGAAAATTTAATATTTGGGACAAGAGCCGTAATTGAAGCTGTACAAGCAGGTAAAACGTTAGAAAAAATTTTAATTCAAAAAGGATTATCAAATGAACTTTACCATCAATTACGTAAAGCTATAAAAGATACAACTATTCCTCTTCAATTTGTGCCCATAGAAAAACTGCAAAGAATTACAACAAAAAACCATCAAGGCGTTGTTGCGTTTTTAACCGAAATTACTTACTACAACTGCGAAGATTTGTTAACTGAAGTTGTAGAACAAGGTAAAATTCCATTTGTATTAATACTTGATAGAATTACAGATGTGCGTAATTTTGGTGCAATTGCTAGGAGTGCCGAATGTGCTGGTATTGATTTTATAATAATTCCTACTCGCGGCGCTGCACAAATTAATGGCGATGCAATTAAAACTAGCGCCGGGGCTTTGCATAAACTTAGGGTTTGCCGAGAAGATAATTTAAAAAATAGCATCGATTATTTAAAAAACAGTGGGTTACAGATTGTTGCTTGTCACGAAAAAACAACGAATAATTATTACGATGCAAATTTTAATAAACCTACAGCAATTATAATGGGTAGCGAAGAAAATGGTATTAGCGGCGAGTATTTAAAGCGTGCGGATTACGAGGTTAAAATTCCAATGGCAGGCAATACTGCATCATTAAACGTTAGTGTTGCAACAGGTATTATATTATTTGAAGCTCTAAAACAAAGAATATTAAACAAATAATGTCTTTTCTGTTAAAAAGTCATTTATTTATAAGTATTTGTGTTGCTGTATTCACAACTCAAACCTATTGGGTGTTTAGTAATTTTAATGGATTAAGTATAACGCCAGTTTTAATTAATTTTATTGGAACATTTGTTGTTTATAATTTACAAAAGCTTTTTGACTCTACAAAAGATGAATTTATAGTGTTTGAAAAATATAAATGGTATACTAAATACAGAAAGCTTTTGTTTACTTTATTGTTTCTGTTTGTTTTTATTTCTGTTCCTACTATTTATTCTTTTTTTAAAAACAACAGCAATTATTTTTGGTTATACATAATTGCTTTAATAGGAGCTTTTGTGTATTATTTTAAACCCATAAAGCTTCGTAGCATAGGGTGGTACAAACCTTTACACATCGCTTTAATTTATGTGTTTTCTGGCATTGTTATCCCTTTAAATGCTCACATAAATGAAACTGTAATTGTTTATTTATCAGCACAGTTTGTATTAATTTATTGTCTTTGTTTAATATATGATTTAAAAGACTATAACCAAGACAAGGTAATTAATTTAAAAACTATAACAACACGTTTAAACCTAAAAACATTTAAAATTGTATGTGTATGTTTACTTTTATTACATGTTTTATTAAACTTGTTTACTCATGATGTAAGTTTAATATACAGTTCAATGTGTGTTGCTTTGTATTTAATTGCATTTATTTTATTGCTGAACTACAACTTAAAATACATTTTTTATTTATTGTTTGTAGATGGGGTTTTTCTTTTACAATTTTTATTAATTATTATGTTTAGCAATTATGTTTAGCAAAATTCAATTAATTACAGAGTGTAAAACAGTATTAAACATAAAAATTAATCAGTTAAAATCCGATTTAAATCTTATTAATGATGCCATTCAAAATGAAACAAAAAGTACTGTAGGCGATAAACATGAAGTTGCTAAAGCGCATTACCAAACCGAACAACAAAAACTACAAACGCAATTAATTAATGCAGAGTTTCAATTAAATCAATTATTAAAAATTAATTTGCAACACACAAAACAAATAACGCTTGGGTCGTTATTTAAAACAAACAATCAATGGTTTTATATGTCTGTTTCAATAGGTAAGGTTTATGTTGAGAATAATTGTGTCATAACCTTGTCTTCAGATTCTCCATTTAGCAAAGCCTTTAGTGGTAAAAAAGAAAACGAAACAGTTTTCTTTAACAATATAAATTATACAATTGAAAAAATAATTTAAATTATATTAATGATTTTGTTTTGATAAAAAAGGATTTATTAACTTTATAGCAAGTTGTATTAAGCAAAAATGAACGAATTAATTACTGAAAATAAACCCTTACAAACTATTATAAATTCTAGCTTAAGTATAGAACTAAAAGATATTGCTACTAAAGTTTTTAATAACGAACGTGTTTCTTTTAGTGAAGCTGTATTACTTTATCAAAAAGCAGAATTAGGCTATTTAGGAATATTAGCCAACCATATAAGATTTAAAAAAAATAAAAACTATGTTTATTTTAATCACAACTTTCATGTTGAACCTACAAATGTTTGTGTTTACAGTTGTTCGTTTTGTTCATATTCTAGATTAATAAAAAATCGCGAACAAGGTTGGGAACTTTCGGTTAATGATATTTTAAATATTATTAAAAAATACGATGAACAAGCAGTTACAGAAGTTCACATAACAGGAGGGGTAGTTCCAAAACAAGATTTGTTTTTTTACAAAGAATTATTTGAAAAAATTAAACAACATAGACCTAACCTACACATTAAAGCATTAACACCTGTTGAATTTCACTATATTTTTAAAAAAGCAAAAGTTACTTACGAAGAGGGTTTACAAATTTTACATCAAGCAGGTTTAGGAAGTTTACCGGGCGGAGGTGCTGAAATTTTTGATAAAGAAATTAGAGATCAAATTGCCGGAGGCAAATGCACGTCTGAAGAGTGGTTAAGTATTCATAAAATTTGGCACAACATGGGACTTCAATCTAATGCTACAATGCTTTATGGCCACATCGAAACATTTGAACACCGAGTAGATCATATGGATAAGTTACGAAAACTACAAGATGAAACAAAAGGTTTTAATGCATTTATTCCTTTAAAATTTAGAAATAAAGATAACCAAATGGCTCACGTGCCCGAAGTTAGCGTAATTGAAGACTTAAGAAATTATGCTATTGCACGAATTTATTTAGACAATTTTAATCACATAAAAGCCTATTGGGCAATGATTGGACGAAAAACGGCACAACTATCATTAAATTTTGGTGCAGACGATTTAGATGGCACAATTGATGATACCACTAAAATATACAGCATGGCTGGTAGTGAAGAACAAAACCCTAAACTAACTACACAACAATTAGTTGATTTGATAAAAGCAGTTGGTAAAAATCCTGTTGAAAGAGATACATTATATAATATTGTAAAAGAATATTAAAATCATTTGTTGTTTACTCTTTAACTTAAATCTATTATCTTTGCAAAAATCTTTAAAATGAAAAAAATCATATTTTATCTAAGTACTTTATTACTAATTTCTACATTATCTAATGCACAAGACACTATTAAAAAAGACACTACATACTGGAAAAAATCTGGTTTTTTTGGTTTAAATGTTAGCCAAACCGCATTAAGTAATTGGCAAGGTGGAGGGCAAGATAATGTGGCGGCAAACGCAATTATTAATGCTGAAGCGGTGTACAAAAAAGCAAAAGTTACATGGACAAATAAATTTGATGGGCAATATGGTATAATTAAACCAGGCGATGTGAAATTGTTTCGTAAAAACATAGATCAATTGTTTGCGTTATCAAAACTAAATATAGACGCCTTTCATAAGCATTGGTTTTATGCAGCGCAATTAGATTACCGTACACAGTTTGCTCCTGGATATAATTACATTGGCGATTCAATTGCAGGCATGGCAACTTCGGATATAAATTCGCCAGGTTATGTACAACTTGCAGTAGGTTTAGATTATAAACCAGCTCCTTATTTCTCGGCGTTTTTAGCACCAATTGCAGGAAAGGTAACTCGAGTTAATCGTCAATATTTAGCCGATGCCGGTGCTTTTGGTGTTGAAAAAGCAGTTATTGATGCAAATGGTTTATTAGTATCTCATGGTAAAAAAACAAGAACTGAAATTGGAGGTAGATTAGTTTTGAAATTTAAAAAAGATATAGTTAAAAATGTAAACTTAGATTCTTATTTAGATTTGTTTTCTAATTATTTACATAACCCTGGTAACATAGATGTAGTATTTAATAACCTTTTAACTTTTAAAATAAATAAATATTTTACAGCAAATATAATATCGCAAACCGTTTACGACGATGATATAATTATTAAACACGATTGGAATAAAGATGGCTTATACGATAATAAAAACGATATAAATGGGCCAAGATTACAAATGTTAACAACGGTAGCTATAGGTTTTGGATACAAATTCTAATTTTTAATTTAACTTTAAAATAAAACCGCTAATTTTATTAAGCGGTTTTTTATTTTTACACCAAATAATTCGTTGCAAAAACAAATACAAATACAAACAAGCCCAAGTGTTGCAGCTGATGATGCTCAACTTAAAAAAGAACTAATTAACCAATTAAGTTTAACTAATAATGATTTGTTGCATTATAAAATTGTAAAAAGAAGTATTGATGCAAGAAACAGAAACATAAAAATAAACTTAACTATTAATGTTTTTATTAACGAAGATATTAAGCCAACAAGCATTACTATAAATTACCAAAACGTTAGTAATAAAAAATGTTGTCATATTATTGGGGCTGGTCCTGCGGGATTGTTTGCTGCACTAAGATGTATAGAATTAGGCATTAAACCAATAGTATTTGAAAGGGGTAAAAATGTTAAAGATAGAAGGAGAGATTTAGCAGCAATTAATAAAGAGCATGTTGTTAACCCTGAAAGTAATTATTGTTTTGGAGAAGGTGGTGCCGGAACATACAGTGATGGTAAATTGTACACTAGAAGTAATAAAAGAGGAGATATTGAAAAGGTTCTTAAAACACTTGTTTTTCATGGTGCGAGCGAAGATATATTGATAGAAGCACATCCGCATATAGGAACAAACAAATTACCTCAAGTAATTACACAAATTAGAGAAACAATTTTAAAATATGGTGGCGAAATACATTTTGAATCTAAATTAATAGATTTTGAAGTGAAACAAAATAAAATATCAACCATTACCATTCAAAACCAAAATTCTAAAAACATCTTTCCTATTTCAAATATAATTTTAGCTACTGGCCATTCGGCTAGAGATATTTATTTTTTATTAAATGCTAAAAACATTTTACTTGAAGCTAAGCCTTTTGCTTTAGGTGTAAGAGTAGAACACCCGCAACATGTAATTGATGCGGCTCAATATCATTGCAATTCATTAATTGAAGTTAGCGAAAAAAGAAAATTATTGCCCGCTTCAAGTTATAGTTTAGTTCATCAAGTAAATGGTTATGGCGTTTATTCTTTTTGTATGTGCCCTGGTGGCATTATAGCCCCGTGTGCAACAGATAAAGAAGAAGTTGTAACAAATGGCTGGAGTCCAAGTAAAAGAAACAACCCTTATGCAAACAGTGGTATAGTTGTTGGATTAAATTTAAACGATTATAAAAAACATGAAAAACTAGGAGCGCTATCAGGCTTAGCTTTTCAACAAGAAATAGAAAAACAAGCTTGGGTTTTAGGTGGCAAAACACAAACAGCCCCTGCACAAGCTTTAGCAGACTTTATAAATAATAAATTTTCTACTCAATTACCTAATTGTAGTTATCAACCCGGAATAAAGTCAACAAATATGTTTGATGTGTTAGGTAAAAATATTGCATTTAATTTACAAGTTGCATTTAAAAATTTTGGTAGTAAGATTAAAAATTTTATTACTAACGATGCTTTAATTGTTGGTGTAGAATCTCGCACATCTACTCCCGTTCGCATTCCTAGAGATAAAGAAACATTACAACACTTGCAAATTTCTAATTTATATCCTTGTGCAGAAGGTGCAGGTTATGCTGGAGGAATTATGAGCGCAGCAATGGATGGAGAAAAATGTGTTGAAGCAATTTTAAAAAACAATTTTTAAACAATTATTTTTTTATCAGTAAAATGTTTTTGTTTTTAATCATTTCTGTTCTTCCGATATCAGATATTGTAAGGGGTTCTATTAATGTTACAAATCCATCTGAAGCGGTGCGCACATCATAATTTCCGGGAGGTAAACTAATAACATATTTTCCTGTTTTAGAATGAGGTACAAAAGTGTATTCTTTTTTATTTGCTTTATTTGTAGCAATCATTGTAATTTCATAAATACTTCGCGTTTGAGTTGAGTCTCCTAAAAAAACTTTTCCGGTAATTATTTTACTTATTTGTTCATTGTCGTTAAATCTAATTCTGTAAATGTCTAAATCTCCAAATCCTCCTGGTCTAAAAGAGCTTACATACCCTACTCGATTATCTGGTGTAACACAAATGTTTCTATCATCATCTGTAGAGTTAATTGGATAACCTAAGTTAATTGGTTTTGTGTATTCATTAGTTTCAGGATTCCAGGTTGTTTTAAATAAATCATACCCCCCCATACTGTTGTGTCCTTCGCTCGCAAAGTATAAGGTTACACCATCGTTACTCAAATAAGGAAAATCTTCGTTGTACTCTGTATTAATTATATCTGGTAATTTCTGAGCTAAGCTCCATTTCCCACTTGGCAACATTCTACAAACATACAAATCACTTTTAGCGTCAACTTTATCTCTACGTGCAAAAAACATTAGTTGACCATCTTCGCTTAAACAACCACTGGTTTCAACTTTCTCGTTTATTATAGGATCCATTCCTTTACTTTTAGGAAAATCTACGCTAAAGTCTTTTCTTTGAGTTATATATAAATCACCAAATTTATCTATATGATCTAAGTAAACACACATTTCTAATCCATCTGATTTTAAGCCAACAACTTGTTCATCAAGGGCTGTATTAATCATTTTTCCGGCATTTTGAGCTTTTGTCCAATTACTGTTTTCTACTTTGCTGTAATAAATATCGCTACTTCTATACCCATCTATTTCTAATTTTTTACCTCCAATGTTTTCTTTTCTTCTTGATGTAAAAGCTAAAAAAGTTTCATTTGCATCAACAAACGGATAATAATCGGGGTCTTCGCTATTAATTTCTTTACCTAAATTCATAAATGTAACATTTGTAGGATGTTCCATTAATTCTTGCGCGTTTTTACATTGTTGCTGATAATATTTTACCTCATCACTTCTTTTAGGTTTAAGTTCAATAAATTTATTAAATGCTTTATTTGCAGCATCTAATTTGTTACATAAATGATAGGCTCTTCCTAGCATTATCCAAGCATCTTCATCTGCTTTTGGTTCTTTTAAATAATCTTCTAAATATTTTATTGCTTCTTGCCTATTAATTTTAGTGTTTACTAAACAAGTTCCTAATCTAAATTTTATTTTACTATTTAATGGGTCTTTTTTTAATTCGTTTTTATAAATAGGAATTGCCATTATATAATTTCTGTGTTTAAAATGTTCTTCGGCGTCGTCTATCGACATGGTGTAAACATTTTTTTGCCCAATTAAAAAATTGACAAATAAAACACAAATAAGAATATTTAGTTTTTGAGTAATTATACCCCTAAAATAAAGAAATTTTATTGTTTTTGCGAATATTTATTTAATTCGTCTTTTTCGGCTTTGGTTAAACTTTGGTAACCACTTTTTATAACTTTATCTAACAATTCGTTCATTCTGTTTTCTGAAAAAACTCTCTTTTCGTTATACTCGTAATCTTTATCTTTTTCGTAGGTTACAATTTTTAAATGTTTGTTTCTTTTTTTAGAAAAGAAATTTAAATTAAACAAATCAATCCCTTTTTGCAAATAATAGCCATATAATACGCCAAATAAGGCGCCGCCAATATGTGAAATTTTACCTCCCATATTATACGAAAAATCAATTATAGTAGTTAATAAAACTGTACCAATTGCAATGTATTTTAATTTGGTTGTTATTGCTCCAAAAAAAATGCTTAAAACTAAGTTTGGCGAATACCTAGCGCAAGCACATAATAAACCAATAACAGAGGCCGAACAGCCAACTAAAAAAGTTTGTTGAAACTGATTAACAAAAACCATACTTAAAACAATAATTAACAATGCGCCTACAAGGCCAGAAAGAATATATACATATAATAATTTTGAGCCAATGGTTTGAGAAAATAAATTTCCGATAAAAAAAAGCAATAAAATATTAGATAAAAAATGTGCAAGGTTTAAATGCACAAACATGTAAGTTAATAACGTCCACGGTTTATAAACATACTCGTAATTGCCAATATTAAGCACTAAATAATTAACTAAATTTAATTTTAAAAAATTATCTAAAATGTTTGTTACAACAAAAACGCTTAAATTTAAAATTAATAACTGTGTTAAAACGGTTTGTTTTTTAAGTGTGTATTTTATTTGATTAAAGTAGTCTTGCACGGTTTAAATAATTCTTCTTTTCCAAAGATACGCAATAAATACACCAACAATTAAGCCACCTAAATGAGCAAAGTGTGCAATATTGTCGCCTTTAACATTAACCAAGCCAAGAAAAAACTCAATTAAACCATAAATTGTAACAAGCCAAACTGCTTTTATTGGGGGCAAAAACATAAATGATAAGGGTTGGTTTGGAAACAACATTGCAAATGCGCCCAATAAACCAAACACAGAGCCCGAAGCACCAATAATTAAACCACTATTTAATATAGCATCTTTTTGCGAAAGATAATCGTAATACTGTGTTTGGTTTTGGCTGGTGGCTTCTAATACTTGGTTTATTTCATTTATAAATGGGGTATATTTTATATGCATAATTATTAATTGAGCTATTGCGGCAGCAATACCCGTTAATAAATAAAAATTAAAATATTTTTTACTCCCGGCAAATTCTTCTAGTACTCGCCCAAAAACAAATAAACCAAGCATATTAAACACCAAGTGCATAATATCTGCATGCATAAATATGTATGTAATAAACTGGTGTGGTTTAAATTTTGTTGCTTTAAAATAATGTAAGCCTAAAATATCATCTAAATCTACACCGCTTTGTTTTAAAATAATTTTTAAAATAAATAAAGCAACACTTACTATAATAATGTATCTTGTTACAATTGGCAAACTGTTAAAACTGTTAGGATTATAAGGTCTGTAGTTCATTTATTTTTTAAAAAATTTTTCTATTTCAGTATTTTCTATTTCCATCATAATAGATTTTCCATTTGCGGTATATAATGGGTTTTCACAATCAAACAACGACATTAAAAGTTGTTTCATTTCAATTTCTTGTAAAACTTTTCCGTATTTAATTGATGTGCTTTTTGCAATTGCTCTGCTTAAATTATCATGACGATCTGTTTTTGAATCTATTGTGTTAATTTTATAGGACTCCAATATAAAATCTATAGTTTGTTTTATGTTAAAATCGGCTAAATCTGATGGTATTCCATTTATTATAAAACTGTTTTTACCAAAAACTTCTAAGTCAAATCCCATTAATTTAAACTCAGGCATTAATTGCTGAATTAAAACAAAATCATTTGCACTTACATCAAATTGTTCGGCAAATAAAATTTGTTGTGAGTTTATTCGGTTATCAATTGTTGTCTTTAAATAATGCTCATAAACAATTCGCTCGTGCGCCCTTTGTTGATCAACAATTAGTATATTCTGATTGTATGTTGTTACAATGTATTTTTTATTCATTTGAAAAACCGAAAACTCTTTTGTTTCGTTTTCTATGTTACTTATAACTGTTTGTTTTTCGCTTTGTTGTTCTGTGGGTAAATTATCCGTAAATCCAGTAAAAAGTTTTTCCCATTGTTGTTTGTTAACTTTTGTGTTTTGTTGCTCAAAGTTGTGTTGATTATTAAAGGGGTTATATGAAGGATTTATATTTATTGTTGGAGCTGTTACATTTTTTGATGCATTAATAGTTTGCGTGTTAAATGCTGTTTCGGTTTCAAAGTTTAACGAATCGCTTGCTGCACCTTTAGCAATAGCTCTTTTTATTGTGCTACATAATAATAAATATGCTGTTTTATCGTCGGTAAATTTTACTTCAGTTTTTGTTGGATGTATGTTAATATCAATGTTTGCTGGATCTAATTCTAAAAAAATAAAATATCTTGGGTGCGATTGAAAACTAATAAGTTCTTTATATGCTTCGTAAATTGCATGATTTAAAAACGGATTGCGCACATACCTGTTATTTACAAAGAAAAATTGTTCTTTTTTTGTTTTTAAACAATACTGTGGCAAACTAACATAACCGCTAATTTTAATATATTGTGCGTCTTCAGCTAACGGCACAAGTTCTTTTTGAATGTAAGAGCCAACAAGAGATTTAATACGGCCAATAGTAGTAGTTGCAGGAAGATTTAATATTTCGTTTCCGTTACTTTGCACAATAAAATGAATATTAATGTGGGGTATTGCCATTCGTTCTACCTCATCAATAATATGTTTTAATTCAATTTGATCGCTTTTTAAAAAATTTCTTCGAGCAGGAATGTTAAAAAACAAATTTTTTATTGTAAATGATGTTCCTACAGGGGCTTGGCATTCGGTTTGGTTTATAAATTTTCCACCGTCAATATTTATTTGAATAGCGGTTTCGTTTTCGGTTTGTTTAGTTTTTAATTCTACTTGCGCTACAGCTGCAATACTAGCCAAAGCCTCTCCCCTAAAACCTTTAGTACTAAGTTTAAATAAATCTTCGGCTTCAATTATTTTTGAAGTTGCATGCCTTTCAAAACATAACCTTGCATCTAAAGCATTCATGCCCTTACCATTATCAATTATTTGAATAAGGCTTTTACCGGCATCTTTAATTATAATTTTAATTTGAGTGGCGCCCGCATCAATTGCATTTTCTACTAACTCTTTTACAACACTAGCAGGTCTTTGTACAACTTCGCCAGCAGCAATTTTGTTTGCCACATTATCAGGCAATACTCTTATAATCCCACTCTCCATATAAACTTTGATACGAAAATAACACCTTTTATACAAATTTTATGTTACTGTTAGTTAAATTAATTTGATTAAGTTCTATTTCATATTTAATGTTTTAAATTTATCAGAATACAAGAGAATTTTGTATTGTTTTTATCACTTTTGCATCATCTAATTTTAGTTTAAAATTGTTAATATCTTCGACTAATTTTAAATTTTCCTCGTTAAAAAAATCCACTTTATCGTAAATTTTTACATTTTAACTTTTATTTGATTAACACTTTGTTAGTTTATTAATTTTTTATAAATATTTGATATTTAATGCATTAACAATTAATTTTTGTGTTGTTAACTATAACCTAACAGCTTTTAAACACACTTTTAACATCGCTTTTAACTAGCTTATTTTTATTCGTCTAAAAAATAAAGTTATTAACAATTTTGTTTGTATCTTTGTGTTGTATAATACGCATTGTTATGTTAGAGATTTTAAAACAATTTGAAACAAAATACGGTACTTTAAAAAAGAAAGGATTGCGTATTGAAGGTTTGTCTATGATTGACCCTAAAAGAAAAAAACATGTTATAATGGTTAGTAAACCATTTATTTTTGATAACCGCCAATTACCTAAAACTTACGAAGGGTTAGAAATTAAAGCTAAAATTGAGGGTTCGTTACCTAAAGAGTTTGCTATAAACAAGGAAACAATTAAAAAAGATTACGTTTGGGCACCAAATAAATTTGAAAAATATGTTGATAGATGTGCCGATGATATTAAAAAACAATTTAACAACCCAAGCATGACACGCCAAGAAATGCTTGATGCGCTTGCATTTGGTAGTTTTGAAGATCATAAGAAAAAGAGTTTACAATTATTAAAAGAGGGTAAAATTCCTCCATTTAAAATGAATTAGTTTTTGTTGATTTGTTAAACAAAAAAAGAATAAGCGCAATTGTTATAATTAAGGGTTAAACTTTTGTGGCTTTGGTTCAAAAAAGTCGGTTGGTTACCGGCTTTTTTGTTTTTACCTATAAAGTAAATTAAGTTAAACTTTTTTTTTATCCCTTATTAATTATTAGTACCTTTATACTCTAAAACTTTTTAAAATGACATCTTTATTTATACTTGGTTTTTTAGGAATGGGTCCTTCAGAAATTATTATTGTTTTAATTATTGTACTTTTATTATTTGGAGGTAAAAAAATTCCAGAGTTAATGAAAGGTCTAGGGCGTGGCGTAAAAGAATTTAAAGATGCTAGTAAAGGTGATAACAACGCCGAAGTTGATAATAAATAAAAATTAAAAAATTAACCAAGCGTTACTCCTTATAGGGGTAACGCTTTTATTATTTATAAAATTGTACGCTTTTAAAAACATTAAACAATTACAAGAAGATTTACAAACAGGTAAAACTAACTGCGTTACACTAGTTAACGAAACAATAAAAAACATAGAAAGTCAAAAACATTTAAATGCTTATTTAGAAGTTTTTACCCAAACTGCTATAAAACAAGCAGAACTCGTTAATCAAAAAATTTTAAATAAAACTGCAGGTAAGTTAGCTGGTGTAATAATTGCATTAAAAGATAACATTTGTTATAAAAACCACAAAGTATCTGCATCATCAAAAATATTAAATGGTTTTGAATCGTTATATAGCGCAACTGTTGTAGAAAAACTACTTAAAGAAGATGCCATAATAATTGGAAGATGTAATTGCGATGAATTTGCAATGGGAAGCAGTAATGAAAACTCTGCCTATGGCAATGTACAAAATTCACTAAACACAAAATATGTGCCCGGTGGTTCATCTGGCGGCTCAGCTGTTGCAGTTGCTGCAAATTTATGCCATTTGGCATTAGGTTCAGATACAGGAGGTTCTATAAGACAACCCGCTTCATTTACAGGTACAGTTGGTGTTAAACCTACATATGGCAGAGTATCAAGATATGGTTTAATTGCTTATGCGTCTTCGTTTGATCAAATAGGGCCAATAACAAAAAACATACAAGATGCTGCTTTAATTACAAGCATTATTAGCGGTAAAGATGAAATGGATAATACCACTTCTTCTGCAAACGTTTCTAATGAAACTATTACAGCCTCATCAAAAAAATTTAAAATAGCTTACTTAAAAGATTGTGTTGAAGCCGAAGGCCTTGATCCAGAAGTTAAACAAGCAGTTTTAGCTAAAATAAATTATTTAAAAGAAAACGGACATACAGTAGAAGCGGTTGATTTTCCTTACCTTGATTATTTAGTTCCAACCTATTATGTTTTAACAACAGCCGAAGCAAGCAGTAATTTAGCTCGTTTTTCTGGCATTCACTATGGGTACAGAAGCAACGATGGTAAAGACTTAGAAAGCACTTATAAAAAAACAAGATCGCAAGGTTTTGGTAAAGAAGTTAAAAGACGAATAATGTTGGGAACTTTTGTTTTAAGCGCAGGATACTACGATGCTTATTATAACAAAGGACAAAAAGTTAGAAGAATAATTCAAAACAAAACATTTGAGTTGCTTAAAACTTACGATGCTTTAATTACTCCAAGCACTCCAGGCACAGCTTTTGAATTTGGAAAAAATAGTGCAGACCCAATAAAAATGTATTTAGAAGATATTTTTACTGTTCAAGCAAACATTGCTGGCGTTCCTGCAATTTCAATACCATCGGGCATACACAGTAATGGTTTACCAATGGGCATTCAATTAATGTGTAATTACTTTGAAGAAGATAAATTGTTTGAAATTGCTTCGTTAATTGAATAAATTATTTACTACAAGGTTTTAAATATAAAACTTGTTAATTCATAAATTCTATTGCTTCTTTTTATATCTTTAATATTGAAAAAATTTCAATTTAATGGATTCAATATTTATTAACGAATTTAAAGACGCTTTTATAAGTAAAGATTATAGTCTTTTAACTCGCAGGTTTTTAGATGCTTGTAAAGAATATGAAGTTCCAAACGAGCTTCATAAAAAAACTATAGCATTAAGAAAAAAATATTTAACTTTTTTAGATGGATTATCTGAACCCATTACACAAGATGAAGCACAAGAATTAATAACTGAATTTACCACTTCTAATTTTAATCCAAAAATTAGTTCAGATTTTGGCAACACGGTTGTTCAAGCAAACGAAATAACTAAACAGTTTACAAGTGGCAACTCGCCTTTTAAATTACACGAGCTTTCGCTAAACTTAATGCTTGGTGAAATTACAGGAGTTGTTGGAGAAAACGGAAACGGAAAAACAACATTATTAAATTTAATAGCAGGAATAATAAGCACAAGCAGTGGACAAATAAATTATCCCAGTTTAAATAAAAATAATTTAGATTATTATAAAACAAAACAACAAATAGCATTTATTCCACAACGTATAGATAAATGGTACGGCACGTTAATGCAAAATCTTCAGTTTTTTTGCGCAATTCATAACATTAAAGCAAACAATATTGATGATGAAATAGAATATATTTTATGCCGCTTAGGCCTAGATAAATTTAGACATTTAACTTGGAACGAAATTAGTAGTGGATATAGGTTAAGGTTTGAATTAGCAAAAATGTTATTGTGGCGCCCACAACTTTTAGTGCTTGATGAGCCACTAGCAAACTTAGATATTAATGCGCAACAATTGTTATTACAAGATTTAAAATTTTTTGTAAAAAGTAAAGCTTATCCATTAAGTATAATTTTAAGTTCACAAAATTTACATGAGGTAGAACGGGTTGCTGATAATTTAGTTTTTATAAGGCAAGGCAAAACCATATTTAACGGAAAACAAAATCAAATTGGCGAACAAAATCAAAACAATCAATTTGAAGTTTCTGGAAATTTTACATTAAAAGATTTGAAAAATATTTTTACAAATGCTAAAGTTGAAGATACTGGTACAACTTTTATAATTACAATAGATAAAAACACATCTTGGTTTGATGTTTTATCTAACTTAAATAAAAATAACTTACAGCTTAAATATTACCGCGATATAACAAACAGCACGCGTTTATTGTTTCATAAAGACATTTAATTATGCTAAAAAACTTAACCCCCAATTTTTTAAAAAAAATAGACGAGTATTTAATTAAAAATCATCCTACCATATGGGTAACAAGAATTCACATGGTATTGTTTTGGTTTATCAGCTTATCTGTTTTATCCTTAATTATTGGCTACTTAATGCCATTTGATGTTATAAACAATAACATAACATTTTTATGGTATGCGTTAATTTTAATTACATGTTTTGTTTTAAGTTGGTATTGGGGTTATAAAAACATTGTGTTTAATGTTGAAAAAAATTATGGTAAAATAACAACTCCTAATGTTTTTGCAAATGCTTTTTTAACTCTAATATGTATTTATTTACTAACCGTTATACCAAATTTTTATGTTTATGCCAACAACCAAAAAATAAATAAAACGTTTAGCGATAAAGAATTGTTTGAAGATATTGCTACAATGGATGCTATTGAACCGTATATACCTACTACAATGTATAATTATGAAAACATGTACGATACGGTGTTAAAAGTTAACAAAGTAAACTTTAGGCGTTATAAGAGTTATTATGAATACACCCCATATAGTTTAGTGCCAAACAGTATGGAAGATTACAATCGTGATGAAACAATTGGGTTTAAACCAGTAAAAGCTATTTATGATAAAAAATATTTGCTAAGTTTAATAAACAAACACATTCAAATTTGCTCAAAGTATAATGTTGAAGTTTCAATAGACCCAAATGCAATTGCAGATACATTTATAACGTTTCATAAAGCTGGCTGGAAAACTACAAACTATGGGGATAATAATGATTTTTATAAAACCAACATTAAAAATGCTTTTAGAAATATTTATGCCGCTAAGTTTCAAACGCCATTTTATTTAGATTCCGATTTTTTATATGTACAATTATATATTGTATTTACCTTGTTTATTTTTATTTGGTTGTTTAAACTATCGTATTGGCGACAATATTTACTTACTGCTGTTATCTTCTTTTTATATCCTTTAATTACTCTTATTATATTTAGTATAATTCCAGGTAAAACTGATGAAATGATGTTTTATTCGGTGTTTTTGTACTACCTTGTTTCTGTATTTTTTACAGTTAAATCATTTGGCACAAACCACGAGTTTAAGCCCGTTCAAATGATAGCAACCATAGGTACTTTAATTTTAACACTATACATGCCTATGATCATTGTTTCGTATTTAAAAGAATGTACTCCGTTTTTTAATTATATCAGTGCTTTAGATAACGATAAAATTATATTACAAAAAGAAATTAATAACACTATGCGTTACGCTTATAGTTGGGAGCATTACTATTCTTCTTACATGCATGAATTATGGTACCAATATTACAAAAAAAGTATTTTTATAGTTAAAAATATTAGCCCAATTTTTGTTTTTTTGATTTTACCTTTATTTCATAAAATTCTCACAAAACAATTAGCATTACCTAAGAAAAATTAATTAATAGTTTTTCTTTTATAAGAAACAATATTTATTTCAACACGTCTATTTTTTGCCATTTCATTTTCAGTTGTTGCATCTGGATAAAGCATGTGTTTTGCTCCGTATCCAACAGTTGTCATTCGATTTGCATTAATCCCTTTTTCAACTAAATAATTATATATCATTTTAGCCCTTTCATCTGACAACCATTGATTAAACTCATAAGAGTTCATTCCTTTCGGAACATATTTTTCAGAAACTCTTTTTTCAAATTTAGGGTTTGGCCAACTGTTAGGGTAATTTACATGCCCTTCAATTTTAATTATTAAAGATTTATTTTTATTCATTAATTTATAAAGGTCGTTTAATGGAGAAATTGATAGAGCAACAAGTTGTGAAGTATCTCCTTCAAAATTTAAATTTTCTAAAATGTACTTATTTCCTTCTTTTAATTTTAACAAAATTGTTTTTAAATTTTTGTATGGCAATCTTGAGTTAGAAATATTTATAATTTTTGAAGAGATAAAAGATGAATCATTATAATAAGTTAATGCGTAATCTTCATTTTTCTTTAAAATTGTTTTAAAAGTATATTTGCCATCTTTACTACTTGTTGCCGTTTTTATCTCATTGCCATTTTTATCATTAAGCGAAATTTCAGCTATTAAGGGCTTTTTATTTTCATTTGAAATAATGCCGTTAATAATAATTTCAACCTCATCTGTTGCAGGTAATTTTGTTAATATTGTTTCGCTTTCGTTTATTTTCGTTTTAAATTTAAATTCTATTTCTACGCATCTGTTTAAAGCGCGGTCATTTTCATTTAAGTTTTTATTTAAAGGGATTCTCTTACCTAAAGCTTTTGTTTCAATTACCTCGTTATTAATCCCCCCTAAAATAAGTTGAGTTTTTACAGTATTTACTCTATTAGTTGAAAGTTCATCATTTAACGTGTGGTTTCCTAAATTATCACAATGGCCTTTAAGAATTATTTTCTCAAAGTCTTTAATTTTAATTAGGCTATCAATAACTTGTATTGATTTTTTATCAAGACTATAATCATTGGTTTTAAAATAAACAGTAGCATTTTGACTAAACAGTACTTTAACTGAAAAAACAAATATTATTTTTAAAAATAAAACAGAATTTAAATATTTAATTTGCATTTATTTAAAAAATTAATTTTAATAAACCCTACCTAATTAACGTAACATTTCCTTTTTTGAAATTTTCTTCTCCATTAGGGCATTTAACTTTTAAATACCAACCAAAAACACCAACATCAGCTGGCCTTCCTTTGTATAAACCATCCCAGCCTTTATTTTTATCTGTGGTTTCAAAAACTAATTCTCCCCATCTATTGTAAACAGCAAAATAAATTTGATCTATAAATGCACTTCTTACAAAAAGATTATCGTTAGTTCCATCGCCATTTGGTGTAAAAGTGTTAGGCACAAAAGTATCTTTATCTATACAACTATTACTAGTAACTTCAACAATTACTTTGGCATTGTTTTTACACACGCCATATTGCGCAATTGCTGTATAAGTAGTTAAAAGCGAAGGGGTAGCTGTTACGGTATATCCTGTTGTTGGAATTGTGCTTCCTAACGGATACCATGTTACGGTTGCGCCTGGGTCTCCTATAAATGTTAAAGTACTGTTATTACCTAAAACAACCTTTTGTGGGTTTGCGTTAGCACTAACCGGAATAGAAGATGGATAATCAACAATTACATTTGTAAATAAAACAAATTGGCAACCGGTTGATGTTGTTATTATTACAGAGTAAGTTGTGCTTACTGTAGGGTTAGCTGTTGTTGATGCAACGTTTGGAAATGTTACAGTTTGCGAAGGTGTCCAAGAGTATGAAACTCCTCCGCTTGCGGTTAAAGCTGCTAATTCTCCAAAACAAATTTTAGGTGTTGCATTTACTGCCATTGGCGGAGGGGTAATAACGTTTATTGTTTCTGAATAACTATCAGTACATCCAGCAGTTGTAGTAACAACTAAAATTATATTTTGTACACCTCCACTTCCATAAAAATTATATGGGTTTTGTAGCGTACTTGTAATCGTAGGGGCAAGTGTCCAGTTATGTATTGCACTATTAGTTGATGAGGTGCTTGAAAAATAAACACCACCGCCGCATGAATTTTGGCTATATGTAAACGATGCCGTTGGAGAATAATTTACTACAACGTTAGTTGTTAGCGTTTGATTACATGGGTAACCTGTAGAGTTGTTTAAAATTTGAACTGTGTAAACTGTATTAACGCTTGGATTTGCAATTGGAGAAGCAATATTAGAATTATTAAGAGAATTGTTTGGTGTCCAAGTATAACTTGTACCTCCATTTGCATTTAAGGTTACATTTTGTCCCTGACAAATTGTGCCTCCAGTAACTGAAGTTGTAAAATTAAACAAACTAATTACGGTTTGGGTTGAGTGTGCACAACCATTTACATCGCTTATGTTTAACGAAATAGTGTATGTACCTTGTGTGGGGTAAGTGTATGTTGGATTTGTAAGAGTGCTTGTTGCAGGGCCTAAATTCCAAGTATATGAAGTCGCGCTTAAACTCCCTGTTGATAAATTATTTAATTGTAAAGTGTTTGAACAAGGCGAAAATAAAGCATTAAATGCGGCATTTGGTTTTGGCAAAACAGTTATTATACTTGTAGTACTATCTTTATAATTACAACTTGTGGGGTCTAAAACAACTAAAGCAACTGTGTAAGTGCCCGGTGTTGTATATGTAAAACTAGGATTAATATTAGTTGTATTTGTTCCGCCTAAACCGTTATACCAAATAAAACTAGAGTTTGTGCTAGTTGGTGCAGTTGCGTTTGTAAAACTAACGGTTAACGGGGTGCAGCCAGAAAACGTGTTGTTGTTAATTGTTGCAACAGCTACTTTAATTTGAAAATCTAATTTTATAACGCCATTATTGCAATTAATCGATAAATTAGGCCCTGGTGGGCAAGGCGACACACCACAAGGATAAGAAGTGCTTGGTATAATTGGATAATCGTCATTAGTGCTGCAACCTGCACAAATAGATTGGTAAATTCTTCCATTTGGGTCAAAACGAGATGTTCCACCATCTACGTGCTCTTCGCTTAACGGGCCACCAAAATATGAACCAAATTTTAAATTAACTGCATTAGAATCTAATCCCATAAAATAAAAATCGTACCCACTTGGAGGAACAGAGAAACCAGGAATTGCACTAAAAGTTGGCATACCAGACATTGCAACTGTATTGGTTAATATACCTCCACCCCAGCCAGACAAGTATATGTTGCCACACACATCAACTGCAAATGCTGAAGGTGATATATCTGCTTCTGTTATTGTTTTACTACCAAACTTAGTTGAAAAATATAAACTAGTTAAACTGTTTGTATATGCACTAATAAATTGATGTGTGTTAGGAACTGAATAAATTCCAGAAGTTGAAGTAGGTGCTGCAATTACAGGCATGTTGCCATAAGACTGGCCATATACATACACTTTATTTTTTTTATCGGTGGTTACAAAAAACGAATTATCGTAATCTGTAGTTCCTATATAAGTAGCGTTTAAAATTGTAGAACCAGTAGGGCTAATTTTATATAAAAATCCATCAGTTCGTCCTCCAATATAAGATGGGATATGCCCTCCACTCGTTCCTAACAAATTGCTGCTGCAAGTACCACCGGTTACAAAAATATTATTACTATTATCTAAAGCAATAGAATTTCCACAATCATTTTTGCTTCCGCCAATAAAAGAACTAAAAAGCAAATTGGTTAAATTTGTGTTGAATTTTGCAACAATAGCATCTTGTTCGCCGTTAATTGTATTATCAAAACCACCAACCATTGGTATGTTTGATGAACGCGAAGAGCTTACAATATAAATATTATTTTGTTTATCAACTTGTATTTCTCCTCTAAATTGGTCGCCATAATTCATTACTAAAGAATCGTAAGGAGTTATTAAAAATGTGTTTTGACATGCGTTAGCCGCAGGGCTTAAACTTACCGCATATAAACCACTTAAATAATTTACACCATCGTTTCCGCTCCCGCCATAAAATGTAGTTGCTAATAATGAGCTCCCCGAAGGATTAAATTTTGAAATAAAAATATCTGAACCGCCACATAATACAATTCCGTTTTGATAAAATCCAAAACTAGAACCACCATTAAAATTAGGGTAAGCACTTTGTGGTAACGAAGGGAAATTTGAAGACGCTGTAACGCCGTATAAACATAGGTTTCCGCTATTGTCAACAATTAAACTGCTTACCGCTTCGCTTTGGTTACCGCCTAAATAAGTTGAATAAACTAACCCCGCACCATTTGGTGTATATTTAGAAATAAAAACATCTGTTCTGCCATAACCAACAACATTATTAAACGTATTATCGTATGCGCCAAGACTACCAGGCAAACTAACGTCATAAATCATTCCTCCGCTGTACAAATGCCCCTGGTTATCATAAGTTGCTGTCATTCCAAAATTATCAGAAGTGCTGCCTAATGATGCAGAAAACACAACTAATGGGTCAATAATTAATTCATAATTTTTATTGTATCCATTTGGTAATTCGTAAGAAATTTGATTGTTTGTTAATTTATAATTGCACTTAACCTCAACAACTTTGCCATTAATTAATTGATAAGCATAAGGTTTTTGTTCCCATATTTCTTTAAAGGCAAGTTTAACAATTAAATTACCCTCTTTATCAATTTTAATATGGCTAGCTCCGTTGTATTTAATGTTAATTAAATTTACATCTGCGTTTGGTTTAACTCTCCAATTGTATTTTATTCCTCTTCCATCTGCCAGCACTTCATAATCTATGTTTTCATAAATATTTTCGTAAACAATTTGTTTGTAATTTTTTACATTACTCGCCCATTTTGTTTTATCGTTCCCTATAAAAAAGTTTTCGTAATCGCCTCCTTGTTGGTAATTATTAATTTGTGGTTGTGTTGAATTAACAAACTCCACTTTTATCGCATGCCCTAAATACTTTTCGTTAGAAACAGTAGGTAATGTTTTTTTACCATGGTCAGCAAACAATAATTTTCTGTTTAAAAAATTTAAAACAAATCCATCTTTTTGCAAAAACATTGCACCTCCAGCAAAACAACTTTTATATAAAATTTCTGGTTCCCACTGCCCAATGTTTTGGGTAAATTTGATAGAGCCTTTAAGTTGAGGGGTAATAATTCTGTTTTCTGTTTGCGCATTTGTACACAAAAAAATTACAAAATTTAGAATTATAAGAATACCTAAGCGCATTCAATAAAAATAGAACAAAATAGTTTAAAATACAACAATTTTTAAGAAACATAAATCGGTTTAAATGCCCTTTTTTTATTACCTTTATAGGCTATGGCAAACATTGTAGCAATTGTTGGGAGACCAAACGTAGGTAAATCTACATTATTTAATCGCCTTACCGAAACACGCCAAGCGATTGTTGATGAGGTTGCAGGTGTAACGCGCGACAGGCATTACGGGAAATCTGAATGGAACGGAGTAGAGTTTAGTTTAATAGATACAGGAGGATACATAAAAGGCAGCGATGATGCCTTTGAAAGCGAAATCAGAAAACAAGTAACCGTTGCAATTGAAGAAAGCAGTGCGCTAATTTTTGTTGTAGATATAACTGATGGCATTACTGATTTTGACAGAGAAGTATCTAATATTATTAGAAAATCAAACAAAAAAGTAATTGTAGTTGCAAATAAAGCAGATAATCATGAATTAAGTAACTACGCTGCTGAATTTTACAAATTTGGCTTAGGCGAAATTTATGCAATAAGTGCAATTAGCGGTGCAGGAACAGGAGATATGTTAGATGCTTTAGTTGAGTTGTTGCCTAAAGATGAAGGCGCAATTAACCAAATAGATTTGCCTAAAATTGCAATTGTTGGGCGCCCAAATGTTGGTAAAAGCAGTTTAACAAACGCATTGTTAGGCGAAGAAAGAACAATAGTTACCGATATTGCGGGCACAACCAGAGATACAATAAACACAAGGTACAATAAGTTTGGTCACGATTTTTGGTTAATTGATACTGCGGGTATGCGAAAAAAAGCCAAAGTACACGAAGATTTGGAGTTTTACAGTGTAATGCGAACCATTAATGCAATTGAAAATAGCGATGTTTGTTTGCTAATGATTGATGCTCAAAATGGCTTAGAAGCTCAAGATTTAAGCATATTAACCTTAATAGAAAAAAATCGCAAAGGCGTTGCTATAATTATTAATAAATGGGATTTAATAGAAAAAGACACTAAAACAGCCGATGCTTTTGAAAAAGCAATGCGCGAAAAAATTGCACCGTTTAGAGACATTCCAATACTTTTTATTTCGGTTAAAGATAAACAACGTATTATGAAAGCTGTTGATGTTGCAATGTATGTTTATCAAAACAAAACAAAACATATTCCAACACGTCAACTAAATGATTTTTTACTTCCTTTAATTGAAGCTTATCCTCCCCCATCAATTAAAGGAAAAGACATTAAAATAAAATACACCACACAATTAAAAGGCGAAGCTTTATTTATTTTGTATTGTAATTTGCCTCAATACGTTCAAGAAAATTATAAACGATTTATTGAAAATAAATTGCGTGAACAGTTTGATTTTTGTGGTGTTCCAATGGTAATTAGTATTAGAAAAAAAGTATAAATTATGAAAAAAATAATTATTGGTTTAATAGTTTTTCCGAGTTTAATTTTTTCACAAAAAAAATTAACTTTAGAAGATGCTTGGTTAAAATACTCTTTTTATCCTAAAAGCGCACAAGGTTTTAATGTACAAAACAATGGCTTAAATTATGTAGATGTTGAAGGTGAAGGAGATGCTGCAACACTTTCGCAATTTGAAATAAAAAGTGGTAAAAAAACAAAAGTTTTAGTAAACGCGAGTGATATTAAGTTTAACGACAAATTAATTGATATAAACAGTTATCAATTTAATCCTACAGAAACAAAACTTTTATTAAGCGAAAACGCGGAATATATTTATAGACGATCTCCAAAAGCAAACTACTACATTTATGATATTGCAACAAAAAAAACAATTTCACTTTGCGATAAAGGCAAACAAATGTTCCCAACTTTTAGTAAAGACGGTAATAAAATTGCATTTGTAAGAGAAAACAATTTATATATTTTAAATTTATTAGATGGCGCTGAAACAACAGTTACAAAAGACGGAGAGTTTAATAAAATAAAAAACGGCTGGGGCGATTGGGTTTACGAAGAAGAGTTTAGCAAAGCAGATTATTTTAGTTGGAGCCCCGATGGAAATTATTTAGCTTATATAAAATTTAATGAAAGTAAGCTAAAAGAATACACTATTGATAGCTATAATGGTAATTTGTATCCTGATAAATACACATATAAATATCCAAAAGCTGGAGAAGACAACTCTATAGTAACAGTTCATATTTACGATACAAAATCAAACAATACAATAACCGCAGATATTGGAACAGAAACTGATATATACATCCCAAGAATTGCTTTTACAAATGATTCTAAAACACTTTCTGTACAACGTCTAAATCGCTTACAAAATAAATTAGAGTTGTTGTTTATTAACGCAACTAATGGTGCGTCTAAAGTTATTTTAACCGACGAAGCAAAAACATATGTAGATGTTACAGATGATTTATTGTTTATAGGCAACAAAGGGTTTATTACATCAAGTGAAAAAGATAATTATAACCATTTATATTTTTACGACTTAAATGGAAAATTAATAAATCAAATTACAAAAGGGAGTTGGGATTTAATTCAATTTAATGGCTTTGATGAAAAAACTAATTTAGTTTATTATACAAGTACAGAAAATGGCGCTATTAACCGTGACGTTTATAGTGTACAATTAGATGGTAAAAATAAAAAACAACTCACAACTAAAATCGGATTTAATAGTTTTGAATTTACAAATGGATATAAATACTATATCTCTAGTTACAGCAACGCAAATACTCCACCGGTATATGAACTTTGCGATATTAAAGGTAAAACTATAAAGGTGTTAGAAGATAATAAGTCGTTAGTTGAAAAATTAAAAACTTATAACTTAAGTAATCGTACATTTTTTAAGTTTAAAACTACCGAAGGCGTTGAGTTAAATGGTTGGATGATGAAACCACAAAATTTTGATTCAACTAAAAAATACCCTGTTTACATGTATGCTTATAATGGACCAGGTGCAAACGAGGTAAATAATTCTTTCGATCCAATAGAATATACTTGGCACAACTTATTATGTCAAGAAGGTTATATGGTTGTTTGCGTAGATGGAAGAGGAACATTTGGAAGAGGTAGAGAATTTAAACACAGCACCTATTTACAATTAGGTAGACTAGAAACTATAGATCAAATAGAAGCTGCAAAATATTTAGGCACTTTAAATTATGTAGATAAAAGCCGTATAGGTTTTCAAGGTTGGAGTTATGGCGGTTTTATGGCGTGCAATTTAATTACAAAAGGAGCTGATTATTTTAAAGCTACAATTGCTGTTGCTCCTGTTACAAATTGGAAATATTATGATAACATTTATACCGAAAGATTTATGCGTAAACCAAAAGATAACAATTCTGGTTACGAAGATAATTCGCCCACATCGCATGTTAAAAAAATAAAAGGTAAATTTTTATTAATTCACGGAAGTAGTGATGATAACGTTCATATACAAAATAGCATGGAGTTAGTTGCTGCAATGGTTAAATACAATATTCCTTTTGAATACATGGTTTACCCAAACAAAAACCATGGTATTTCGGGTGGAATGACGCGTATGCATATTTACGGAAAAATGTTTAAATTCGTTAAAGAGAATTTGTAATAAATTGAAAAACGTTATTGTAATATTCTTTTGTTTAATTGTTAGTGTTGGCACTTCAAACACTAATCCTTATAATTTTAAAGGCCATTCGGATACTGGTTTAGTAACATATACGATAAAAGCAATTGATGAAATACAAAACGATAAATTAAGTGAGGCGCTAAATAATCATTTATACAATTATTGTAAATTAATGATTCCGAAAGTTGATAGCGTAAAAGCGAGAGTGTTTTATTTAGGTTTAGCAAATAGCATTAACAATAAAGGATATTATTGTGATATTAATTCAAATTACAACGAAGCATTTAATTTTTACAACGAAGCATTACTGATTTGTAATAAACATGCTTTTTACAGTTTAGCCGGCGATTGTTTGTTAAATTTGGGTAATGTTTGTCAAGAGCAAGGAAACTATACCGCTGCTAAACTTTATTACAAAAATTCTGTACTTAATTTGCTTAAAGTAAATAATAGGTTGCATGCTGCAATTGTGGTTAACAATCTTGCTTCGTTAACTTATAGAACCAATCAACACGCTCTTAGTATTCAATACTTAGAAAAAGCCATTTCACTAATAAAATCTGTAAACGGAAATAATGCAAACTGTGTTGATGAATTAATTCATATAGCAAAAAACCAAAGGAGTTTAAGTAGGTCTGCGCTTTATAAGCAATATATTTACCAAGCATATACCGAATCTATTAAATTAAATATTCCGTTTTATATTGCTAGAGCTACTATTGCAAAAGGCATTTACCATGTTGATGTTTTAGAATTAGATTCTGCAAAAAAAAGTATAATTACTTCTAAAAAAATGTGTAGCGAAATTAAAAGCACATTTTTAAACGAAGAATTAATTAATTTACAAAAAAAATATGATGTTGCTTTAAACGATAAATTAAATAACATGCTTTTAAATTCTAATAAAAAAAATAAACAAAACAGCGAGTTAATTTTTTAATAAGGGCTTTGTTTTCTTATAATTTTAGAAAATAATTTAGGTAAAAACCGTTTAAGCTTTATCATAATTAATTCTTTTCCACCAATAAAAACCTCTTCTTTGTTATTTGAAATTGCATTAATTATCTTTATTGCACATTCATTTGCACTCATAGCATTTGCATGACTTTCATCCATTTTATTATGTTCATTCCCTTTAGCATCTACCGCATGAAAAGAAATGTTAGTTTTAATTTTACCCGGGCAAACAATTAAAGTTTTAATTCCAAATTTTTCAGTTTCTAGTCTTAAACTTTCAAAAAAACCATGTAATGCATGTTTAGATGCACTGTAACCAGAGCGTAAATAAAAACCAAACTTACCGGCAATACTACTAATTACAACTAATTGCCCTGAATTTTTGTTTTTCATATAAGGCAACACTGCCTTTGTTAAGTTTATATAAGCAAAATAATTTACTTCCATTAACTCTCTGTCAATTTTAATATCTGTGCTTATGGCTTCGCCACGCTGACTATATCCACCATTGTTTATTAAAACATCTATTGCTCCAAATTTGTTTATTATTTGTGCTATTAAGGCTGATGCATTATTAGTATTTTTTAAATCAAAAGGTAAAATCATTAAATCAAGAGGTGGTAATTTTGTAAGTAAAGCAACTCTATTTAATTCCTCTATTCTTCTTGCAGATAAAATTAACCTTGCGCCTTGTTTAGCAAATTCAATTGCTAAAGCCTCGCCAATACCACTACTTGCACCAGTTATCCATATAACTTTATCTTTAAACTTATTTGTCATTTTCAATTTCTTTTAAAACTTCTAAAACGCTAATACTTTTAATGCACTCGCAATTATTACTTTTTAAACAATTATCACAAATTTGTTTTTTCACTAAAAAAACTGCTTTTTTACCTAACGGAGCCCATCGTGTTGGAAAAATTGGCCTCATAGGAGAAAACAAGCCTATTGCTTTTTTATTTAATGCTGCAGCTATATGTAAAGGTCCAGTGCTTGCAGCAACTAAAACATCAGCTGAATTTATAAAAGCAATAAATTGCTGTAAGCTAAATAAACCTGCAATTGAAGTAACACTTGGGTGTTGTACAAGTTCTGGCATTAATAAGGCTTCATCTTTTGTGCCACTAATAAATATTTTAAATTTATTAGTGGGTAAGTTACTTATTAATTTCAAATAATTTTCAACCCCCCACTCTCTAGCACTACCTTTACTTTTAGGGTGAAGAATAATATTAATTTTAGATGAATCTATTAATGATTTAAACTTTTCTTCTAAAATTGGTGTATTTTCAAATCCATAATAGTTATAAATTTCATTAAGGGGTTTATTAAAACTTATTCCAATTTTCGACAACAATTTTATGTTCAATTGCGCTTCGTGAAAATTTGAGTTTTTTCGTTTTAAATTAATTATTTTATTACAAGTAAACCAATGGTATAATCTACTTTTTGTGCCAATTTTAATTTTTGAATTAGATTGGCTAAAAAGGTGTGCTATATCTTTAACAGGGAAAACATGTACAACTACATCAACATTTAATTGATTTATAAACGTAACCCGTTCATTTAAACTTAAATGTAATAATTCGTCATAATTAATAAACTCATCAACATGTTTACTTAAAGTAACAACATCTTTTGTATATGTTTTTCCTAAAAAACTAATTTTACAATTGGGATATTTTTCTTTAATAACACCAGCCATAGGTAGGGTTAAAACAACATCTCCAATACTGTCGGTTCTACTTAATAATATATGCTTAAAATAATTCAATTAGTTTTTTTCAATTTTCTGATTTTTAAATATTTTAAATAAGTAGCATAAGCACTTATTTTACTTATTCTATACCCGGCTAAACCATCTAAAAAACCTAAAGTTATAAAGTAATGATGAATAAATTTGGCAATAGGGTTAACAATTAATTTAAAAAATGGGGCTGACTTTCCTTTATCTATATATGCTTTTGCTGAAATATTGGTAAAATACTCTACTTGCTTATAATGATCATTTAATGTATAATAACTATAATGCAAAATATCTCCTTTTATAAATCCCGTTTTAGTATCTCCTTCAAACATTTCGTATTTATCGTGTGGGTTAATTCCTGTCCATTGTCCTAGTCTGCTATCCCATAACCTTAACTTTTTATCAGGATACCAACCACAATGTTTAACCCAATGTCCACAATAATTTGTTAACCTATTAATATAATAACCTTGTTTATTAAAATTCAATTTTATTTCTTTTATACTGTTTAATAATTCAGGGCTTAAAGCTTCATCTGCATCTAAACTTAACACATGAGGATATTTAGCAAATGTAATTGCTCTGTTTTTTTGTTCTATATGTCCATCAAAAGCGTGTTCAAAAAAATTTGCGTTGTGTTTTAAACAAATACTTTTTGTGTTATCCTTGCTATAAGAATCTAATACCACAATATCATCAGCTATTTCTTTAACCGATGTTAAACATCGTTCAATATTTTTCTCTTCATTAAAAGTAATTATAACTACAGATAATTTTATCACAGCATAAAGTTATTAATTTTAATATAAATGCTAAATTTGTTTTTGTGGATTGGTTACAAACAAATAAATATAAACAGTTTTACTTTTATGGATTGTTTGTTTTATGTTTAGTAGTATATTTTAAAGCATTTTATTTTAAAACTATTAGTTGGGATGACCCCGAAATGGTATTTAACAACCCAGATGTTTTTATATTCAATTTAAAAAACTTTTTTACAAACTATTATGTAGGAAATTATATTCCAATTACAATGATTGTTCATTCAATTAACTTTATGTTATTTAAAGATTGGGCAGGCGGACATCATTTAATAAATATTTTTTTTCATTTAATAAATGCATGGCTATTATATAAATTACTTTTAAGTTTAAAACTTAACCAAACCTTAGTGTTTTTTACTGTTGGTGTTTTTTTGCTTCATCCATTACAAGTAGAAACAGTAATTTGGATAAGTGAGTTAAAAACAATTTTAATGTTTTTTTTCTTTTTATTGGCTTGTACTAATTATTTAAAGTTTATACAAACTAGCAAAACTGTGTTTTACATAACTTGTATTTTATTTTCAACATTAGCGGGCTTAAGCAAATCTTATGCGGTTATTTTACCGTTTTTTTTTATTGCAATTGCTTATTATAATTATAAAAAAATATCCTTAAAACAAATTACTTTTATTATTCCAATATTTTTGGTGTCATTAATTTTAGGAATAGTTAATTTAAAATCTCAATCTAGCGATCAATTTATTAACTACTCACATAATTATTCTATTTATCAAAAAATATGTAATGCTGGTTATGCTATTTATAATTATTTGATTTTGTTTTTAAAACCAAGTCCTCTTTACCCATTATATTCATTTCCAAAATTTACACCTACAGTAATTGGTATAGGATTATTTGTTGTTTTATTTATTATATTGTTATTTATTTATTTTACAGTAAAGAAAAAATATTATGAATTAATTTTAACTTTTCTTTCAGTTATAAGTTTAGTGCTTGTTTTACAGTTTATTCCATTTGGCGAAGTTCTTTATGCAGATAGATATATGTATGTTACAATTATTTTCTTTAGTATTGTTTTCTTTTCAGTATTTAAATTTATTAATCTCTTTCAAAAACCTATAATAATTTTAGTATTATTAATATTAGCATTTATAACTTATACTCAACTAAATTATTGGACAAATAGTAAAACTTTATACACTAAAGTAATTAAACATGAACCCAATTCGTTTGTTGCATTAAATAGTTTAGGGGTAGAATTAATGTTAACCAACAATGATTTTGAAGCAGAGCAATATTTACAAAAAGCAATTTTAGCTAACACAAAAAATTATAAAGGTTATTATAACTTAGGTTTGCTTTATTTAAAAATTAATAACATAAAAAAAGCGATTAGTCAATTTAATACCGTGTTGTCTATTAAAGATTACAATAAAGCCATTGTTGCAAGAGCCAGCGCATATTATATGTTGCAAGATTATAGTAAAGCAATGGCAGATGCCGAACGTGTTATTGAAAAAGATCCTTTGAATAGTAAAGCCTATTTTGTACTTGGAAATTGTTACAACGATATTAATAATTTAGATAAAGCTTTTTTTTATTTCGATAAAGCTATAAGCATCAACGCGTATAATTCAGAATTTTATTTAAAAAAAGGAATAGTGTTGGGTAAAAAACAAAATTTTCAATTATGTTTAGAAAATTTAAATAAAGCAATTGAATTAAACTCCAACTATGGCGAAGCTTATTATTGGAGAGGTGTAGCTTTAATAAATCTAAAACAAAATCCTTGCGAAGATTTTAAACAAGCTGTAAAACAAAATTATCCTCAAGCTGTAAATGCATTAAATCAATATTGTAAATGAAAATAAATTTAGTTCAAACAAATATCTTTTGGCAAGATTCATTAAAAAACAAAAATAATGTTGAGTCTTTATTATCTAAAAATTCCGAAACAACAACATTAACAATATTACCAGAAATGTTTAACACTGGATTTACTATGCAGCCCAATAAATATGCAGAAAAATTTAAAACAGAAACTTATAATTGGTTAAAAAATCAAAGCAAAAAATTTAACACCACATTTGTAACTAGTATAGCAACAGAAGAAAATTCAAATTACTATAATAGGTTACATTGGATAGAAAACAACGATAGAGAATTTTTTTACGATAAACGGCATTTGTTTAGAATGGCAAAAGAAGATGAATTTTATACCGCGGGAAATTCTTCAACAACAATAAGTTTTAATGATTGGAAAATAAAGCCATTAATTTGTTATGATTTACGTTTCCCTATTTGGTGTAGAAATAAATTTGATTTAACAACTAAACAGTGGAACTATGATGTTTTAATATTTGTAGCCAATTGGCCAGAAATTAGAAATTATCCTTGGCAACATTTATTAATTGCCAGAGCAATAGAAAATCAATGTTATGTTGTTGCTGTAAACCGAATTGGTGTTGATGGTAATAACATTAAGCATAGTGGAAACAGTTTGGTAATTAATCCAAGGGGAGAAATAATTTCTCAAATTCCATTAAATACCGAAGGCTGTTTTATTACAGAAATAGATATGAATTATCTTCAAGAATTTAGAAAAACATTCCCTGTAGGTTTAGATGCTGATAATTTTGAATTATTTAATTAATTTAATTCTGTTTTCTTTTCCACAAAGCTTTAACAAAGCTTTATTTTAAGGTAAAATTTACTTTTATTTGTTGTTCTAGTTTAAATTATGAAAAATATATATTTTATTTTATTTATTGTTATTTGTAAAATTTCTGCATCTCAAATTTCATTTGTAAAAGCCTATTTAATAAACGAAAAGGGAGATACTTTAAAAGGAGAAATAAAAATTAATCCTAAAAAAGAACAAGATTATCATAATAAGGTTTTTTTTAAAGATGAGCAAGGAATTCAAAAAAACTACAAACCAAGTAAAGTAAAAGGATATGGTTTTAACAACAACAATTATTTAAGCATGGATTGTGATGATGAAAAAAAATTTTATAAAGTAATTGCAAAAGGTGAAATTAGTTTGTATAAAATGATTTTTGAAGAGGTTAATATGAACGAAGTTAATTACGTTGCTGATTATTTTTTACAAAGAGAAGGCGATAAAAAAATGATTGATGTTAAACCAAATAAATTTAAAAAACAATTACAAGAAATGATGAGTGGCTCTGCATCATATGCAAGCGATTATACTGGCGAAAAAGAATTAGACGAAACTTCAGCGGCGCAAGTTATTAATGCATATAACACTCGTAGTAAATGATCACAAAAGACACACCTAAAAAACTTTTTCTTTTAGATGCTTTTGCATTAATTTATAGAAGTTATTTTGCGTTTAGTAACAACCCTCGTATAAACTCAAAAGGATTTAACACCAGCGCAATTTTTGGTTTTTGTAATACTTTGTTAGAAATATTAAACAAAGAAAAACCTAGCCACATAGCTGTAGTGTTTGATACTGATGAGCCAACACAAAGACACATTGAGTTTGAAAGCTATAAAGCAAATCGTGAAGAAATGCCTGAAGATTTACGCAAATCAATTCCCTTTATAATTGATTTAATTAAAGCATTTAATATCGAAGTAATTGGAGTGCCAGGCTTTGAAGCAGATGACTTAATAGGAACTTTAGCGCGTAAAGCAGAAATTGCTGGTTACACCACCTACATGATGACTCCCGATAAAGATTATGGACAATTAGTAGATGAAAACACATTCATATACAAACCAGCAAGATTAGGAAATGGTGTAGAAATTTTAGGGGTAAATGAAATTTGTAAAAAATGGGAAATTAAAACTGTTAACCAAGTAATTGATATACTTGGTTTAATGGGCGATTCCGTTGACAACATTCCAGGCATACCTGGCGTTGGCGAAAAAACAGCTATAAAATTTGTACAAGAGTACGGAAGTGTTGAGGGTCTATTGCAAAACACCGACAAGCTAAAAGGTAAAATGAAAGAAAAAGTTGAAGCAAATAAAGACTTAGCTATTCAAAGCAAAAAACTTGCTACAATAATTTTAGATTGCCCAATTAATTTTGAAGAAGAAAAATTAAAATTAAAAGAATATAACAACGATGCCTTATTAGAGCTTTTTACCGAATTAGAATTTAGAAATTTAGCTCAACGAATTTTAAGTAAAGATATTCCTTCAAATCAAAATACTTCGTTTAAAGCAAAATCCAACGAAGGACAAACAGATTTGTTTAGTACAGCTAATTACTTTAATAATCAAGCAAATCTTAATTCAGAAGTTGAGGAACTTAAACCCGTATTTAAAACTATTAATGATGTTAATCATCAATACATCCTTGTTAACACATCAGAAAAATTAAATTTATTATTAGAAAATTTAAGTGCTGCATCTGAATTTTGTTTTGATACAGAAACAACATCTTTAAATACTTTAAACGCAGAGTTAGTTGGCCTTTCTTTTGCCATTAAACCTTTCGAAGCATTTTATGTGCCAATCTCTTCAAATCAAACAGAGGCATTAAAAGAACTTGAACCCTTTATAAAAATATTTACAAATTCTAACAAAACATTAATTGGTCAAAATATTAAATACGATTTACACATATTAAAAAATTACAATGTTGATATTAAAAATAAATTGTTTGATACAATGGTTGCTCATTTTTTAATTAAACCAGACATGCGACACAACATGGATGTTTTATCAGAAACATATTTAAATTATCAACCTATAAGCATTGAAACTTTAATTGGCAAAAAGGGAAAAGATCAATTAAGTATGCGAGATGCAGATCTTGAAAAAATTACAGAATATGCAGCTGAAGATGCAGATGTTACACTTCAACTTAAAACTGTTTTTTTGCCCGAACTTCAAAAAAATGGAGTTAATGTTTTATTTAACGATGTAGAAGTGCCTTTAATAAGCGTATTAGCTGAAATGGAACGAGAAGGTATTAATATAGATGTGCCTGCTTTAAAAGAATTTTCAAATCAATTACAAAATGATATTATAACTGTTGAAACAGAAATTCAAAATTTAGCGGGAACAAAATTTAATGTTTCATCTCCAAAGCAAGTAGGAGAAATTTTATTTGAATATTTAAAAATTACCGATAAAGCAAAAAAAACAAAAACAGGACAATATGCAACAGGAGAAGATGTATTAAGTAAATTAGAAAATACACATCCTATTGTTTCAAAAATTTTAGATTATCGCGAACTAGTTAAATTAAAATCTACCTATGTTGATACGCTCCCTGAATTAGTGAATTTAAAAACTAATCGTATTCATACTTCGTTTAACCAGGTTGTTGCTGTTACTGGGCGTTTAAGCAGCGATAACCCTAATTTACAAAACATTCCAATAAGAACTGAAAGAGGAAGACAAATTAGAAAAGCATTTATTCCTAGAGATAATCAACATGTTTTGTTAAGCGCAGATTATTCGCAAATAGAGTTACGTATTGTAGCAAGTATGAGCGAAGATAAAAACATGTGTGATGCCTTTAATTTAAATAAAGATATACATACGGCTACTGCGGCAAAAGTTTATAATATTCCAGAAAGTGAAGTAACTAAAGAAATGCGTTATAAAGCTAAAAGTGTAAATTTTGGAATTATATATGGACAAGGAGCTTTTGGTTTAGCAGATAACCTAAACATACCGCGAGCGGAAGCAAAAGAATTAATTGAAAATTATTTTAAAGAATATACATCTATAAAAAAATACATGGATGAACAAATTAATTTTGCTAGAGAAAATGGTTATGTACAAACCTTATTGGGTAGAAAACGTTGGCTTAAAGATATAACTTCAAACAATGCAACCGTTAGAAGCTTTGCAGAGCGTAATGCAATTAATGCTCCAATACAAGGAAGCGCAGCGGATATGATAAAAATTGCAATGATTAATATTCAAAAAAAATTAATACCATTAAACTTAAAAAGTAAAATGATTTTACAAGTACACGATGAATTAATTTTTGATGTGTTTAAACCAGAATTAGAAATTATTAAACCCATTATAGAAAGTTGTATGCAAAATGCTTTACCTTTAAAAGTACCCATAGAGGTAGGAATGGGAGTAGGTGTTAATTGGCTAGAGGCGCATTAAAGTTTAAAAGTACACTTTGGTTTGAAACGGAACAGGTTGGTTTGTATGTTTGGTTTTCCTGCGCAACTAAAAAATTGCAAAATAGTAAGAGTAAAATGAAAATTTTTTTGTTCATATTTTTTTGTCTTGAAAAAAATCACACATTATTCGTGGAATTCCAAACAAAAAGTGGACAAAAATTTATTAACATTAAGCTGCATTTTTTAAGTTATTATTAATTGATTTTTGATACTCTAATATAGTTAAATTATTTAAATGTTTATGCCTTCGTTTTGTG
>Ga0209460_1000067_pt1 | contig 164503 bp, 115 predicted proteins | sample EBPBio132013_DNA_FD_185868 | JGI IMG/M metagenome (GOLD analysis project Ga0209460, IMG submission 185868) | Wastewater treatment Type I Accumulibacter community from EBPR Bioreactor in Madison, WI, USA - Reactor 2_5/13/2013_ DNA (SPAdes)... | ecosystem: Engineered > Bioreactor > EBPR >... | reverse complement strand
AGAGTTGCTGAGGTAAGCTAGGATACTCATTCGTCACAAATGCCATGAGGCTGGTTGCTTCCATCCGCCACCATGTCCACAGAGCTTCATCATCCGACGAACCGCCAACCTGCGCAGCTGAGAGTTGAAGCGGATCATAACGCGGTTGGGCGTAGGTGAGCAACGATTGAAACAGGGCCAAAGGACGACGTTGCTGGGCGGGGCGGGCTTGCAGGATCGTCTGCAATTCACCAAGGGCTGTGCCCATGGAATAAGCCCATTGCTGGATCAATGGATGATACTGGTCATCCGTACCGACCCGAAAGTCGGGTGTTTCGCCCGCGATGTAGGGAGTTATGCTATAAAAACGATCGCTATTATAGTTATAGTGCGAATAGTCGATACTTCTTCCCCTGAGCGGCAAAGGCACTGTAAACGAGGCTGGCCGCCATGAGAGCCACTGCACCAACATGTGTTCATAGCGCCGTGTTGCTTCATCCTGATCGGTGGCGTAGACCTTGATGACAAAATCGCCATTCGCCGCCCGTAGTTGGATGGACTGATGATTGACACTGGGAAATTGGGCAACCACCTGAACTGGAGCGATCAGATCAAACTGTTGAATTGCATTAGCAATGACGGTATCGAGCACGTCCATTAATATATTTCCCTTCACTCATGATGCATGATTCGCGGCGAAAACCAGCGTCGTTATCGATGGTTGGAGAGTGTTGTCGTCCGTAGTTGCGGCGAGCTACGGCACAGCGGCTCAAGTTCGGGCCAACGACGCACAAGCTGTTCAGCGATAGCATGGCGCTCGGCATCCGATTCTAGCAAGGCCATTGATTGCATGGACAAGGCGACCTTGACTTTTTTAAGCTCATCGCCAATCAGCCAGCCCCGCATCGTCCGATGCAGATCCATGGTCGGATCATCAATCAGCCAGCCTACGTCGTCAAGGATTTCAGCAAGAAGTTCAACTGGTGTTTGCGCAGCTAAGTGGTCAAATAGCGCGTCAATCGCGGCATCCATGGTCATACTCATCAGCTCTCCTTTTTGGCTACCTACCCTGGCTCTTGCTCCTAGCCATTATTTTTCTCATAATTCGGAAATTTAGCTAGCTAGGAGTACTGCTAGCGTTTATTGCGCTCCCACTGACGCTATTTACTACACAACGGTGCGAGGTCGGGCCAGCGCTCAATAATTCGAGCGACAACTGCCTGATCGGCGGCATTTGATCCAAGGAAGAACGCCTCGCTCGTGGTGAGGGCAATTTTTACCTTCTCCTTCTCATCGGAATGGAGCCAGTCGCGCATGATCTGATACAGACTTACGCGCTGCCCATCGACGAGCCAACAGAGTTGGTCGATAATTTCGGCAAAAAAGACTGGTGGGGTATGCGGCGATAGTCGGCTCAATAAATATTCTAAGGCCTCATTCAGCGTGTTATTCATGGGTTCTTTGGCTGGCTGATAGCGCTCATACACCCATTTTCGCCAACTTAGGTCTTCATAGCAGGAGGCTAGATAGCTGCAAAAGTTCTGTTCAGTATCATCAATCTGATCGTAAACCGGATCGATAGCGGCCACAATCGCTGGGCGTGATTTCCAATAGCGCGTTTGGATGAGCTTGGTTGCGCCAGCGTTGATGCTCAGCTTGCCCATAAATGTTCCCGATTCGTGGCGAATAGACAAGGTGGGTATGAAGGGCACAACTTTTTTATCAACAATTAAATAGAGCTGGTCAAACGCGATCACGCCGATGATTGCTTGGCTGCCATCAACCTTGCGCAAGACTGTACCCATGCCAACAATCGAGCGCTGATCGTCTGGAGCCGTAAGGAGCGCAAGTGATGGGAGTTCGATGGTGGTTTCTCGGCTGGGGTAATGCTCAAGCTGCATCGTGCTTCTCTCCAGTTATTGTCTATTCAAAAATCACGCCAAGCCTTAATTGTCACTTGAACATAGCTATCTGTCTCGTCTACCATAGAATCGAGATAACAGCCTAAGTTAACAAAATCGACTTTACCTAAATGAAGTCATACTACCTTAGTTTTTTGGTTTGTCGGAATTCGCCAAGCTGCACACTCAATCGTAATCTGTGGTGAGCAATGGTTGCTTGATGAACTTAACATGGGGTTGCATGCTTATCTTAATCATTCTTCGTGCTCTTCGTGCTCTTCGTGGTTGCGATTTATAACTCTTATTTAGCTCAATTCAACCTCAACCACAGAGCAAATACGGGTTTGCTGGCTGCGCAAATCGTAGAGGGTCAGGTTGTCGCTGGTGGTGTCGTAGATGGCGCAGGTGTGGCTATCGCGAATAGTTACGCCATAGACCGAGCCTGGATTGAGCACCGTCAGATGGCCGCAGCGCACATGCATCGGGCGATGGGTATGCCCAAGCACAATAATCTGATCATTGGGATGTTCGCGTACCAGCCGTTGCCATTTGACGTTGCGGCGCTCTGGCAACATATCTACGACATCGCTCCAGGGTGCACCATGAGCTAGCACCAAACTGCGATGCTCCACTTGTAAACGGAGGCTAGTTGGTAGCGCAGCAATATACGCTAAAGTGGCTTGGGTGACGATTCGGCCCCGACTAGCGAGGCGTTCGCGCTGGCTACTTTGGCTCCAACGGCTATGCTCGCGCAGCAAGGTGAATTCGTGGTTGCCTTTGATACAAGGAATTGAGCGAGCAATCAGCACTTGAACAATCGCATCAGCATCCGGCCCGCGATCAACCACATCGCCAGCACACAGGATTTGCTCAATCGCTTGAGACTCAAACCAAGCCAAGGCCTGTTGAAAGCCGACACCATCACCATGAATATCGGCTAACAACCCTAAACGCATTTAGGCAACCCCAATAAAATTAAAAGCCCGTTGTAAATATTCCAAGGTATTGCTGGGGTAGGCATGGCGCAAGCCTGGAATAATTTCCAGCTCGCAGGGAATTCCATTATCATTTAATAGTTTGACCATGCGTTTGATTTGGTCGTGGGGAATCGTGCGATCATGTTCGCCAACCAAAATATAGCCGCGCAAATTGCGGCCTTTGGCTTCGCGAATTTCCGGCAACCATTCCTCAGGGTCGTCGATGGTCGGGCCGCCTGGACCAAGCAATACAAAGCCACGCGCTTCGATTGGCCCAATCAAGGCTAGGCGTAAGGCCGTTTCGCCGCCCATCGAAAAGCCCGCCAAGATAATCCGCTCAGGGTCAACTTGGTATTCGTTGCCAACATCGGTGAATTGCTGCACCAACTGACGCAAGGCCGCCGATTGGTTGTTCCACACATAGCCATCGGATGATTCAGCCTGAGCCGATTGCGGCGCAGCCAAAATCCAATCAATATCGATCAGATTATTCCAGCCATATAAGGTGTGCATGCTGTTATCGCCGTTGCCGTGCAAGGCAAAAAACAGCGGATACGGCCCTAGCTCATCTGGCCCCAAAATATACATCTTGGGATCTTTGACTGCTTCCATTTGGCGCTGAAAACAAACCGCTGCCAAGCGCTCAAACTCAGGGTCGCCTTGCAAACTAATCCACGAAGGCGTTTGACGAATCGTTTCGGCTCCATACCAAAAACCACGGGCCACGGCCTCGCTGAGAATTTGAATTGCATGTTCGGGCAGGCCAATCCGTGCGGCCATACACGAGCGCAGATAGGCAATCATCGATGCGTGTTCGGGAAATTTCGCTCCCTCTACATCAAGTAAATCGAGCGTTTCGCGATATTTTTGAGCCGTATAAAGCTCAGATACCACTTCAAAGAGGTCGTCGTATGTTTCGAAGCTCATCGCCGTGGAACTCCTTTTGCCAAAATCACTACGCGGGGGAGCGATGCTCGTATTGTAGCGTTAATCGCCCTGAACGAAAACATGGATTTTTGTCCTATGATTGGGTTATTACCTGGATGATTATGTTTGGCTAAAAGCGCGGTACAATACTCGTTACGATTGTGCTGGAGGTTGATGATGTTTTCGCAGCGAGTCAATAGCCCTCACCCGGCGCTGATCGGGGTCATTATTGGGCTGGTGTTAATTTTTTTGGTTTCAACTCGTTCTTGTAATCCTGATAGTGAGCAAACGCTTCGCAGTCGTTTTGCCGAAGCCAACGCCACTCAGGTGGCCAGCCAAGATCTTGGTACACCGATTTTGCCTTTGCCTGCTCCCGTGCAGGAGTGGAGTTCAACCGCAATTGCGCGGCTTCAAGGCGGCGAGGCGGTTGTGCCAATTACGCCTGTGGTCACCAACAATAAGCTCAAAGTTGATATTCAATCGCTCCAACAAGTGGGCGATGGCCTACAAATTAAAGGCCTGGTTACCAATATTAGTAGCAAAGAATTGCGCGTGCCCTTGTCGGCCTTTCGTTTTACCGACCAATCGGGCACGGTCTATGCTGCCCAAGGCGATGCAGCGGCCAATTTGCCGCCCAACGCTAACACAACGCTTGATCTCACCTTGCCGATCAAGAATCCAACCGCATTAACCATGGTTGTCGAAATTCCTGCTGAGGAAATTCGGCTGGAAGTTAATTTACTTGCTCAACAACAATAAGTTTAAGGAGTTTTCATGACCCGTCAAAAGGGACGTGGTGCGCGTGAACAGAACCGAGCTGATCGGCGCAACGAATATGCAACATTGGTTGCTCCGCATTTCAAAGGCTTGGTTGTGCCTGAATCACCAGCTGATCGGATTATTTTGTTTGGTGATGAACTGGTCGATTTGGCGGTGCATTTGGCGCGGCAAATTCCCGATGGTCAGTTGGTGCTGATCACCAGCGAGTATGATCGTTGGCAGGCGGCCAGCGAAGCGTTGGCCCAATTTGCCCACGCTACAGTTTTGCAAGAACTTGACGAATTGCGCGACCCCGATGGTTTTCCAACTGAGCCATGGTCATTGGCGGTAATGTTGGTGCCGTTTCAGCTTGGCTCCAAAACTGTGCTCGATTTGATGCGCAATTTGTTTGGCTGGCTCCGCGCTGGCTCACCGATTTACCTTGGTGGCAGCCGTATGCACGAATGGCAAATTACCAGCGAACGATTTAGCGCTATGGCTGGCCCGCTGACCATGCTCTACAACGGCGATCCCGTGCGGATTGCCAAAGGGATGGCGCGTGGCGGCAGTTTGGTTAGCGCCGAATAACCTTCGTTGGTTTCCTACGACCCCTCGTCCACTACAGTGAGCGAGGGGCTTTTTATTGGCGAGTGGTTGAGTCAACCATTAACGTTGCACTACTGGAATAAACATCTGATCAGTCGGCAAAAATGGAATTGGCTCCTCAAAAATTGGCCGTGGTTGTTTACTGGTGATCGTTTCAAGGTTGCGACCTGCTGGCGGGTTGGGTATCGCCGTAAACAGATAGCGACTAGTATCACTGCTACTAACTTGTATGATGTATTCGCCAGCTAATGGCGTTGGGTTATAGCTAATCTGATCCAATCCAAGGCTGGTTGATTGCTGAGTTGGGGCTGTCCAGATATGTGGCTCCCAAGCGTGCAAATTGCTATTACCAAGTTGGCTTTGTAAACGAAAGGCTTGGGCTTGGTCGCGCTTGAGGCTAAATCGATAGATATGTTTTTGGTTTTGGCTGATGATTGCGGGCAATGGCGCATAATTTAGCCGCACGATTGCCGGAATCAAGCTATAGCCATTGCTCGAATAGCCCCAAATATACAAGACCACCGCGCCAGGATCTAAGCCTGCTACGCTTAATTGTACTGTTGGTAAATTTGGTTGATTAATCGTGGTAGTAGCCCGTAGCACTGGTGTTTGCAAGCGTGGGTTGGCAGCATTGCCCTGATATTGATAGGCTTGGATAATCACTCTTGAAACTGGTGTACCACTGCCCGCTTGTTGCTGGACTTTCAGCGTAACGGTTGGGCTATTCGATAATTGCAGATTATTGAGTGTTGTCGCATTTAACATCGGACGGCGCGGCACGGTTGGCGCAATATTTAGCGAGCGGGTAAGCACATTATTATTTTCGTTGCTTTCTTGCACATGCTGACCGCCATCGCCAACGACCCGCAAGCTATAAACACCAGCGTTGGTTGGTTGCCAAATTTTTTGGGCAAAGATTCGTTGGCTCCCTGCCTCAAGTTTGGTCAACATCAAACTATCAGTAAATACAATGGTTCCATTCAAAACAACCTCAAAGCAGAGATCGCTACGTTGCACTGCGCGACTAGCATTCAGCATAACACTCAAACGAATTGATTCGTTGACCGCCAAGTTGCTATCGGTAGGGTTGAATTGACTCACGCTGATATCGGCGCGAGGAGTCGATTGATCGCGGGCAGCAGGTAAACTGGGCGTACACAACGCCGTTTGTACCTCAATATCGCGCCAATATTCCTGAAACACTTCATCCCAGCCGTTGCGATGAGTCACATCGGCTAAAAATGCCAACGGATGCGGATTGTCGAGCTGGGTATCATCATCGTGATACCAATGGGCCTGCCAGCTTAATTCGGTTGCTCCCGCCACCGAAAGACCTTGCAAATCGGCATATAAACTTAAGCCAGCGGCATCATCGTCAATCCCAAGCTGGTTAGGGCCATCAAAAATCCATTGGGTTGGCGTTGGGTCGAACCATGGAAAATCGTTATCCACCAAGCGATAAACCACAACCATTGGATTACCACTGCTATTGCGAATCCGATCGCGGGTTTGCGCAGCAAAACTAGCAACTTGCGGATTGAGATTGGCGAAACTTTGGCTCAAGCCATGGGCAAAACTGCGCAAATCGACCAAGCCATCGGGCGCATTCAGCTCCCAGTCGCTTGGCTCACAATAGGTCAAATCGTATTTTCGGCTCTCAAGGTAGGCGTTAAACAAGGCTGTGCGAGTTACTTCGCGCTGGCTGGGATTGAGCAAGTTGGCATAGATTGCGTTCGAAGCACTATCCCACGTCGTTTTGAGATTGTTTAATTGATCGGCATCGATCACGCTTAAAATGCGTGGATGATCGCTGCTTGGCAGTTGATTATGGTAGCTATTGAGGATGTGCTGGGCCATTTGTAGCGGATTGGGGTTACTATTCAAGCCAAATAGCGCATTACCAGGCATCGTTGGGTCGAAAAAGGCATAATTGGGCGAGGCAGTCAGATATTCAGCATACGGTGCAAGTGGGTATAAGGCCTCAATCGAGCCACCAAAGCACATCAACACATCGAGCACGGCCAAGCGTGGGCCAACCGGAGCCGCAATTGCCAAGGCCAAAGCCAAATCATTGGGCGAAAGCGCATTATAGCCGCTGATACTCGTGGTCAGCGTGTGATCGGTCACATCGGCATTGGCCCCAATGCGGGTGGGCAATGGTGGCAGATTGACACTGCTGGCTGGGCGTTCGGGCTGGCTGAGGGTTGAAATCTCGATATCGGGCATAATTGGCACACCATGGCCAATGTAGCTCAAGGTGTAGTTTTGGCCAACGTAACTGCTTTTGGCCCACAATAAAAAACCGCCCAAGGTTTTGCCATCGGTCACATCATATTCTTTAAGGTTGCTATCAATAATTCCATCAAAGTCGGGCAAGCCAATCAAGGTATTGACATTGCCATTCTGCACAACCCGCACATGGGTATCATTCATTCCTGCCAAATCAGCCAACACAATCGCCGTGAGATCGGGCTGGCCAACAGTGGCATTGGTGATGCTAGTGAGAGTTGCATCATAATAGGGCGTTAAATTCATCGTGCTATCAAGCCGATTATCGTAGGCCAAAATATAAATGGCCACCAATGGCGCTGCTTTCGGTGTTGCCTCCACGATTGGCGGAAGCATGGCACTTAACAATAGACCGATCAGCAAGCAGCACCGCAGCAGACGTGTTCCCATGGGATAATCCTCCGCAAACGCCAACGCCTGCCCAAGCCAAAACTGGCTGAGCAAGCGTCGGTAACCTCATTGTTTGAATTGGCTAGCAGTGCCGTTTATTTTTCGTAGGTTGGCGCTGGTTCGCCGTTTGGCACAAGCGTAACATCGATTCGATTGACCCCAGGCTCATCGACTGAGATCGGTTGAGCTTGGTCGGCGGTGGCGGCATCTTTGTACCAAATTGATTGGTAGCCCGCTTGCTCGACGAAGATCAAGTATTCACCATTGGCTTCGCCGCTCACTTCGTAGAACCCTTGTTCATCGGTTTGGGCACTGGCAACCAACTCGGGAGCTGGATTGCCAGCAGTACCACGGCGATACAAGTAGACATTGGCATCAACAAGTGGCAAGCCAGCAGTATCAAAGACATGGCCGCTAACCACGTGGGTCAACAAGACCTTCAATTGATAATCTTCGGTTTCGCCGTATTCCCAACCAGTGTTTGGGCCACGACCATCGGCGGCGGTTGCCGGGGTGTTGCTGATGGTGATCCGCAGCCAAACTGGCTTGAATGGCAAGGTTGGTTGATATGAATAGAACACTGGCGTTACTAAGTTGTAGACATTTGGGCCGCTAAGATTGACGACCTGATTTTGGACAGCCCACTCGCGAGCTACCCGCGTAATCCCAAGTGAATCGACACAGCCATAGTTTGTACCCCATTGCCCATTCGCGCCCCAATCGATCCAGACATTGACATAGGCGACCATCGAGCCAGTTGGGGCTGGATTATTGGGCAAACGCACGGTATAAGGCAAAGTATTGGCGCGGCAGTGGCCGAAACTATTGGCAGTCGGTGGACCACCGGCAAAGGTATCGTCGGCGCGATCAAAATTGCCCCGGTTCAGCGCTGTTTGAATATTAGTTGTGGCATCGTCATCAAGCCCAATATCGGCATCAGTTTCAGCGGTCAACGATTTGCCTAGCATATACGGCATGCCCAAGTTTTGGTGTAATGGGCCTTTGGGCAAAGCGGCTGGCACACGGTTGAAAATCGTTGGGAAGAAACCTTGAGTTGCTGGCGAATAGGCGAGGATGCTGGCTCCTGCGCTATTATTGCTATCCGGCGCATCGCCCAAATCGGGCATGAAGATATAATCCTCGGTTTCGCCAAACTCCCAACCAGCATTTGGCCCACGACCATCAGCGGCGCTGGCAGGTGTTGGGCTAACCGTCATGCGGAACCAAATCCCAGCCCGTTGTGGTGGATGGTAGGGGAAGAACGTAGGCGTAGTAAAGGTATTGACCCCAGGAGCCAGTACAATCACTTGATTTTGCACCGCCCATTCATTGGAAAGCCCATTGGGACATTGGAAGGTTCCGCCCCAATTGCCGCTGCGGTTCCAATCCCACCATGAGTTGAAATAGACCGTCAAAGGTGATGCAGTATTATTGGTGACGGTGTATGTAAACCGCGTAGCACTACAGTTTTGATACGCCTGCAAGGTGCGTGGGCTAACCAAACCATCATCAGCCCGATCTTGGTCGTTCATGTTGAGGGTTGGTGAGATGTTATGGGTATAATCCATGTCGAACGAAATGTCAGCTTCTTTTTCGAAGGTTACACCTCGGCCAAGGTGGTAGCGTCGGGCATCGCGGTGGAAGGGGCCAATTGGCGCGGGGCCACCAAAGACGGTTGGGAAACGGGCAATCACGCCAGTAACATAGGTGGTCATATTGACCGCGAAATTGTTGCTTGAATCAGGAGCATCGCCCAAATCGCTGATTGCTGGCAGCGGGGTTGGGGTATGGCTTGGAGTCGGGGTATTGGTTGGCGTATTGGTTGGGGTATGAGTTGGCGTGTGGGTTGGCGTTGGGTTGGTGATATAGCGCAGCAGATAATCTTCGGTTTCGCCATATTTCCAGCCACTGCTTGGGCCACGGCCATCATCGTTGGTTGCTGGGCTATCGCTGATCGTGATCCGAATCCAGATATCGCCTAAATTGCTGGTTTGAATCCCACTCAAGAAATTGGGCGTGACATAGTTGCCGCTTACCACAGGGATCATTTGGTTTTGCACGGCCCATTCATTGGCCAAGCCACCATTACATTGGGTTGAACCACCCCAGAAACCACTGCGGTTCCAGTCAATCCAGACGTTGACATACAGGCGTGTGACACCTGATGGAACACTGTTGACCGTTACTTGATAGTCAAGAGCCTCGGTTTGGCAGGCGGGAATAAAGCTGTTGACCGTGGGCACGCCCAAATAGAAGGCATCATCAGCTTTATCAAGGTTGGGTAAATTGGTGCTTGGCTGAATATTGTTCACGCCATCGGCATCGGGGCCAATATCCGCCTCGCGTTCAAAGGTTGAGAGGTTGCCAAGCACAACTTGTTTGGCATCATAGTGCAATGGGCCTTCAGGCAAGCCTGTACTGGGGTCGAACACGGTCGGGTAGCGAGCACCCGTCGCTGGAGCATAGGCCAACATACCAGTTGAGAAGTGGTTGGTCGAATCCGGCGCATCGCCAAGATCGGAGATAATATCATTGCCACTTGGGGTTGGCGTTGGAGTAAATGTCCGCGTTGGTGGCGGGGTATTAGTTGAGGTAGCCGTCGCCGTATTGGTTGGCGTTGGGGTAAAGGTGCGGGTTGGTGGTGGGGTTGGGGTAAACGTCCGCGTTGGGACTGGAGTTGGGGTAAAGGTTTTGGTTGGTTCTGGGGTTGGCTCATCGCTACCGGTTAATAGGTAGTCCTCGGTTTCGCCATATTTCCAGCGATTGGCTGGGCCGCGACCATCGTCATTGGTTGCAGGTGTTTCGCTCAACGAAATCCGCATCCACAAGGGTTTGTTGCTATTGGTATTGACTGGCAAGAAAGCCGAGGTGCTGAAAATATAGGTGCCAGGGCCAGTGATCACATTCACATCATTTTGGACTGACCATTCAGTGGTGGTCGCATTGGCACAATTGAAGGTTGCTCCACCCCAATAGCCGCTGCGATCCCAGTCGAACCACAAGTTGGTATACAGCTTGATTGTGCCACCAGTCCAGCTTGGGTCAACTGTCACTTGGTAGCGCAGTTGGGTTGGTTGGCAGTTGGGCAAGCTATTGATATCCAATGGGCTGAGGAAGGCATTATCATAGCGATCTTGGTCGGGGGTGTTGGCGCTGGGGTCGATGTTATTTGGGCCATCAGCATCAAAACCACTATCAGCCTCATCCTCTTGGCTTACGCCGGGGCCAAGGTGAATCAACTTAGCCAAGATGTGTGAAGGGCCATTCGGCACAGTCGAGAAGACGGTTGGATACTTAGCAGGCACGCCGCTATAGGCATCCATCATTAAACCAAAATTGTTGTTTGATGAGGGTGCATCGCCAAGATCGATGCTCACATCATCGGCCAACGGAGCGGCCTTGGCAGAACTGCCAATCGCTAATGCTAAAATAAACATGACCATAAATGCGATCATGCCAAACCGACGTAGAACCAACGACATACAATCCTCCTTACACGGGGTGGAACGTGACAATGGCGGGGACGTAGTGGAAGCTGGTTTTAGTATCGCAGTCAGCCATTCCTAACTCAATCAAAAAAGCTCTAGCGTTTTTAGCTATTTTTAAGCGATTCGATTCGTCTCATGACCTGATTAGCCAATGGTTCGGGGTATGCGGTAGGAGTGAGGAGCAGCCGCAATTTGGACAAGGATGTACCATGAATCAGCCAGACTTGTTGGCCTACAACCTAGCAACGATTGAGAAAATGCTGGCGGAAGCCTTGCGCCATGCTCGTGAGGGTGATGTGTTGTTTTTGGCGAGTTCGCCTTTAGCAACCTGCCGGGTAATCGAACGTTGGTATGTTGCTGATACGCCCCAAGGTTCGGCTGAGCTTGGGCGAGCAGTTCAAGCACTGTTGTGGTGGCTGATTGAGCGGATTCGCCCCCACGGTGAGCGCCATTGGCTAGCCTTGCCTTGGCGACCATACAACGTGTTGGCAGGCTTTTATATCGAAGGCTTGCGAATTGCCGATCTCGCCGAGGCCATGGGCGTGGTCGAGCAAACAATCTATCCAATTCGCAACCAAGCAGTGCAAAGCTTGGCAAAATTGCTGCTCGAAGAATTACAGCAACCAAGCACCACGATTCCTAACCATGCGATTATTGGATTGTATCCGCAATTAACGGTTGCGGAACAAACCCTTGCACGAATGCTGGCTTTCAATCAGCAACCACTAGCCCAACGTTGGCTGGAGCATTGGCTCGAATTAAATGCTATTGCCGAACCCACAATTCAACAATTAGCCGATTATGGCCTGATTAGAAGTGAGAGTTTGGGTTTGGTTGAAAAGCTGCGATCCTTTTTACAAAGCCAAATTAGCGCTCCCGAACGCCGCCGCTGGCATCAACAATTAGCGGAGTTGCTGCAACCAAGCGAGCCACTCCAATCAATTCAACATTGGGTTCAAGCCCAAGCCTACGATCAAGCAGCTAGTCTGGTCATCGCTGAGCATCAAACGATTGTTGATAATTTGCAGGGTCGCGCACTGCGTGAATTGTTGGCCCAGATTCAAGCCCACGATATTCAACAACCACAGCTGTGGTTTCGGCTGAAGTTGGTCAGTGGCGATGTAGCCATGACCATGAACGATGTCCAAACCGCCTTGGGTGAATATCAAGCAGCTTTGGCCGCCAACGAGCCATTGCTCAAAGCCGAGGCCTACTACAAGCGGGGCAAGGCTTTTCGTTCGCAAAGCACCATGGAAGCGCAAGCCCACTTCAACTATAGCATCGCGATTTTAGAACGGGCCGCACCCAACGACCCCTTGCGCTATCGGGTTTGTTTGGAGCAAGCATGGATGTGGTTTCAGGATCAGCGTGATTTTGAGCAAGCCCAAACCAGCCTTGAGCAAGCCGCTAGCTTGATCGATCCGCTTGATCGCGGGGCTTGGGCCGAGCTGGCTAACGCCCGTGGGATGTTCTACGCTCATCGGGGCGAGCATGCTGAGGCGATCAACCAGCATCAAGCGGCATGGTTGGCGGCCAATGAAGTGAACCATAGTTTACTCATGACCCATATCGCCCATAATTTAGGCTACGATTACCTTGATTTGGGCCATTACTCGCAAGCGCTTGATTATTTTGAGCAAAGCCTGAATTTGGCTGATCGCACGGGCAATCGGCGCATGCAAGGCCTATGTCAAAAAAGCATCGGCGCATGTTGCTTTTGGATGCAAGAATTTACCCTCGCGGTCGAGCATTATCTGGCGGCCTATCAGATTTTTGCGGCCATGCACAACCACAATTGGCAAGCCAATACTTGCTACGATTTGGCCGAAGCCTATGCTGAGCTTGGCCAAAGCCAACTGATGCGCCACTACTATGCCGAGGCGATTCAATTGGCTCAATCGAGTGGCCTTGATCGCTTGTTAAACGATTTGCATGGCTTGGCTGAAAACTACCCGGGCCTGTACCCACCAACGATCGAATTAAATGAGCGTCAGCAGCGAATTTTCGATTATCTCAAACAACATCCATCGATTACCAACCGTGATTACCGTGAGTTAACCCAAATTTCGCCCAAACAAGCCGCCCGCGATCTCAATGATTTGGTGGAGCGGAATGTTTTAGTGCGTTCTGGTGATGGTCGTTCCACCAGCTACCAACTACCTCAATCGAAGGCCAACGAAGCTTAATCGCCATAATTTGACCAACGATTAACCTCAGCATAACCCAAACATGGTCTGATCAAGTCTAACGGCGTTGAATTGCGCAATTGCGCATCACGGAGGCTTGATCGCTTATGGTTCACCTAGACGATGCGACCAAACGCTTGGAACTCGTGCGCTACCACATGCAACAAGGCTGGCAAATTGATGCTCCGGTACTTGGCCGCCATGCCTATCTTGATCAACGGGGCAGTATTCGAGCGGTTGAAGTGGTGCTTTCGCGCTCAGAAATGCGCCAAGTTGTAGCCTTGCCCGATACGGCTTCGGTGCGTGAATTTCTGCATCATTATGGGTTAAATGTAATTGACGTTTAACGCGCCAATCCACCGCACTCAGCATTGTACTAACATTTAATCGGAACTTAACACAGCGATCAAAGCAGTTTAAGTATAGCGATTTAGACTGCTCTTACGTGATGCACGTAATTCAATTTGCAACTTACAGAAATATCTTTTTCGGAGGAATCCAGATCATGCGGAAACTGCTGAGTTTAATGCTTGCCTCAATCATGTTGCTGACAATGCTCGCAGCATGTGGCGGCGACAGCACTCCAACCACTGCACCAGCCACTACAGCACCAGCTACCGCCACCACTGGCCAAGTTGCTGCTACTACTGCCCCCACCACTGAAGCTGCTGCAACTCCTTCAGTTGAAGCAACCGCTGAAGTTTCTGTTGGTGGAGAAGTTGACCCAGCAACGGTTAAAGGCGATATCGTGAGTGCTGGTTCATCAACGGTCTATCCGTTGAGCGAAGCCGTGGCTGAAATCTTCACCGAAGACGGCTATACTGGCAACATCACGATCGATAGCATCGGTACGGGTGCAGGTTTCGAGCGCTTCTGTACTGCTGCCGAAACCGACATCGCCAACGCCAGCCGCGCAATCAAAGATGAAGAAGCCAAAGCATGTGCCGACAAAGGCCGCGAAGTCGTCGAGTTCCGAGTTGGTACCGATGCGTTGGCCGTCGTGGTCAGCAGCAAAAATACCTTCGTTAGCAACTTGACCGAAGCCCAAGTCGCCGACATCTTCTCAGGTACCTACAAAACGTGGGACCAAGTTGATGCCAGCTACCCAGCTGAAGCGATCAAACTGTACAGCCCAGGCACGGATAGCGGAACGTTCGACTACTTCGTCGAACACTTCTACGCCAAAGAAGAAAAATTCATTTTGGGTGCAAACCCACAATTGAGCGAAGATGATAACGTGTTGGTGACGGGGATCGAAGGCGATGCCAACGCAATTGGCTACTTCGGCTATGCCTACTACAACGAAAACAAGAGCAAGCTGACAGCTTTGACGATTGATAGTGTCGAACCAACCGCAGCCACGACGGAAGATGGCAGCTATCCGTTGGCTCGTCCGTTGTACATCTACTCAGCTAAGAATATTTTGACTGAAAAGCCTCAAGTTGCTGCTTTCATCAACTACTACTTGACCAATGTCAATGATGTTATTCTTGAAGTGGGCTACTTCCCAGCCAGCGACCAAGCGTTGGGCGAAGCGAAAGATGCATTGGTCAATGCCTTGACTGGTGGCAGCAGCAGCAACACCAACACTGGTAGCGCTGTCGCTTTGGCAGAAGTTGATCCTGCTGCAATTCAAGGCGATATCGTGAGTGCTGGTTCATCAACGGTCTATCCGTTGAGCGAAGCCGTGGCTGAAATCTTCACCGAAGACGGCTATACTGGCAACATCACGATCGATAGCATCGGTACGGGTGCAGGTTTCGAGCGCTTCTGTACTGCTGCCGAAACCGACATCGCCAACGCCAGCCGCGCAATCAAAGATGAAGAAGCCAAAGCATGTGCCGATAAAGGCCGTGAAGTCGTTGAGTTCCGCGTCGGTACCGATGCCTTGGCCGTGGTGGTCAGCAGCAAAAATACCTTCGTTAGCAACTTGACCGAAGCCCAAGTCGCCGATATCTTCTCAGGCACCTACAAAACTTGGGACCAAGTTGATGCCAGCTACCCTGCTGAAGCAATCAAACTCTACAGCCCAGGCACCGATAGCGGGACCTTCGACTATTTCGTCGAACACTTCTACGCTAAAGAAGGGAAGTTCATCTTGGGTGCCAACCCACAGTTGAGCGAAGACGATAACGTCTTGGTGACCGGGATCGAAGGCGATGCTAATGCGATCGGCTACTTTGGCTATGCCTACTACAACGAAAACAAAGCCAAGCTCAAAGCCTTGACGATTGACGGTGTGGAACCAACCGAAGCCACCACCGAAGATGGCAGCTATCCGTTGGCTCGTCCGTTGTACATCTACTCAGCCAAGAACATTTTGGCTGAAAAAGCTCAAGTCGCGGCCTTTATCAACTACTACTTGACCAACGTCAATGAAGTTATCCTCGAAGTGGGCTACTTCCCAGCGAGTGAAGAAGCATTGAACGAAGCCAAGCAAAACCTGCTCGACGCAACCAAGTAAGCACCAAGGGTTTATGGTACCATGGCACAGGCTGCGGAGTTTCGGCTCCGCAGCCTGTTGACCTACACAAACCCCGATTCAAAACCGGGAGGTTTCAATGGACGATAAGGTGAGTATTGGTATGGATAGCCGTCGTATTACGACCTCGCAGCGTGAGACAACTCGCCCGTTTAGCCTAAAAAAGCAGCCGCGCCTTGGTGAAAGCATCATCCAAGGATTTTTGCTCTTTTGCGGTGTGCTTTCGATGTTCACAACGATCGGGATCGTGGTTGTGCTTGGCTCAGAATCAATTGCATTCTTTCGCCAAGTCAGCATTGTCGAATTTGTGACCAACACGGTTTGGTCACCCCAAATTGATGAATTTGGGATTTTGCCTTTGCTGCTCTCAACGTTGCTCACTTCAACCATCGCAATGTTTATTGCATTGCCAACCGGCCTCGCAGCGGCAATTTATCTGAGCGAATATGCCTCAAGCCGCGCTCGCAGCATTCTCAAGCCAATCTTGGAAGTTTTGGCGGGCGTGCCAACCGTGGTTTATGGTTACTTTGCGCTCAAATTTATGACACCAGTCCTCAAGGCAATCTTTGGTGAGGCCAATGTCAATATCTACAACATGGCTTCGGCTGGCTTGGTGATGGGGATTATGATCATTCCCATGGTGTCGTCGATGAGTGAAGATGCGCTCAGTGCTGTGCCACGCGCCCTGCGTGAAGGGGCTTATGGCTTAGGTGCAACCCGCCTCGAAACGGCGATCAAAGTCGTTTTGCCAGCGGGGATTTCGGGGATTATTGCGGCCTTTGTGGTGGCAATTTCGCGGGCAGTTGGCGAAACAATGATTGTGGCGGTGGCGGCTGGTGCTAAACCAACCTTTACCTTCAATCCATTCGAAGCCGCCGAAACCATGACTGGCCACATCGCACGGATCAGCGGTGGCGACTTAAGTTATGCCAGCATCGACTACAACAGTATCTTTGCCATCGGCTTGACCCTGTTCTTGATGACCCTCGGTCTCAATATGGTCAGCCGTCGCTTGGTACGCCGCTTCCGTGAGGTATACGAATAATGACAACACTGAATGATGAGATTAAATCAGGGTTGCCTCAAGGTGAAGCGGCGCGCCGCAATGTTGCTAGCCGTCGCCGCACTGGCGCAATCTGGCGCACCATTTTTCTTTCGGCCACGATTATTGGCTTAATTGCCCTAAGTTTGTTGATTTACAACGTGGTCAATGAAGTCTTTGGCTATGTTGCCACCGAATATGCAGTTGATCCAGCAACCCTCAGCGATAAGCCGCTTGATGAGCTTAGCAAAGATGAATTAGTGGTCATCTTGCAAGATAATATGCGCAAAAACGCCTTTCGTACCCTAGAGCGCGAAAAGCCTATGGCCGACCGTAGCGATAGCGAAGTTTACGATTTGGTGATTGAGCGGGTGTTAAAGCCTCAAACCCTCGAAACCTGGACGCTGCGCGATTCGTGGTTCAACAAGGCTGCGATCGATGCCCAAGTGGCCAGCGAGTTTCCCGAAGCCAAGCTTGAATTCCGTTCATGGCTCACCGCTGGCTTCTTGACCACCCCAATGTCGAGCGACCCGCTTCGCGCTGGGGTGCGCACGGCCTTGCTTGGCTCATTGTGGATGATCGCAATCACGATTTTGTTTGCCTTCCCAATTGGGGTTGGCGCAGCAATTTACCTCGAAGAGTATGCCACCGACAATCGCTTTAACCGCATCATTCAAACCAATATCAATAATTTGGCCGGTGTGCCATCAATTATTTATGGGATGCTTGGTTTGGTGATTTTTGTGCGCACGCTTGAGCCACTGACCAGCGGGCGAATCTTCGGCGCTGATAGTGGCAATGGCCGCACAATCGTCGCTGCTTCGCTCACCATGATGTTGCTGATTTTGCCAATTATGATTATCAATGGCCAAGAAGCGATTCGCGCTGTGCCATTGTCGTTGCGTCAAGCTAGCTATGGGCTTGGGGCGACCAAATGGCAAACAATTTGGCATCATGTGTTGCCAAACGCCTTGCCAGGGATCTTTACTGGCACAATTTTGGCCGTTTCACGGGCAATTGGCGAAACCGCCCCCTTGATTGTGGTTGGCGCTTCGACCTTTATCGTGACCGATCCTGATGGCCCATTTGCCAAATTTACCGCATTACCAATTCAAATTTACAACTGGACATCGCGACCACAACCAGAATTTGCCCATATTGCGGCCTCAGCAATTGTGGTGTTGTTGGTGATGTTGCTATCGCTCAATGCCATTGCCGTCTTGTTACGCAATCGCTTCAGCAAACGAGGTTAAGCCATGACCGAGAAACAAACTGACACTGCCAACTATACCTTGACTGTGCGCAATATGAATGTCTACTATGGAGCATTCCGCGCCATCAACAATGTTTCGCTGAATATCGAACGCAACAAAATTACCGCGCTGATCGGCCCTTCAGGCTGTGGCAAAAGCACGGTGCTGCGCTCGCTCAACCGCATGAACGATCTGGTCAATGGCGCACGGGTCGAAGGCGAAGTGCTGTTCCACGAGCAAAATCTGTATGCCAGCGATGTTGATGCGGTCGAAGTTCGTCGCCGCATCGGCATGGTGTTTCAAAAGCCCAATCCTTTTCCCAAAAGCATTTACGATAACATCGCCTTTGGCCCACGGATCAACGGTTGGAAGGGCACGAAGAGCGAAATGGACGATTTGGTTGAGCGGTGTTTGCGTCAATCAGCCTTGTGGGATGATGTCAAAGATAAGTTGAAGGAAAGTGGTTTGGCGCTTTCTGGTGGTCAACAACAGCGCTTGTGTATTGCTCGCGCCTTGGCGGTCGAGCCAGAAGTAATTTTGATGGACGAGCCATGTTCGGCACTCGACCCGATCAGCACCTTGAAAATCGAGGAACTGATGATGGAGTTGCGCCAACGCTATACGATTGCGATTGTGACCCACAATATGCAACAAGCTGCTCGCGCCTCAGATTACACCGCCTTCTTCTTGATGAACGATCAACGCGCTGGCGAGTTGGTGGAATATGGCCCAACTGGCGATTTATTCACCAACCCCAAAGACAAACGCACCGAAGATTACATTACCGGACGCTTCGGTTAATCCGCCAGTTAGCTGCAATAGCGAGCAATGAGCAACGGACAATGTTCGTTGCTCTTGTATATCTGCCACCATGTGGCCACGAGGTATCGAATGCGCGAACATTTTCTGCATGCCTTGGCCGAGCTAGAAGGCCAGATTCGTGATATGGGCAATCGGGTTTCTTTGGCCGTTCGCGATGCTTTGTGGTCGCTTGAACGCAACGAACCGATTTTTGCCCGCCAAATTATCGCCAACGATAATGTGATTGACGATTTACGCTACCAAATTGAAACCAACGCCCTGAGCGTGATTACCCGCCAACAGCCAATGGCTCGTGATCTGAGGGTGGTCAGTATGTTTTTGGAGCTAGCCTCGGAGCTTGAGCGGATTGGCGATTATGCCGAGGGGATCGCCGAGTTGGTGATTCGCTGTATCGAATTGCCAGCCTTGCAGCAACCAACCCAAATCAAAACCATGGCCTTGAAAGCCCAAGCCATGCTGCGCGATGCACTTGATGCCTTGCACGAGCGTGATCCCCAAGCTGCCGAACGCCTCGAACACTCCGACGACGAGATTGATGGCTTGTATCGCGAAGTGTTGGCCTGGACATTCGCCACGATGCGCAGCCAGCCCGACCATGTTGAGCGAGCGATGTATTACTTATGGATTGCCCACAACCTTGAGCGCATCGCCGACCGCACGATCAACATTGGCGAGCGCACCAGCTTTATTGCCACAGGCATCATCGACAAACATCGGCTACGCAAGGATGAGGCCGACAAACCGCAGGCCTAAAATTGCTTAACCACTAAGCGTCCGTAGATCCCAAACAAAGGATCTGCGGGCGCTTTACTTTTGAATTGCTAGGTTAACCACAAAGAACATGATGCGTACAAAGGTAGTTTGGTTGATTCTCTGGCAGTGGTTCATCATTCTGGCATTTGATGAACCTGCACTTGGTGTTCTTCGTGCTCTTCGTGGTTAACTGCTTGGTTAGAAGGTTTCGCCGCTGGCTAAATCTTGGTCAACAAAAGTCCGCGCGGTAACCACCACATTACGGCCAATGGTATGGCCAGCACTAATACGGGCGGCTTTGCCGATCACACTCAAGCCAGTGTTGAGCAGTTGAGGTTGGGCAGCGTTGGGCGTGCCAATCGATCCTTCGCCAATGCGGCAATCACGGCCAATTACCACCTGTTTATCAACGACACAGTTATCGAGCACCACGCCTGGCTCAATCACGCTATCGGGCATAATTACCGAGTCGCGGATAATTGCACCTGCGCCAACTACAACCCCTGTGCCAATTACCGATCCAGATACATGACCATCGACGCGACAGCCATCGCAGAGCAAACTGCGTTCAATCCGCGCTGCGGCTCCGAGTTGGGCGGCAGGCCGTTCAAACGAACGAGTCCGCACCACCCACTCAGGATCATACAAATCCAGCGCGGGAGTTTCGGCCAACAAGGCGATATTGGCTTCGTAATAGGCTTGCACCGTGCCAACATCGGCCCAATAGCCGTTGAAGGTGTAGGCACACACATTGGCTTCATTGACGATTCGCGGCAACATTTCGCTACCAAAATCGACCGCCTGATCACGATACAGCAGATCGACCAGATAATCCTTGCGGAAGGCATATACGCCCATTGAAGCTAAGGCACTACTGGTACGGCGCGGTTTTTCCTCGAATTTGGTCACGCGACCTTCGCCATCGACCGAAACCATGCCATAGCGATAAGCCTCATGTGGTGGCACGCTATGCACCGCCAAGGTAATATCTGCACCGCGCTGCATATGTAAATCGAGCAAAGGCCGATAATCCATTTTATAAACGTGATCGCCCGCCAAGACCATCACATAATCAACGGGGCGTTCTTCGATCACATCAAGATGGTAGCGGATCGCATCGGCAGTACCGCGTTGCCAACCGCCGCCATCAGGCGTGGGAAAGGGGTGCAAGACGCGCACACCACCTTGCAAGCGGTCGAGATCCCATGGTTTGCCTACGCCAATATGCTCGTGCAACGAACGCGGCTGGTGCTGCGAAAGCACGCCCACATCGTAAATGCCCGAATTAACACAATTCGAAAGCGTAAAATCAATAATTCGATATTTGCCAGCAAATGGCGTGGCGGCAGCGGCTCGTCCAGCGGTTAGGGCGCTCAACGAAGGGCTAGCACCACCAGCCATAATCAAAGCTAAAACACGCATATACAACACTCCCCAGCACTAGATCGACTCGCCACTAGCCACATCGCCGTTGAATTGGTCCTCATCGCAATCGGAGGCAATCACAACATTGCGGCCAATGCTGATGCCGGCAGGAATATGCGCACCTTTGCCAACAATGCTAATGCCTGTGGTCAATTTATCTGGTTGCAAGCGATTGGGAACGTTCTCAGTGCCAACCCCAAGTTGCACATTGGCCCCAATCACCACATCTTTATCCACAATCACCCGATCAAGCACCGCGCCTGGGCCAATCCAAGTGTCGGTCATGACGATTGAATCGCGCACAACCGCTCCAGGTGAAACATAGACTCCTGGCGAGAGCACCGAATGCTCAACCGTGCCACGCACCACACAGCCATTGCAAATCATCGAGCCTTCGACTTTGCTTTGCGGGCCGAATTTGGCTGGTGGGCGTTCTTCTGAGCGGGTGTGAATGCGCCATTCAGCATCAAACAAATCAAGGGTGCAAGCAGGATCAAGCAATTCCATGCTAGTTTCCCAGTACGATTGCACCGTGCCCACATCGACCCAATAGCCCGAGAAGGGGTGGGCATACACATTGTCGTTGGCAATCATCGTGGGAATCACATGCTTGCCAAAATCAAGGTTGGGATATTGGCTGCTGGTTTCGCGTAAGCGTTCGACCAAGCGTTTGGCATCAAACACATAAATGCCCATCGAGGCCAATGTGCCCTTATCGCGGGCCTTGGGTTTTTCGGTAAATTCGACGACTTGATCGTCATCATTGACCGTCATAATCCCAAAACGATCAGTTTCTTCGAGCGAGACGTGCATGACTGCCACAGTCAGATCAGCATTTTTGGCGAGGTGGGTGGCGATCAACTCACGGTAATCCATCTTATAAATATGGTCGCCTGAGAGAATTAGCACCAGATCGGCGCGTTGTTCACGGATGTAATTGATATTTTGCAGAATGGCATCGGCAGTGCCGCTATACCAACTCTGATCATTGCGACCTTGGTAGGGCTGAAGCAAGCGTACCCCGCCGCGATTGCGGTCGAGATCCCAGGGCTTGCCAATGCCGATATGGTCGTTGAGCGAATGAGGCCGATATTGAGTGAGCACCGCAACATCGAAAATATTGGAGTTGACACAGTTGGAAAGCGTAAAGTCGATAATGCGATACTTGCCAGCAAATGGAACCGAGGGCTTGGCGCGTTTTTCGGATAGCACGCTTAAACGTGTCCCCTCACCGCCAGCCATAATCATCGCGACTACGCGCATAGAACCTCCTTTGGTACCGGGGATTCACGCACCATTATAACCAATTTTGCTCATGCTCAAGCCACAATCTCGTTTAGATCTCCATCATATTGTCCATGTCCAAAGCTTGCTAGGTTTGCTATGCTTACAAGGTATCGGTGTGTTACGAGGAAATGCGCATGAGCAACCACGATCAATTAGCTTTAGTTCGCCAACGCCATATTAATTTGATGCAATTGACCCTTGATACGCTGGGTCATGTGTTGAGCACTGTGACTCAAGCCCAAGCCACCACGTTTCGCGATGGCCCTGACGGATGGACGGTGGTCGAAGTGATGTGCCATTTACGCGATTACGACCAGATTTTCCTTGAGCGAGCAATCATGATGCGTGATGGCGATTTTCCATTATTGCCAATTTACGATCACGAGGCTATGGTGATTGAGCGCAACTACAATAGCAACGATTTGCCCACAGTCTATGCAGCCTTGCAGGAATCACGCCCACGGTTTATCGCATTTTTTCAGGCACTCACGCCTGCGCAATGGGAAAAAGCTGGCACTCACCCCGAACGTGGCTACTTTTCGCTGACTGATGCCGCCATGCAAGTTGGCATTCACGATGTGACCCATCTTGAGCAAATTACGCGAATTTTGTTACAAGCAAAGGGGCAATAAGCATGTCAGATCCAACTTTAATTGATTCGATGCTGCGTTGGCATCTGCCGCTGATGAGCCGCACGCTCGAAACTTTGGGGCATATTTTAGCTCGCGTCAGCCAGCAACAAGCCACGACCTTGCGCGATGGCGCTGATGGCTGGACGGTTTTAGAAGTTGTCTGTCATTTGCGCGATTACGATCGGATTTTTCAAGATCGGGCAAGCAGTATGCTCGAACAGGATAATCCACTGTTTCAAAGCTACAATCCCGATCAGCTTGCTCGTGAACGCAACTACAACGCCAGTGAATTGCATGCTGTTTATGCTGAATTATGTGTTTCGCGCACGCGCTACGTGGAGTTTTTCCAAAGCCTTAGCCCTGAACAATGGCAGCGCCATGGTACACATCCCAAATTAGGCGCATTCTCATTGGCCGATGCCTTGATGCAGGTAACTGGCCACGATTTGATTCATATGGAGCAAATTACGCGGATTTTGCTGCAAGCTGAATAGTGATTGCCTCAGCTCCTAATTAAAAGCCCCTCTGCCACAAGCTGGCAGAGGGGCTAGGATGAAAGAAATTTAGCTCACGACTTGATTGATCGCATCGCCTAAGCGGGTAAGCAATTGCTCAACATCATTATGGCCGATGATTAATGGTGGAATCACCCGCACCACATCGTTGCCCGAACCAACTAATAGCAAGCCCTGATCAAAGGCTGCTTCGGTAATTTGGGCCGCAGTTGGGCCTTTGAATTCTACACCCCACATCAGGCCACGCCCGCGCACAGCACTAATCACATCAAAGCGTTCGCCTAAATCGCGTAGGCCAGCGCCCAATTCGGCCCCAACCGAGCGCACATGCTCCAACATCGTGGGATGCGTGACCTTTTGCAAAACGACGTTGGCAACGGCACAAATAAAGGGATTTCCACCAAACGTTGTCCCATGATCGCCGTAATTCAAAGCTTTGGCAGCCCGTTCGTTGACCAACACCGCGCCAATTGGTAAACCACCACCAAGCGGCTTGGCCAGCGCCATAATATCAGGATTGATGCCTAAGGCTTGGTGTGCCCAAACGTCGCCAGTTCGGCCCATGCCACATTGAATTTCATCGAAAATCAACAAGGCATCGACTTGATCGCAACGGCGGCGCAAGGCTTGGGCAAACTCAGGGCTGATTGGCCGAATTCCACCTTCGCCTTGAATTGGCTCAACAATCACGGCGGCAACGCTCGCATCAATCGTCGCTTCAAGGGTCGCTTGATCACACTCAAGGTTGATAAAGCGCACCCCTGGAATCAATGGATTAAATGGTGTGCGATAGGCCTCGCGTGAGGTAACCGACAATGCGCCCATCGAACGGCCATGGAATGCGTCGTTAAAGGCTACAAAGCCGGTTTGCTGCTCAGGGCGTTGGTTGTGGGTGTAGCGACGGGCAAATTTCAGGCTGGCTTCGATTGCCTCGGTGCCAGAATTACAGAAAAAAGCCTTGCTAGCCCACGGCGTTAAATCGATCAAACGTTGAGCCAATTCAGCTACTGAGGCGGTGTAATACAGATTTGAACTATGTAACAAGCCTGTCGCTGCTTGTTGAATTGCTGCTACAACTTCAGCATCGCCATAACCCAAGGCATTAACTGCAATCCCAGCGGTTGCATCCAACAAACGTCGTCCATCGGCGGCATGCAGCCATGCGCCTTCGCCACCAACTAACGCGAGTTTGGCTCGTTTGTAAAGCGGCAACAGAAATTTATCACTTTGCGCAATAATCGCTTCGTGTTCGCTTTGTGTCATGGCCTAGGTTCCATCCCGTACTAGCAACAATCAATTGGCGTGCATTGTAGCACTTTCTGCGAAAGGATGAATTATGAAGGATGAGGGATGAATGATAAAAAGTTATGAAACCACGAAGAACGCGAAGATCGCTAAGGTTGGGTTCATCCAGTGTTTGAATTGATAACAAATGGGCTAGAACGATCAATCAAACCTTCGTGCACTTCGTATCCTTGGTGGATCAAAAAAGAATGAATTATGAAGGATGAGGGATGAATGATCAAAAGTTATGGAACCACGAAGAACGCGAAGATCGCTAAGGTTGGGGTAATCCAGTGTTTGAATTGCCAACAAATGGGCTAGAACAATAAACCTAAACTTAGTGTCCTTCGTGTCCTTCGTGGTTAAAAACTCCTGATTTCTTACATTGGTTTCAAACGTTGCCATAAATGAAATGTCGCTAGGCTGCGATAGGGGCTAAATGCCGCCATCAAAGCGAGGGTTGTCGAGCGATCTGGGCGTTGCTCAAGCTGGAAAAATGCCTGTAAGCTGCTGGTCAGGCCACTATCGCCCACTGGCACACAATCGCTAAAGCCAAACGAACGCATCAACACATATTGGGCTGTCCATGGGCCGATGCCCCGCAACGCTAATAGTTCGCGCTCGATCCGTGTGGCCGATTTGCGGTGATAGCTCGCTAAGGGCAAACTTTCAGCAACAATCGCCTGCGCTGTATCAATTAAATAGCGGGCCTTGGCGTTGGAAAAGCCCAAGGGTAGCAGTTGCTCAACGGTTAATTGGGCAATTGCATCGGGCGTTGGCGCAAGATAAAAATCCTCATTTAATTGTTGCCCAACCAGCTCAGTAAGGCGTTGGCGCAAGCGATAAGCCACCGCCAGCGAAATTTGCTGACCCAAAATTGCCCAAACCAAGGCATCAAATGGATTATGCACCAAGGGCATACGCAAACCACGTTGTTGCTCAATTAATGGCAATAATGCCGGCGATTTGGCAACATGAGCCTCGAAGCGGCTGGGATCGTTGGTTAAACCCAAACCTGCAATAACATGGCTGTGAATCGTGGCAACGTCGCTGGGCGTTAATGGTGGTTGCTCCACAATCCTGCATTCAGCCGTGGTTGGGGTGATTGCAACTGCGATTAACACCCCAGTTTGCTCATTTAAGCGACAGGTGCTGTGCCATGTTTGCTCGACCACCCGATCGGTTAGGCTAACTGGATCGCGCCCAAGCTGGCCTAAAATTTGGCGGCTAGGATAATCGTTGGGCAAGGCAAGGCTAAATCGCCCAGTTTCAGCTATACGCCGATATTCGCTAGGCGTGAGCATGGTGTGTTTGCGAAAGTTTTCGTTGAAGCTCGATAAGCTATCAAAGCCCACTTCGTTGGCGATCGCAATAATCGTTTGCTCGGTGTTGAGCAATAAACCACAAGCGGCCTCAATTCGCGCTCGTAACAGCAAATCGGCAGGGGTCGTGTGGTAATAGACCCGCAGCAGTTCAAATAATTTGGTTTGGCCAACGCCCGCAGTTTGAGCCATGGCCTTAACATCGGCAAATGCGGCTGGTTGGGCCAACACCGCTTCAATCAATTGCTCAGTCAAATGTTCTTCAGGATCAAAACCACGATAAAAATCATCTGGTCGGCACAATTTGCAAGCGCGATAGCCCGCCCCTTGAGCTGCGTTGGGGTTGCTAAAAAATTCAACATTCTCAGGCTTGGGCTTGCGGGCGCGGCAACTTGGCAAACAATAAATGCCCGTAGTTTTGACTGCCGTAATAAATTTGCCGTTATAGCTGGCATCCGATTGCAGCATGTGGGCAACCATTTCGTTATGGCTTGGCAGGTTTGGCTCGGTTTCAGTTAACATCATTTTTTCTTTCACACTAATTCAAAACTCGCTTGGGCAGGCGTATCTTTAAATTGAGCACCTTCGTGGCGCAGCAACCAGCGTTTGCGTTCCAAACCACCAGCATAACCAGTCAGGCTTTTGTTGGCTCCGATCACCCGATGGCAGGGCAGCACCAAGCTAATTGGGTTTTGGCCATTGGTCATGCCAACCGCCCGAGCAGCGCTGGGTGTGCCAACTTTGGCCGCCAACTCGCCATAGCTCATCGTTTGACCAACCCCGATTTCGCGTAGTGCCAACCAAACTTTGCGCTGAAACTCGCTGCCTGCTAGATCGACCGCAATCGGATCGAGCGCCCGCAGATCGCCTGCAAAATAGCTAGCAACTGCATCGGCCCACAGATTTTGGCTGGCGAGAATGAGCGCAAATTGGCCATAACGTTGGCTGAGTAAGCGTTGGCAGCGGGCTTGGTTATCGCCAAAATCCAAATAGACTACGCCTTGAGGGCTGCTAATAATCACGACAGCGCCAATCGGCGTTGCGATTTGTTCGATAGTTAACTGTTGCATGGGCAAACTCCTGTGTGACCGATTGACTGCAAGCAGTATAGCGAGGGTTGCTGCTGGCGGCTACCGTTTTTCTTCGCACTAATTTTGCATGGAAATCGTGCTAGGCTTAATTCAATCGCTTGAAAAAGGAAATTTCGATGAAAATAATAATTTTTGGGGCTACGGGTATGATTGGCCAAGGCCTGTTGCGTGAGTGTTTGTTGAATCCAGCGATTGAGCAAGTGTTGTGTGTTGGCCGCACGCCCACAGGCCAACGCCACCCAAAACTAGCCGAAATTGTGCATAGCAATTTATATCAACTAAGCTCAATCGAGCATGAATTGGTGGGCTATGATGCTTGTTTTTTTTGCTTGGGTGTTTCGGCGGCAGGCATGACCGAGGCTGCTTATCGCTCGATTACCTATGATTTGACGCTGCATGTGGCCCAAACCTTGGCGCGACTCAATCCCCAATCAAGTTTTAGTTATATTTCAGGTTCGGGCACTGATGCTGATTCGCGGTCGATGTGGGCACGGGTCAAAGGCCAAACTGAACAAGCCTTATTGGCCTTGCCATTTCGCGCAGCCTATATGTTTCGCCCGGGCTTTATCCAACCTCAACATGGCATAGTTTCCAAAACCCGCTGGTATCGGTTGATGTATAGGCTTACTAGCCCGCTGTATCCCGTATTTAAACGCTTGATTCCCCAATATGTGACTACCACCGAGCAACTAGCCCAAGCCATGCTGCGGGTTGCCCAAAACGGCGCACCCCAGCCAATTATCGAAAATAGCATGATCAATCAGCTTTAAATGCTTAATAATTGGGAGCTTTGGCTTGCCCCAAAATCAATATTTGACGTTATAATGGGCTAGAATAGCGATGCTGCTCTTTTTAACCCTTTCGTCAAATCAACCAGCCTTGAAGCGGAGAAGTTGCCTATGAAACGTGCGCGTTTATTAATGTTCGTGGTGCTAGCTGGCTTGTTAACGCCACTCGGTGTATGGGCGCGGCCTGTAACCCCACCCCAAGCCCAGCCGCAAGCACCGAATACCCCAAGTTTTTTTATTGACCCAAGTGTTGTTGATCAAGATGCAGTTGCAGGTCAAACACTTCAGTTAATCTTTACGGTTCGTAATAATTCAACAGCACCAGATAACATTGTCCAAGAAACTTATACATATCTTCAACCTAATACTCCTGGAGGATGGACTATAACATTCAACCCTGCAACATCTCCTTTACCAGGTATTACTTCGGGAGAGTCTACGAGTTTTGTTGCTAATATCCAAATCCCTGCGGCAGCCAGGGGACTGTTTACGTTTAATATCCAAGCACGATCTACAGTCTCAAATATTGTTCGTTCTGCTGATATAAGGCTTAATGTCGTTGCACCAACAGCAACTCCAACCCGCACCAATACGCCGACTCCTGCTACCCCAACTGCAACTAATACTGGTACACCAGGGCGAATTTGCGATGGAAATGGTGGGACGATGAATGATAGATTTGAGCCAAATAATACCCGTAGCCAAGCTCGCCGAATTGAAGTTGATGTGCCCCAAGTCCACGCGATTTGTCCAGTTGGCGACGAAGATTGGCTCTTATTTGGCGGTTTAGAGGGCAAAGTTTATACAATTGATGTCTCGCAAATGGTCGATGGGCTGGATCTTTCGTTGACGCTCTATGATAGCAATGGCAATCAATTGGCCTTCAACGACGACTTTCCGCGCAACAACGACCCTAGCGATATCAAGCCACGAATTCAATCGTGGCGTGCGCCTGCCAATGGCCAATATTACATCAAGGTGCGCGATTCCGCCGGACGCGGGTTTATTGATGCACTCTATACGGTGGTGTTGAATAGCGAAAGTTACGGCCCCACGCCAACGCTCATCCCCGAAATTTGTAAAGATCTCTACGAGCCAGATGGGTTGCCTGAAATTGCACCGTTGATTGTGGTTGGCGAAGTTCACCCTGACCATCGGTTGTGCCCACGCGGCGATGCCGATTGGGTCAAATTCTTTGGCAAGGCTGGCAAAGTCTATTCATTATTCACCTCGGAACTTAGCGTTGGTGCTGATACAGTCATGGTATTGGCTGATCGCGATGGCACGACGATTATCGATTTCAACGACGATTATGAATCAGGCTTGGATTCGCGGATCGATTTCGCGCCATTCGTCGATGGCTTCTATTTTGTGCAGGTCAAAAATGTTGGTGATGTTGGCAATCAGTTTATCGATTACACCTTAACCTTCCAGATCAAGACCAATGCAAATCAGGGCGAACCGACCATGCAGCCAACCGCAACCTTTGAAGATGATATTACGCCAACCTTCGAAGATGATGTTACGCCAACTAGCGATCCTAATCGCACGGCAACCGCGACTGGCACGGCAACCCGCACGCCAACTTCGGCCTATCCCACCCCAACAACTTCATCGAGCAACAAATTGCCCAACTTCGATACGCGCAGTAATGGCAAATTTGCCGACCCAGCTTTTAACAAGGTTTGGAGCTACGCCGATGCTCCGGTGGCAAGTGGCCAAGCCGTGCGTTCGTGGTTGTGGGGGCCGAGCAGTGGCCAAGCCCGCGCCGAGGTTTACGATCAAGCGCCTGGTGGTTTGCGTCAAGTGCAATATTTCGATAAATCGCGCATGGAAATTAGCGATTTCGAGGCCGACCGCCAAAGCCAATGGTTTGTGACCAACGGCTTGCTGGCTAAAGAATTGATTCAAGGCCAGATTCAAATTGGCGATAGCAACTATGTGCAGCGTAGCCCCGCCCAAATTAATATTGCTGGCGATTTAGGCGATGCTTCAGCTCCAACCTATGCCAGTTTTAGCAATTTGTTGGGGTCAACTAGCGATCGCACTGGCCAATTCGCCGATCAGCAATTAGCGCGAAGTGGCAAAGTGAGCGCTTATGCTGGCGCTGCAACTGATGCAGCTAAGTTGGTGCATTACGTGCCACAAACTGGCCACAACATCCCTAGCGCCTTCTGGGATTTTGTCAATCGCCAAGGCTTGGTCAACCAAAATGGTCGCACCCAAAACGGCCAAGTAATGGATTGGGTTTTTGCCTTGGGCTACCCAATTAGCGAAGCCTACTGGGCCAAAGTCTATGTTGGTGGCGTTGAGCAAACTGTGTTGGTACAGGCCTTCGAGCGCCGCGTGCTGACCTACACGCCTAGCAACCCCGCCGATTGGCAAGTTGAGATGGGCAATGTCGGCCAACACTACGAACAATGGCGCTATCGCTAAACTCAATTCTTCTGCTTCAAGGCTAAACAGAAAACCCCGTGTTCTTAGTTGAACACGGGGATTTTGCTGCTCAAACGAACCTACAAGCCCAAAATCGCATCCAAGCGTGACCAATCGCAGCGCTCAGCCATGAGTTTGGTGAAGCGTTCGAGTTTGGTACGTTCATGCAAGCGAATATGCCCAAACATATTTTCAATCCGCTCAACCGCCGTCAAGGTATCATCAGCAATTGTGATAATCGGCACGTTGCGTTGTTCGGCGCGATCGATCACCGATTGTTGTGGGCGGAAGTTGCCCGTCAATACCAAGACATTGGTTGAGGTTTCCAAGGCGGCCAGTTGCAAATCGGTGCGGTCGCCGCCAGTGATCACGGCTTTGTTGGCGCGACGGCGGAAGTGCGATAAGCCCGCTTCGGCTCCCATGGCCCCAATCATCAGCGATTCGATGATTTTGCCCTTGCCAAAATCGGCTCCAATTACATTGCCACCAAGCTCAGCCACCAAATCTTCAACCGGAATGCCTGAGAGCGCACTATCTTGCGGCAACAAGCCCAAAACCGCGATGCCATGCTGCTCAAGGAATGGCACAACATGCGATTGGACAAAATCGAGGCGGGTTTCTTCGATTTGGTTAAGAATTACGCCCTTGAGCCGTTTGCCGACGAAGCGTTGCACCGACAAAATTGCATCGACGGTGAGCGTAGTGCGGTAGCGCGAAACCAAGACCATGGGCGCATCGATCAAATCGGCCACCCGATCAGCACTTAGATCGACAAGCGAGCCTTCGGCCCAACTGTTCGTGCCTTCAACGATCGTCACTTGATGTTGGCTGCTGATTGCTTGGAACGCTTGTTGCACCGCCCCAGCCCAATCGTGCTGCTCGCCACGCAAAATGCTTTCGATCGTCGTGCGGCGCAAAAGCACTGGCGCAATCTGCTCCAATGGTTCGCTCAGGCCGAAACTCTCGCGAATAAAGGCAGCATCTTCATCGAATGCCCCTTCTGGCGTGTGGGTTACCGAAACACTGACTGGCTTCATGTAGCCAGCATCAATCTGGCGATCCTTGAGTTGGCGCAACAAGGCAGCACAAACTGCACTCTTGCCAACATATGATTCTGTTGATGCAACATACAGCGTTGCCATAGCGAAACTCCTTTATCGAAGGATGAAGGATGAGGGATGAGGGATGAATATTGGCTGAATTTTAAAGAAACTATATTCATCCAAAATTCGTGAGAAACCAACTGATTCCTCTTCATAATTCATCCTTCATCCCTCATCCTTTCAAATCTATCCTTGCAGAATAATGCGGGCATCGAGCACGATTACGCCTTCGCCACGGTTGTAGACAACCAACGGATTAATATCCATTTCGACGATTTCGGGGAAGTCGCTAACCAATTGGCTGACCCGCAGCACAATATCTTCAACGGCTTCTAAATCGGCGGTTTGCTCGCCACGCACGCCCTGCAACAATGGAAACGAACGAATTGCCCGCAGTTGTTCGCGCACTTCTTCGCGGCTTAAGGGCGCAAGTCGAAATACAACATCTTTGAGCACTTCGACATAAATACCGCCCATGCCCACGCCAATCAGCGCCCCAAATTGCGGATCACGGCTGACCCCAACCAGCACTTCGCGGCCTTTCCGTGCCATTTCCTGCACCAAAACCCCCCAAATCCGCGCATTTGGGCTAAATTTACGGGCGCGATAGGCGATTAGCTCGTAGCTATCGCTGGCAGCTTGCGGGTCGGCAATGCCCACGCGCACCCCGCCAATATCGCTTTTGTGCAGAATATCGGGCGAGCTAATTTTCATCACCACCGGAAACCCAATTTCCTTGGCAATTTCGGCGGCTTCTTCAGGCGAACGCGAAAGCCGGCTGTCGGGCAAACGCATGCCATACGCCGCCATAACTTCACGCGCCTCGATCTCGCCAAGTTCAACCCGCCCAGCCTCGCGCACTTGAGCAAATAACTCGCGGACATGCGCTTTATCAACATCAAAACGCGCATAGGTCATGGCTGGTTGTTCACGCCAGCGGCGATGTTGCCACATGGCTTCCAAGGCCGATACTGCCCGTTCAGGGAACTCGTAGTTGGGGATTTTATATTGATTAAGCAGCTTGAGCGCAGGCTTGATGCTATATGCGCCCATAAAACTGGCGACAATTGGTTTGCTTTGGTTGGCTGAAAGCTCGGCCATGGCTTCAACCGTGGCTTCGGCTTCGCTGCCAGCTTGTGGGGTAAACAGCACCAACACCGCATCAACATTCGGGTCGGTCAAGGCTGCCTGAATCCCAATGCGATAGCGATCAGCTTTGGCATCGCCGATCACATCGATTGGATTATAGACATTGGCGGTGGCTGGTAAATTGGCTTGTAAATGGCTGATGGTTGTGGGGGTGAATTCGGCCATCTGCAAGCCAGCTCGCTCAATCGCATCGGTGGCGATAATTCCAGGCCCGCCAGCATTGGTGACAATCGCAATGCGTGAGCCAGTCAGCAAGGGTTGGTAGGCAAACACCAAGGCAAAATCAAACAATTGCTCCATTGTGCGAGCACGAATGATCCCGCTTTGGCCAAATGCCGATTCGTAGGCGCTCTCGCTGCCCGCCAACGAGCCGGTGTGCGAGGAAATTGCCCGCGTACCTGCTGCCGTCGTACCGCTTTTAATTGCGATAACTGGGGTGCGTTTGGTTACTTCGCGGGCGGCCTGAATAAAGCCTGGACCATCGGAAATGCCTTCCAAATAGGCCAAAATAACTTTATTCTGGGGATCGTTGCCCCAAGCCTGCAACAGCGCCACTTCATCAACATCGGATTTATTGCCAAGGCTGACGAAGCGCGAAAAACCAATATTGGCCTCTTTGCTCCAATCGAGAATGGCGGTACAAACCGCGCCCGATTGCGACATAAAGGCAATTTCACCATCAGCGGGCATTAATGCTGCAAACGAAGCATTCAAATCGCTGACCGTATCAATCACACCAAGACAATTGGGGCCGACCATGCGCATGCCGTAACGTTGCACAATCTCTACCAATTGATGTTCAAGCTTAACCCCTTCACCGCCTACTTCCTTGAATCCTGCGGTGATCACGACTAAACCGCGCACACCTTTTTGGCCGCATTCTTCGACCACATTTAAGACATGCTGCGGTGGAATAACCAAAACTGCCAATTCAACATCAGCGGGAACAGCAGCGACCGACGGGTAGGCCGTTTGGCCTAAAACTGCACTGGCAGTAGGATGAATCGGGTAGATTCGCCCTTTATAGCCATTGTCGATTACATTTTTGAGGACACGGTGACCAAGACGTGATGGATCGGGAGATGCTCCCACCACGGCCACCGATTGCGGAGCGAAAATCTCCTCCAGCATAGCGATTGCCTCCGGGTTACTTCGATCACCCCTAGAGCATATCACATCTGGCGGCGCTTGAATGGGCTAAATGTCACGGAAGTAGGCAAATCGAATGGCCTGCCACAAAATCAAGAGGGCGATGCCGCTCCACACCAACGCCCATAAAATTGCTGGAACTCCGGTTGCTTGTTGCATAATCAGGGCATCGCTGGTGACATGGCGACGGTAGGATGAAAGTCGCAGTAAATCCCATAAGCTATCGAGCGCATTTAAGATGGTTTGCACGCCCAAAACTAACAAGAGCCACTCGTTCCAGTGCAACGCCAATTTATAACTAGCGGCAATGAATGCACCCGCCAGCAAAATACCAACAATAATGCCAAAAATATTACGAACAAACAAGCCACACAGCACAAACAGCGCAATTCCAATAATTAATGTGACGCGATCAGCGCTAATGCCCCGTGCTGAAAGAATTAATAATGCGCCGCCAACCAAGGCGCTGCTCAAATAGCCAGCACTGGCCACAATCCAACGAATGCCGCCAGCTGTCCAGGCCACGCCCTCGCCATTTGAATACACTTCAAGCCGATCGAGTTTGCCGCCAGTCAGTAATGAAGCAAAGCCATGGCCAAGCTCATGCACAAAGGTATTGAACAGCTCAAACGGATAAACCAGCCAATGCAGCACTGGCAACCGCGCGATGATCGTTGAGGTTACCGCGATGGCAATCGCGATCCATAGTTCGTTGTTGCGTAGCATGGTGTTCTCCACGGGCGTAGTATAGCGATTGATCCACGAAGGACACGAAGAGCACGAAGGGGTCAGGATTCAGGGATGAGGGGGCAGTTCGATTTGATTCAGTGCAATCACAACCCTGGCCTCTGATCCCTAGCCCCTGACCCCTAGCCGCTAGCCCCTCACTCGCCAAGCATGATACAAAATGATTGAGCCAGCAGTGGCGGCGTTGAGCGAGGCGACTTTGCCGCGCATCGGCAAGCGCACCAACAAATCGCAGCGTTCGCGGGTTAAGCGGGCCAAGCCTGGGCCTTCCGCGCCAATCACCAAGGCTAAAGCTCCGCGCAAATTGGCCTTATCAAAATCGACAGCCCGCTCATCATCTTCAACTCCCGCCACCCAAATATTGTACTCTTGCAGGTGCTTGATAGTTTGGGCAATATTGGTAATTTGAGCCACATACAAATGCTCAACTGCACCCGCCGAAGCATTAATTACCGCTGGTGTGATGCTGGCCGAGCGTCGATCGGGGAAAATAATGCCATGTGCGCCGACAATTTCGGCGGTACGCATCAGTGTGCCAATATTTTGTGGGTCTTGCAAATGGTCGAAAATCAAGATCAGCGGCTGTTCGCCACGCTCACGGGCTAGCTCAATAATATCGTCAACTTCGACATAGGGATAGGCACCGCATTCGAGGGCAATGCCTTGATGGTTTGCCCCAGCAGTGCGTTTATCAAGCTCACCACGCTGCACTTTAGCAACTTGAATTCGGCGTTCGCGGGCAATTGTATTGATCGCCTGCATCGATTCGCCCTCTTTGATGCCATCGGCGATCAGTAAACGTCCCAATTTGCGCCGATTGGCGCGTAACGCCTCTAAAACAGCATTGCGTCCATACAATAATTCCAAAGTATCAATCCTATTCGGTGCTAAGTTATTGGTCAGTTTGCGCTATTATAGCGGCAAGCTGTCAATGGAGGAATCAATGGATCAGCAACCGAAGGAGCAAAAGCGCGTGATTACACTAAGCGTTGGCATGATTATCAATCTTCTTCTGATTGGGTTGGTCGCTGGAGTGGCTGGCGGCATGTTCGGAATTGGTGGCGGGGCGATTATGGTACCAGCCATGGTCTTGTTGCTGGCACTCGATCAGAAATTTGCGACTGGCACATCGATTGGCGCACAAATTTTGCCAGTTGGGTTGCTCGGCGCTTTTGTTTACTATAAAGAGGGCAATTTAGATTGGCGAGCTTCGATCGTTATTGCGCTTGGTTTGCTAGTTGGAACCTATTTTGGAGCCAAAATTGCTGCGCCAATTTCGTCGGCAACCATGAAAAAGCTCTATGGCGCATTTCTGTTTATCATTGGTGCCCGCTATTTGTTTATGAAATAGCTGCTGTTAGATAATCGGCAAGCATCCGCCATTAACCAACATGACGATTAGTTGATTGAGCCATCATTGCAAAACTATGCTAAAACTGATCAACCATGATCAAGGCTTGACGCTGTTGCATGGCTAGGGTAGATTGAGTTGATACTGCAAGGAGGCTCGGTAATGCCATCAATAACTCTCGATGCTCAACGCTGGCAAACATTCAGTCAGTTGCTCACGGCAACCGCCTACCAAAACCCACAGGATCTGCTTGATTCGTTTTTGCAACGTTTAATTGAGTTTTGGCCGGCCCAAGCAGGGGCATTGCTCTATATTGACCCATTGAATGTGCCGTTTTCGCTGGAGCATGGCGAATTGCCCGCAGATGGCCACGAAATGATCGAGCAGGCTCGCTCGGTCTTCGAGCGCACCACTGGCGGCGAGCAGGATTTAGGGGTCTATGGGATTAACGATGAGCTAGCCTTGGTGGAATTAACCTTGCGTTCCGGTGATGATGAGGTTGGCCTGTTGCACCTGATTGTTTCTGCCGACCGCGTATCACCTGAGAACGAGGGCGAATTGGCCTTGCTTTTGGTAGGTGTGGCTGGCGGAGCCGCCGATCGGGTGGCCTTGCTCAACACGACGCGCAGCGAGCTTGATGAGATGAATTTGCTCTATCAAGTGAGCCAATCGATTGCCAGTGATATTGATTTGCGCAGCCTTTTGCGCACGATTATCGAAAAAGTGACCCAATTGGTCGATAGCGAAAGTGCCTCGTTGCTGTTGGTCGATGAAGTGCATAAAGAGCTGTATTTTGAAACACCATCGAGCAACAACCAAGAATTGCGTTCTTATCGCATGCCAATGGATCAAGGCTTCGCTGGCTGGGTCGTAACCCATGGTCAAGGCTTGATTGTCGATGATCCGCAAAATGATGCGCGCTTCTATCGCCAAGTTGATAGCGATATTTCGCATCAAACCCGCAATATTCTGACTGTGCCAGTGCGTTCACGCGAGCGGACCGTTGGGGTAATTCAGGCGGTCAATAAGCGTAATGGCCCGTTTACCGAGCACGATTTGCGCACGCTCTCGATGCTGGCCAACCAAGCGGCGATCTCGATTGAAAATGCCAATCTCTACACCAAACTCAAAGAAGAACGCGATCGCTTGATTCGCAAAGAAGAAGAAGTGCGCCATCAAATCAATCGCGATCTGCACGATGGGCCAACCCAATCGGTCGCAGCAATTGCCATGAACATCGAGTTCATCAAGAAATTGATGCAGGCCATGCCTGAGCGCGTCGAAGATGAGCTTAATTCGTTGGCGGCCTTGGTCAAAAAAACCTACCAAGAGTTGCGTACTCTGTTGTTTGAGTTACGCCCGTTGGGTCTCGAAACCCAAGGCTTAATTGCAACCCTACACGAATACGCCAGCAAATTTCGTGATCCATCGGGGATGCAAGTGCGCTTTACACCTGGCAATTTCCTTGGTCGTTTGGCCCCACAAACTGCCGCCGCCACCTTTATGATTATTCAAGAGGCGGTCAATAATGCCCGTAAACATGCCAAAGCCTCAATGGTCTGGATTGAGCTTTTTCAAGATCATGAGCGGCATATGCTCACTGCTGTGGTGCGTGATAGTGGCATTGGTTTTGATCTCAAGAGCATCACGACTTCATATGAGGAACGTGGCTCGTTTGGGTTGTTGAATATGGGCGAACGGGCAAGCCTCGCTGGTGGCTCCTGCGAGATTCGTTCATCGGCAGGCGAAGGCACGCAGATTATCATTCGAGTGCCCATGTTGGTTGAAGAAATGGATGAATAGGAGCGCTAGCCCCGCGCCTGCTGCCGTGGGAGAAGAGGTGAGGGATTATTTTGGTAATGTAATCATCATCGTCGTGCCAGTGCCGACGTTGCTCTGAGCTTCAATTGTGCCATTATGGGCTTGAATCAATGCTTGGGCGATGGATAACCCAAGGCCGTTGCCGCGTCCGCCAGCGATTCGCGCACTATCAACCCGATAAAAACGCTCGAAAATGTGCTTGAGATGTTTGGGATCGATGCCTTTGCCAGTATCGATCACGCTAATTTGATAGTTAGCTTGTTTGCGTTCAGCGTGAATAACTACGCTCCCACCACGCGGTGTATGGGCAATTGCGTTATCCAGCAAAATTAACAAAACTTGGCGCAAGCGAGTGCGATCCGCTTTGATCTGACCCTCGGCATGTGCCACGCGAATCTCCACTCCTGCATTTTGTGCCAAGCGCCCAGCGTCTTTGGCTACATCCTGGCATAACTCAGTTAGATCGATAGTTTCGCGCTGAAGATTGGTTTTGGCAGCATCAAGCCGCGAGAGCAACAGTAAATCTTCAACCAACCGCGCCATGTGATAGGTTTCGGCCAAAATATCTTCAAGCAATTCCTGTTGCTCGGCAGGGTCGGTCGATTCACGCAGGGCAATTTCGCTGCTGGCTCGCATCAAGGTCAGCGGGGCACGCAATTCATGGCTGGCGTTGGCGATAAAGGCTTGTTGGCGCTCCCAAGCTTGTTGGGCAGGCCGCAATGATCGCCCGGCCAACCACCAACCAAACCAGCCCAAAACCACCACACTCCCAGCCCACAAAGCAACTAGGCCTTTTAACAAGGTGCTTAACGCCGCTTCTTGCTCGTTGAGCACGCGCCCAACTTGCAAAAAAGCTGGGCCATCGCTTCGAGTCAATTTTTCAGTCAACAAAGCGACTTGGGTTCCATCAGCCAAGTTGATGGTGCGCAGATCAAGTTTGCCGGCCTTAGCCGCCTCAATCGCCGCTTGATCAGGCTGAATTGGCGGGTTCCACGGATTGGGGTTGAAGACTTGGCCGTTTTGGTCGATCGTGAAAACGAACGTACTGGCAAGTGTCCCATTATCAACTGGGCGTTCATCGGGCAATTGCTGAGGGCGATAGGCTTGCAGGGCAGGCGGCAAGGGCGCGGCCAATTGCTCAAATTCCAAGGTCATGCGTTCGAGCAAGGCCCGTTCGGTGGCAAAGCGAAAATAGCGCACTGTCATCCAATAAACGCTACCGCCAACTGCCGCCAACAGCAGCAAAGCAGTGCAAGCGTAAATTAAGGTTAAGCGCCAACGCAATCGATTAAGCATTGTCGCTCACCCAACGATAGCCAACCCCTCGCACGGTTTGAATCGGATCACGTTTGGCTGGTTGCTCAAGTTTGCGCCGCAGGTATGAGATATAGACATCAACCATCGATGGTTGCACATCACGCTCATACGACCAGACATAATCAAGCAATTGTTGGCGACTCAGGGCTTGGTTGCTATTGCGAATCAAACATTCGAGCAAATTCCATTCGGTAGCGGTTAAATCGAGCTGCTGATTGGCTCGCCGCGCCGTGTGCGCCCGCAGATCAAGCACAACCTCGCCTGAGCGTAATTCTTCGCTGCTTAGATTGCTGTTGAAGCGCCGCCCCAAAGCTCGTACTCGCGCCAACAATTCCTCAAAGGCAAATGGTTTGCTCAAATAATCGTCGGCTCCGCTATCCAAGCCCGTGACCCGATCTTCAATTTGGCTCCGTGCGGTCAATAAAAGCAACCTGGTGTTGAGTTTGGCGGCGCGAATTGCCCGACAAATGCTGGGACCATCGCGCTCAGGCAACATCCAATCGATCACTGCCACATCATACATACCATGCAGCGCCATATCCAAGCCACTATCGCCCTCGTAAGCCAGATCAACCTGATGATGTTCATCGCGCAGGGCTCGCTCAATCAAGCGGGCCAATTTGCGATCATCTTCAATTAGCAACACCCGCATGCTCGTTCCTTATTGCATTGCACTCAATGAAACGCCAATCCCATGCTCATAGACCAGCTTACCACCATAATGGCCAGTTAAAACCACCAAAGCGATCGCTGCAACTCCAACGACCACCCAGCCAATTTCCAAAGGTTTGTGCAAGCCGCTTGGCAAGCTGAAAGATCCACGCCAGCGGGCGAACAATGGTTGACTTAGGAATAGCAACATCGCTTCGCTAATCAGCAACAGCATAAAGACGATGACGGTGGTTTCAGCCAAGGAGGCATGGGTCTCTAAAAGTGAGCCTTCACCAAACATTTCCGGAATGGTGCCAGTTGCTTGAATGGCTTCAACATTGGCCGATCGCGCTTCGGCGGCATGCTCAGCAGCCTCGCCACTTTCCTCGGATAAAATTCCCAGCCCAACCCCAGCCACCAATAAGAGAATTGCGGTTATGCGAAAGCCAGCCTTGGGCCAAATCAAGTGTAACACGCGCAATAAAATTGCTGTGGGCAACAGCATCAATGGAGCATGGACCAACAATGGGTGATATTGGGCTAGATCGGTCATGAGCAACCTCCAATAAACCATAAAAGTGATGCTCTTACTCTAATAATTAATTCTTGGAAGATTCTTGGAAAATTCACAAGCTTGGTCAAGAATATTCCAAGAAACAGTTGCTATGCTTGGGTCAGTTATTCAAACAACAGGAGGCTCTGATGAAACCCAAGTTTGCACTTTTACTTGCCGCCGTACTGACAACTTTTGTTTTGGCGATTGTGGTTGGCGTGGTTCGTTCGTTGGCTCAGCCTAGCCCAATTGAATTGGCTGCAGGTATGGATAACACTGTACCAAATGTAATCAGCGATGGTGATGTACAAGCAACTGCAACGGCCAGCGATCAAGCCTATCAACAACAATTATTGGAAGCCAGCCAGCGGATTGAAGAAGCCAATCGCACGATCGACGAGGCCAATGCCCGTTTGCAAGAGCCAATTGTGGTGCGTGAGCCTGCTCCGGCACAACAACCAGTTGCTCAAGTACCAGCGGCCCAACCCGTTGCGCAAGCTCCAGCCCAACCAACCCAAGCTCCGGTTGAACGCTCGAATGCGCCGCAATATGCAATTTCAGCCGAGCAAGCTGGCCAATTGGCTTTGGCCGCTGCACCTGGAGCCAGCTTATTGGCCACGCCAGAGTTAGTTAATTATGCTGGTACACCTGCTTACGAAGCACGGCTGGATCGCGGCTTGGTCTATATCGATGCCAACACTGGCGCGGTTTTGGCCAATACTGCGGTTGCACCGCCAACCCAGGCTCCTGCTCCAACCAACGCCCCAGCACCAAGCACAATCTCGCCCGATGCTGCTGCGAGTGCGGCGGTGGCCTATCTTGGTGGCGGCACGGTGATCAAAGTCGAGTTGGAAGAAGAACATGGCGCGTTGGTCTACGAAGTGCGTTTTGCCAACGATAGTCGGGTCTATGTCGATGCCTACAGTGGCAGCGTGGTCTATGCCAAGGTTGAGTCTGGTAGCAGCGACGACAGTGGCAGCGACGACAATGGCAGCGATGATGTCAATGACGACCATGGTGGTGACAGCAATAGTGGTAGCGATGACGACCACAAAGACGATGATAAAAAAGACGACGACGATAAAAAAGATGATGATAACTAAGGAAACAACACGATGAGCAATTCACCAAAACGTCGTAGCAGTTTGATGCTCAATACCAGCATGAGTGTTGCCGCAATCGCGGCGACCCTCACTGGCTGGGCAGTGCTTTCCAATCAACAAGCGGTCGATTTCAGTGCCGAACTTGCCACGCCTGAGCCAATTGTGGCGGTAGCCGAAGCACCACAAGTTGAGTTACCAGCGCTGCCAACGGTTGCACCACTGACCCGCAATGGCCATCGCATTATTCGCATTCCCAATGATAGCGCTGGTGGCAGCACTCAGCCAAGCGCACCCAACCAGAGTGTACCAAGTGAGCCAGCAACCGGTAGTGGCAGTGGCAATGCGCCCAGCCAAGCAGCGCCGCAGCCAGCCGCTCCCCGTCAAGTTGCGCCCGTACCGACCGCCGTGCCAGCGCCAGCGCCAGCCGCTCCTGCTGCACCATCACGCAACACTCGTTCATCACGCTAAAGGTGCTTTATGGGCGAATTGATCTTTCGGGCAATGGGTTGCGAGGTGGCAGTGCTTAGCGATCAGTCAATCGATCTTGCGGCAGTGCCACAATGGTTTGAGGCTTGGGAGCAAACGCTAAGCCGTTTTCGCTCAAATAGCGAATTGATGCGGCTCAATCAGCGGGCTGGTCGGCCACTGGCAGTCAGCGAAACCCTGTGGGAAGTGCTGGGTTTGGCGCTCGATGCCGCCGCTTGGAGCAAAGGCTTAGTTGTGCCAACCCTGCTGCCCGCGCTTTTGCATGCTGGCTATGACCGCTCATTTGAATTGTTGAGCAACGCGCTCAACCAACCACAGGCTTGGCACTATCAGCCACAAGCATGGCTGGCAATTTCCCGCCGCGATCAAGGTCGTTTGGTGCAACTAGCCCGTGATACCGCCCTTGATTTGGGTGGCATTGCCAAGGGTTGGGCCGCCGATCGAACCGCTCAGCAATTCGCAACGCAAGCGGCCTGCTTGGTTGATGTCGGTGGCGATTTGGCAACCGCAGGCCAGCGCCAAGATGGCTTGGCTTGGGCTGTTGGCGTGCCAAACCCACGCACCCAGCAGCGTGAAGCCATGATCTGGTTTGCAACTGGCGGTGTGGCAACCTCAGGAGTTGATTATCGGCGCTGGCGCAAAGGCGATCGCTGGCAACATCACTTAATCGACCCGCGCACAGGCGCACCAAGTACGAGCGATGTGTTGAGTGCCACCGTGATTGCGCCCAGTGCAGCGCAAGCCGAGGTAGCCGCCAAAATTGTGGTGTTGCTGGGCATTGAACCTGGCTTAGCTTGGATTAATCAGCACCCTGCTTTTGCGGCGCTGGCCTTTGATCACGCTGGCAAAAGCTATAGCAGCGAACGTTTTAATAGTTATCGTTGGGAGTAATGTCGATGAGTGCTTCAGAAAATGATAAAGCCGCGCGTTTGGCGGCGATTCGTGCCCAAAATGCTGCCAAAAAAGCCCAACCTATTGAGCCAACCGAGCCTGTGATTCAAGATAAAGCTGCGCGTTTGGCGGCGATTCGTGCCCAAAATGCTGCCAAACAAAATGAATCAGTTTTGCCAAATCAAGTTGTGGCAACCTTACCACTTGGCACAACTCAGCCTGTTGCTGTCCCAAAGCCAATTGCCAAAGCTGCGCCAAATGTGCCAACTCCCAGCGCTGACGAAATGCTTGAGGATGTTAGCGCCAACCTGATGAGCTTGATGATTGCTTTAATTATTGGAATTGTGGCGGCGGTTTTGGTTATGCCGCGCTGGATTCCTGGCCTGAGCAGCTCGTTGATTGGCGACCAACCCAAAGCTTTTTGGTATCTTTCGCGCTCAAGTGGCTTGGTAGCCTATAGTTTGGTCTGGCTCTCGATGCTATTTGGGCTTTCGCTGACGGGTAAAGTTGCGCGTTTGTGGAATGGCGGCCCAACCATGCTCGATCTGCATCAGCACGCTAGTATCTTGGGGATTGGCTTTGGCCTGTTTCATACGGTGATTTTGCTGGGCGATGGTTATAGCAATTACACATTAAAACAATTGCTCGTGCCATTTGCTAGCAGCCAATATAAACCATTGTGGGTTGGCTTAGGTCAGCTTGGGTTCTATGGTTTGGCGCTGGTGACGGTGAGTTTTTGGCTCAAACGCTGGATTGGCCGTGGCGCTTGGCGGGTGATTCACTACGCCAGTTTTGGCCTATTTTTAACGGTTTTGGCTCATGGCATTTTCAGCGGCACTGATAGCAGTACGCCATTGGTGAGTTTGTGGTATTGGGCCACCGGTGCGAGCGTTGTGTTTATGACGATCTATCGCATCCTAATTACCCGTCGCAACAAGCCCTTGCCTCAGAACCCTGCCACAGCCCGAGCCTAAAATGCTAAGGCTTGCCAAACGTGATACCATAGCAACATTGATTGATCGAGAAGTTTGATTAAAAGGTGTTGCTATGGGGATTTCGTTTGTTGCGCCAAGCTATTTATGGTTTTTATTACTACTTATACCCGTTATTGCCTTAGGCTGGATGAACGGGCGGCGTTTCCAACGTAGCCGCTTAATTGGCTCATTGCTCCTGCGCAGTTTGTTGTTAATCAGCCTGATTGGCTCACTGGCAGGCGCACAAATCATTTCTCCTGTGCAACAACTCACCACGATTTTTTTGGTTGATACCTCAGATTCGATCACTCCCAATCAGCGTAGTTTGCAAGATCAATTTATTGCTGATGCGCTGCAAACTATGCCCAAAGACGATCAAGCAGCAATTATTGTGTTTGGCCAAAATGCCTTGATCGAACGTTTGCCCTCGGAAGTACGCACGCTCAGCCGCATTCAATCGGTACCAATCGCCGCACGAACAGATTTAGAGCAAGCCATGACGTTGAGTTTTGCGCTGTTTCCGGCTGATACTCAAAAACGGGTAGTTTTGCTCTCTGATGGTGGCGAGAATAGCGGCCAATCGCTCAAAGCACTCGAATTAGCCAACGATCGTCAGATTGTCGTCGATGTGGTGGAAATTGCTCAAATTGGCGGAGCTGAGGTGGCAATTACTGCCTTGCGCATGCCCGGCCAAGCCCGTATCGGCCAAGAATTACAAATTGTAGCCCAAATTGATAGTAACGAAGCGCAGGATGCTACCATTCGGATTTTGATCGATCGTCAATTATATGCCGAATCAAGCCTCAGCTTGCCCAAAGGTACCTTGGAATATACCTCAACTGTGGTTTTGAACGATCAGGGCTTTCATAAAGTTTCAGCCCAGATTATTCCAACCAATGATATTCGCAAACAAAACAACGAAGCCACTGCCTTGGTGAATTTGCAAGGCCCGCCCAAAGTGCTGATCGTTGCCAACGATCCTGCCGATGCTGAAAATATTGCGCCAGCGCTAGAGGCTGCCCAATTACAGGTAACCGTGGTTGGCTCAACCGGCTTGCCGACAACTCTCGCCGATTTAGCCGATTATGAAGCAGTTGTCTTGGCGAATGTGCCCGAACGCCTGATTGCCGATGAATCGCAGCAAGCGCTCCAAACGTTTGTGCGCGATCTTGGGCGCGGTTTTGTGATGCTTGGCGGCGAAAATAGCTTTGGCATTGGGGGCTACACCAGCACCCCAATCGAAGAATTGCTGCCCGTAGAAATGCAATTGCGCAATCGCGAAAAATACCCACCAGTGAGCGTGGCGGTGATCTTTGATATTTCGGGCAGTATGAGCGAAGTCGTTGGTGGCCGCGAAAAAGTAACCTTGGCCTCTGAAGGCGCGGCGCGAGTGGTGCAATTGCTGCGCGATTTTGATGAAATTACCGTGTTGCCGTTTGATAGCGCTGTGCAAAACCAATATGGGCCAGTTGCTGGCTCAGAACGCGAAGTTGCCCAAAGTGAGATTATTGCCCGTGGCGTGACTGGCGGCGGCGGGATTAATGTTCACGATAGTTTGGTTGCTGCTGGCAATGTACTTAAAGGCCGTAATGCCCCGATTCGCCACATTATTTTGCTAGCTGATGGCTCGGATTCGCAGCAACAAGAAAATGCTGTGCGCCTGACCGATGAACATCGACGTTTAGGCATTACCACCAGCACGATTGCAATTGGCAATGGTGGCGATGTTGGCTTTTTGAATAACGTGGCAGTTGCTGGTGGTGGGCGGCACTTCTTGGTTGAAGATGCATTATCGTTGCCCGATATTGTGCTACAAGATGCCCAACTTTCGCTGGCTCCCTATATTGTTGAAAAGGCCTTCTTGCCCTTGCTCGGCAGCGATAGTGTGATTATGGCCGAGTTGAATACCGCCAATTGGCCGCAACTGCTGGGCTATAACGGCACGATGCCCAAGCAAAATGCCAATATGGTGTTGTGGGCCGATGAAGATGCGCCGTTATTGGCTCAATGGCAATATGGCTTGGGTCGTTCAGTTGCTTGGATGAGCGATATGAAAGGCAAATGGGGCACAAATTTAGTACGCTGGGATCAATTTGAGCGCTTGGCGGCCCAAATTGTTGGCTGGACGCTGCCAGTAATCTCAAATGAAACAATTAGCGTTAATGCAACGTTTGTTGGCCCAGAGATGGAAATCATTTTAAATGCTCGCGATGCCAATAATGCTCCGTTAACTGGGTTGGTGATCGATGGCAACGTGGTCAATGATGGTGGGGTGCAATCAGGCTTGACCTTGGTTGAAGTGAGTGCTGGCATCTATCAAGGCCGAATTGCCAGCCCTGGCGCGGGAACCTACTTCTTGCAATTGGGTGGCCGTAATCGCGAAGGCCAAGCGGTATTTCAAGAAACGGCAGGGGTGATTGTACCTTACTCACCTGAATATCGCCAAGGCCAAGCCAACCCCAATTTGCTGGCGTTGATTGCCCAACGTAGCCAAGGCCGCGTTTTAACCGATGCAACCAAAGTCTTTGAGCATTCACTTGAATTGGTTACGCGAGCTACGCCGATTCACTTTAGTTTGCTATTGGCCGCGCTGGCTTTATTGTTGCTCGATATTGCGGCGCGACGCTTGCGCTTTGGTCAATTAGGCCAAGCCTTGGCCGGAGTGCGTCGCCGTCAAGCGACACCTTCGCCAACGATGGGCGATTTAGCTGCCGCCAAACAACGTGCCCGCAATAAAATGGGTCAAACTCAGGCAGCGGCTGAGCCTGCCCCGATTACCCCGAAAAATACACCAATCTATCAACCTGGAGCCAATTATACCCCACCAGTAGCCCAGCCCAAGCCCGAAGCAGCGCCTTCAGCTTCTACAAAGGTTGACCCAGCGCCCAAGCCGAGTATGCCAGCACCAACCCCAACCCAGGGGCCACCACCCAAAGCGGTCAATCTCGATGAGATTACTGACCCCTTAGAGCGGCTGCGTGCAGCGAAAAACCGTGCTCGGCGGCAATAGTTTAATGAGGACTGGAACCCCATGCTGAGCCTTACATCGCCGAATTCTAAAATCATGTGGTCGATCAAGCTGATATTAATCATTGTTACGTTACTAAGTATCGCTAATTTCACTTTTGAATATGGCATAAAAATTACTAGCGAGCAAAAAACGATTGATTTTCCTTCATTTTATTGGGCGAGTGATGCCTTATTTAATCATAATGTTTCACCATATGATTTTAATTATCTCCAATCAAATACTGAAAAGAAAATATTTCCATTTCTCTATATACCACCAAGTGCTATATTATTTTATCCATTATCATTATTTGAGTATAAAAATGCATTAATTATCTATTCAATTATTAATCACCTTGCAATAATCGCTGCAATATTTCTTTTGATTAAGATTTTTAATTACAAATATCTATCAATTCAATCGTTATTATTGACGATTATCATCTATAATTCATATCCATTAGTTGAAAACACCTATAGCGGTCAAGTTAGTGTTATTGTGCTAGTATTTTTATTGATATTTATACTGTTGAAAGATAGGTTTCAAACTATTGCCTGCTTAGCTTTAGCGCTGGCAATTATTTTAAAAATGTATCCAATTGTTATTTTGCCTGTGCTATTGATTAATAAAAATTATAAATTATTAATTAAAACAACAAGCTTGCTACTATTAATGACCCTTGGATCGACGCTATTTATTCCAAGTTTCGTCTGGCAAGATTGGCTTGTGAATGTTGTACCTAGTGGAGGGTATGGTGAATATCCAGAGGGATTAACTGATGTATCGTTGTTTGATAATACAGGGGTTAATGGAATCTTTACCGAAAGCTTGATCAAAGATGATTCATCAAAGATTGCCGATTATCCGTTATTTGCCAAAGCTGCTACCTATATTATTTGTATTGGCTTAGTCATTATTACATTCTTTGTTGTTTATCGATATATCGATCAAAATGATCGTGAGGCGCTTGAAAAAATTGTTTTTGTAACGATGCCACTCATCTTTTTGATTGCTCCTTTTTCTTGGACACATCATATTATTACAATCTATCCAACCGTTATCTATTTACTGACGATCTACTTTCAGAATAGTTTGAAGAAACTTAATCTTCAAATGCTTTTTATAATCTTGATAATATTAATTATTTTCAAGACATCGACAGTGATTGAGATATTTGCAGCGGTATTGATGCTCTGGCTAATGATGTTAGAAGTTATTATCAAGCAAAAATCGTTGTGGCCCCGTCCACAAATTGTTCTACCGCCTAATGAATTGCCTGATTTGGCGGCGAATTAAATACAATAATCCTACGAGTAGTAGGCCGAAGCAACTCTCGTAGGATTATGATGATTACAGCGTATCTTGGAGCTTAACCACCAATTGTTTGAGCGCAAAGCGGGCGCGGCCAAGATTGCCACCACCATTAACCGCCAACACAGCAAAGTAGCCGGGGATGATTTGCGATGCCAAGTAGGTGGCATTATCGGTCTCAACCGCGACATCACGGACATGGCCAGCCTTTAAGCGCGAGGCGGCTCCCGCAGCGGCGGCAGCAAGGCCACCGAGCTCCACTTCAGCAATATCTTTGCTAAAGTTTGCATCAACATCGTTGAGGAGCATTTCAACGCCCAGCCCGTCTGTGCCCACGACTCCGGCTAATTTCACGCCGGGTACGGTTTCAATCGCGCTGGCCAAAATGTCTTTCATCCCCATAGTGGCTCCTTATCAACAAACTGTGCAGTGTGTTCTGATGTTTGAGCTATCATACCACACCGCGCCCGCTCTGCAAGGCAGGCTTACATTTCGCGACGGCCTTGCAATGCTCGCCCCAAGGTTACTTCATCGGCATACTCAAGATCGCTACCCATTGGCAAGCCCCGCGCCAAGCGCGTTACCCGAATACCCAAGGGGATAATCTCGCGTGCCAGATAGGCCGCCGTTGCATCGCCCTCAAGATTGGGATTGGTCGAAAGAATCACTTCTTCGATTGGCTCGACCCGCAAACGAGCTAACAACTCACGAATCCGCAAATCTTCGGGATTAATACCTTCGACTGGCGAAATGGCTCCGTGTAGCACATGATATAGGCCTTTGAATTCGCCAGTGCGCTCTAAGGCCACCACATCGAGTGGCTCCTCGACTACACAGACTTGGCGCTCATTGCGATTGGCATTCGTGCAAATTGTGCAAGGGTCTTCGACGGTAATGTTAAAGCAGCGATTACAAAAGATCGTGCTATCTTTCATGGCCATAATCGCGTTGGCCAAGCGCTCAGATTGCTCACGTTTGGCACGCAGCAGGTAAAAAACCAGGCGCGAGGCCGATTTTGGCCCAATTCCAGGCAAACGATTAAATTCATCAATTAATTTTGAGACTGGTTCTGGTGTAATCGTATCGTACCCAAATGCCACAATACACGCTCCACAATTAAGTTAAAACAGGGTGGTCGCACGACCACCCTGAGTCGGGATAAGCCGCCGTTTAGAATAAGCCAGGAATATTCAAGCCGCCAGTGAGTGGCCCCATTTTGGCGTTTGAAAGCTCTTCGGCCTTCTTTGAGGCATCATTGATTGCCAGCATCAGCAAGTCTTGCAGCATTTCAATTTCGTTGGGGTCAACTGCTTCTGGGGCGATTGTGATGCTGAGAATTTCGCGGTGGCCGTTCATCTTAACTTCGATTACGCCGCCGCCAGCGCTGCCTTCGACCAAGGTTTTGCCCAAATCTTCTTGAGCTTGCATCAACTTCTTTTGCATTTGTTGCAATTGATTGAGCATTTTGCGATCCATTATGAAACTCCTTTGTTGAATAGTGCTAGCCTAAAGCAGTGCAAGTATAAGAAATTCAATCTAAATGTCAAAGTAGGCTCGGTTTAGCTGCCATCCTCTTGCACGCCAACAATGCGGGCATCGAAAATATTACGGGCAGCTTTGACCACATGATCTTTCATGATCTCCTCGCGCTGGCGACGAGCATCACGGGCACGATTTTGCTGATCGCGGTTGGCTTCTTCGCCACGCACAAACATCTGCCGATTCACCGCTTTGGCCAGTAAATCTTCGATCAACCGACGTTGGGTTTGGTCGTCGAGTTGTTTGGTATGAAATGGCGAGGGTGTGCCGATCACCAAGGTATTGTCTTCGAGCGCCAATGGTTCGCAGCTTTTGAGCACGGCTTGCAAGCGTGGATTGTAGGGCTTGAGATCTTCGATTACTTGCAACCAAACCGCCTCAACCTCAGCCAACAAAATTTCCGATTCAGCTAAAACGATGTGTTGTTCGGCTTCGGGCATTGGTTGGGCTGCCACGGCAGCAACTGGCACGGGCGTTGGTTCAACAACCTGTGGTGCTTGCCCAACTGCTGGTTGCTCGGCTGGGCGTGGAGTAGCGACGTTTGGCGCTGGGGTTTGGCGTTGAACAGGCGCTGGCTCAGCTGGGCGTGGCACCGCAGTTGGAGTTGGGCGCGTTATCGGAGCCACAGTGCCACGAACTGGGCTAGGTGCAGCCACCGCAGTTGGCACTGGCACAACCAAGGCTTCAACGACCGCCATTTCTAAGGGCAATTGGCCATAGGGCGTAGTCCGCAATTGATGATCGAGGCCGCTGAAAATTTTGAGCCAAGCTAAAATTGCTGCCAAAGCCAGTTGTTGGCTATGGCTTTGCATAGTGGCCAACACATCATGGCCAACATCGAGCAAATCGGCAGCTCCGCCAGATTTAAGCAACATCAGGCCACGTAAATAGCTCACCACATCGCGGGTGAATTGGCGTAAATCAGCGCCTTGGTCAGCAATCGTGTTGATTACGCTTAATGCTGCGGACACATCCTCGGCGGCGAAAGCTGCGACTAAGGTTTCGACCTCGCGCGAGGCAGTTGCCCCCAGCAAACTTTGCACGCGAGTCAAGGGAATTTGTGGTTCGCCATAGCCCATTAACTGGTCAAGAATGCTCATGGCATCGCGCATTGAGCCGGTTGCCGCCCGTGCCACTGCTTCAGCTACGCCAGGCTCGAGGAAAACGCCTTCTTCGCCAGCAACCCATTCGAGATGGGCAATTGTGTTGGCGATGGTATGGCGATTGAACACAAAACGCTGACAGCGCGAAAGAATTGTCGCTGGCACTTTGTGAAATTCGGTTGTCGCCAAAATAAACATGGCATGGTCGGGTGGTTCTTCGAGGGTTTTGAGCAACGCATTGAAAGCAGCGGTGCTCAACATATGCACTTCGTCGATTACATAGACTTTTTTGCGAAATTGGGTTGGGCGAAATTGCACTTTTTCAATAATCTCGCGAGCATCATCAACGCTCGTATGCGAGGCAGCATCCATCTCAATCACATCGACGGCCCGGCCTTCGGCGATTGCGCGGCAGGTGCTGCACTCGCCACAAGGCCGCAAACGCGGATCGCTTTGCTCGCAATTAACCGCCTTGGAAAGAATCCGTGCGGCACTGGTTTTGCCAACCCCGCGTGGCCCAGTAAATAAATAGGCATGGCCAATGCGATTGGCGGCAATGGCATTGCGCAAGGCTTGCACAATATGGCTTTGGCCCACCAAATCATCAAAGGTCTGCGACCGCCATTTTCGATATAACGCTTGCGACGACATCTATACTCAACCCTTTTGAAACATCAGTCTCAATTATAGCATGCTCATCGATTAGAACATAGAACAAAGAGCATAGAATCATTGGGTTCAGAGGCTGGTTGAATTCACAAAGGCTGAATTTTTAGCCACGAATTGCACGAACGAACTATATTCCGATAGCCAATCGCCAATCGCATCATCCTCTCAATTCCTTGATATCTGAATCCTGACCCCAAACTTCCTATGTTCTATGTTCTATGCTCTTTGTTCTTTACCAATCAATCAAGGAAATGTACTCGCCATAGTCACCAAACTGCCCAATAGAATCAGCAATAATGCCACAATATAGCCCAGCACGGCCAGATTGAAGGCCAAACCACGGCCAACTTGATACCAGCGATACTGTTTTTGGGCTTTGGCAGCACGTTGAGTCCATTGTAAAATCTGGGGAATCAGCAGCAGTGCTTGATCAAAAAGTTGTTTAACTGCTAGCTCAGGCTGAGATACATCGACTTCGACTGAGCCTAAGCGATGTTCTTCAACATATTCGCCTGGAGCCAACCACTCGCCAGTTTTGGCATCGCCAATGAAGCGGTTGCGATAGCGCACAGCCCTACAAAACAAACGAAATTCAATCGTATTGGCGTTAATCACCAGCATAAATGTGCCAATTAATGGCCTTAGCGCAAAAACTTTGGTAGTGAGATGATCTCGCACAATGATTGGCACAATGATCGAATAGCGATCAGCCTGAATTCTGGCATGGGGAATTTCAGTGCAATGCTCAAGGTGATCGGCTCCCAAGGCTTGCATAAATTGGGGTAATTGCAGTTCGATTAATGGGCGCACAATCCGCGCAGTGGCCCGACTATGCAGATCGCTCTCAGTTTGGCGAATGCGCTCGATCTGCTGCTCTAAACGCCAGCGTAAAATCCGTGCTCGTTCCATAGCAACCACCTAGTTGATGGAAGTTTGCTAGCTGATAGCTCGTTTACGGTCAGCTAAACGCTGCTCGATCTCTCGATCTGCGACAATTTGGTCGGCCTCAAAATAGACTTGAGCCACAATCAACCAAGCCCAAAACAGACAACTCATCAAGAGCCATAATGCCGCCAGCAGCCACCACACCGCCACTGCTGGAATATGAGTCAATTGCCAGAGCCACCAACCAGCTCCCAGTGCTGGTAGATACACTGGCAAGGTCACTAAACGCGCACTGAAATAGACCCAACGACCATTGCTGCCAAGCGCTCGCCGAAAACTGGCACGACCCAAGGCTTTTTCGACAGCTCCATCGCGGGCGAAAAAAAGCTTGCTAACTGGCGAGAAACTGCCCAAGAAACTAACCCCAAACAGTGTGCCAAAAATGATTAATGTTACGCTGGTGGCAATGCTGTTGTTGTCGCCCACGATAAATGGCAGAATGGCACAAAACAGGAACGTCGCGGCAACCAACTGCGGGAAAATAAAATAAACAAAATCCATCACGGTTGCCAACAAGCCCATTACCGCTTTATCGCCAAATTGTCGCCACGCAGGCAAAGGCAGCCGATAGCCGCGCGAGCTATTATCAAGATGCTCAATCACCAAGCCTTGAGGCCAAATTACCCCAAACATGCTTGAACCAAGCAAGCCACCAAGCGCAACTTTGGGCAACCACATTCGGTCGCTCCAAACAATTCGCAGGGCGGTTATTAATGCTCGCAATGGCTGAAATCGTTCGGCTGCCACGTTTTTTCCTCTATGCTTCCAAGCTGCGTCGAATCAGATCAAGCGCGGCTGTGGCAATAAAGCCCAATGCGTCGTCACTTTTCAACTCGACGCGACGGGTGAAGCTGCGTTGCAAATCTTTGCCAACTAGCACAATGCAGACATCGGTAAAGCCATCGGCTCCAACTTGGGCTGGTACGGCGGCAATTCCATAGCTGGCCTGCCAATTGTTGCGCACAGTGTTGGCCCCAGCAATTGCCAACGATTCAGCAGCCTCGCGATCAACCGCTTGATCGAGTGGATGAATCGTCACGCCACGTAAGGCTTGCACTAAATCTGGTTTGGCTGAACGTAAGGCATTGTAGATTGGTGCGCCACGTAAGCCTTCATAAATTGCCACACTGGCGGAGCGATTGGTCAAACGCCGCAGTACATGTGCCGCCAAGCCATCACGATCCATCAAAAAGCGCTCAAGCCGCCGCTCAACTTCCGCCGCGCAAGCCTCAATGTCAGCCTCAACTTGGGCTGGATCTTCGCCTTGGGCCGAGATTCGCACTTCGTATTGGGCGGCTTTGGCCGAAATTCCCACCGTTGGATAGGAAGCTTGCATCAGATCGGCAATAATTTCGCCAGCCTCGGCCTCACTTGTACCACTGAGCCAAATCGAACGCACCAACAAGACTGATTTTAGCCCGCGCTCGTTGCGCAAAAATGGCAGTAACTCAGTTTCGACCAAAAATTTCATCTCGCTGGGTACACCTGGAAACACCATCAGTGCCCGTGAGCCTTCGTCGATGATGAATGAGGGTGCTGTGCCACGCGCATTGGGTACTGGTCGAGCGCCCATCGGCACAAAGGCTTGCTGGCGGTTGCTCTCGCTCATCGTGCGGCCAAACGAACGAAAGCGAGCGGCGATGCCATCAAACAGATCTTGGTGGAATTCCAAGGGGCGCTGGGTTGCTTGGGCTACGGCTTCGCGGGTTAGATCGTCGGCTGTTGGGCCAAGCCCGCCTGTGCATAACACCAATGGGCTGCGTTGCCAAGCCGCCGCGATCACCTCAGTGATGGCACCAATATCGTCGGCAACCAAAGTGACGCGTTGCACCTCAACCCCAACCGTGGCCAAGGTACGAGCCAGCCAAGCGCTATTTGTATCAACGGTTGTGCCAAGGGTCAGTTCAGTACCGATGGCAATTAATTCAGCTTGCATTGTGCTACTCGCTAGGCAATCGTTGTTTGATCAGGGGCGGGCACACGTTCGTGGAATTCAGTCCATAATTCTTTTTCACGTTGAGCAATCGCCGCTTTGGCCGAATCGATTGCGCCTTTGACGCTAACTTGCAGCGAACCGAGCGCACCTTCTTCTTCATCGCGGTTGTTGAGCACATAGGCAACTGCCAAGCCAGCACCAATGCCGAGAACTAAGCCAAACACAAATTTCATGGGCGTTTTCCTCAAACTAGCAGAGCAATTCTGGGGATATTATACGGTGGAATGAGGCTTAAAACAATGCAGCGCCCGAAGGCGCTGATCGTGTGGAGCGGGAAACGAGACTCGAACTCGCGACCTTCTCCTTGGCAAGGAGACGCTCTACCAACTGAGCTATTCCCGCGATTTAATTGTGAGGAGTGGTGGGGACGGAGAGACTCGAACTCTCACGTCTAGGACACTTGCTCCTAAGGCAAGCGCGTCTGCCAATTCCGCCACGTCCCCGTAGCGAGGAAGAGTATAGCATAGCTGTTGCAAAATTGCAAATTGGAGATTACTCAATCTCAACTGTGCCCAATTCGATGTAGTTTGCTCCATGCTGGGCGGTGCTGGTTGTCACAGGCAAGCGCTGAGCCTCAATCGCAGTAATTGTGGGATCATACCAGCCGAGCACGACCAAATAACGGCCTTTGGCGAGATTTTTGGGCAAGGGCACGGAAACTTGATCATGAATCGCTTGGTTGGCTTGCCAGCGGCTGGTTGGTAGCCCACCATTGAGCGGCATGGTATCAACTTGGGCGGCAACTGGCGCACCCAAGGCAGGCACTAAATGAATAAATAAACGGTAATCTTTGGCTAAAACGTTGTTGGTGCGCCAAGCCAATTGCACAGGCAATGTGCCACCAGCTTGATATCCATCAGCCCAGGTTTGAAGTTGGTAGCCCTCAAGTTGTAAGTTATTATCCCAGGTTGCAGTTGCTGAATTGGGAATGGGCCATGTGCCTACCAGCGCCAAATTTTCAACTTGCATTGGCCGTGGAAAGCTCTGACACAAAATCCGCAGCGCATTAAATTCCCAATAGGGCAAATCGGTGCACCGCCATTTATCATTTAAATCAGCAGTCAGAAAATTAATCCCAACTTTGCCCATATCGTCTTGGGGATATTGCGGGTTGGGCGGATCGATCGCTTTGGCATTTTCTGGTGCAATCAACAGCCAGCCACGGCGTTGGCCCGCCAATAACGCAGCATAATCATTATCAAACTCGCCTTGATCGTAGCCAATTGCCCCGATGCGCCCAAACCCATGCGCAATCGGCAAGGCATCGGGTGTAACACGGCTGGCATAATATTGATACAAGGTTGCAATATAGGGCGGTTGCACGATCACGACATCATCAGGGGCGACATGCTCAGCCAAACTTTGGACGGCCCCCCGATAATCTTCTTTGACAGCGTTGCCGCTCCAAATGCCATAAGGCTGCTGAAACACCAACCAAGCGCTTAGCCCACCGATTGCCACGATACTGCCAGCACTGAGCCAGCGTTGTTGGGCCATGCCTGCCAATCCCAAGGCCAAAATCAAACAAAATAGCGGCAAACTAAAACTAAGGTAACGTGGCTCGTAGAGCGGCGAGCCTGCTGCCAATACCGCCAAAAAGAGCAGCGTAGGCAAGAGCCACAAGCTTAAAATAATGTTTCGCCGTGGATGACTCCATGTCAGCCATAAACCGCTGGCGAGTGCTAAACCCACAGGCAACAAACGCCACGTTAAATCGCTACTCGAACGATCAAAACTGAGGCGGCCAAGCAAAAGCCAAGCTGCTTGAAATGCCCCAATGGTGCGGCCAATCGGTGGTGCATTCGGGTCTTGGCGCAAGCCAAACATAATTCCTGCCACAAAGCCAAGGCTGAGCAAACTAAACCCAGCCCAAAGCCATTTGTGCCACGCCGATTGCCTGAAATGCAACGCCAATACCAACACTTGACCGAGCACGTGCAACAAGGTCAAGCGATGCAAGCTTAGACAGAGCACCACACTAGCAAACCACAGCCAAACCTGCTTCGGTTTGGTTTGATCAAGCAGGTCAAGCAATACCAGATTCGACCAAAGCACCGCCGCCATTAATATGCTATAGACCTTGGCATCTTGGCTTTGCCACAAACCAAACGGATTGATCGCCAACAAGCCAGCCGCAACCCAAGCCACTGTGGGGGTGCTCAAACGCCATGCCAAATGATACAGCAACACCACTGCCAGCGCTCCAGCAAGCGCCGAAGGCGCACGCAAGGCCAGCTCGCTATCGCCAAACACGCTCGTCCAAGCCTTCATCAGCAAATGATAAAGTGGGTAACTTTGGCGTGGGCTAAACAGATCGCCGAATAAACTGAGCCACGAACGACCAGTAGCCTCGCTCCAGGTACCGCCTTCATCGAGCCATAAACTTTGGCTGCTCAGGCGGAAAAAGCGTAAGCCCAGCGCGACGATCAAAAGGCCAAGACTGATGCTGCGAGTGGGATGTTTAGGCATATGATGCTCGATAATCGTTAACAAAAATGAATGGCCTGAACAGCAAAAAGCACCAAGCCAGCTAGCTCAGTGCTTAATTGAGGGCGATGAACAAGCGACTTAGGCGCTCAGTTGCTCGATGCCGCTGGCTTCGTCGTCGGCAATTGTAAACAGCGTATCGAAACGGGTTTTGCGGAAAACCTCAGCAATTTGGGTTTGCAAGCCAAACAGCATCAAATTTTGCCCACGATTTTGCTGATCTTTCAAATTCATCATGAGCATGCGCAAGGCCAAGCTTGCCGCAAAATCGACTTTGCTTACATCGACCAACACAGGCCCATTGTGATCAGCAATCGATTGAGCAAATGGTTCTTCGAGCTCACGAACCGCCGCAGCGTCCATGCGAGCAGGCAAACGCACGATCAAGACCTTACCATTGGTTTCTTGGATCAGTTCAGCCATACGAAATCTCCCTATAGTTGTCGTTCAAAAGACAGCAGGAAACAAGCGGTATTATACACTGAAGCGCTAGCCAAGCCCAGAGGATAATCATTAATTTGCGTTTTTGGGCTTGTTAATGGCACATTGACGCTTTTTTCAGCGGGCTTTATAATGCTTAGCGCTTAATGCAACTTCACTTCTTCGCAGGAGGCTGCTCGGTGTACTTTACACAAAACGATCCTCAGATTCTTTTCCCTTCGTGGGTAGCAGGTTTGTTGGTTATTTGGATTGCGGTTTTAGTGGGTGCAATTTTTTGGCTGCGCTCGCTGCCACCCAAAAATCCGGCGCGTTTGGCGTTTCGCAAGCGCACCAGCAACGGCCTGTTGATCATCGCCGGGATTGGGATCGTGCAGTTTCTGGCGCGTTGGCTGAAGATCGACGTAGTTGAGTGGCGCTTGTGGGGCTATGTTTTATTTGTCGCATTGATTGGTTTCGGGCTGTATTCATGGCAATATGCTCGTTCAACCTTGCCTGCCTTGGTTTCGCAAACCGGCAAAGTTAAATCCAATTATGCTAAGAGCCGCGCTGCTGCTGCCGGTAGCAATGCCAAGGCTAGTGCTGATGGTGTCGCAAGCGAACCTGCTGCACCCCGCGAACCCAAGCCAATTGCAACCACTGGCCGTCGTGAGGCACGCCGCTCCAAGAAACGCAAGTAATTCGCTCAGTTGGTAACAATTAAACACTGGCTCTGCGTTGCAGGCTGGTGTTTTTGTTTTTTAGAATTGTAAGGCATTTCTTCAATCGTGCGCATAGCAGCCTCGCGTGTTGCAGGCTGGTGTTTTTGTTTTTTAGAATTGTAAGGGCAGCCTATTTGGCTTGTGGTTTGCAATCTTTCGCGTTCTTCGTGGCTCCTAATCCCCGATCTCCAACACCAATCCCCCGCCTTTCAATCGTAGAAAGGCTAGAAACAGGTATACTACTACTCTACTTAAGGAGTAATAATGAATCCATATACCGATCCGTCGCGGGTGCGCGGAGCTTTAAATAGCATCGGGGTACGCCCGAGCAAAAGCATGGGCCAGAATTTTTTGATCGATCCCACGCCGCTCAAGTTGGCCTTAGAACATGCCGAAGTTAATGCCAACGATGTGGTGGTTGAGGTTGGGCCTGGTTTGGGTGTGCTGACCTGGGAATTGTTGAATGCCGCTGGTCAAGTGATTAGCATTGAGCTTGATCCACGTTTGGCTGGACGCTTGCGCACTGAGTTTGCCGAGCGCCCTTTGACAATTGTTGAAAGCGATGTGCTAGAAATTGCTCCCAGCGCAATGTTGGCGGCGGCTGGCTTGCCCGCCGATACATCTTATAAATTGGTGGCAAATATTCCCTATGCGATTACTTCGCCCTTGTTGCGCCATTTTCTTGAAGGCGATAGCCCGCCTAGCCTGATGATGGTGTTGATGCAGTGGGAAGTTGCCGATCGGATTACGGCTAAACCAGGTGATCTGAGCATTTTGGCGCATAGTGTGCAATTGTATGCTACTGCTGAAATTATTGCGCGGGTGCCAGCCGCTTCGTTCTTGCCAGCGCCGGCTGTCGATTCGGCTTTAGTGCTGATGCGCCGCCGTGCTACCAACGCTGTGCCGACTGCTCCCAAAGCTTTGTTTAAGGTGATTCGCGCAGGGTTTAGCCAAGCCCGTAAAAAGCTGATCAATTCGTTGGCTGGTGGTTTGGCTGGTCAAGGATTTGGCAAGGAGCAAGTGCTGGCGGCAATTGTTCAGGCCGAAATTGACCCTAATTTGCGAGCCGAGGTGCTGACCTTGGAGCAATGGGCCAGATTAACTGAAACGCTGGGCATTGCTACCAAATAATTAAGCCGCGTTGAGCGCCAACCCGAATCGCTTCAGTCCGCGAGCTAACATCCAACTTGCCGAGTAACGCTGAAACATGAAATTTCACGGTATGCTCGCTGATGATTAAGCGCTGAGCGATTTGGCGATTGGTCAAGCCCTCGGCTAGCAATTGCAGCACTTCATGTTCACGCTCGCTCAGTTGATTATCCAAGGGTTCTGGCTGGGGTGGGCTGTGAATTTGAGCCAAAATACTTGGCGATAGCACACATAAACCAAGCTGTAGCGCTTGCAAACTGGCCCAAATTTCTTGAGGGTAAGCATCGGTTGAAACCACACCCCATGCTCGTTGCTGTGGCATGGGGTGTGGTAATTCTTGGCTAATCAGTAAGATCGCAGGTTGATCGTTGGTTTGCTGCAAAAGCCAGGGTAGCGCTTGATCATCGAGCAAAATCACTACATCGACAACTCCCAATTGTTCGATTAATGGCTCGATGGTTGAGGTTGCTGCCACAATTTCAGCCTCGTACTCGGCTAACACGCTGCGCATACCCGCACGAGTCAGCGTCGTTCCGCCAATCAACATGAGTTTTAATCCTGCTTCGCTCAAGGGCTATTTTGCTCCAATGGTGATGCTCAGGTTTTGCAATTGGCCAGCTCGTAGCACATCAAGCGTTACCGTCTTGCCAGCCCGATCACTTGCCAAGAGCATTTGCAAATCGCGGGGTTCGCCCAATTCATGGCCATCTAAGCCCACCAAAATATCGCCAACCAACAAGCCAGCGTGTTGGGCTGGGCTATCGGCTTCGACGCTGATTACCAACAGACCAGTGGCTTGATTGCGGCCAGCACGTTGGTTATCGGGCAAATTGACAGTTTGGCTGGCAATTCCGATAAAGCCACGGCGCACCCGACCATGATTGAGCAAGGTATCGGCGACGCTGGTAAGCACAGCTACTGGAATTGCAATTGGTTCGCCGCCAGCAAAGCCTGAGGTAAATAAGCCAACAACTTCACCTTTGACATTGACCAATCCGCCACCTGAGAAGCCTGGGTATGGGGTAGCATCGGTGCGCAAATATTGAGCCAATGTGCCACGGCGGGTTGGAACTGGGCCGCCAATCGCATTAATAATACCAAAACTGGCTTGCACCGTGCTTGGACGACCGACTGCTAAAGCCAATTGACCAACCCGTGTCTCGGTTTTGGCCAAGGTTGCGGGGGTAAAATTGGCGTTGGGCACGCGCAACAAGGCCACATCGCTGCTGGGGTCGCGACCAACTACATGGGCTTGATATTCGGTGCCATCTGGCCCAACCACCTTGATATGCTCATCACGTTGGATGACATGATCAGCGGTTAACACCAAATCGGCTTGCCAGACGATCCCGCTAGCACTTTGGCGACGGCGAGCGTAGATTGTTACAATGCCCGCCCCACTCTGTTCCACGGCATCGGCTAGTTCGCTCGAAAATTCCTGTAAGCTCATAACAGCCTCCTAAATGATTAACTGTTGAGCAGTATAGCCAAGCACAATCTGCTTGAGATCAGTCAGCTAGCGAGGTTTCAACCTAGCCAAATGACTAGTTGATCGGAGCAGAACGCGGTACAATAGAGTTGAAGGTGTCGTGATGATATCTGGATTTTAACCCGCACCATGCTGGTGCTAACTTCACTGCGGAAGATGAATCATGGTGTTATCACTTGATCTACGGCGCTATCGCAATATCGTCGTATTGACGGGGGCGGGAATTTCGGTCGCTTCAGGGGTGCGACCGTTTCGCGGCCCGAATGGAGTCTGGAACGAGTGGGATATTGAACGCTGCGCCACCCGCACAGCGCTGGAGCAATCTCCCCAGTCGGTTTGGCAAGCTTTTGGGCCACTACGCAGCCAGCTACAAACGACTCAGCCCAACGCCGCCCATCGAGCTTTGGCTCGCTTTGAACAATCGTTGGGCAAGCATCAACGTTTTACCCTCATCACCCAAAATATTGATGGCTTGCACCAACTCGCTGGCAGCCGCAATTTGGTCGAGTTTCATGGTAGCCTGCGCCAAAGCCGCTGTAGTGACGAGCAATGTGACCAACCAAGTTTTGTTGATCAGCGGACGCATACCCAAACCCTGCCGATCTGCCCAACCTGTGGCAAGCCTTTACGCCCAGATATTGTGCTGTTTGAAGAGGCGATTCCAGCTTGGGCCGAAACCCAAGCCAAACGCAGCCTGCGCGAATGCGATTTCTTTTTGGCGGTAGGCACGTCGGGCACGGTGTTTCCTGCGGCAGCCTTTGCGCGTACTGCTCAGATGCTGGGTGCACGCACAATGTTGGTCAATTTGGAGCCACATGCTGCCGACGATTCAGCCTTTGAAGAACAGCAGATCGGGCGAGCTGAAGAGCTATTGCCCACACTGCTAGGAGTTGCTTAGCTGAATTGTAACTGGCAATTGTTCAACCGACGAGGTACAGTAACCTTTGCTGCTACAGAGCATAAAGGTCAGCAAAATTTGCTGATTCGGCTGTTGCAAATCAAGCTCAACTGGCATGCGCAAGGTTACTGGCCCCGCTGGGTAAATTAACAATTTGGCAGTTTCAATTGTTGGATCGGGGGCGGCAATCGCATCGGCCACAATTGGCCCAATTGAGCGTATTTGACCAGCCTGACTTAGCTCAAGCAGCGTTGGCCGACCCAAACCATCCACACCGTTACGCGGCAAATCTTTGGAATATAAGTGTAAATGTGGTTCTTTGGGTTGGTAGGTTGCGGCCAAAATCATTTGGTTGGTGCTGTCGCGTTCCAGGCGAAGCTCGACTTGGGCATTCTGGCTATCAACCGTTTGCAACACCTCGATCACCTGATATGGCGCTTGCGGCGTAATAAGCTCCGCGCCACAACTGACTAAAATCAAGATTAACACCAACCAAATTGATTTTTGCATTTAGACAATCTCCGCTTTGAGCGTTTTAATCGCATCCCAGACATGCCAAACAACGCTATGCTCAGGGTATTGGCGGCGGTTGGCGGCGCTTATCGGCTGGCCGAGGCGAGTCATTTTACCTTGGCGATCAACTGGACGACGGCCAACTACGGGCGCTGCTTCCGAGCGTGGTGCAGGAAAATAGCTTTGGCCAATCGGCACTGGTGTATGAAATTGCCAGTTGCCCAGCGCACCATAATCAACATTCAATATGTACAAGCTATAATAATCGTTTTCGAGGCCTTCGCGTTGGCATTTAGCGCAACCACCGGAAATTTCAGCGTATTCAGCGGGCGATAGATTGGCTCGGCGAGCTTGATTACGACAATTCTCACAGAGCCAAATTCGCGTTTTGGGTGTTGGGCCTTCGAGAATGCCCAAGCTAACCGAGGGCGATTCGCTGAGATACAGCGTTTGAATCGCCCGTTCTTTGAGCAAATAGAGGGATTGCGCCCGATCAAAGGCGCTGAGGTCTTCACGGCTAGGCGTGCGTTCGGATTTGGGGTCAGTTTCGTAGAACGTGGCCCATTCATCAAGCAATTTCAACCAACGACACAAACCGACAATCGGCGGTTCTTCAATGACAGTACTCAACGAGCCTCCTCAATCGAGCGGCGCAAACAAATCAATCAAATTTCCATCGGGATCAAGCACCACGGCATAACGCTGACCCCAAAAGGCATCCCATGGCTCTTTTGAACCACGATAGCCTGCTGCTAAAATCTTAGCATAGAGTTGGTCAACTGCCGCAGGGCTAGCACATTTGAAGGCAAGTCCCATGCGATGGCCGCGTGGTTCCTGCCAATCGCTCTGCAATTGCTTCATCAAGGCTTGGCTATCCCAAGCGAGGCGCATGCCATTGGGCAAGGTTGTTTCAACATGATCTTCGCCGCCAGGATCGCTGGGCAAATCCAAATCGAACAACCGATAAAAATCCAAGGCCTTGGCCATATCGGCAACCACAATCCCAATCATATCAAACATGAGCGTCCTCCGTTGAATTACAAACATTTGTGCTATTATACACCCTGACCTATGGTTGCTTCAAACGCTGCCTTAGATTAATTGCTCGTTAGTACTTTGGCTGTGTAAGCCTAGCCTAGTTGGCATTTTAAATTGATGCTAAATCAGCTATAGCGTTTATCAATTAATTAAAAAATTGACCTAAAATAACTCCCAATGGTCATAGCATTATTACAGTACCACCAGATTAGATATTTGATTGAGAGCATAAAGTACTAGCAAATTAATTGTTTATGCTGTTCAATCAGCGCATAATTCCTTCACATTATTTGTCTCCGCACTTTTTTGAAGGATTATGCCCATGCTTCGAGTAAAGATTTTATTACTTGCAATTATTTTTCTGCCAATTCATTCAATCAATGAGGTCAATGCCCAAAAAATAGCTGAAATTCCACGACATACCACAAATGAGCAACTTGATAGTGATAGCGATAGTTTGACCAATAGCTGGGAAACCAGCCATCAACTCAATCCCTATAGTGCACTTGGCGACGATGGCGCGGCGGGCGACCCCGATCACGATGGCTTAAGCAATGCCAATGAGCAAATTCATGCGATCAATCCACGTAACCCTGATAGCGATGCTGATGGGCTGAATGATGGCTGGGAAGTGCGCTACGGGCTGAATCCAACCAGCGCAATCGGCGATCATGGAGCCACTGGCGATGCTGATCGCGATGGCTTGACCAATCAAGAGGAATTATTTAGTAATACTTACCCGAACAATCCTGATACAGATGGCGATGGTTTACGCGATGGCTGGGAAGTTGATCAGCAATTTTCGCCGATTAATGCTACTGGTTATCACGGCAGCGCAGGCGATGTTGATACTGATAATCTGAATAATCTTCAAGAGCAAACTGCTGCTACCAACCCGCGCCACCCCGATAGTGATGGCGATGGCCTGCCCGATGGCTTGGAAATTGAGCATGGTGCGAATCCCTTAGATTGTGAATTAGATGCTGACGCAGATGGTTTGGAAAATCAACCAGAATTGGCATTGGCAACTAATCCTTTTAATTCTGATAGCGATGGCGATGGCTTGCCCGATGGCTGGGAAGTGGCACAGCAGCTCAATCCCTTGAGTGTTGCTGGCATTCATGGAGCCAATGGCGATGGCGATGCTGATGGTTTGGGCCAATTGCAAGAATATCTGCATCAAACCAACCCCCATCAGGCCGATAGCGATGGCGATGGTTTAATTGATGGTTGGGAAGTGCAGCATCATTTGAACCCGCTCAGTAGTTTGGCCACTGATGGAGCCAACGCCGATCCTGATGGCGATTCGCTGAGTAATCTCGCTGAACAAGGTTTTACCACCAACCCACACAGCGCCGATAGTGATCATGATCAATTGCCCGATGCTTGGGAATTGCAACAGCAACTTGATCCGTTGCTGGCAAGTGGCGAAGTTGGCACAAATGGCGATCCTGATGCTGATCGATTAACCAACCTAGCGGAATATCACAATAGCACCCGACCGTTGCTGGCCGATAGCGATGACGATGGTTTAATTGATGGTTGGGAAGTGCAGTATACGCTTGATCCACTTGATCGATTTGGGGGAAACGGAGCCAATGGCGACCCCGATAGCGATGGCATGAATAATTTAGTTGAATTGCAACGCCAAACTCACCCTTTGCAGGCCACGTACCTCGTTATGCTGCCGCTTGCCCAACGTTTCTACTAACCTGCTTAATGCTGACCCTCAAAATGGCTGTAGGCCTAGCGAAATTGCTAGGTTTATCGCCATTTAAACTTGGTATAATGGCCCAACAACGTTGTTTGAGACCTGACTCAATCATAGGAGTAGAGCATCCATGCGCGTCTTGATGTTGGCTTGGGAATATCCACCGCATATTGTTGGCGGGATGGGCAAGCATATTGCCGAGTTGGTTCCAGTGCTTGATGCGGCTGGAATCGAAGTGCATGTGCTTACGCCATGGTTGCGTGGCGGCCCACAACATGAGCGTTTTGGCATGCACAGCCATATTTGGCGGGTTCAGCCACCAGCCATGCCCGATTATGGCTTTGTTTCGTTTACCCAAGAAACCAATCGCTATCTTGAGCGCTTCGCCCACGATTTGGGCAAAACCCATGGCCCATTTGATCTGATTCATGGCCATGATTGGCTGACCAGCTATTGTAGCGTCGCTTTGAAATATGCTTGGCATACTCCCTTGATTACGACGATTCATGCAACTGAGCGTGGGCGTGGGCGTGGCTCGCTAGGCGGCGATCATGCCAAAACGATCAATGGCTTGGAATGGTGGTTGGCTCACGAAAGTTGGCGAGTAATTGTATGCAGCGATTTTATGGCCGACCAGTTGCATCAATTTTTTGGCACGCCCTTTGATAAACTCGATGTGATTGCCAACGGCGTGAATGTACCAACGATTGAATGGCCGAGCCAAGAGCGCCAGCAATTTCGCCAGAAATATGCCGCCGATGACGAAAAAGTCGTGTTTAGCATTGCCCGTATGGTCTACGAAAAAGGCATTCAAGTGCTGGTTGAGGCAATTCCGCATGTCTTGGCGCAACGTCGCGACATTAAATTCGTAATTGCTGGGATGGGGCCGTTAGCCGAACAATTACGCAATCGCAGCCGTGAGTTAGGTATCGATTCTCATTTGTATTGGACGGGCTTCGTGACCGATCAAGATCGTAATTATCTCTACAATGTTGCTGATGTGGCGGTATTTCCCAGTATCTACGAGCCATTTGGGATTGTAGCCTTGGAAGCGATGGCGGCGCATTGCCCGGTCATTGTTTCGGATACTGGTGGTTTGCGTGAGGTAGTGCAAATTCACGAAACAGGCTTAACGGTTTATCCCGATAATCCTGAATCGTTGGCGTGGGGCATTTTGCACACATTAGCTCACCCCGAATGGACCCAGCAACGTGTGGAAAATGCCTTCAAAACGGTGGTTGAGATTTATAATTGGCCATTAATTGCCTGCCAAACCCAAGCCGTCTATCAACGGGTTTGCGACGAGCGTGCAACTAGTATGTGGGGATGAATTGTATGAGTACCGAGGCGTTTCAGGCTGGGGTTGCGGCGTTGAAAAGTGGCAATAAAGCCTTGGCCCGCGAACATCTGATGAAGGTTGTTGAGCAAGACGAAACCAATGAACAAGCCTGGCTCTATCTGGCGGGGGCATTGGAAGATCCCGATGAGATTCGCATTAGTTTAGAAAATGCGCTACACATTAATCCACAAAGCAATCGCGCCAAACAGGGCTTGGAATGGCTGCGCAAGCAGCATCCAGCGATTTTTGCCGAGCCAACTCCAGCCTTGCCTGAGGTAACTCCCCCTGCTTATACTGGGGCAACTCTTGCCTTGGCAGATTTGCCGTTGGCCGACAAACCACTGCCAGGCCAGCCAATCCAGCAAACGCCTTTTCCGGCCACCCAACCGCTGGGCCAAGCCCCGTTGCCCGCGACCCAGCCGCTGGGGAATGGACCGTTGCCCGCGACCCAGCAATTGGCTCCCCCAGCCTTAGGCGAAGTACCCGATGTTTTGCCATGCCCGCGTTGTGGCGCACCTACTCGCTATGTCGATCAGCGTTGCCGTCAATGTAGCATGACCCTAACGATTAAAACCGATCGCCAAGGTCAATCGAAGGCTCCAATTACAATTGCTGGCCTGATGACATTTATTCCGGCTTTGCTCGCACTAGTGTCAGCAATTGCCATTTTTATTATTGCGGGCTTAGGCTGGAGCGACTATAAAAAAGATCTGGTTGCTGGAATGCCTGAAGATCGTCGCGCTGCCTTTCTCGAAGCCAATGAAGCCAAGATTGATCAAGACTTTGATCAAGACTATATGCCATTCTTCAATATGGGAGCCGCTTCATTCTTGGCGGGCTTTATTGGGATAGTTGTCTCAGTCGCTCTCTTCAAGCGCTCTAAATTTGGCCTCGTTGGCTCATTGCTTTATAACTTGCTGTTTTTAGCAGTTTGGGGTTTCTTAGCGTTCGCTTTTATAATCCAAGGGCCGTTCATTGATGCAATGCTGAATGAATTTGCTACAACGGCTAAACAAAGTGAGCAACCGCAAATTATTGATCCCGATTCAATTGTTAGTTTTGTCCAAACCCTGATTAGGGCAATCTATTTTACGGCTGGCTACTACTTGCTTACCGTTATTATGATCATATTTGCTTGGCGAGCAATCTCGCAAAAGGCTGTACGCTTTGTGCCGCAATTCGAAGAATTGGCCGATCCCACTGGGCATTTCAATCGTGGGGTTGTCTATCAAAAGCGTGGGATGTGGTATCTTTCTATGCTAGAGTGGGAACGAGCGGTCAAGCTCAACCCACGTGATTCGACCTATCGCCATGCCCTAGGCTTGATTTATGAGCAGATGAAGCGGCCTGCTGATGCCTTACAGCAATTTGAGCAAGCCCTCAGCGAAGATCCCAATAATCTGCGGATTGGCCAAGATCGGGATCGCTTGGTGCAAACATTGCGGGCCTAGGTTGAGCCATGGCTTTTTATAAGCGAGGCATACATGCCTGGAAATAGTTTTGGTCGGTTGTTCCGCATTTCAACATGGGGCGAGTCCCATGGGGTTGGCTTGGGCGTGGTGATCGATGGTTGCCCAGCAGGCTTGGAGCTTGATCTAGCCGCCGTTCAGGCTCAATTGGATCGTCGTCGGGTTGGCCAAAGCCGCATGACTTCGGCCCGCCGCGAGCCTGATGAAGTTGAGATTTTATCGGGCATGTTTGAGGGCCGCACCACTGGCACAGCCTTGGCAATGCTGATTCGCAATACCAACGCCCGCTCTAGCGATTACGATGCAATTAAACATTTGTATCGGCCTGGCCATGCCGACCATAGCTACGATGCCAAATATGGCTTCCGCGATTATCGTGGTGGTGGCCGTTCCAGTGCCCGCGAAACCGCCGCGCGAGTTGCGGCTGGCGCGGTTGCACGCCAGATTTTGGCCACAATGGGCATTAGCTTAGTCGCCTATACCCTGAGTTTAGGCCATCTCAAAGCCCAAATCATCGACGAAAACGAAATAGAAAATAACATTATGCGCTGCCCAGACCCCGCTGTGGCCGAGCAGATGATCGCCTATGTCGATCAAGCCCGCCGCGATTTGGATTCGCTGGGTGGGGTGGTTGAGGTGCGGGCACGGGGAGTTCCGGCTGGGCTAGGTGAGCCAGTTTTTGATAAACTTGATGCTTTGATTGGCCATGCCATGTTTAGCATTCCCGCAGTCAAAGCGGTCGAAATTGGCTCAGGTATCCAGGCTGGCAATGCCCGTGGTTCGCAAAATAACGATCCATTTATCCAACGAGCAGATGGTAGCATTGGCACGAGTAGTAATCATGCTGGCGGAATTTTGGGTGGTATCAGCAGCAGCGAGGAGATTGTGGTGCGCCTGACGGCCAAACCACCAGCTTCAATCGCCCAAGCACAAACCACGGTCGATCAAGCGGGCGAACCCGCCACGATTGTGGTCAAAGGCCGCCACGACCCAACCGTCTTGCCGCGTTTAGTGCCAGTTGCCGAGGCGATGTTGGCCTTGGTGCTCGTCGATTGTGTTTTGCAACAACGTGCCGCCCGATTGTAGGCCTGAATGACAGACGATCCGTCAACCTCAAACCAACTAGAATTACCAGAGGCCGAGCCACGTCGGAGTAGCTCGGCTCCACCTCAATTACGTGCGGCGATCAGTCGGGCATTATCACGACGCAAAGCTGAATTGCAAAGCCAAGGCGTTGTTGACGAAACGGTTGCTGTTGAAATTGCGCCAACTATGATTGCCGAACCAGAGCCGCCAATGCCGCTACGTCAAGAGCGGTATCGGGTGGCGGCAAGTCGCGCATTAAGTCGTTTGCGGCCAAGCAGTGAAACTCCACAGGTTGCTAATCCAACCAGCAATCGAGGTCGTGATCGCACGCGTACTCGTTTGCGCCCACCAACCTTGCCCAACCAACCCTTGCCTAAACTGCCAACTGAACAACCTGCTGATCCGCCTGTGCGGCGCGAATTGCCAGCCGCGGTTGTCGCAGCCTTGCAGCCCGATAGCTTGCCCGCGCCAGAAATTCAGCGCCCGCCATTGTGGGTGGCTTTCGTGGCAGGCTTAGGCTGGACAGCGATGTTGCTATGGGTCTTTTTTGGCGGGCTTTCGCCGCAATCGGGCTTTGGAGTGCGTAGTTTGTTTGGTATTGCAACCCTAGCCTTGGGTTTAACCACGTGGCTGCCAATGCAATGGGCCTTGCGTTTGCCAGCATTAACGTGGCGTGGCACGGTTGGTTGGGCCATCATTTTCTGGATCTTGGCCTTCGTGCCCGCGCCAACGACCACGATTGCCGCTGGCCTGCCCGATTTGCCAATCTACTTGATCTTTCTGAGTGGAGTATTTTTGGCCAGCAATGCCATGGTTTTACCGCTGGTCTATGTTTGGGGCATTCGGCGCTATCATAATCGGGCGCAACGCTTTGATGTGCGGCGTTCGCATCGCCAAGCAGCCGAAGCTGGAATTTTTTGCAGTTTGTGTGTGCTTTTGGCGGCAATGAACATTTTCGAGCCAGTTACAGTGTTATTGTTAATCGCCATTTTGGTGTTGAGCGAGATGGTGATTTTATCGTTACAGGCCAAATAGTCGGCTTGCATGGACGGATGGGAGTTGTTCTATGGCATATACCGTTGCAATTCTTGGAACTGGGCTGATTGGCGCGTCGCTGGGCTTGGCGTTGGGTACGGCTGATCCTGAGAGCGCTCCCTTGGGGCGGTGTAAGGTGATTGGCTACGATGGTAGCAGTCAACAATTGCGTGTTGCCCGTGGTCGTTTAGCGATCGATGCTGAAGCCAAAACTGCCGCTGAAGCAGTCAAAGAGGCCGATATTGTGGTCTTGGCAACTCCAGTGCAAACTCTACCAGCCTTAATGCGCGAAATTGCCCCGCATCTGCGCTATAAAGCTTTAGTAACTGATGTGTGTAGCACCAAAGCCAGCGTTTTGCAGTGGGCCAGAGAATTATTGCCAACGACCGTAAGTTTTGTTGGTGGTCACCCCATGGCTGGCCGCGAGAAAAACGGAGCCGAAGCGGCTGAATTAGATTTGTTCAAAGGCGCAGTTTATTGTTTATGCCCAGCCTTGAATGCCACTGCTGAAGCCACTGATTTAGCAACAGCCTTTGTCGAAACAATTGGAGCCAAGCCTTACTATATCGACCCTGAAGAACATGATATTTATGTGGCTGGGATTAGCCATTTGCCATTTTTGTTGGCAACCGCCCAAACCGAGGTAGTAACCCGTTCGCCCTCGTGGCGTGAGATGCAGATGGTCGCAGCCAGTGGCTTTCGCGATATTACCCGCTTGGCATCGGGCGATCCAGTGATGCATCGCGATATTTGTAGCACCAACCGTACAGCACTCAAACATTGGGTTAACGAGTCAATTCGGGTTTTGGTCGAGATGCGTACAGCGCTTGAAGATGATCAGATCGACGAATTACAACACATGTTTGAACATGCCAAAACCATGCGCGACCAATGGCTGAGCTTGCCGCAAAATCAACGGCCAGGCGAAGGCGAGCAACTAGCCGATGCTGATTTGGGTACGAGCATGAGCCAACGCTTATTTGGTAACCCCAGTGCCTTACTACGGGGCGGCAAGAAAAAATAGGCCATAAGCCGTAGATCAAAAACTTGCTCAATTCACCAAACTATGCTATACTCCGCCAAGTCTGATAAAGACAACCAGCGAAGGGGTGTAGGCTCAATGGTAAACCGCTGGTCTCCAAAACCGGATTTCAGGGTTCGAATCCCTGCGCCCCTGCCAAACGCTCCATCACGGAGCGTTTTTTGTTGCCAGATAGCTAGCCCCAAATCACCTAAATGGCCTATAGCACAGATGTTCAAATTCTGGTTGACATGCTATACTTTGCTGGTTGAACCGAGTTTTTGCAGCATGTTTGAGGGGTCTACTGTGTCAAAAATGACCATGTGGCAGCAATATCTGTCGATTAAGCAAAAATATGCCGATGTGATTCTGTTTTTCCGGCTGGGCGATTTTTACGAAACCTTCGGCGATGACGCTAAACTGATCGCCGAAGTGCTTGATATTACCCTGACGGTGCGCGGCCTCAGCAGTGATGAAAATACCCCGATGGCGGGCGTGCCCTATCACGCTGCCGATAATTATATTGAGCAACTAGTCAGCCGTGGCTATCGCGTAGCAATCTGCGAACAAATGGAAGAGATGGTGCACAAAACCTTGCAAAAACGCGAGGTTGTGCGGATTGTGACTCCAGGCACACTAACCGAGCCAACCATGCTCCAAGCTGAACGCAATAGCTACCTTGCAGCAATTTTGGTTGATCGTGGCAATGTTGGTTTGGCGTATGCCGACCTAACCACAGGCGAGTTTTGCGCTACCGAACTGCGCGGCAACGAGGCTTTGAAGCAACTTGAGGGCGAATTAGCACGTTTGGGCGCGGCTGAACTCTTGGTGTCCGATGCGCCAGAGTTGCGTCCAGCAGGCATGGAAATTGCCAAAAAGCAGCTAGCCCAAGATCTTGCACCAATGCGCAAGGCTGAACGCGAACGTTTGCTGCCCCACGAACGTACCGCCAAAAAAGTTGAAGGCAATAACGAAAGCACGTGGGTTCAAGGTAATGTCACGCAATGGCCCAATTGGCATTGGGATGCTCGCACTGCCCGCGATGCCTTGCTTAGTCAGTTTAAAAGTCAATCGCTTGATGGTTTTGGTTTGGGCAATAAAGCGCTTGCAACCCGCGCCGCTGGCGCATTAATTCAATATTTGCATGAAACGCAACGCGATAGTGTGGCCCAAGTTCGCAGCTTGCGGGTCTATGATACAACTCGCTTTATGTTTCTCGACCCGCAAACCCGCCGTAATTTGGAGCTGACCGAAGGGGCTGCTGGCCAACGCAAAGGCTCGTTGATTGCGGTGCTCGACCAAACTCGCACGCCGATGGGTGCGCGGCTCTTGCGTCAATGGATCTCACAACCGCTGATTGAGCTTGGCCCATTGACCGAGCGCCAACAAGCCGTGAGTTGTTTTGTTGAAGAAACCTTGGTGCGCGGCGAGTTACGGGCCTTATTCAAAGGTGTTGGCGATATCGAACGCACAATCAATCGGGTGGTGCAAGGCATTGCCACGCCACGCGATTTAGTGCGATTGCGCGAAGCTCTGCGCCTAACACCCGATATTTTGAGTCAAATCGAACGTACAGGCTTGCGCACAACCAGCCCAACCGAGGCTGTGCCAAGTGATGATGATCTGTTTGATGCCGAGCCAGCAACCAATCAAATCGATGCTTGCGCCGATATTTGTGAATTACTCGAACAGGCGATTGCCGATGATCCGCCAGCCTTGCTTGGCACATGGGATAATGCTCGCAGTGACGAAAATGTGATTCGTAAGGGTCATGCTGCCGAAATTGATGCAATTGTTGAGGCTACTCGCGATGCCGCCCGTTGGATCAACGAACTTGAGGCCAAGGAACAGCAACGCACTGGCATCAAAACGCTCAAAGTCAGCTATAACAAAGTCTTTGGCTATTACATTGAGGTAACCAAGGCCAGCGGCGAAACCCGCATTCCCGATGATTACATTCGCAAACAAACCTTGGTCAATGCCGAACGCTATATCACGCCAGAACTCAAAGAATATGAATCGCTGATTTTGAATGCCTCAGAAGCCTTGAACGAAAAAGAGCGCCAAGCATTTCGCCTAATTTTGCGTCATTTGGCCAACGCAGGCCATCGATTGCTCGATTTAGCGCGAGCAATCGCCGAGTTTGATGTCTATAGCACCTTGGCTGAAGTGGCTGTGCGGCAGCGCTTTGTGCGACCAACCCTGCGCCTCGACGATGTATTTGTGATTCAAGGCGGGCGACATCCCGTGGTTGAACACAATTTAAACGAGCCATTTACCCCGAATGATGCTCATTTCGATGCTGACCATCAGATTATTGTGTTGACTGGGCCGAACATGTCGGGCAAAAGCACCTTTTTGCGCCAAGTGGCCTTGATTGGCTTAATGGCCCAAATTGGCTCGTTTGTGCCCGCCGATTATGCCGAAATTGGCCTACTCGACCGAATTTTCACGCGGATTGGGGCACAGGACGATATTGCCACAGGCCAATCGACCTTTATGGTTGAAATGATCGAGACCGCCAATATTTTACATAATGGGTCACCACGATCGCTGATTATTCTTGATGAAATTGGCCGTGGTACGAGCACCTACGACGGGCTTTCGATTGCACGGGCGGTGGTCGAATATATCCATAATCAGCCGCGCTTACGCGCCAAAACCCTGTTTGCAACCCACTACCACGAACTGACCGAACTCGCTAACATCTTGCCACGGGTGCATAATTGGACGTTGGCGGTGGCCGAAGAAGGCGACCATGTGGTGTTTTTACGCAAGGTTATCGAGGGTGCGGCTGATCGCTCATATGGAATTCATGTGGCCCAAATGGCGGGCTTGCCCCCAGCCGTGATCAAACGGGCAACCGAAGTGCTCAGCGAGCTTGAAGGCAAGGGCGATCGGGAGCAGCGCCGCGAAGCGATGCGCCGTATGAATGCAGCAGGTAGTTCGGCTGTGCCGCAAATGTCACTGTTTACGAGCAACGAGCCAAATCCAGCGGTTGAGCTATTGCGCGAAATGGATGTAACCCAACTAACCCCGATCGAAGCCCTAACCAAACTTTACGAATTACAACGTTTGTCCAAAGAGGGGTAACGAGTTGAAACCACGAAGCACACGAAGCACACGAAGGTCAAATGAATAACTTCGTGTGCTTCGTGTCCTTTGTGGGTTAAAAATCTGGCCCCTGAATCCTGATTTCTGACCCCAAACTGCCTATGTTCGATGTTCTTTGTTCTATAATGAGCCATCAACCAATCAATTCGGAACTGGAGTAGACAACCATGACCACCTATAAGGATGCTGGCGTTGATATTGCAACCAAAATGGATGCGATCCAACAGATGGGGGCCGCAGTCAAGGCCACCCATACGCCAGCAGTGTTGGCAGGTTTAGGCGCGTTTGGCGGCTGTTTTGATTTGGCTCAGGTTAATGCAAGCCATGCGCAGCCAGTTTTGGTGGCCTCGACTGATGGGGTTGGCACCAAAACAGCGGTCGCCGCAGCCGTTGGCGATGTACGCACGATTGGCGCAGATTTAGTTAACCATTGTATTAATGATATTTTGTGCCAAGGTGCAACGCCGCTCTTTTTTCTCGATTATATTGCCGCCTCAAAACTTGAGCCAGCCATGGTTGTGGCCGCCGTCGAAGGGCTAGCAGCAGCTTGTCGTGATGCAGGAATTGCCTTGCTTGGCGGCGAAACTGCCGAAATGCCAGGAGTTTACCACGATGGGGCCTTTGATGTAGCAGGAACAATCGTCGGCGTGGTTGATCGGGCGAATATGCTTGATGGGAGCGCAATTAAGCCAGGTGATGTGGCAATTGCCTTGCCTTCGACTGGCTTGCACACCAATGGTTATTCCTTGGCGCGCAAAGTTTGCGCACCCTTAGGCTACGCCAGTCAACCAGCAATTTTAGCTGGCTTGAGCATTGGTGAGGCCTTGTTGGCTCCGCATCGGGCCTATTTGCACGAAGTTCAGGCCTTGCGTCAGACTGGTGTGGCGATTCATGGTTTAGCTCATATTACTGGCGGCGGCATTTGGGATAACATTCCGCGGGTGTTGCCAGCCAATGTGACAGTCGAATTAGTTCGTGGTTCGTGGCAAGTTCCAGCAATTTTTAAATTGATTGTTGAACAAGCGGCGATGGATGAACACGAGGCCCATCATGTGCTTAATATGGGCTTAGGCATGATTCTATTTATTGCGGCTGAACAGGCTGAGCAAGCACTCGCAACCATCAACGATGCCCAACTGGTTGGGCGGGTGATCGAGCAGATTAATCAACCGCGAGTGGTGCTAGTAGATCGCTAGCAACTGTGCTATACTGCCAACGATAGTTTGCCAACCTTGGTGTTAATTAAGGTTGGCAAACGAAAGCTAGTTGTCATCTTCATCACTATCGCAGCCAAAACGGAAACGTTATAATGAGTCGTGAACCTCTGACCCAAACGATTGCTCGTGAGGTTGATGTCTACATCGCGGTCAGCCATGGACGTGAAATATCGCGTGGCCTAGGCTTTGATGATGTTGATCGTACACGGATTGAAATTGCGATTTTGGAGTTAACGCGCAATATTTTGGCTCACGCCGAACGCGGTAGCATAACCGTGCGCGAAATTGAACGCAACGAGCAACGTGGTATCGAAATCGAGGCAAGCGACAATGGACCAGGCATCGCAGATACAACCCTTGCCTTACGTGATGGCTATAGTACCAAGCAGACCCTTGGCACGGGCTTGCCTGGGGTTAAACGTTTGATGGACGAATTCGAGATTGAATCCCAAGTTGGTGTTGGCACGGTCGTTCGAGCACGGCGGTGGCTCCCACGTCGGCGCGAACGCGGAGGACTATAATGAGATTAAATTGGAGCGCCCAAACGCGCAGCAAATATGGTCAATCGGTCTCTGGCGATGGCTATGCTGTGATCGAAAGTCAAAATAGTATCTTAATCGCCGTGATCGATGGCCTTGGCGGGGGCGCGGAAGCAGCCAAGCCAACCAAATTAGCCTTAGAAGAATTGCATCAACATGCGACCCGACCGCTCAAAGAATTGATCGAGCGTTGTCATAAGGCGCTCCACGGCACCCGCGGCGCAGTGATCGGCTTATTACGCTTGGAGTTCGATCATCTTCGCGCAAGCTATATTGGCGTAGGTAATATAGGTATTCATGTCATCAGCGATCGGGTGATTAAGCCTATTTCCAAAAATGGTATTCTTGGGCATAATCAATTACCAAGCCTGCTGGAAATGACCTATACCTTTAATCTCGGTGATATTTTTGTATTGTATAGCGACGGCATTTCAACCCGCATGATTACCGATTCGGCTTTGCATCATGCGATCGAAAACCCCGAAGCCTTGGCGATCAGCTTGATGGAACGCTATGGCAAAACCACCGATGATGTCACAATTCTGATTGCTCAAACCCAGTAGGTCAGCCTTGCGTTTTGTCCAGAAGGTGCGCTATGCAGAAAACGTCTACGCCTCAATTGCGTCAATTTCTGATTGATAATGCTGAGCAAGTGATCGCCCGCTGGGTGCATCGCCTCGGCACTGCTGTGCCCAAAAATGGGGTGCATTTTCCCTCAGTGCATGTGCGGCGTTTATATGAGTTGCTGCTGACGTTACCTGCTGAGCAAACCGATCTTGAACTAGCTTTGGTTGAGTTGGGCATCGATTGGCATGCCTTTGAATTAACCACGCTGATTCAGCTGAGTTTTCAGTTACGCCCAGCAATCGTCGATGTATTGCAAACCCACAAGCTGACGCGCTGGCAATCGTCGAACGAGCTTGATCAATTGGTCGAGCGCTGTACGATTTTGCTCACCAACCATCACAACACCACAGTGCAAGCCGAATTGCGTGAACAGGTGGCCCAAGCCGAATATCTGCTTGATCATCAAGCCCAAATGGCTTCAGAATCCGATTATTTTGCTTTGCAGATGTCTACGCTCTACGAGCTTTCGCAAGCCATGAGCGCCTCACTGGATCGCGAAATTCTTGAAGATATTGGCCCACGAATTCTCTCAGCGTTTACTGTCGAGCGCTGTGCAATTGTGTTGCGGATCGACGACGACACTTGGATGATCGAACATGCTTGGGGCGATGATTGGGCCAAATTAACCGGTCAGCCGCTTGATCCTGAAAATTTGCCTGCAGCGCTCAAAGTCGCTACCGCTCAGGGTATGGTGCAACTCCAACCTGTGATCGAACCGCATAGCACCTCGTGGATGGTCGATAACCAAGGAGCGTTGTTTGTGCCGCTGCGCCAAGAAAACAATATGCTTGGTTGTTTGGTGGCCCAAGGCTCAACTTTGATCGAGCGCATCGATGATGTGATGATGAACCTCTGGCGCACGGTTGCCAACCAAATTGTGGTCACGCTGCAAAATATTCGTTTGTATAGCACAGTGCAGCAATTAAACGCCGACCTCGAACGCAAAGTTGCCGAGCGTACCGCCGAACTGAGCGAAGAACGCGATCGGCTCGAAGCGATTGCTGATATTGCTCGCGATATTTCTACTCTCGAAATTGATGTGCTGCTCAACCGGATTTTGCAAGCACTAGCCAACCTGACTGGCGTGCAACATGGCTCGGTGATGCTGATCGACGCAGCCACTGGTTTGCTGGTTGATCGGGCAACTTTGGCCGGAATTTCGCATACCCTTGGTTCGCGGCGCTTCCAAATTGGTGAAGGCTTGGTCGGCTGGATCGCCCAACACCGTCAGCCTGCCTTGGTTAACGATGTGACCAACGATGATCGTTGGGTGCAAGTTGATGCCTTTGGCCAAGAGGTTGGCAAAAATACTGGTTCGTTGGTGGGCATGCCGCTGATCGCTGGCGATGATATTGTGGGCGTGTTGATGCTCTCGCATCCCAAATCGCACTTTTTCAATCAAAGCCATATGCGTTTGCTCAAAGCAATTGCTGGCGAAATCGCAATTGCCATTTATAACGCCCAGCTTTACGAATATTTGGCCGAACGCACCATCAAGCTTTCAACTATGTTGCGCCATCAAGAAGAAGTTTCGAGCCAAAACAACGCTATTTTACAATCGCTCAACGATGCAGTGATTGTGTTCAATCTTGATCGCAATATTATTTTGGCCAACGCTGCCGCCGAATCAATTCTGGATCGGCCACTTGATGAGTTGGTAACCCAAAGCTTCGATGAGTTGCTTGAATCATTGCATATCAAATTGCCAGGCGATCCGCTGGGAGCGGTTTTGAATAACCCCGATGCGGCCCAAACCCAAGGCATTATCATCAAACGGGCAACCCAATCGATCAGCGTCACTTTGGTTCCGGTGATGACTGAGCGTGGCGAATTGCTGGGCGCGTGTTTGATTGGCCGTGATATTACTCGCGAAGTCGAATCGGATCGGTTGAAAACTGAGTTTATTGGTACGGTTTCGCACGAGTTACGCACGCCGATGACCTCGATCAAAGGCTATACCCAATTGCTGGCGATGGGTTCGTTGGGCGAAGTAAATTCCACTCAGAAGGAATTTCTCAATACCATTGCCCATAACTCTGAGCGCATGATCGCGATTATCAACGATTTGCTGGATATCACCAAGATTGAAACTGGCAGCGTTGAATTGCAAATGGCCCGGCTGATGGTCGCCGATGTCATGAGTAGCGTGGTTGGCAATGCACGAGCCGAAATCACCCAGCGCCAACAAGAATTCTCGCTGAGCCTCGCGCCCAATTTGCCGTACATTTGGAGCGATATGGAGCGTATTCGCCAAGTGGCCTCGAACGTGCTCTCAAACGCGATCAAATACACGCCCAATGGCGGCAAAATCAGCGTGAAAGCCTTCGAAATCAATTTCAATGATATTCCAAACAAGCAACGTGAAGGGCTGCAAGTCGGGCGGCGCTATATCGCCTTGGCGGTGCAAGATAGCGGCGTGGGCATCGACCCCAGCGAACATGAAAAAGTCTTTGATCGCTTCTATCGTACCGAAAACCCGCTAAAAATTGAGGCTGGCGGGACGGGCTTAGGGCTTTCGCTGGTTCGCCCGCTAATTCAACTGATGGGTGGCCGGATTTGGCTTGAAAGTGCGGTCAACCAAGGCACAACCTTTACGTTTATTATGCCAGTCGCTGCTGATTAACATGTTCTAGATGGGTTCTGAATAAAAACGTAGCTGATACGTAGGCTACGTTTTTTGCATCTTCGCGACGAGCCGCCTATAATCAAGCGACAAACTACCATCCTCAAGGACGTTGCATGGAATGTCAAGACGTGCGCCGCCAACTTGCGGCAGGAATTCGTCCGGCGGTGCGCCCGCCCGAACGTGCTCAAATGGGTTTCCACATTGCCAATTGTGCCGATTGCTATGCCTTATTAGAAGTATTGCAGGTTGAAGAGCAGCGCCAATTATTAACGACTCTGCTTGAAGAGCCAGTGCTTGCAGCAGTTACGCCCACGCCAGTACCCACTAACCCAACTCGCCGCCGCTGGCCGCTGGCCGTTTTTGCTATGCTGGCAGTATTGGTGCTTGGCGGTGGTTGGTGGTGGTGGAGCACGCCTGAGCAAGTGGTTGGAGTGCAAATTGAGCCAAGTACCACGCCAGTGCCAGTTATTGCAGGCGGCGTAGCTGAACCAAGTTTGATTCCAGTGATTCAGCCAACGGCTACCGCCCAAGTCATTGCCACAACTGAGCCAAGTGCAACCCCGCGACCAACCAACACCCCACGACCGAGCGCAACCCCGCGACCATTAGCCGCCATGACGGTGGCAATTTTGGGTTTGGATCGACGGCCTGGCGAGACTGAGCCAGCGCGGGCTGATGCGTTGTTGGTTTTGCATCTCAATCCACGCAATCAAAGCGCGGCCTTGGTTTCCTTGCCCCGCGATTTATGGGTCGCTTTGCCGCCAGAATATGGCTTTTCGGTCAAATTAAATGCTACTTATATGTATGGTGAGGGCGATAATGGCGATGCTGAAGCTGGAGCCGAATTGGCACGCCAAACCTTGAGCACTACCATCGGCCAGCCAATTGATGCAGTAGTGGTTACAACCTTTGAAGAAATGATCACCATGGTCGATTTAATTGGGGGCATTGAGGTTGATGTGCCCAAAGAAATTTACGATTCGCGTTACCCAACCTTTGATTATGGCTATATGGAAGCACATTTTTTGCCAGGCATCCAACATATGGATGGAGCAACGGCGCTAATTTATAGCCGCACTCGTCATGCCGACAACGATTTTGAGCGTGGTAAGCGTCAACAGCAGGTGCTTTTAGCGATTTTTGCCCGCTTACAAAACCTCATGCAAGCCAATAATAGCGTTGACAACATCGAATTGGTTAGCTCGTTGTACAATACCCTCGAATATACCAGCATCGATTTGCCGACGACCTTGCGTTTGGTGCTGGCAATCCAGAATTTCGAGCCAACAGCGATTCAGCGCGAATCGATTGATTTAAACTATGGCTATGAAACTAGCACGAGCGATGGTGCTTACATCATTCAACCAGATTTACCAGCAATTCAAGCGCGAATTGCCGAATTATTCAAGTAGATTATGCCAAGCATAATCCTAGCGATAGGCTAGCCCAGCTAGGCTATCTTGATAGCATATGAAACTAACACCGCGTTTCGACCGCATTTTGCCATTAATCAGTTTGGTGGTTTTAGGCTTGATGGTGGTCTTTCTGCTCGAATCCAACCCTGATTATCCCTTGGTAGCTCGCATTAGCAACGACCTACCAGTGATTTCGGTGGCGTGGTTTATTATCGCCTTGCTGGTAATTATTATCAGCACCGGAGCCGATTTATTGGCCAAAGCGCACCCTGCCTTGGAGCATCGCGAACTGTTGCGTTTGCCTGGCCCACTCAGCAAAATCGAGATTGTGCCCTTGTTTTGGGTTTTGCCCTCAGCAGTTGTGGTTGGCTCGTTTGCCTTCTTTCGGCTGTTTCAAGAAACCTTGCAAGGCACGGCTTTTATTTTGGTGTTGGTGGTTTGTGGCAGCTTATTAACTGGAACCTTGGTTGCCCAACACTATGTGCTCGATCGCGATACTGAGGTGCGTGATAAGGCACGGGTTGGCTTGCAAGCAGTGGCCTATTTGGTAGCTTTTGGTATGTTCAGCGCCATTGCCAACGCCCACTATCGCATGATTTTCACTGGCATTTTGGCATTTAGTGCCAGTGTGCCCTTGGCTTATCGTCTGCTAGCCCGCAATGTCAACGATCACCAACGCCCATTATCGTTGGCATTAACCGTGGTTGGTGTGGTGATTGCTGAGGCTGCGGCAATGCTTAGCTTCTGGCCTGCACCATTTTTGATTGTTGGAACGCTGCTCACGGCGCTGTTTTATGTGATGATGAACTTGCTGCATCATGCCCAAGCTGGCACGCTTGATCGGCGCATCGGCTGGGAATTGGGAATTGTCGGCGCAGCCGTCTTTGTGATTTTGACCGCAACGACCTTATGAACACCAATGTTATCGATTTTGATGATGCCGGTTTGGCCTTAGCCTTAGCGCAATTACAGCAAGGCCAAATTCTCTGCTTTCCAACCGATACCGTCTATGGCATTGGTGGCTCGGCTTTGGATGAAGCAGCGATTGCCCAAGTTTTTCAGGCCAAAGCACGGCCAGCTACGGTTGCGCTACCTGTGTTGTTGGCTGATTTGGATGATTTGCCCAAGGTTGCCCGCGATATTCCCGATTTGGCGTGGCGTTTGGCTGAGGCTTGGTGGCCAGGCGGCTTGACCTTAGTCTTGCCAGCGGTCGCGCAGCTACCGCAATTATTAACTGCTGGCAAAGCGACAATTGCCGTGCGAGTGCCAAACCATGGGCAATTGCGCAACTTGATTCGCCAATTTGGCACGCCAATTGCTGGAACCAGCGCCAATTTGCATGGCCAGCCAACGCCGAATACCGCGCAAGCTGTGGCTGAACAATTGGCTGGGCGCGTGCCGCTAGTGCTTGATGGTGGGTTTGCAACGGGCGAACAACCCTCAACGATTGTCGATCTCAGTGGTGAGCAACCGACAATTTTGCGTCAAGGCCTGATTTCAGCGGCGCAACTCAGCCCTTGGTTGGAAGCCTAACCCGCTCAAGGGCTGAGCCATAAGCGCGGCAGATTTGCTAGAATAATTGGGCAATGGGGGCGGCATAGGCAGTCCATCAGTTAAAGCCAACGTGCCATGATGTCCTTTGGGTGCAAGTCCCAACGTCTCCACCAAACCTCTTTTGATGAGCCTCAAACATTCCCAAAAAATACCTAAGTACTAGCGATAGTTAACCTAAAAGTGCTAGCCAAATACCTGATTTTTGCAGCTCTAACTTAACTCTTTGATGCGTATTGGAGGTGGAGTTATAGCCGAAGGAAGGGTATATGCTTAGTCGTATCAAACAAATCAAACGATCATCGTGGGTTATTATGGCCTTAATTGTGGCCTTGCTAGCTAGTTTTAATCAGATTAGTCGCGATCAAAAGGCGATTTTGCGCCTCGAAGCCAAGCGTGATGCAAATATTGCCTTGAGTGGACATCATCTATGGCGTGAGTTTGATACACTCAATATTTATGTTCGTGATGCTTGGCAAGATTTTGAAGCAGGCGATCTTGAACAAACAATTGCCAATTTAAACCAAACTATTCCAAGACTCAATATGCTCGATAGCCTGGTTGACATCTATAACCAAGCAATTAGCCATCGTCACCTTCAAAGTCAACGTGGGCTTTACGCACCACGCCTGCTTTCCCTGCATATTACCGTAGGTTGGTCGAATGATCTGGCGTTGATTCGGATTGCATTAATTGAGCAAGGCAAACTGAATGCTGCTCAAATTAAACAGTTTAAGGCAATTCAATTTGACATCGATCGCTTTGCGTATCACTTTTCGCGTGATGTGCTGGTAACGGGCGACCCACAGCAACTCGAGTATGCCCTAACCCACTGGTGTGGCACGTTGCAAACCGAAGATGCAAAATTGTCGGTTGGTATGTTTGGTGATTCATCGTTGGCGGCCTGCAATTATGTTGATGAGCTGCTGAAACAAACCCAACGCTAGGCAACAGAAGATTTTTTAGAGCAATTACACTGAGCGCTGGCCGCTGATTTTGGCTACATCCCTAGATTAAACTCCTGCTTTGCCCAAGCGATTGTGCGTTTGCGAGCTTCGGCCAAATCAACCAACGGCTGATAGCCAAAATCGTTGGCGGCCTTGACTCCAGTAAACCAAAAATCAACGCAGGTTGAGGTAACTGTGTAGCGGGTGAGGCTTGGGCGTTTTTTGCTGCGCGTTGTGCGATACCAGAACTCGCTGGGCCATGCCAGGAAATTCATTAAGCCAAATGGCACATGGCGCTTGGCCATGCACAAACCCAAGGCTTCAACAATCGGCTTGAGAAACAGAAAAAAGTTATCAGGATTAGGATCAACTAAGAAATAGGCTTGGCCACTCATCGCGCCATTTTTAGTCAAATGTTGAGCGGCTAAAATATGGCCATGCGCGGCGTTTTCAACATAAATATGCGAAAATCGCGCCGAGCCATTGCCCAACCTTGGAATTGGGCCACGCTTGCCTAAATTCACCAACGATGGCAAGCGATGCGAATCGCCTGGGCCATACACGCCACCCAATCGCAAGGCACAGGTTGCTAAGCCCGCTTGACCATTGGCGGCCAAAACCAAACGTTCGCCAGCGGTTTTGGTCGCGCCATAAATATCTAAGTGTTGCTTGGGATAGGGCAATTGCTCATCGCCAGCGCGAATTGGTTTGCCCTCGAAAACCACATCAACGCTGCTGGTATAAATCAGTTGGGCAACGCCTGTTGCTTGGCAAGCAGCAACCACATGCTGCGGCCCCAACACATTGACATCGTGCAGGAGTTGGGCATTGCCCCAACCCCAATCGACTGCTGCCGCACACAAAAAGACTGTGCCAACATCGGGACAGGCTTGCAATACCTGCTCGGCTTGACGTAAATCGCCTACAACCGATTCGACTTGAGGGTCAGGATAGGGCTGAAGATCAAAAACACGCACAGGGCGGCCTGATGCCAATAATTGCTGCACCAAATGTTTGCCGACAAAGCCACAACCACCAATCACCAACGCCCGTGTGGATTGCTTAAGCGCCATCGACCATTCCCCCAACTACAACGATGCAGGCTACGAATTCAATGCTTGTTCTAAAGATGCAAAGGCTGGCAAGCGCGAAACATCGATGCCTGAGCCAACCAAGCCTTGGGCCACATCGGGGTTGATGCCCACCAGCGCGGTTTCAGCCCCAACGAGGCTGGTTGCGGCAATTACGGCGGCCAATTCGCCAGCCATATGGACATCAACTAAGGGCACGCCGGTTACATCGAGCAGGACTTGGCGGGCACGTTGCTGCACCACGGCGCTGATAACTCGCTCACGAATTGTATTCAAACGCGCTTGATCAAGCTGGCCGACCAGTGGCACAACCAAACGCCGACCACCAAGCGGAATCACGGGCACACCTAACTCGCGAATAACCACGGCCTGTTGCTGGTTGGCCTCAAGCAATTGGGCTTGCTCGGCTGCCCGTTGTTTAAGCTCGGCTAGAGTATTTTGTAAGGTAGCAGTGCGTTCAGCCACCGTTTGTTCAAGGCTAGCTTGGAGCTGCTCAAGCTCGGTTTGGCGGATACGTGCGGTGTTGAGCGCGGTTGATAAGGCGCTGCTGTAGCGCGATAAGACCATACCAAGCACCAAGGCAACTGCGGTATAGCCGCCAATAATGCCGCCATAGTTTTTATCCATCGGCTTGGCAAAGCCCGTGATTTGCGGCACAAAAGCTTCGGCAAGGGCAGTTGCAATCAATCCAAACAGGCCAACACCAATCATCACGAATGTTAATTTGCGACCACTGAGCAAACTAGCCAAAGCCATGGGCACAGCCAAACCAAAAATAATCGCGCCGCTATCAGCTAAGCCAGTGCCAAGCAACATAATCAGTAAAAAGAACGATAAACCAAAAACGCTACCAAAGAGTGCCAATTTAAAATAATTGCGCCGCAACAGTAATAAAGCTACCAGAAAAATCATAATTGCGGCACCAATTGCCAGCGCAATACCGATTGCTTGAATTGAGGTAACTGGAGCAACGAATGGCACAATTAAAGCACCAGTGCTGGCCATAAACGAACCCAAAAGAATGCCCTGCATAATTTGGGCTTGCTGCTGTTGAACGGGGTCGGAATAATTGAGCGAATGAAGCCATTGTTGAAAAAAACGTTTCACGGGTGGCTCCTCAAGGGATGGGAATAGTAGGTATAGTCTAGCGCTATTGTACCACCTTCGTTTGTAGGCTTGGTTAGCCTCAGCTTACACCTTGCTAACAGTTACAATCCCACAAAAAAGCCAAGCCCATTAACTGAGCTTGGCGGGATATTCAGCTTCAGTTAGCGATTAAACCAACCGTTCGCGAATATATGTAGCCAGTTCATTGATATGGATGCGAGCTTGGCTCATGGTGTCGCGGTCGCGCACGGTTACGGTGTCCAGCAAGCTGGCATCATCGCCACGGCCTAAAGTATCGAAATCGACGGTGACGCAGAAGGGCGTACCAACTTCATCGTGGCGGCGGTAGCCTTTGCCGATGTTGCCTGTATCTTCGTAGAAAATCCGACCGATCCCGGTTGCCATCAACAACGATTTGATCGCTTTGGCTTTTTCGACGATCTCAGGTTTGTTGCGAGCCAAAGGCAACACCGCTACTTTGATTGGAGCCAAGTGGGGCTTGAGCTTGAGCACAATCCGTTCTGAGCCATTTTCCAAGGTTTCTTTGGTAAAGGCTTCGGTCAAAATCGCCAATACCCCACGATCAACCCCTGCCGATGGCTCGATCACGAATGGCACCAAAGGCTTTTGGGTCTCTGGATGCGGAATCGTCAGCTTGGCGGTGCTATCCTCGTTTGGCTCGACCTTGGCCGATAAGCCTAAATCGGCTTGACCACGGGTATGCGAACCAAGATCGAAGTCGGTTCGATTGGCGATCCCCTCGAGCTCTTCCAAGCCATGCGGAAACTGATAGAGAATATCAACGGTCGCTTTGGCATAATGCGCCAATTCATCGCCAGCTTGATGATAGGCTTGCAGATTTTCGCTGAGCAAGCCTTGATCACGCCACCATTGTAAGCGAGCTTCAACCCATTGGCTATGCCACTCGTCGTCGGTGCCAGGCTGAACGAAGAATTCAAGCTCCATTTGCTCAAATTCACGCACTCGAAAAATAAAGTTACGGGGCGTAATTTCGTTGCGGAAGGCCTTGCCGATTTGGGCGATCCCAAACGGCAAACGGCGTGAGGTGGCATCAACTACATTTTTAAAGTTGGTAAAAATTCCTTGGGCGGTTTCAGGCCGCAAGTAGGCAAACGAGCCTTCTTCGGCAATTGGGCCGACAGCGGTTTTGAACATCAAATTGAATGGGCGTGGCTCGGTCAGATCGGTTGAGCCACATTTTTCGCATTTGTTGTCTTTGAGTTGGTCGGCTCGCCAGCGACTTTTACAATTGCGACAATCAACCATTGGATCGGTAAAGGTTGCTTCGTGGCCTGAGTGGCGCAGCACCAAACGATGGGTCAAAATTGAGGCATCGAGGCCTTCCACATCGTCGCGTTCATAGACCATGGCACGCCACCATGCGGCTTTGAGATTGTTTTTGAGTTCAATCCCCAACGGGCCGTAATCATACGTACCTTGCAAACCGCCATAAATATCCGAGCCTGGAAAGATAAACCCACGCCGCTTGCATAACGAAACCAATTCATCCATCGATGTTGCTGGCATATAAACCTCCAGTAAAGGATGAGATATGAGGGATGAGGGATGAAAATTTCCCAAAGATCAACGTTTTATCGACCATCTTGGGCTATTTCAAGCTGCTTCATCCTTTATCCTTCATCCTTGCTAAAAACGTTCATCCCCAGACAACGCCATTGCTAGCATTGCCTGGGGACGAAGAAAACAAAACGCTTCGCGGTTCCACCCCAGTTCCTTGGTTGAACCAAGGCACCTTTGAGATCTATTGTAATTGGCTCCCCGTCGCCATTCGCTTGGTTCAAACTTGCGGGCTTACACTATCCCCACATCGCTGAATGTTGCATTCCAAGCTACTTCTACGGTTCATCGCCAATATGAATCACGTTGTTGGCTGCTACTGTAGCATTCTTGTCAATGCTTGCGTTCAGCCCAACGACTGATTTGATTAGGCGCTAAATTCGACTTCAGCAGTATTGGCGATCGTTGATCGTTGGGCTGCTTGCTCGTATTTAACGGCTCGGTCGTTGCTTACTTGGGTATAAATTTGCGTTGTTGAAATACTTGCATGGCCCAGCAACTCTTGCACCTCGCGCAAATCTCGGCCACGGTTGAGCATATGGGTTGCAAACGAGTGGCGCAAGGTATGCGGTGTCAGATCGCTCAGCCCCAAGCGTTCGGCGTAGCCCTTCAAAATCAACCAAAAGCCTTGGCGGGTAAGCCGCTTGCCACGGTGATTGAGAAACAAAGCTGGATCGCCGCCGTTACGGCTAATTTGGCCACGGGCAATATCGAGATATTCTTCCAAGGCAGTGCTGGCGCTGCCAACAATCGGCAGATTCCGCTCTTTATTGGCCTTGCCCAAGCAGCGAATCTGGTGGATCGCCAGATCAACATCGCCCACATCGAGCGCAACCAACTCGCTGACGCGCATGCCAGTGGCATACAACACTTCGAGCATGGCTTTATCGCGCAGACCTTCGGGGCCGCTGGTGGTCAAAGGTAACTCAAGCAGTTCATCAACTTGGGCGACCGTAATTGCCTTGGGCAAGAACCGATCAACCTTGGGTGAATCCAAGTTTTCGGTTGGATTCGTGGCGATACTATGCTGGCCTTGCAGGTATTCAAAAAACGATTTAATTGCAGCAGTACGACGTGCGATCGTGGAGGTTGCGTAGCGCTTTTCTTTGAGAAAGAGCAAGAACGCCAACAGGTCATCGCGGGAGACGTTGCTCCAGCTGCCTGTATTACGTTCAACAATGAAGTTAACAAATTGGTCAAGGTCGGTTCGATAGGCGGCAATCGTGTTACCGGTCAAACCGCGCTCAACCGTTAAATACGCCAAAAACTGTTCTAGCTGCTGCTGCATGAGCACCCTCCAACGTCGGGATATGCGTTTCCAAAATTCCCCGCAGCGCCTATGTTAGCACCAAGAATTGCTTATGTCAAAGATGATTGATTGTTGGGGATTGGGGATCGGTTGGCGGGGATCGGGATATTCTTCGGGCCGAATCGAAGCCTAGAGGTTGGGAGTTGTATATCAATCCCGACTCCGATCCCCAGCCCCCAATAACCGATCCCCAGCAATCAAAAGTTGATCAACCTTAAATATCAATAATATCATCGGAGCGCCCAGCAGCCAGCCGTGACCAGTGCGAAATTGGCCGTCCAGCGGGGCGATTGACGGCTTGGCCATGCTCGTCAGTGCGCATTTGGGCCGAGCGGGTGTTGAAAAAGCGTTGAGGCCAGCCGACTGGAGAATCTTCCCAAGCCTCTTGCCGCCCATAAATCGTCATATCGAGCATGGCATAGGAACTGCCCATTTGCTCACAGCCACGACCAGTTGTCCAGTAGGTTTCAAACACCCGACCATTATCCTGAACATAACAAACCCAGATGCCGAAATGGCGATCAGCAATCAGCGCATCAAGCGAGGATTTGGGCACGGAATACCAAGGCAGCTCCCAGCCCATAAATTCGCGGTAGCGGTTGCTTTCGGCAAATGGGCCTTGGCTCAAGACGGCAAAGGTGACATCACGCGAATGCAAATAGCCCAATTCCAGCACATGGCCAATATTCATGGTGCAGCCCTCGCACTGTTGGGCGGCATTCGCGCCATGATGCCACATCATATAAGCGGCAAACAGTTGCTTGCGGCCCTCAAAAACCTCGATCAACGGAACCAAGCCGTTTGGGCCGATCACCGGAGTTGTGGCAGCAACCTCAACCATGGGCAAGCGCCGACGCGCAGCGGCAATCGCATCGCCCTCGTGGGTATGAGCCTTCTCACGGGTTCGCAAGCTGTTCAGTTCGGCTTGAAATGTGGTGCGGTCAACGGCAGCGGGCAGGCTGGGGCCATGCATATCGCTTAGGGGAATCAGGTCATTCGTGCGATTACTCATCAGATGCTCCTTCATCACTACAATAAACTGCTTTGGTATCATAGCATGAAATGCGAACAAATGATCTATTTATGGAATGGGGGGTGGTCGTTGGAGGTCGGGGGGCGGTTGATGGGTATTTAAGACAAGATCAAGCATTGGGTCGGAGACAGCTATTGTGAATCAGGGGATCGGTTGTTAAAAGCGATGCTTTTACCGATCCCCAGCCCCCAACAACCGATCCCTAAGCTTTACCCTTGAATGATGGCCAAAACTTCATCGCGCTTGGCTTCCATCAACTCTTTGCTGCGGGCTTCGAGGTTGAGCCGCAACAATGGCTCGGTGTTAGAGCCACGTACATTGAAGTGCCAATCGGGATAATTGACCGATAGACCATCCATAGTGTGTTGCTCTGCATCGCTATATTTCTCGGCCAAGGTTGCCAATACAGCTTTAACATCGGCAACTTTGGTGTTGATTTCGCCTGAGATGAAGTAGGTTGCTTCGAGCGGGGCTAGCAATTCGCTCAGGGTTTTGCCCTTCTTCGAAAGCATTTCCAAAATAATCAACGATGGAATTACGCCCGAATCGGCATAATTGAAATCGCCAAAATAGTAGTGGCCAGTTACTTCGCCCGCGAAAATCGCCCCTTCGTTGGACATGCGAGCCTTGATAAAGGCATGACCAACCCGCTCCATCAGCGGTACACCACCAGCAGCCCCAATTAGTTCGGGAACGGCCCACGAAGCCCGTACATCATACAAAATTTTGGCTCCCGGGTGTTTTTCGAGGAAGTACTGACCCATCAGCGCGGTCATAAAATCGCCAGAGATAAATTGGCCGCGATTGTCGATTGCAAAGAAGCGGTCGCCATCGCCATCGAAGGCAAAGCCCACATCGGCGTTTTCGCTGACCACGCGAGCTTCGAGTTCGGCGCGATTTTCTGGTTGCAATGGGTCAAGCCCGTGGTTGGGCAAGGTGCCATCGGGATCAAGATACAGCCCAATCAATTCGACAGGCAAGCGTTCGTAGACCCGTTGGAGAATTGGTCCGACCATGCCATTACCAGTGTCGGCAATCACTTTGAGCGGCTTGAGGCTGGCTACATCGATCAATTGCAAGACCGATTCGATAAATTCTTCGCTCAGGTCAAGCTCGCTCATGCTGCCTTGACGAGTTGGCTCAGCAAAGGCTTCGCTCTCGACCAATTTGCGCAAATCTTGAATGCCAGCATCGCCTGAGAGCAACTGCGGCATCTTTTTGACCATTTTGAAGCCATTGTATTGTTTGGGGTTGTGCGAGGCCGTCACCATCATGCCTGGTAGGCCCAATTTGGTACAAGCAAAATAATATTGATCGGTGCTAACCATGCCGATGTTGATCACATCAGCGCCTTGGTGCATCAAACCCCGCGTCACTGCATCGAAAATCGATGGGCCTGATGTACGCATATCGCGGCCAACGACCACCGTTTCAGCTTGCAAAAATGAGGCGAAAGCGCGTCCAATCAAAAATGCTACATCTTCGTTGAGTTCGCTGGGGTAAATCCCGCGAATATCATAGGCTTTGAAAATCCCTGGATTGACCTGCATCGTCGTATCCTTTCTGTGCAGAGCGATCACGGGCTATCATACGTCAAAATTGTTAAATCGCGAATAGTAGGATTTTTAAGTCATCTTTCATGGCTTATCATGATCACCACCCTTCCATCCCGCCTCAAGGCGGGAGACGCAGGGGTTTTCATCCCCTGCACCCCTAATATGTGGGCTGTGGATTGTTGTTGCTGTGTTGATTCACCCTCGGCATATAGTTAATTTAGCTAAGATCGACTTCCACGCCACGTTGCTCAAAACGTTGGCGTAGTTCAGGATCAAACAATTCTGATTGGATATGAATATCGATTTTACGTAATTTCGGTAGTGCTAGCCAGCCTTCGATCCATGATATTTGAGCGGGCTGAATGTTATAGCCAATAAAGATTATTTCTAACTGGGTTAATTGATTAATCCATTCTGGCAAGATATAGTCTGAGCCAATTGTTAGATATAAACTACGGAGTCGATGCAACTGGCGAAGGCTAGCGGGAAATAGCTCATCGTTTGCAATGCCAAAGGATAGATGTTGAAGCTGGGTGAGGTGCGGCAAAATGCGTTCCAAGCTTGCAACAGGAATATCATTACCATCAAGATAAAGCGCTTCAAGCTGCTGGAATTTGCCCAAACTTGGGTCAAGATCGGTCAAATTGCAATCATCAATCGAAAGCTCGCGCAGCTGCTGCAATTCGTGTAACCATGCTGGTAACGTACCAAGTTTATGATTGCTCAGCTTTAATTCTTCCAACTTAGACAGGCTACGCAGCCCCTCTAAGCTATGCTGACGGCTGCAATATAAGGTATTCATATGCAGTTTTCGCAAACTATAGTTAGGTTGGGCAGGCGGCAGAATGTGATCAATCCCAGTGCTGACAAGATTCAAGGTGTGCAAGCTGGGCAATTCTAAAACCCAGCCAGGCAACTCGCGAAACCCTTCGCCAAATAAGTGTAGTTCTTCAAGCTGGCGCAATTGGCGAATTGATTCCGGAACCGTGGATTCAGTGATGACTAGCTCAAGGGTTTTGAGATTTGGTGGCAAAGTTGTCGCATCAACATCACGACACTTGAGTTTTTCAATCGATTCCCATGTGTGCCAAACTTGGCTTATTTCACAAAAATCGCCGTGACTTTCCAAATACGTGAGTTGTGGTAATTCCATGAGCCACGTTGGTACAGGCATGTTGCTATGAAAGTTCAACCTGCGCAAATCAGCTAACTGTCGGAACCATTCGGGATAAACTATTGATTCATCGTAATTAGTCCATAACTCAAGCTCTTCAAGCTTAGTCATCCTGCCAATTAAATGCTCATTGGGGATGTTTTGGAGCGCATAGGTTAAGCGTTTGAGCTGAAGGCTCGCAAACCACTCAGGTATCTCAGCTATAGTTAAACCACTAATATTGAGCGTTTGTAATGTTGGCAATCTATCCAACCAGCGAGGGAGTTCGCTCAGATTGGTATCACTGATGTCAAGCGTATGCAATTGATGAAGCAGCGCCATACTTTCAGGGAGTTCACTTACTGATAATTCACGGATATGCAATGCTTCAAGGTTTCCTAACTGCCCGATCCATGGCTCCAATACTCCAATTTCATAGTTGTAGTTGAGATCTAATATGCGTAACTTGGTTAGTTTGGCGAGTTCAGGTGGCAGTTGTTGCAAAGAATTCCTCGACAAATCCAATGCTTCAAGATGGCTTAATTGGCCAATCGTTTCTGGTAGGCTGGTGAGGTTGAGATATGAAAGATCGAGGGTTGGTTCACGGGTTTGGGCATTTTGGGCAATCCGCGCCCGACACAGTTGCTCACTCATCTGCTACTCCTTAAACCAACCACCACTCCTTAGTTTCAAGAAGTGGTGGTTTGAATCTGATTTGTTAGATGGGATTATTACACGTTGAACAAGAAGTGGGCAATATCACCATCTTTGACGATGTAGGTTTTGCCTTCGAGCCGCACCGTGCCCGCTTTTTTGGCGGCAGCCATATCGCCAGCTTTCATCAAATCGTCGAAGGCCACGATTTCGGCGCGAATAAAGCCGCGTTGCAAGTCGGAGTGAATCGTGCCAGCCGCTTCAGCCGCCCCGATGCCTTGACGAATTGTCCAAGCCCGCACTTCGTCGTCGCCAGCGGTCAGGAAGCTGATCAGGCCCATCATGGTATACGAGGCTTTGATCACCCGATCGCGGGCTGGCTCGGTAATGCCTAAATCGTCCATAAACATTTGAGCATCTTCATCTTCGAGCTGAGCCAATTCGGCTTCAACTTTGCCTGCCAAGGTTACGATTGCGGTTTTAGGCTTGTCGTAAGCCAAGACTGGCGGCGTTTTGAGTTGCTTTTCGTCGATGTTGACCACCACCAACATGGGTTTGCCACTCAGAAATTGGAAGCCGCGCAGTACTTTGGCTTCTTCTTCGCTCAATTCTTGGGCGCGAATCGGCACATCTTGTTCGAGGCCAGTGTACAAGCGCTCAAGCGCGTTGAGTTCCATCAGGCGCACTTCGCGGTCTTTGCCGACCATCTTGGTCACTTCGCCGCGCAAACGGCTCAAACGACGCTCGATAATCGCCATATCCGAGAACATCAACTCCATATCGACCGAGGCAAGGTCGCGGGCAGCATTGACGCTATCTTGGGGATGTGGCACGCCATCATCTTCAAATGCTCGCACCACATGCAACAAGGCATCAACTTGGCTGATGTAATTCAGAAACTGTGGGTTCAAGCCGCCGCTTTCGTGGGCATTGCCACTCATCCCGGCCACGTCGATATATTGAACATCGGCTGGCGTGAGTTTCTTGGGCTTGTACATTTTGGCCAAGGCATCAAGCCGCTCGTCGGGCACTTTGACCATGGCGATGTTCGGCTCGATTTGACCCGATGAATAGGCATTTGTTTCTGCCGTATTGCGGGTTAATGCATTAAAAACTGTGGTTTTGCCGCTGTTGGGTAAACCAATAATCCCGATTTTCATGAAACCCCTTTATTTATGGTGTTGGCGTAATTTGAACCGTTGGTGTTGTGGTTGTGCCGCCCAGGCTTTCGCGTGGTGGCGGCGGCGATGGCAACACCATCGAATAGATTCGATTGCTGTTGGCTAGATAGAGCATTTTGCTGGAGCCGCTGCCAATCACCGCAACATCGTTGAGCAATTCCAGCTTGATCGTGCTCGTGCTCGGCATTTTGAGTTGTTGCACAATCTCGCCTTGGCGATTGACCTCGACGATGCGCTGATTGACTGCATCGACGATGAAGAAATTGCCTTGATTATCGCGGAAGGTTTCAGCACTCACTTCTTGCTCAACGAACAATCGTCGAGCGCGTAATGGTGGATCAAGCGCTGGCACTGTGACGGTATCGATCAGTGCTCCGCCCTCGAAAATGCCAACCGTGCCATCAGGCTGGAGCATATAAATCCGCCCGTCAATCGCAACGTCAACGACGGATTTGGTGTTGAAATCGCCAGTTGATGTGGTAATCCAATTTTCGGGTAGGTTGGCAAACTCGCCGGAGCGGTAGCGCAAAATTTCGCCAGCGGTGGCGCTATCAGTTCGCCCCAAATCGTAGACATACAAGCCACCGCCGTAGGTCTCGATATCAGGGAATGGCTGGCGTGTCCAAAGTTCGCTGCCTTGAATTGTGCGCGAAACCCAGGTTTTGGTATCACTCAAGTAGAAATAAATGTTCGATTGCGCATTGAGGTTCGGCGGCGCATCGATCGCTGCTAGTTCGCCTTCGCGCAACATGACGCTGCGAATTGGCGCTGCTGGCAATCCGGCAATTTCATCGCCATCTTTTAATAAACTGATCGGCGGGCTGCTACTGCCTTCGCTGTAGCTGTAGAGTGTGCCATTTTCAGTGCCAATAAAATACAGGTCGTTCTTGCCAGTATTGGGTGTGACAATCAATTTGCCAATTGTATCGCTGGTTGGCATGGTCGTCACCAGTTTAAGATCGGTCAAGAACGAGGTGCGATCAATGCTCGCCCGCAAATTATCGGATTTTTTGCGCAAGGCCAGATAATCGGCTTTGCGGGTTGGGTTGCTCATATAGCCCTGGTCGCTCCCCAAGGTTTCGAGATGGGTATCGAGTTCACCTAATTCTTCCAAGGCGGCACGATCATCGGTCGCGCGAACGGCGGCCTCAAATTTGGCATTGGCCACATTCAAGCTATCTTGATAAGCGGCTTCGGTGTTTTGCAAGCGACGATCTTGCACATAGAACCAACCGCCGCCAACTAATACAATCAAAAGTGCGATGAGCGTCCATGGAATGTTGCGCCGTCGCGAACGCCGATACGACAAATCGCCGCCACGGGCTTGAGCAAAGCGCGGTAGTGGCGGAGCAATCGGGCGGCTACTGCGTCCGAAATTGGCAATAAAAGTCACAATTGCTGCGAGCAAATAGCGAAATGGCGCAGTAAATTTTTGCCAGCCAGTCAACGGCACAACCGGATCACGTTGTGGCACGGGCACGGCGGCAAAATCAATTGGCAATGGCTCCATATCGGTTAAATCGATGCTAGGAGCGCTGCTAGCAGCCTGAATCGCCGCTACCATGCTGGTTTCGCCCAAATACGAGCTAGGCAGCCATTGCTCGGCATCGCGCAAACTGCGGGGGCGATAGCGCGGGCGCTCGTTGAGCCAGCCCATATCGCGCGGGTCAACTTCCTCTAGCTCAGCAGGCATTGGCGGTAGCTCATCGATAACTGAGCTTGGCTCGCCGTTTTCATCATCTTTATCGCGGCGCACCATCAAAGCTGCATTGGCCGTCACATCGCTGATCCATTCGCCAACCACGCTGGCCGCAGCCTTGCCGCGTTCGGCCAAACCTTCAGCCGAGAGCAATTCACTGTTTGGGTCAACAAACGGCAGCATATCAATCAGCGCAACGTGGGCTTCATTTAAATTATTGCGCCGCGTAATCGCATACAATTCTTCCAGTGAGGCTGCTGCCTCAGAAAGACAAAACATGCGCTCGGCATCGGCTCGCCCCAACACCCGCGCCAAGCGGCTCGAACAGAGCACCAACATATCACCAGCTTCAACCACGTTGCGAAACATTTCTGGTTCGCTGAAAAGGCTGGTGCCAAGTGCGTTGGGCGGCATAATCGTTGAGCTACTGACGTTGCCTTGCCACGATGGATTGGTTGGCAACGCCCGTAATTGGCCACGATGGGCAATATAGGCTTGAGTTGGCTGAACTTGAGCAATATACAAATCGTTGTTGCGCAACACCGCACATGTACAACCAACCGCAGTTTTTTGGTGATGCGCGGCCTTGAAATTAAATTCATACAGCGCGGTATTGGCAGTTTTCAAGGCATTGCGCAAACCTGAGGTAATACTAAATGAGGTATCGGCATAAAATGTTTTGATAATGGTTTGGGTTACCAGATCGCAGGCTTCTTTGCCGCGTGCACCTTCATTAACTGCATCGGTTAATACAAACAAATGGCCTTTGCGAGCCTCAGGTGCGAATAAATTATTGGGCATCGCACTATTAATGCGATCGCTAACATCTTGGCGCAAGCCGTTGACAATTCCAAATTGATACGTTTGTAATTTATAACGTGACATTTAAGCGTTATTCCATATCGCAGTACTTAATCGTTGCACCCAATCAAGGTTGGTCATATCGAAATGCAGCGGCGTAATTGAAACATGGTTGTTGGCCACTGCGCCAAAATCGGTTCCATCATCGGGCTTGCCATCAGGCGCGGCCCCGCCAACCCAATAATAAGGGCGGCCCCGTGGATCAAGCCGTTTAATCAATTCATCACGATAAATCCGATGCCCTAAACGGGTAACTTTGGCATCGTTGACAATTTCTGCCGAGCCTTGTGGCACATTTACATTCAACAAAATATCGCTGGGCAATTGTAGTTCCATGGCGGTTGCGGCGATGCGACGAGCCCAATCGGCGGCTACGCTAAAATCGCTGCCAGGCTTGTAGCCATCAACCAGCGAAACCGCAATCGAGCGAATGCCAACCACAAGGCCTTCCATGGCCGCCGCCACCGTGCCCGAATATAAGACATCGTGGCCGAGATTGGCTCCAAGATTGATCCCCGAAACCACCAAATCAGGCCGATGATCCATCACGCCGAGCAGCGCCAGCCCAACACAATCGGCAGGCGAGCCATCGCAGGAAAGCGCTGGGCTACCATCAGCAAGCTGAACTTCGTTGACCCGCAGTGGGGCAAATAAGGTGCGACTATGACTACCTGCGCTCCAATTGCGCTCTGGCGCAACCACGGTCACACGGCCAAGCTGCTCAAGTTGGCATTTCAGTGCCAATAAGCCTGGGCTATGCACACCGTCATCATTGGAAAGCAAAATGTTCATGATCGCTCCTCAGGCCACCAGAGCCTGCTCATTCGCGGGCATTATAGGGCATTATGCCACGACATGCCAAACGCCGAGCGCTTGTTGGTAACGACAAGCGCTCGATTACGAAATTTAGGGTGTTACCACTGGAGTTGGTTGGGGTTGCTCAGGCACAGGCGATGGCTCAACTGGCGACGGTTGAATGATAATCGGCGTTGGCAATGGCAAGGCCGGAGTTGGGTTAACTGGTGGCGGAGCCGTCGTTGGCTGGCCTGTCGCTGGTGGAGCCGTGGTTGGCTGGCTACCATCAGGCGAGCGAATGCCCAAAATAATCACAGTATTCAGATCAACCACCGAGCCAACCCCGGGTAGGCTGCTGACCACAGCATAGGCTGGATATTGATCAAACACAGGTCCAAGTCGATCACGGCCTTGATAATCGACCACAATCTTATCAGGCGCAAAGCCTAAGCTCATCAACTGTTGGCGAGCTTGATTTTCGCCATAGCCAACCAAATTAGGCATCAAAACTTGACCTGGCCCCAGCACTGGTACGGTTGGGGTCAATGGATCAGGCGTTGGTGTGCCTGGAGTTGGGGTTGGCGCAATCGTATCGCAGCCAGGCAACTTATCTGGATCAAGCGCAACTGGCTCATCTTCGTCGTTGCCGCTATTGCCCCGATCCGATGTGTAGCCCTTCCATTTGCTGAGATCGATCCGTTCGTCGTCGTTGCTTTCGGGCAACTTCCAAACGTAAATTGATGAAATTGCGCCTTCGGGATACTCAGCACCTTCGACTGGACGGCAGTAGGTCGTGGTTTCTTTGCCCTCAGCATCGGTGACGGTTAGCCGCACAACCGAGACTTTTTCGTAGAGATCGCATTTGCCGCCAGCATCCAAGCCATCAATAAACAGCTCGTCGGTGCGGCCACCGAATGGCCCGGGAATTTCACAAATGCTCTCGCGATAGACCCCAGGATAGGATTTCTCGAAGCTTTGGGGCATATTTTCGATGCCACCATAGAAACCTGCCAAGCGATTCATGATCTTTTCATTGGCAAAAATGGCTTCCATCGTGCGTGCCCAAATCACGCCACCGCCTTGAGTACTTTCAACTTGGGCGGTTTGCTCGTTGTTGTTATTGCCCGTCCAAACTGTAACGGTGACGAATGGCGTAAAGCCAGAAGCCCAGGCATCGCGGAAGTCGTTGGTTGTCCCAGTTTTGACCGCCGATGGTTGCGAGAGCTTCAAAATGCTATTCAGACCGAAGATTGGGCGACGCGCTTCGTTATCGCTGATCATGTTAGTGATGATGTAGTTCAAACGACCATCAACACATTGAGTCCCATTGGGAACTCGCGCACCCAATTGATAATCTTCGCCTTCAGGAATCACACACTTGCTGGTATCGCTGACCGTATCGCTTTCGGGGTTGGCCAATGGCGTGGGCTTGAATTCTTCCAAGGTTTTGCCACGGGCATCAGTAATTTTGAGAATTGGGGTTGGCGCAAAATAGCGGCCACCGCTGGCAACCGTATTGTAGGCTGTCGCCAAATCCAATGGGGTAACTTCGCCACCACCAAGGGTCAGCGCCAAACCATAATAGCCTGGGTCATTGGCCAAAACATTCGGCGAAATGCCCAACCGATGCAATAGATCAAGGGTTTCGGGAATGCCAGCGGCCTTCAAGCCCTTGACTGCTGGAATATTCAGCGAGTTGGCGACCGCAGTCCGTGCCCGTAATGGCCCATGAAATTGATTATCAAAGTTTTGCGGCTCGTATTTGACCCCGCGTGGGTTGAAAATCGTTGGCACATCCCACAGCACACTGGCAGGAGTGATCCCGCTTGCGCCATCAGTTGCCACGTATTGCTCCATCCCCGAAAGATAGGTGAATGGTTTCAAAGCCGAGCCTGGTTGGCGCAAAGCAGTCGTGACATTGACTTTGCCATCAAGCACGTTGCCCTCTTCGCCTGGGGTTGTGGTGGTTTCGGAAAGATCATAGCCAATCGAGCCAACCATACCCAAAATTTGGCCAGTGTTGGGCTGCATCACCACCACCGCCGCATTGTGAATATTGCGCCGATCGGCGTTAAGTTCTTGAATACGGGTATAGGCGATGGTTTGGGCTAGATTTTGGGTTTCTAAATCGAGGGTGGTGGTGATGCTGAGACCACCATTTGAAACCACCTCAGCGCCATAGCGTTGTTGCAAATAATCTTTGACATAAAAGACAAAGTGTGGCGCTAATAAACTGACTTCAGGCTTGGCAAACTGTAAATCTTTAGCCACTGCTGCCCGCGCTTCGCGTTCGGTCAGATAATTATTCTTGACCATTTGGCGCAGCACTTCGATTTGCCGACCTTTGGGTGGGGCAATCTCACCTTTGATGTCATTGCTCAAATCGTAAAGCGGATCAATCCAAACATCTTTGGGTAATTTGATTCCTTTGAGCAGCAAATTATCGTCGAGCCACGGCATTGGATTATAGGTCGTGGGCAATTGGGGAATCCCGCCGAGCAACGACGCTTGGGCAATATCCAAATCTTTGGCATCAACCCCGAAATAATTCTGGGCGGCGGCCTGAATACCATACGATAAGTTGCCGTAAGGAATTTCGTTCAGATACAGTTCGAGAATTTCGTTTTTGCTATAAACCGTGTTCAACTCTTGGGCCAAGATAATTTCTTTGACCTTACGGCTATAGATATTGGGATCTTGGCGTTCCTCGGGGGTCAGCACGATCAAGCGCACAACCTGTTGAGTAATGGTTGAAGCACCGCCCGCCCCGACGCTTTGCTGGGTAATATTGGCGTAGGTTGCCCGTGCAATACTGAAATAGTTTACGCCTGGGTTTTCAAAGAACGAGGCATCTTCGGCAGCAACCGTGGCGTTAATCAAATGCTTAGAAACTTCATCAAGATTAACCGGGGTACGCCGACCTTCACCGACAAATTCATACAACAACGTGCCATTGCGATCATAAATTTTCGATGGCTGAAAGGCCGTATAGGTATGAATTTGATCAAGCCGTGGCTTGAGGTTGGCGGCAATACCGTTGTAGGTAACGGCCATGGCTACCCCAGCCACGCCCATCAGCACTAGCCCAGCCACCAACAAGCCCACAAAGGCCAGCACAATGCGGCGACCCATAGGGCGTGGAGCTTGCTTATTGCCAAGCCGTGAGGGAATAAATCGTGTAGTTCGGCGTTGTCGCCGTGAGATTACATTTCGAGTTTGACGCATAGTAGACACATACCCCTTTGATTTCGGTGTGATGGTCGCCAGATATATACAACAAGGCGGCTCGCGCCGCCTCGGGTATTCTACCATGCTCAGATTGCCAAGTTGCAAAATTTGGGGCTTTTTCAGCTAACCATCAGTTGAACATCAGGCAGACGTTGGCGCTAAACGGGCCATGGTGTAGGCATCGCTGAGCTTACCACCACGATAGGCATAGTTGCGCAATGTGCCTTCGACCGCGAAATCAAAGCGCTTGTAGAGCGTAATCGCTGGCGTGTTATCGGTAAAAACGACGATTTCAAGCCGACTGAGGCCAAGCCAATTTTCGGCCAAATCGATCATGGCTGCCATCAAGGCTGCGCCAATCCCACGACCTTGATAATCGTCGCGTACCGCTAGCTCCAAATCACCAGCATGCCGTCGCCGACCCTCGCCAATCTCCAAACTGATGATACCAACAACCATGGCATCGATTGTGGCAACCAAGCGCGGCGTTTCGGTATCGGGGTTTTCCACCCGTCGCCGCCAGACATCCTGCGAAGGAAACGGCACATGCAACGATCCATCAAGCACATTTGGCCCGCTAAATACGGTTGCAAGGTCAAGGTAATCATCTGGCTCCAAAGCCCGAATGATAATATCCAAGGTTTTACTCATGAAACTACTTTCTCGAAAAACTTAGCCAACCGAGTATAAGGGTGTTTGGCGTAATTCTGCCAGATTGGCCGCTCCAGTGCAAAACATGCTGATCCGCAATTCGTCAATTACTGCCAAAATGGCTTCGTAGACGGCTTCGCTGCCGCCATCGTTTTGGGCTAATAAATTTGGTGCGGCAGATGCGCCTAAATCAGCGCCGAGCGCAATCGCTTTGGCCAAATCTAGCCCGCTGCGCAATCCACCAGAGCCAATAATCCCAATGCTTGGCAACGCTGCTCGTACCTGCTTAATTGCCTCGGTGGTTGGAATGCCCCAGCCTGCGAAGGTGGCAGCAATCCGTTGACCTGCCTGAGTGCGATGGCGAAAGCGTTCGACTTCGCTCCAACTTGTGCCACCAGCACCCGCCACATCGATCGCCTGCACGCCAGCTTCAACTAAACGCTTGGCGGCTTTAGCTCCAATGCCATTGCCAACTTCCTTGGCAATAACTGGCACGGGCAAGGCACGACAAATCGCCTCAACTTTTTGCAATAAGCCTGCAAAATTGGTGTCGCCTTCAGGCTGGACTGCCTCTTGCAAGGCATTAAAATGCAAAATCAGCGCATCAGCTTGAATCATATCAACTGCGCGTTGGCATTGTTCAACGCCATAGCCGTAATTGAGTTGCACCGCGCCCAAATTGGCAAACAAGGCAATATCAGGTGCAACGCGGCGCACTTGATACGAAGCAGCAACACTTGGGTCGAAAATTGCTGCCCGTTGCGAACCAACACCCATTGCCACGCCCAAGGCCTGCGCTGCTTCGGCCAATTGTAAATTAATTTTCTCAGTTGGCGCAGCGCCACCAGTCATCGAGCTAATTAAAAATGGTGCTTTGAGTTGCTTGCCCAAAAATGTCGTGCTCAAATCAATCTTGCGCATATCCAATTCTGGCAGAGCATCATGCTCAAAATGATAACGCCCAAAGCCAGTTGTTATGCCTTTGGCGTTGACATCTTCTTTAATCACAATATTAACATGATCGATTTTACGGCCTTCGGTTGCAGTTTCTGTCATGATCCAGCCTCGTTATTGCTCATCAGCCCCAAAAAATTCGAGCCACTCATCAATCTCATCTGGGTGAACTGGCGGCGGTGGTTTATGCAGCCGTTCGCCAGTGCTAGCTTGGGGGTTTTTACCACCGCGCGAGAGTCGTGGTCGGCCATCAGCATCACGCGGAATCGGATCAGGCTGATCTTTGCGGCGTGGTGGCAATTGCCAACGCTCTGGCGGCTGTGGCACAACAATTGGTTTAGCAGCCTGCGGCGAGCGCCGTTTGGCTTGGGTGGCACTGCGCTGCTGCGTTGGTTGATTTGGCTTGGGTTTGCGCGTCAAGTCAACCTTGCTCTCAGCACTTTCTTTATCAATGCCAAAAAAATCCAGCCATTCTGGCAGTTGATCTTGGCGAACGTGGGCATGCATTTCTTGGTGGGTCGGGGCATTGGGGTCAGCCGCGCCCATCGATTCAAGCAATGCAGCAAAATCACGCGCCGTAATCACCCGAGCGCCAACTGCATCAGCCACCGAGGTAATCGCCCGATCCGATGAGACTAAAACCCACTCGCTGGGCCGTGATAAGCGCACAAGTTGTGATTTAATAATCTCATCGGCATCGCTAGGCGAGCGGGCAAAACGCACACTGACCCCGCCGCCGCCAAGCGAGCCTTGGGTATATTGACCACGATCAAAGACGACTGAAACACTCACTTTACGAGTAATCGCAAAGCGTTGCAGCAGTTGAACCAATTTGGCTTCATCGTCGGGGTCGTTCAGACGAATTGTCGCTAGTTGACCAATTAAATTATGACCATCAATTATGTAGGGCATACCAGCCTCAGTTTGGGTATTTGTATGATCGCCGTAAGCTACGGATGATCAGTCGGTTTAGTTTTCGTTGCTGTACATCAGGGATTATAGTTCGCCACTAAGCTAGTGTGCCAGTGCTTGTCACAATGCTGTAGGATATACATCATAACAAATAATTGGCTACTTGGGCGGTTTATTTCTCGGTTTGCAGTTAATTGTACGTCAAGGAGCAGGCTATGCAGCATCAATCTGTGCGGCAATTTTTCGAAGCAACTGAACGTGATACGCTCTCGCCATTGGCCGCTTTGAGTGCGCAGGCCAAACGCGATCGGCCTGAGCCAGCTTCGCCAGTGCGCACCGAATTTCAGCGCGATCGCGACCGCATTTTACATTCCAAGGCCTTTCGCCGACTCAAACATAAAACTCAAGTCTTTATTGCGCCAATTGGCGATCATTATCGAACGCGTTTGACCCACACGCTTGAGGTGACCCAAATTGCCCGTACCATTGGCCGGGCTTTGCGGCTCAACGAAGATTTAATCGAGGCGATTGGCTTGGGCCATGATTTGGGCCACACGCCATTTGGCCATGCTGGTGAAGCCGCGCTAGCTAAAGCGATTGGCCGCAAGTTTCGGCATAACGAGCAAAGTGTGCGGGTGGTTGAGCTGTTGGAGAAACATGGCGAGGGGCTGAATTTAACCCAACAAGTGCGCGAAGGTATTTATTCACACTCCAAATCGCGCAAAGATATTACGACTGCAACCTGGGGCACAGCCTCAACCCTCGAAGGCCAAATTATCAAATTGGCTGATAGCGTTGCTTACATTAATCATGATATTGATGATGCGATGCGGGCTGGTATTTTACAGCTGGGCGATTTGCCAAGTGCCTACGTGGCAGTGCTTGGCACAACCCACGCCGAGCGCATTAATACCATGGTTTGCGATATGATTGACCATAATTGGTGGGCACGCGGCGAACAGCCAACCCCCAACGATTTGAGCATCAGCATGAGCCCGCAAATTTTAGAGGCAACCAACGGCGTGCGCGAATATATGTATGCCAATGTTTATTTGCGCGGCCCCGCCAAAACCGAGGATGGCAAAGTCGATTATGTGATCAACACACTCTACGAATATTATTGCCAACATCCCGAAGCCTTACCTAACGATCTTTTGGCAATTTGTGAGCAGCGCGGCGAGCCAACCGAACGCGCCGTGATCGATTATATTGCTGGCATGACCGACCGCTATGCTCTGAAAAAATTCAACGATCTGTTTATTCCAAAAACGTGGGATATGTAGTTATGGGTTAGGGGCCAGTAGTCAGGGGTTAGGGATCAGGATTAATATAATGCATAGAGAAAATCCGTCATTGATTATCTTTTGATGTCTATATTGGTTTGTAGTGACTGGCCCCTGATCACTGACCCCTGATACTTTGTATCCTTCGTGCTTAGATTTGGAAGGTGTTGACGAGTTCGATATTGCGTTCGCGCAGTAGGCTTTCGACTACGCCAGCTTGATCGGCATTATCGTTATCGATCGCTAAAATGGTTTCGCCAGCTTTGAGTGCTTGCTCATACGAGGCAGCTAAATCATTGCCAAGGCCAATTTGGCTAAAAGCACCCAAAACACCGCCTGCCGCTGCGCCAGCTACTGTCGAGCCAAGAATGCCTGCGCCCAAGGCTGGGCCAATGCCAGGAATGGCAAATGACATTAAGCCTGCCACAACGCCGACGACACTACCAGCCGTAACACCTGCCGCCGCTCCAGCAGCAACTTCAGTTCGATTTTGCTTAGCTTCGACTGTCGTTTCTGAGGCATACAAAACCCCAATATCATCAGGCTTGACATCGGATTGATGCAATTGCTGGAGTAATCCGTCGAGCGCCGCCCGATCGGTCAAAATTCCCATAACGCGATAGCGTGCCATAGTGTGCTCCTTCGCTTGTACAACTAGCTCAATTGTAGGCAAGCGCTATGCCAGCGTTCAGGATTAATTTGTTATCATGCGGCTATGAAACGTTGTTTATGCGCATGCTGGCTGCTGCTACTATTTGCCAGCCAACCACAAACGGCTCAAGCTCACAGCCTCGATCAGCTTTTTCAAGATATGCGGGTGCAGATTCAGCCAACCCAAATTGTGCTGACCGTACACTTAATTGCTGGTCCGCTGATTACGCCGCGTTTGTGGGAGCATTTGGATACTGATCGTTCGCAAACCCTCGATCAAGCTGAAATTGAGCGTTGGTGTGCTGAATTTAATCGCAATTTGGAAGTTGGGCTTGATCAACAGGCACTCCCATTAACCTTGTATGAAGTCAGTGAATTTCCGACCAACAAGGCCGATTTTATTGGCTCGAATGCGACGAATTTGACTTGGACGGTGCAGGCAGCGCTTGGACCAATCGCCACAGGCGAACATCAACTAAGCCTAAAATCGAATAATTACCACGATATTAGTGTTGTCGATTGGAGCAAAACCCGTGGCCGAGCAGGGATTGTGGCCCAAGAAGCCAGCACCATGGATTTGCATAGTGCTCAGTTTCCAATCAAATGGCCTAGCAATTTTCGCAGCGATGGGGCGATTGCCTTGCCAACCGCTGAGCCAAGTGCCCCGCAACAACCTAGCTCAAGCCTCGTGGCCCGTTTGCAAACTGGCGATAGTTCGTTTGGCTTGATCGCGGCGACCCTGGGGCTGGCCTTTGGTTTTGGCGCGGTTCATGCCTTGCAACCTGGCCATGGCAAAACCTTGGTCGCGGCCTATTTGGTTGGCTCACGTGGCACAATTCAACAAGCGACCTTGCTGGGGGCAATTGTTACGCTGACCCATACTGCCAGCGTTTTTGCCTTGGGCGGGTTGATGTTGCTGTTCAGTGCTTGGGCTACACCTGAGCGCTTTATCCCAATTCTGACGCTCGTTTCGGGAGTTTTGGTGGCTGGTTTGGGGTTGCGCATGCTCTGGGAGCGGCTGCAAGCGCTACGTTCTGGCAACCAAGGCCATGCCCATGGTGGTTTATTTCATAGCCATGGCGATGGTGGGGCAGGCCATAGCCATGTGAGCAACCGCAAATTACTGGGCTTGGGCATTTCGGGTGGGCTTGTGCCCTGCCCCGAAGCCTTGGTGATTATGATTGTTGCGGCAACGCTTGGCCGAATTGGCCTCGGCTTGGCGATGATTGTAGCGTTTAGTGCAGGCTTGGCGGCGGTCTTAATCGGCATTGGGATTGTGCTAGTAACACTTGGCTCACGACTGATCAAAACCAGCCAGCCTGATGCTCGTTGGCTGCGTTGGCTGCCAATCGCCAGCGCTGGTCTGGTGACAATCCTTGGAATTGGGCTTATGCTTCAAACAATCTAAATTTCTAGCAATCAGGAGCAGGGCATGGCGTTGATTGTGGTCGTTGGGGGAGCTGATACCGGACGTGCTCCGATGGGTGCGGTGCTATTACGCCGCTTGTTACTCGAATCGTACCCAACGTGGCAAATTGAATCTGCTGGAGTTTTGGGCCACGATGGTGATACCTGGCAACCAGAGGCTCGCATGGCCTTGGAGCATTTGAATGCCACGCCACCAATTCATACAGCGCGTTCACTAAGCGCTGATCTTGCCCACCAAGCCGATTTGTTGCTGGCGGTTGATCGAGGGGTTGGCCGCGCTTTGGAGTTGCAATACCCCAACGGGCGTTGGCAAGTGCTGCCCGATTTGGCCGAAACCCCGCGCGAAGTGCTTGATCCATTTCGCATGACTCTCGATGCCTGGTTAATTTATGGTCGTGAGCTTGAGCATCAATTAAAACTAGCGCTGAGCAAAATTATTGCCTATTGCCAAGGCCAACCAATCGAGCCAATCAGCCAACCGCCGCAGGTTGAATCGTCCAATCAACCGCTACCCAGCCCACTTGAGCTTGGGTCCGAGGTGCATCCAGCCTATCGGCGTTTGCATATTTTGGCCTTTGGCATCGCTGGCATTCCCGAAGTGATCGATTGGGGTAAAGCTCGCAATAGTTTACGCGAGGCCATGCAACAGTTTGCCAATTATCTCGCTGCTAGTGCTGGACCAAGCGATCTACGGCCTGCGGCGTTGGCGATGCTGGGTGGGGTGCTTGGCAATGGCAGCGATCCACTCAATCCAAATCAACTAGCCATTCTGCGCGAAATTGTCGGGCGTGTGGCCCAAATGCTTGATCCTCAAGATTTGGCGGGCTTAGCAGGAGCAATTGGGCGGTGGCAGAGTTAATTCCACTGACAATTAATGGTATCGATTGCCAAACGCTGGTGCAATTCACTGCGAGTGCTTGGAATGAGTGGGCCGTGGTCAACGTGGCTTGCCCTGCTCAACCTAACGTGCGTCATGCTCAGCTTTCGATTGGTACTGATAATTTGGGTGTGCCCCAAGTCAGCCCATTTGATCCAACTTGGCGTTGGTCGTGGTTGCCGCGTGGCCAGGCTGGTACGGTTTATGGCAGGTTGCAGATTGAATGGGCTGATGGCGAAATTCAGCAGCAACAATTTCAATTTGAGCTTCAGCCGCATTTGCTCGACGTTGAATTGTGGCGAGCCTTGCTGAACGATCTCAGCTCATTAGCTCGTTCGCTCGCCTTGCGGATCGCCAGCCCCAGCTTTGCCCAAGCGGTGTTAGTGCCATTGCTCCCCGATGATCCTAGCCCATTTTTAGAAGCGCTGAGCTTGATTAACCAAAGTAGCCAGCAAGTGAGCCAGATTGTACGCAGCTTGCAGCGTCAGGCCAAAACGACGCTTGAACGCCAACCGCGAACAACTGACTTGGGCGCAGCTCAGCAATTTAAGCTTGATCAATTGGCCCAGTCCAGCGAGCGTTATCACATGGTTGAACCTTATGGCCTCGTGCCAGAGCAGGTGCAGGCTGAGCATGCCCAAGCTTCATTCGATCTGCCAGAGCATCGCTGGTTGGTTGGCTTGATTCAACAAATTGAGCGGCGTTTGCGCAATCTACGTCGCCTCGCTAGCGAACAACGCCAGCTTGATTTAACCAGTATTCAGGCAACGATTGAGCAACAACTGACGGCTTTGCGCCAATTGCGTCAAGCAGCGCCCTTGGCTGGCTTGAAAGCTCGCCAGCAGCCAGTTCAAAGCCAGTTGATTAACCGTGATGCGCGTTACCGACCGATTCGTCAGTTGGCGCGAAGTTTGCATGAACAACCGTTGCTTACCTTGGAAGTGGGCAGTTTAGCCCTGCCCTTGGCTGATGTGCCAACCCTCTATGAGCAATGGTGTGCGCTAGCTGTCGCCCAGGTTTTAGCCGAATTAGGCCACATTGAAGCCCAAAATCTGCTGATTGATAACCCTCAGCGTGAACGTTGGGTGCTTGATTTGAATTCAGCAACACCGTTGTTGAGCGTGCGGATCGGCTCACAGCTTTGGCATTTGCGCTACCAAGCACGATTTAGCGCCCAGCCTGATTCTGATGGTTTTTATAGCCTTGATCGGTATTTGCGCATCCCCGATTTGGTCTTACAAACCACCACAGCCAATGCCAAGCATGTATTGGTGCTTGATGCCAAATATCGCCGAGCACCTGACCAGCGGGTTCCGCAAAGTGCGCTTGATGATGTCTATGCCTATCGTGGCAGTTTGGGCTACAATGGTCAGCCATGTGTGCTAGCCGCTGCAATTCTGTATCCGCAAGCAAACACGCTTGAGGAATTTGGCTCGATTGCGGCAATTGGCCTCATTCCCAATCAGCTTAATCAGCTAAAAACCTGGTTAGAGCGTTGGCTCAACCAGCGTGATCAATAAAGGAAACGAATTCATGCCAGTCTATGAATATGTTTGTTCGGAATGCCAAGGGCGCTTTGCCCGCTTGGTGCGTGGTTTTAGCGACCCCAGCGATTTGCATTGCCCACGCTGTTCGAGCCAAGCGGTGCGGCGGGCGATCTCACGGGTTGCGGTGGTGCGCAGCGAAGATGCCCGTTTGGATGCAATGGCCGATTCGTCGATGTTCAACGATCTTGATGAAAACGACCCACGTTCAGTTGCTCGTTGGGCCAAGAAAATGGGCCGCGAACTAGGCGACGATCTCGGTGGCGATTGGAATGAAATGGTCGATCAGATGATCGATGAAGAAATGGGCGGCGAGGGCGATAGCCAAACTGGCGGGGCTGCCAGCAACGATTTGGGCTGGGGCTAGAAGAACGTAGAGCATAGAGCAAAGAACATAAGGGTTGGGATCAGGGGGCAGGGGCTAGGGATCAGGCATATAATTAAATCATCAGGATTATCTTCAAATTCGACAATGTTGGGATCAGGGGGCAGGGTCTAGGGATCAGGCATAGCAGGATAATAAAATAAGTCTGGGCTAATCTGGGGCAAAAAATGTGTGTTCTTTGCAATTATGCTCGTTCTGCCCCCTGATAATTGACCGCTGATCTCTAAACTGCCTTTGGCGTTTGACACTGCCAATTGGCTATGCTATATCTTTGAGAGAACATAATCGAACAATGGTATCATAGCAATCAGCCGTTCAACCTGAACGGCCTGTTTGTTAGTGCGTACAAAGGAACCGAGGCCTATGCCGGCTCTTGCCACCCCTGAACAACAAAATGAGGTTAGCGCAGCCATCAGCGAACGCTTGCCCGCCAAACCTCGCGATTCGTTCCGCCCAACGGCGGCGTTGACGGCGGTTTTTAGTGCTTTAACAACCATCAATAGCCTGTGGTGGGTTTTGAGTCCACAGCATACGTTGGCTCCGGTCTTGTTTGCGTGGTTGTTGCTAACGGCCTTGCTGGGCTTGGTCTCGTTGGTTGGCTCATCGCGCGCCGCTCATCGGCCCATTCAATGGCTCACTTGGCTAGCCCAACCGCTGGGCATCGCCGTGATTGCTTTGGTCAATACAACCTATGCCGATTGGGTTGGTTGGGCCAATTTGGCCTGTTCGGTTGCTACAACCATCGTTACTGGCTTAGTCGCCTACATGGCCTACAACAGCGATATCAGCACGCCCAAAGCCCAAACCAACAGCAAATTGGCCGATTTTCGGGTGTTGATGAAGTTTCGGATTATCTCGTTGCTATTGCTGACCACCTTGATTCCCATGTATTTGGCTAATGGCGGCGAGTGGCCCAAATTCTATATTGTCGTTTTGACCTTGCTTGGTGGCACATTGGCAGCTGGTGGGGCTAACGCGATCAACATGTTCTACGATCGTGATATCGATGCGGTGATGAGCCGCACCAAAAAGCGCCCATTGCCCAATAATCGTCTAACTCAATGGGAAGTCTTGGGCTTTGGCCTGACCCTCAGCGTGTTGTCGTTTTTGGTGCTCTTGCCGGTTAATTTGTTAACGGCAATTTTGGCAGTTAGTGGTATTTTCTACTATGTGGTGATTTATACCATGTGGTTGAAGCGCACGACGGTACAAAATATCGTGATCGGCGGCGCAGCAGGGGCAATTCCGCCAATGGTTGGTTGGGCGGCTGGCACTGATATTAATTTATTTGTGGATAGCCCAATTAAGTGGCTGCCCGCTGTGTTTCTATTTGCGATTGTGTTCTATTGGACACCACCGCATTTTTGGGCCTTGGCAATTATTCGCCGCGAAGATTATGCCAAAGCTGGCGTGCCAATGTTGCCTGTGGTCAAGGGCGAAGCTGAAACCCGCCGCCAAATTGTGCTCTACACCTTCATTATGATTGCGCTTTCGTTTATGTTGGTGTCGTTGCAGGTGGTTGGTTTGCTCTACCTTGGCTTGGCCATGGTGCTTGGGGCAATTTTCTTGTATTACGCCGCCAATATGATGCGCGACCATTCGCATGCTGCGGCTTGGAAGCTCTATCGCTATTCGTTGCTCTATCTGGCGCTGCTCTTTGTGGCTATGGGCATCGACCGCGCTTTGCTTGGCTAAATCAAGCAGTAAACAAACCCCGCTTGGCGTTCAGGCTGCCAAGCGGGGTTTTGGGTTTAATTGGGTTTGCGGGCTAACGGAATGTAAATGCTATGGCTGGGGCTAAATGCCGTGCCGTTGTATTCAAACGCTCCAACATCACAAGCTCCAGCCCGCGTATAGCCGCGCTGATCAAGCGCACTACAGCTGGCAGGATTGCCCAGATTGATCGCGGGACTGCCAGCAGGCAAAGCGGCAGTACGAGTGGGGCCGCCGTTATTGGCAATATTGCTCAGCGTTAGCTCTGGGGTGCGCATATTGCTGGTACAGTTGGTTTCGTTCCAATAATTAGGGTTGGGATTTTTGGGCGGATATTGCAGATTATTGCCGCCATCGGTCAGCGCATTGGTGCAATGCTGCATAATCTTAATCGACCAATCGGTGGTGTTATTGTAGAACAGTGTGTTGCGGATTGTGATGGTTTGGCCTGCAATCGCTCCGCCATTAAAGCCAGCATGATTATTCATAAAGGTTGCATTGGTAATATCAACGGCTGCATTATTATTGACCGCCAACGCCCCGCCGTTACCTTTGCGCCATTCTTGATCATCGGGATAGCTGCGCGGATCGGTGGCATCGTTGGCGTAAAAGGTGGTGTTGCGAATTGTGGCAGGCGCATCAACCCACAAACCGCCGCCTTGGCCGATAGCTTTATTGCCTTCGAGGGTTGAGTTGTTGATAAAAAGCCTTTCATTAGTCACGCCGCCAGCGGCAAAGCCATACCAAATGGCCCCGCCCGTGCCCGACCAGCTGGCCGAATCGGCATAGGTTACGCTGTTGTTGGTAAAACTTGAGCGCTCGATTGTGGCGGTTTCGTTGCTATACAAGCCAATGAAGATCGCCCCGCCATGGTTGTTGCTGGTGTTGCTGGTATAGCTATTATTGAGCAGCACAATGCCATCGGGGCCGCCATCGTTGGGCATGCGTGTGCCGTCGATGTAGATTGCCCCGCCGCCACCACAATCGCCATGTTGATTGATTGCTGCTGTATGCATTGCGCTATTTTGCTCGAAGCTGCTATTGCTCACCATCAAATTGGTGCGCAAACTGTTAATTGCCCCGCCATTATTGGCGCGATTGTTGATGAAGGTGCTGCGATCAATTGTAGCGCTGCTGCCACCGCCGATAAAAATTGCCCCACCACCATCGCAAGCAGCCGTATCTTTGGTTGCTTGGTTGTTTTCAAAGCGCACATTGCTAATACTGAGCGTATTCCAAAAGCCAACCTTGATGCCTGCGCCTTGATCGCTCGTGCGTCCATTGCGAATCGTGAGGTTGCGCAAGGTGATTTTGAGATTATTGGCGCTGCGCAGTAACCGCCGCGTATTCTGACCATCGAAAATTGCATTGCTATTGCCATTGATTTCGGTAGCCTAGTTCATCACCAATTCGCTGCCAAAAGTCAATACGGTGGGGCTGCTGCAATTGATGTTAACCACGCCGCCAGCGCTAATTGCCGCGCTGACTGCTGTCGCATTGCAATCGACCAAGATCGCGCTGGCTTGGCTGGGTTTGGGCCATACGCCAGCCAGTAAACCAAGCACTAAGAGCATGCGCCCAATCAAAAATACCATCGAACTACTCCTTAAATAATGATTAATACGATGGCTTATGATAGCGCATGGCAGCAAATTTTGGCCAGTCTAGCGGCTTTTGGGCAAATTGAATTTATAATGCAGTGAGGAGGAATGAATCAATGGAAATTCGACAGCGTGCCGTTGGGCCATGGCCCATGAACAGTTATGCCTTGGTTTGCCCGCAGACCAACCAAAGTGTGTTGATTGACCCTGGAGCCGACCCTGCGCGGTTGCAGGCTATGCTCAATAACACCACCCCAATTGCGATTTGGCTAACCCACACCCATAATGATCATATTGGCGAGGTTGCCAGCATGCGCCAACGCCTGAATGTGCCAGTGCTCGGCCATCCTGGGCCACAAACGCGGCCTGTGCCACTTGATGCGGCTATCAGCGATGGCCAGATTTTGACGATTGGTGAACATACGGTCAAGGCAATCTACACGCCTGGCCACACTGGCGATATGGTTAGTTTTTTGGTCGATGCTAGCCCGATTGCGATTGTTGGCGATACCTTGTTTGCTGGTGGGCCAGGCCGCACTTGGTCGGCAGCCGATTTTCAAACCAGCCTGCAAACCTTGCGCAACACCATTTTAACTTGGGATGATCAACGAGTTTGTTATGCTGGCCATGGTGTAGAATTTAGCTTAGGCTCAATTCGCCCCAAGATCGAAGCCTTTCTAGCCCGCGATCATGGCGAGTTCTTCGGCGACGCGGAGTGGTAATGTTGGCGGTCGGGGATCGGTTATTGGGGATCGGGCTACGACGATCATCTATCCCTGTTAGCTCCTAGAACTAAAAACCGACCCCCAGCCCCCAGCAACCAATCCCCATGTAGTAACAACGAGAAACACCAATGCACTACCCAACTTGGACAGGCGCTGTGCACCACGATGGTTCGGCGCTCTACCTTCAACCAAGCCAGCCCTATCACCTTGGTCAACAAGTAATTGTACGCTTGCGAACTCCGTTAGCTGCGCCAATTACCCAAGCCTTTATTCGTATCTGCCCCGATGGCGAGCAAACGTTTGTGGCCATGCAACCAGCCGAACGGACTGAAACGATTCAATGGTGGCAAGGCCAAATCACGCTCTCAATGCCGCGCACTGGTTATCGCTTTTGGCTGATGACCGAGCAAGGCGGCTGGTGGCTTTCGGCAGCAGGCATGCAACGCTCAACCCCCACCGATGCGACCGATTTTAAGTTGTTGGCTGATTATCATGCCCCAACATGGGTGCATTCAGCAGTGTTCTATCAAATTTTCCCTGATCGGTTTTGTGATGGTGAGCCAAGCAATAATGTGGTTGATGGCGAATATACGGTTTATGGCAAGCCGACGATTGCCCGCCAATGGGGCGAGGCTCCCCAAAAAACCACAGGTGGCATCGAGTTTTTCGGTGGCGATTTACAGGGTATTAGCCAAAAGCTTGATTATCTTGAGCAGCTAGGGATTAATGCGCTGTATCTCACGCCGATTTTTACTGCTCCCTCAAACCACAAATACGATACTGCCGATTATCTGCAAATCGACCAGCATTTTGGCGGTGAGGCGGCTTTGGCTGAATTGCGCCAGGCAACCCAACGCTACCAGATGAAATTGATGCTGGATATTGTGCTCAATCACTGTGGGTACACCCATCATTGGTTTACGGCGGCTCAAGCCGATGCCAACGCGCCTACCGCTGATTATTTTTCGTGGAAGCAACATCCCAACGAGTATGAATCGTGGTTAGGTCATCGCTCATTGCCCAAACTCAATTACATCAGCCATGGCTTGCGTCAAGCAATTTATGGCAGCGAACAGGCGATTGTGCGCCATTGGTTGCATCAACCGTATGCGATCGATGGCTGGCGGATTGACGTGGCGAACATGTTGGCCCGCCAAGGTTCGAGTCAGTTGGGGCATAAAATTGGCCGCGCCCTGCGCCGCGCCGTTAAAGCCGAATCGCCTGAAGCCTATTTGCTCGGTGAGCACTTCTATGATGGCACGAATCACCTTCAAGGCGATGAACTTGATGCCAGTATGAACTATCGTGGTTTTACCTTCCCGACCTTGCAATGGTTGGTTGGCTTCGATATGGCTTCGGTGTGGAACCTAGTTTGGGAAGATAGAGCGTTATTGCCCACTGAAGCCTTGGGCGAACAATGGCTAGCCTTTTTGGCCGTGATTCCATGGCAAGTCGCCTTGCAACAATTCAATCTGCTCGATTCGCACGATACGCCACGTTTGTTGACGATTGTTGGTGGCGATCTGGCGTTGCATCAAGTGGCAGTAACCTTGCAAATGACCTTTCCTGGTGTGCCCTGCATCTATTATGGTGATGAAGTGGGTATGCAAGGCGGCGGCGATCCCGAGTGTCGTGGCTGTATGCCATGGGATTCAGCGGATTGGAATCACGATCTGCTAGCTTTTTATCGTTCGCTAATTGCATTCCGCCGTAGTTCGAGCGCTTTGAGCGTTGGTGGATTTCAATTATTGCTGGCCGAAGGCGATACTGTGGCCTTTATGCGGCGCAGTGCTGATCAATGTTTGTTGGTTGTCGCCCAACGAGCTGCCACCAATATTCCAGCCATTCCGATGCTCGCAACCGGACTGGCTGATGGTACAAGCTTTGTCCACGTTGCTGGCACAACTGAAATTGCGATTCAGGCTGGGGTATTGAATTTACCGCAAACTGGCATCAGTGCCAGCATCTGGCGAATGCAGTAGAATTTGGGGATCGGTTGGTGGGGATTGGGGATCATGATGGCTGTAGGTTTTTGGCTATCGGAAATTGGCTGGAAATACCAATAGTTGTTCCGATAGCCCAGAGTCTATAGCCATAGCTCCCTTCGTGCTCTTCGTGGCCTTCGCGGTTAAAAATGATTGCTAATCAGGCTCAAAACCCAAAATATCGATCCGCGAATTACTCAGCACAACCCAATCGCCAGTTTGCAGTTGCTCGTTGGGCAATTTAGCCACATTTGGGCCAGTCAAGGTTGTGCGCAGGCCAATACTGCCCACCCCAACCGCAATAATCGCCTCGACATAACTGACTGCATAGCCCAAATCGTCGCGCCGCTCCCAAGTGATCAAATCTTGGATACAACCATAGGCTAAGGGCATGGTGCTCAGCCCGTTGCCAACCTCTGGCTCAATTCCCATACGTTGGGTATCGGCGGGCTGCAAGGCGACGCGGCTCAGTTGAAACACCAACCGCGCCGTTCCGTAACGCCCAGCGTGGGCCTGATTTACATGATTATGCCGATCAACTACGCCCAAGCGAACTTGCTTGAAGCCTAGCACAATCAAGGGCAAAAAGCGTTGTCCACTCGTATGCATGCGACCTGGAATCAATTCTTCGAAGCACGAGTGTAATTGCAACGCTTGCGATTTGGGAAAACGCATCAGCTTCGACTCCCTAGTTGCTTGAGTTTTTCAGCGGCAGCAGCAATTGTTTCGGGCTTTTTGGCAAAGCAAAAGCGTACCATCCCTGATTGATATCCATCGTGGTAAAACGCTGAGGGTGGAATTGCCGCCACGCCAATTTCGCTAATCAGATAGCGGCAAAATTCTGCATCATTCTCCCAACCCAAATCACGAATATCGGCCATCACAAAATAAGTTCCTTGCGGCGGCAACACATATAATCCAGCATCGCGCAAGACCTTGACCAATTGCTCGCGGCGGGCATTATAAAATTGCAATAGTTGGCGTTCATACGGCTCGCCAGCGTTTAAACCAACCACCGCTGCTGCTTGCAAGGGCGTGGCGCTGGCAAAGGTCACAAATTGATGCACTCGCCGAATTGCCTCAGTCAGTGAATTGGGGGCAATTGCATAGCCAATTTTCCAGCCCGTGACGCTAAACGTTTTGCCGGTGCTACTGATGGTGATTGTACGCTCCCACATACCAGGCAAGGTGGCAATCGAGCAATGCTGATAATCCTCAAACACCAAACGATCATAGACCTCATCGCTGATGACCAAAAGATCATGCTCGATTGCGATTGCTGCTAGTTGGCTGAGCTCGGCGCGTGACCAAACCTTGCCCGTGGGATTATGCGGCGTGTTCAAGATAATCGCTTTAGTTTGGGGCGTAATTGCGGCGCGAACTTGGGCAAAATCCACATCCCAACGTGGCTCGTGCAAGCGAATATAGCGTGGTATGCCGCCCGCCATCAGCACATTCGGCGGATACGAATCGTAGAACGGCTCGAAAATCAAAACCTCATCGCCGGGGTTGATCAAAGCCATAATTGTGGCAAACATAGCTTCGGTTGCCCCGCTAGTTACGGTAATTTCCGCATCGGGGTCAACCGAGGCCTTGCTATGACGTTCCCATGTCCGCGCAATCGCCGCTCGCAAGGTTGGCAAGCCAGTGCTTGGCGCATATTGATTGAGATCAGCGTTGATAGCGCTACAAGCAGCATCTTTTAAAAATGCTGGGCCAGCAAAATCAGGAAAGCCTTGGCCGAGATTAATCGCTTGATAACGCGCAGCCAGAGCACTTATTTCACTAAAAATTGATGTACCAAAGCCAGCTAAGCGATTGGCGGATTTGGGATGCACAACGAGCCTCCTAGCCTGTAATCACAACTTTACCAGCGCCGCCTTCGGTGGCCACGCGCACAATTCCAGCGAGATCATCAAGCGCAACGGTGGTATCAACATGCGGCGCTAAACGGCCATCGGCAAACATTGCGCTGACTTCAGCGATCAATTTGCCAATTGCTTGCGGGGTTTGGCGATTCAGCCAGCGGCCCAGCCAAAAACCGCGAATTGTCGCCTCGCTAAACACAATTCGGCCATCAACTTGAATTGGCTCGCCGCTCAACAAACCATAAATAATCAGTTGGCCATAAGCCGCTAGGGCATTGACGACGGCTGTACCAGTTTCGCCAGCCACCGCATCGATGGCCTTGCCAATGCCTTTTTGACCGGTAATTTCCTTCCAGCGTTTGGCCAAATCGTCGCCAGGCAATGTAATTACACCGAGCGCACCAGCATCAAGCAAGGCTTGGGCTTGCTCAGGTTTGCGCACCGTCGCAACCACTTTGAAGCCACGGACTGCTGCCAATTGCAACATTGCACGGCCCAAGTGCGAAGCACCAGCAGTTACCAGCACAGGCTCATCGGGCTGCAACTGCAACTCATCGCTCATAATCCACGCGGTCAAATAGTTGACCCAGGTACAAGCAGCTTGGGCATCAGTGAGGGCAGCCGGAGTTGGCACTAAAAACTGCGGCTTGACCACGGCATATTCGCGCCATGTGCCAGCAGTCCCAACAGCGCCGAGCATTAGGATAACCCGATCGCCAATAGACCAACCAGTAACGCCCTCACCGAGCGCCTCGATCACCCCAGCGGCCTCATTACCTGGGACAGATGGCAAGCTTGGGCGCACTCCATACGTCCCTTGAATGGTGTAGACATCGGATGGATTGATTGACCGAGCAGTTAGGCGGACTAAGACCTCGCCAGCGCCAGCGGTTGGGGTTGGCTGTTCGACCAACTGCAACACATCTGCCAAGGCTCCAAATTCATGAAACTCAATCGCTTTCATGGCATCCCTTTGGCATAAAACACACATCGGCGTGCTAAAGCATATCGTACTCCCCCATGGGGTGACATGTCAATCAATATCTAGGAGTTGCAGGCCGTTGGAGCATGCTGCACTAAAGCGCGATCAAGGCCCGCAAGCTAGTAAAATAGCCCATTGGAATGGCCAATTCCCCCCATAGGGATATGCTAATAGAGGACTAATAAAACATTGACAAAAGCTAAGCCAACTTGTAGTATAATTTCAATGCGCGGCATTGATAATTATGTTCATCTGCACATGCTCGCGACACCTCAATTAATGTGTGTGTACATCATGAGCAGGGCACAATATCAGCCCACATTTGGATAGTGATGGCGGTAGCAATTGACAACCTTCCACAGAGCTTGGCGGTACGCAACAGAGCGCATTAAACGAGCATCGGTTCATCGGTGGCTGTGGTTTTTTGTCGTTGCACTAGGGATGGCAGGCTGTACCCAACCGGGTGGGTTAAATCTTCAGTCGTTGACCCAAACTGCTGCCAATCCAACAATTAATAACGGGTCGAACCCAAACATTCAACCAACCGTACCATCACAAACCACCATTGCTGGTCAGCCAACCCAAATTCAAGTGCCAACCGCCGTTGAAACAGGCCCGACCAGTCAAGTTGATTCAACGAGTGTTCCAATCGAGCCAAGCTCGGTTGTGCCAACCGTTGTGCTAACCCCACCACCAAGCGGAAACGCCGCATGGGAGGCTCAAAAAGTTGATGTTCAGCAATTTGCCGAGCCAATCGCCTATGATGCCCCTGGAACGGTCATGCTTTGGTGGTATGACTCAACCTCTGGTCAGTATGTTGGCCTTGGCTGGGTTCGTTCACCACTCATCGCAAGCGGCGAGTTCCGATTGCGCTGGAGTGCTTTAGCTGCTTTAGCTATTCCCTATACGATTAACGTCGATTATGGCCTGACTTTGGAACCAAGCGTCATTCAACGGATTCGACGTGCTGGCTATGGCGGCGATGTTATTGAAACATTTGTCTATCTTGCGCCCGACATTACGCCACAATAGGGCAGAAGGAGACTGTACATATGAGCAGTCGGTATTTAGAAATGGTTCGCGGTCAACGTCGCAACCGAGGAGGGGGTTTTCAGTTTACGGCGAAAACGCTCTTGGTTGTGCTGGCCGTATGCGCCATGGTTGGATCGGCTGTGTATTGGTGGGGCATTCAGAGCGTTCTCACACCCAACAAAATGATTGCTGGCTCCTTTACATTAATTTTGGTTTTAGCACCGCCCAGCTTGGTTAGCTTCTTGATCCCTTGGTCGCCAGCAGGCATGCTGTTGCAAAAGATTAATGCTCGGACGCTCGGCTATGTTGTGGTCGTGGTTTGTGCCTTGATCTTGGTCTACTACTCGTTCACCTTGCAATATCAATGGTGGGAAACCCAAGCAGTCGTACAGGATAGCAACATTACTTTGTTGCAGGTCTTGGTCGGGTTAATCGGCTTTATCTTTATTCCTGCATTGTTGTGGACACCTGTCAGCAGTGAAGAGTTGGTCGAACAGATTCGCCAAGCTCACTTGGTGCGCCGCTACGAATTGCAAACCCAAGCCGATATCGCTATTTTACGCAATACATTGCTCCGCGCCCAAGAGAAGGCGTTGATCGGTTTTGCTAATTTGACCGTCCAAGAAAAAGAGGAACTAGCTTCGGTTATGCGTGGCTTGGTGCGCGGCATCGACACGACCATGAAGGAGCTAGCTCAGAGTGTTAAGGCCGTTAGCGGAACCGTAACACCCTTCGCCGCGTTAGAAGATAACGAGGACATCAAAGGGTACTTGGATTATGTGGCCGATAGTTTGATGGATACCTCCATGAACCCTGGCACAAAACCAACCAATACCACTTCGATGGATCGCTCACCCATGGATCGACCTGGCGGTTACTCACGCTAGGTTTTAACTCACTACAAACCCTTGGAGGTGGCCGATGCGTGGTCGCTTACACTCGACTGATGAACGTTTAATCGATGATGACTTGACTGAACTAGCCGACGAGTTGTCGATTCGGCTCTATGCCACAATGGGGCATCGGGTCTATTTGCTCAGTCGCCCTGATATTATCCAGCTCACCAAATCGTATATCGACGATTTGCATCCCGAAGATCAGGATGCAATTTGTTGGTTGATTTGGGATCTCTTCCAAGAAGGCATGCAGATGGAGTTTGGTTAGACCCAAACCCAAGCTGAATGATCAACGCCGCTTTTCATTGCGAAAGCGGCGTTTGTGCTTTTGCCCCTAAAGCATTCTGGCCCACACTTGCGTAGAATCCAGCAAATGCTTTATCACGATTGTGGGGATTATGCACGTTTACGCTCGTATCGATATTGAATGGTCGGCAGCACCAGCCCTCATTTATGCCACCCTCGCTGCTCGGCAAGGTTGGTTGTTGGGGGCTGTCATCGCTGATCGCTGGCTTTGGGCTGATCAGGCTTGGCAGATTAGGCCAAACCATAGTTCGCAACGCTTGCATTGGCAGGCGCAGAGCAGCACGCAACCAAGCCTCAAAGCCGATTTGGTGCTCGAATTGCTGGATAGTGTTTCTAGTACCCACGTTCGGGCCACCTTGCATGTTGAATGGCCCAAAACCGCGTTTAAATTATGGCGCTATTGGCAACGCCGCCACTGGTTGCAGCACGAATTAACCAACGTTTTGCAACATTGGCGCGACGCTTGGACAACCCAATCCACGCCAAGCGACCAACTTGCCCAAAGCCATCCACGCACATGGCAAGCTTTCCACGCCATGAATGCGCTCGATCAACTTCAACGGATTCAAGCGCTCGATCAACGTTGGCAGCACTTTGAGCATGGCCAACTGCCTAACTTGCCATATAGCCAGACCGATCAATTGCCCAATGCTGATCTGGCGGTCGATTTGGTCTATGCTGGCGGCGGCTTGGGCTTGATTCATGCCACGCTGATGGCTCGCAAAGGGCTAAATGTCCTGGTGTTCGATCGCCATCAGGTTGGTTGTGCTCATCGCGAATGGAATATTTCGCAGGCTGAGCTTGAACGCTTGGTGGCAACTGGCTTTATTTCGTGGGAAACCCTCGAACGCCAGATTATTATGGCGCGTTACCACGATGGGATTGTGCGCTTTCACGCCGCTGGCTCTGCCGTAGCTCCTGCCGAATTGCACTTGCCCGAAGTATTAGATATTGCACTCGATGCTGGTGCGTTACTCGATTATGCCCGCCAACAGTTTCTCGCTGCTGGCGGCATTATTTGGGATAACACCAGTTTTGAGCATGTCTATCACGATCCACGGCAGCAACAAACTGTCGTAGCCGTGCGCAAGGAAGATCAAACCCAACTTATAGCTGCCCGTTTGCTGATCGATGCTATGGGTGCAACCTCGCCATTAACCTTGGCGACTCAACCATTTGCTGGCATCTGCCCAACCGTTGGCACGGTACTTAGCGGCGCGGAGCATGACCAAAGCTTGGGCGATATTTTGATCAGCATTGCCGATACCCAAGCTGATCGCCAACTGATTTGGGAAGGCTTTCCAGGCCGTGAGCATGAACTGACGGTCTATGTGTTTTACTATGATCAGGTTGGAGCCAAAGCCAAATATCGCCATTCGCTGCTCGATTTATTTGAAGATTACTTTGAACTCTTGCCAAGTTATAAGCAGCTTCAACCGAATGCCCAGCATCTCCGTCCGGTTTTTGGCTATATTCCAGCACGCCATGCCTTGAGTAAACCCAAACCTTTGGCTGGCGTTTTGGCTTTGGGTGATGCCTCGGCTCAACAATCGCCCTTGACATTTTGTGGCTTCGGCTCGTTTGTGCGCAACTTAAGCCGCACCACCGATTTGCTCGAACAAGCGCTTGAACAAGCGTTACTTGCGCCTCAGCAGCTGAGCCTGATCAGCGCCTACCAAAGCAATGTCAGCATGAATTGGGTATTTAGCCGTTTTATGACTCCATGGGGTCGCCCGCAAGATGTCAATGAGCTGCAAAATGTCTTTGCTCATGTGCTCAATCGCTTGGGCTACGACCTTGCGCGACGCTTTTTCCAAGATCAAATGACTTGGCACGATTATAATCGGGTCGTCTTAGGCACGCTGGCCTATTACCCACGGATTATGCAAGTTGCTTGGCAAGTGCTCGGTTGGCGCGATTGGCTGCGCTGGATTGGCGATTGGCTACGATTTAGCCGCGCAGCATTCATTGCCCGGTTTGGTCAACAATTGCCAAGTTGGTTGGTTGGTCGCTTGCCTAAACCATGGCTTTTTAAGTACAATGCAGCCTATACCGAATGGCAAGCGATGGGTTGGCTCAAATCTAGCCCTGAGCATCAAAGCCAAGCGCTTGGTTCACAACCCTCAATCAAGCAATTTGGCTAGCTCTTTTTTGGATTGGCTCACGTTGTTGTTTTTGGCAGCAACTATTGAGAAGTGTGTATGCGACGTTCGCCACTTGCTCGGATTCGCAATGCCCTGCTGATTGGTTTGACGATTTCGTTATTGCTGATTGCAGGCGGTTTGGCATGGTTCTGGTGGACATTTGATCAAGCACAGCGTCAAGCCCGTGCGATCAGTCCCAACGAACAACTGATTATTTATAGCGTAATTGGCGCGGCGGCGGTGGTTGGGGCATTAACCACCCTGATTATGACCATGCGCAGTGTGCGTCAAACTCGCAAACCGTTTGAACAGCTGCCAAGCGACTTCGACCCTGATCAAGTAATTGAATCGGGCAATTCGGGCGATCCGTTGATCGATAACACGTTACAAAAAGTTGAAGCCTTGCGCAAAAATCTGTTGGCTCGCCAAACCAGCTTGACCCAACAAACCAGCCAATTCCAAACGGTGCAAGCTCGCCACGAAGCGGTTTTCAAACTAGCCCGCTTGCTCAACAGCACCCTTGAGATCGAAACCTTGCTCAACGATTTTGTCCGTTCGTTGGTCAAGAAATTTGATCTTTCGTTTGTTGGGGTGGGCTTGATTGAAAATAGCAGCATTGTGGTGCGCCATGGTGTTACCCGCAAAGCGGAGCAAATCGAATCGACCTCAACTCTGTGGCTCGCGCTCAGCGCAGGGATTGCCGCCGAAGCTGCTGCCGAAAGCCAGATTATCATCAAGCGCCAGCCGCCCTTTGATACTGCGTTGCCCTCTCCCAGCACGGTTGGCACGCAAGTCGCCCATCCGTTGATGAATAGCGGCCATATTATCGGTGTAATGCTGAGCCAAAGCAGCCAAAAACTCGATGAAGAAACGCTTAATCATCTGCGTGATATTGCTGAATTGCTGGCTTCATCGCTGAGTAATGCCCAACTATTTGCCAATGCCCGCGAACGTGCCACCAATTTGACTGCCATCAACGACTTGGCGCGAGCAATCAGCACCTCGCTCGATCTCAAGCGCATTTTGGATACCGCCCTGCAGCAAATTCGCCAGCTCATTCCCTACGATCAAGCCAGCGTTACCACCTATGATGTTGGCAGCAATATGTTTCAGGTGCTGGCGGCCAACGATGCTGATTATGGCATGTTGAGTGCTGGCCAAGAAACCGAGGGCAATGGCCCGTTGCGCACCGCCTACGAAGCGGGTCATCCGGTTTATATCGCTGAAGTCGAGCATCATACCGGCCAGCCGTTGCAATTACCCTTCGCCGATGAAGCTCAATCGCTGTTGATTCAGCCGTTGACCACCGCCGATGTGCGCTTGGGCACGTTGAATTTGACTAGTCGCCGCCCCAACGCTTTTGATGAACAACAAGTCAGTTTATTGGGTGGTTTATCGCACTTTTTGACCACTGCTTTGGTCAACGGGCGTTTGTATAACCAACGTGCTCAAGCCTTACAACAACTTGAGCAAACCCAAGATCACCTGCTGTTTGTTGAGAAATTACGGGCACTCGGCGAATTGGCCAGCGGCGTTACCCACGATTTCAATAATTTGCTTGCAGGCATTTTGGGCAATGTGCAAGTCTTGATGGGCGAATTGCAAAACCCTGAGCAACGCGAAACCTTGCGGGTGATCGAACGCGCTGCCAAAGATGGAGCAGAAACCGTCAAACGGATTCAACGCTTTGCCCGCAAGGACGATGGCGAAATTGATGCGCCAGTTGAGCTACACGAATTGGCCGAAGATGCGCTCGACCTCACGCGGGTGCGTTGGCGTAACGCCGCCCAAGAACAAGGGGTCAATATCGAACTCCAGCGCGAAATTCTGAATGTGCCGACGATTCGCGGCCATGCTGCTGAATTGCGCGAAGTCTTGACCAACCTGATCATCAACGCTGTCGATGCCATGCCCAATGGTGGGATGTTGCGGGTAGCGACTGGTCAACGTGGCTCGGAAGTGTTTGTGTCGGTCGCCGATAGCGGCATCGGCATGAGCGAAGAAGTTAAAGCACGGATCTTCGATCCCTTCTTTACCACCAAGGGCGAGCGGGGCAATGGCTTGGGGCTGGCGGTTTCTGCGGCGATCGTTTCACGCCATAGCGGGCGGATCGAAGTGCAAAGCATTGAAGGTCGGGGCACTAACTTCGCAATTTGGCTGCCAATGCTCGAAGTCGATTTTGCTCAAGTCGAGGCCACTGATGACGATGCGCCCAGCGTGCGTGGCAGCATCTTGATCGTCGAAGACGAAGAATTAGTGCGGATCGCGCTTAGTCGGATGTTGGCAGCGTGGGGCCATGAGGTTGTTAGCGCCGAAAGTGGCCGCGATGCCCTTGCTAAATTCCGGCCTGGCATGTTCGATTTGGTGATCACCGACCTTGGCATGCCCGATATGATGGGCTGGGATGTGTTGCGGCTGATTCGCGAACGTGAGCATGGCATCCGCACGATGATGCTCTCCGGCTGGGCACGCCAGATCGATCCGGCTGAAGCTAAATTGCGCGGTGCTGATGTCGTGGTTGCCAAACCGTTTGATCAAGCGATTTTGCGCACAACGGTGGCGCATTTATTGGCAGGCACACTTGATCTGACTCCGCGGGTGATTGCCTAAGCTACAAGCGGCTTTTGGTTGGCAGAAAATGCCTGGCATTCGATTGAATAATGCTACCGCCAAAAGCCGCTAGCTCCGCTTGATGTAATGTTCGCGAATCAAACCGACTTCCCAAATTGACAATATGCAGTATAATGCCCCAATCGTGGCAAAAGGCCATGGACTAGTGCAAGGAGCAACAACAGCTATTCAACTTAAGCGCAACGGTCTGAATCGCAATGATTCAGAAAACGAGGTAGAGGTTCCTCGCCGCAGGGCGAGTGCTAACCTACAAACTCCAAGTTGGTGCGTGCGACTGGCGGCTCGAATAGCCTTCCCGCTGCTGTCCACGGAAACAGGCTTGGCTCAGTTCGTAGGGAAAAGCGAATAATCAGCGGATGCCTCTTGGGTACACCACAGCCCAAAAGGGTGTTGCAAAACTTGTTGGCAACAGCAGGCACAATCAGCACCTTGTGGCCAGTTACATAGCAGCATGCCCCGCCCCCGTTCAGTGACGATACGGGTTGGTGCGGTGTGGTGCTATGTTGTGTTTTAGCGAGCTTTTAATTGTGGAGTATAGATTTTATGTGCGGAATTGTTGGATATGTTGGCCCACGCGAAGCAACCGATGTGATTGTGCGGGGCTTGGAATTGTTGGAATATCGCGGCTACGATTCGGCAGGGATCGCCATTTTAGAAGATGCCGAATTTCAAATGCGCCGCTCGGTTGGCAAGTTGGTCAATTTGCGTCGCCGCTTGCATGCCGAGCCAACCGCTGGCCATCAAGGCATCGGCCATACCCGCTGGGCCACTCACGGCGCAGTGACCGAAGCCAATGCCCACCCCCACCGTGATAGCAGTGGCCGTGTGGTGGTGATTCAAAATGGGATTGTTGAGAACTACCTCGAACTCAAAGGCCGTTTGATTGAACAAGGCATTACCTTCCACTCGCAAACCGACACCGAAGTGATTGCCCAAATGCTTGGCTTGTACACTGCCGAATATGGCGATTTTCAACGCGCATTTGGTCAAGTAATGAGCGAGCTGCGTGGTGGCAACGCGGTTGTGGCAATGGATCAAACCCAGCCCGATTTGATTTTGGCGGCACGGATTGGCAACGCTGGCGCTGTGGTGATTGGCCATGGCGATCAAGAAAATTTCGTCGCTTCAGATTTGCCAGCAATCGTCGATTACACCCAGCACATGGTTTTCCTCGAAGATGGCGAGATGGCTTTAGTGCGCTCAACTGGCGTGGAATATGTTAAGCTCGATGGCACGCCAATCAGCAAAACAACCACGACCGTTGCTTGGGACCCCGTATCGGCGGCCAAAGGTGGCTACAAACACTTCATGCATAAAGAGATTTTCGAGCAGCCACGCACCACGACTGATACGCTACGCGGACGGGTTGATCTCGAAACTGGGCGAATCGATCTTGATGGACTGACGTTGAGCGATGCCGAAATGCAACAGCTCGATTGCATCTATGCAGTAGCTTGTGGTACTGCTTGGCATGCCTGTTTGATCAATAAATATTTTATCGAAACCTTGGCACGGGTGCGAGTGGAAGTCGATTATGGCTCCGAATTTCGCTATCGCAATCCTGTGATGAACGAACGAACCTTATTGCTAGCCTTGACCCAATCGGGCGAAACCGTTGATACTTTAGCAGCGATGGCCGAAGCTCGCGAACAAGGCGTGAAAAGCGTCGCAATTTTGAATGCAATTGGCTCGCAAGCAGGCCGCTTGGCTGATGGTGGCGCAATCTACATTCACTCAGGCCCAGAAATTTCGGTGGCCTCGACCAAAGTGTTCACTGGCATGTTGATGGCGGGCTACCTGTTTGCGCTGCGCTTGGCGCAAGCTCGTGGCACACTCACCAGCGCCGAAATTCGCGAACATATTCAAGCGCTGATTGAAATTCCCGCCAAGATCGACACCATGCTCAAAGATACGACGGTGTATGATCAACTCGCTGATCTCTATCATCACTCGACCGATATGCTCTACCTTGGGCGCTGGGTCAATGCCCCGATTGCGCTTGAAGGCGCACTCAAGATGAAAGAAATTAGCTATATTCACGCTGAGGGCTACCCCGCAGGCGAGATGAAGCACGGCCCAATTGCCTTGATCGACGAGCGCATGCCAGTGATCTGTATTGCAACCAAAGATCATGTCTATGAAAAGATGCTCTCGAATGTTGAGCAAGTGATGGCTCGCGGCGGCAAAGTGATTGCCTTGATTAATCCAAGCGATAAACTTGTGCGCTCTAAGGCTGATCATGTGATCGAAGTGCCTGAAACCACGCCATTATTGGCAGCCGTTTTGAACGTTATTCCAATGCAACTCTTCTCATATGCTATGGCCGTGCGGCGTGGTGCTGATGTTGACCAGCCCCGCAACCTCGCCAAATCGGTTACGGTTGAGTAGATTCTTGGCATGTCAAGTGTGGAATGTTGTGGAATGAAAATAAAGTTGGAAACTCGAAAATAAAGTTGGATACTCGTATACCTCATTGATCCAACTATTCCAGTGTTCCAACCACAAACATCCTGACCATGATCAGTCATGGTCAGGATGGTTTATGATCAAGGATTGAACTTTTAGCCGACCTTCGCTGGCTATCTAACCACTGTTGCTAGTTAAACGACGATCCTGTATGGACCTGAACAGATTTGCTTTTCTTAGTGTCGGCGAAGCAATGACTGCACTGGTAGATTAACGTTCTTCCCCTCACCTAAGTAACATTCTCTTTTTTAGAATATCAAACAATTCCAGCTCATCCTCGGCCAATCTTTCGCTGATATGTCTTTGATAGTCAATATACAAATCACGTACAAAATCGATCAACTCTTCGAAGAAGCACTCTATTGCAAAACCAATACTATAAAAATCGATAATTCATTAAAACACTCAGCAGAGCTAATTAGCTGTGACATTCTTAGATAAAAGTGTCATGGTCAAACGCCCTTTGCACACTCTGCGTGATTCACGATGAGGCGGTCTGATCCCGATCGGCGCTTGTTATTACCACCTTTTGCTGGGCCCAGCAGATTAAGTAACAGTGCAACCGCTCTTTGACTATTACAATTCTTTAGCTAAAAGCGACTCTAATGTCTGCTCATTAAACTATGAAATACTTACAATGATCATAACCTTGTGGAATCCATAAAAAAGCTTATCAATTAAATCGTGACCACATCAGATAGTACAACGGTAGGGGTATGAAGGATGTCTTCCTAGCCTCCATACCCCTACCATTGCCGAAAGTCGCGTATTCTCCGCTAGTTAGCAACTCTAACTATTCGTTGAGGTGGGTTATGACATACTGTGCATCCATGCGCAGGATTCGTGCTCCTCGGGCGGGATTCCAAGCGGCGGTGGTTCGTTCATGCGGCTATCGTATCATCCCTGGCAAGGGGTCTGAACGCCTACTTATTTTTGAGTTTTTGCCCCAATCAATACTATGTTGACACGTACTATCACCTATGGTAGGATAGCGCAGGTCAAAACTAGTTGGTTCTATTACCTAGATCACCACTACTCCACTATTTGGTACGTATTTCATCTCCTCACCACTCTACCTTTGCGATTGATAGTAAGCATTGATGTGCCTGCTACTTCACTCAAGTGATGTGAGATTTTGATTTAATTGGTGATTTTATCTTTGAGTAATATTTTGCAGCCTCTATTTTGACTCCAACGGTATCCTTAATCAAATCTTAATTGATATGTCATAAACCCAGAATACCATAACGATAATCTACAACTTAAGTGAATATTTGTTTTACTCGTTTGGGTATTCAACGCTTTTACTCAACACCTCTACGAGATAATCAACGACGATATGCTGATTTAGAATCTTAGTAGTAGAGATTTTTCATGGAAAACGGGTTACAACAATCAATCGACATGGCCGTACTGAACCCTCTTGAACGCATCCTTCTCATCACCGACGGTACGGTTACTGAAATTTTGCAAGCTTACTACCGCGAACCCATCAACTTGATTAAGCTTTCCGAGAAGATATCCACGAACCGCGAGATCGATCTTTTAGATGTTCGGGTTGGCGAGGAAGTCTTGGAGCGCCAGATCCTGTTGCAAGGACGCGACAGCGGCAGGACGTATATCTATGCGGAGTCGCTCATTGCGATCGAAAAGTTCGACGATGAGCTGCGAGCGAGCATGCGCGATACATTACTGAACTCAAATCTGCCGCTTGGCCGCCTCTGGTTGGATCATCGGCTAGAAACGTTCAAAGAAATGGTTTCCCAACGCCAGGAAAAAGCTCACAACCTTTGCTCGATCTTTGATATCCCCAATGATCATCACGTTGTGTTGCGCACATACCGCGTTTTCTCACGGAAGAAAAAAATTATGCTTATCACGGAGATGTTCCCGCTGAACTACCTGGACTAACCAGCGGCCTTCTATCGGCTTAATCGCTTCGCGTTGTTGAAGACGCGTTCTACGACGCTGTCTGTGCGCAAGGAATATGTATGTCTGAGGCTTTTATCCAAACGACATCGGCGAAATATCCCCAGAAAACCGCAGTTATTGATGGACCCAGACGGATAACCTACGAGCAACTTGCCGCTTCCATCGGGTCATTCGCCAATGAACTGACTGCGGCCGGGGTTACTGAAGGCGAAAGCATCGCCTTGGTGCTACCAAATTGCGCGGAGTTTGTCATCGGCTTTTACTCCACCCTGCACATCGGTGCGGTTGTTTTGGCACTCAATCCTCTGTTGAAGCACAACGAGATCAACTACTATCTTGCCGATGCCCAGGCCAGGGTTATTCTCACTACCGAGCCGTACATGGGCCTGTGCCGCGAGATCCTCGCTGCAGCTGGCCGCTCAATCGAAATCATTGCCCTGGATGGTGTGCTGGAGGACTCCCGCGCTGCCGCATCTGAACGCGCCGCGCCCGCGGCTGCCGACCCTCATCGGCCAGCGTTGTTTCAGTATTCCTCTGGTTCGACTGGGCGCCCGAAAAAAGTGATGCGCACCTATGGCAATCTGTGCGCCGAGGGTGATAATTTTACCGCCACTGTCGGTATGACCCACGACGATGTGATTTTGTGCCTGGTTCCGCTTTTTCATGCCCACGGGCTGGGCAATTGCTTGCTGGCTGCCACCATGGTCGGAGCAACCCTAGTGATTTTGGAGCAGCCGATGGGCGGGAATGCTGTCGTCGACATGCCCTTTATCGCCCGTTGCGCCAGGGTCTTCGAGCTGATCGAAACCGAGCGGGTCAGCGTTTTGCCCGGCGTCCCCTATGTGTTTAGCGCGCTCAGCAGTGCACAGGTGGGCTTCGAGCCTGCGCTGGGATCGCTGCGTTTATGTTTTTCCGCCGGCAACTTCTTGCCCCGGGATGTGTTCGACGCCTTCCTGACCCGCTTTGGCATTGCCATCAAGCAACTCTACGGCTGCACCGAGGCGGGATCGGTCACCATCAACCTTGAGGATGATCCGAGCCTCGCCGCCAGCGTGGGGCTGCCGATGCGCAATGTTGAACTCCATATCTGCGATGAGCAAAAAAACCGGCTCGCGCCCGAGGCCATCGGCGAAATAGCTTTCAAAAGCCCCATGCTGACCAGCGGCTATGTCGGCCTGGAAGACATCAACCGGGACATGTTTCGCGATGGTTTTTTCTTCACCGGGGATCTCGGCAGGCTTGATGAGGCCGGGCGCTTGACCATTACCGGTCGCAAAAAAATTTTTATCGATGTCGGCGGCAGGAAGGTCGATCCCCTGGAGATCGAGGATGTCCTGCTGACGCATCCCCGGGTCAAGGAAGCGGTCGTCGTCGGCATCAAGGCGCCCTATGGCGGCGAGTTCGCGAAGGCTGTGGCAGTGCTGGACGGCGAATGCACCCAGACGGAGCTCCTCCAGTATTGTAAGGACCGCCTGGCCGACTTCAAAGTCCCGCGCATGATCGAATTCCTCAGCGAGATTCCAAAAAGCCCCCTCGGCAAAATTTTACGCAAAAACCTGGTTGATGACTCAGCCATGGCGGAGGTTGAAGCCCTTGGATCAACCCTGATCCAGCACATGCGCTCTACCTCGTCTAGGGAAAAGCGCCTTTCGCTGGTCAAACAATGCGTGCGCCAGCAGATTGCCCGCATCCTGGGCCTTGATGTCGTCCAGATCGGCCTTTCGAACGCCCTCAGCGACTTCGGACTTGATTCGGCGCGGGCGGTTGAATTGCAGATGTCCCTGGAGAATCTGCTGGGTGCGAGGTTATCGGCCACGATGGTGTGGCAATATCCCAATCTGGACTCGTTGAGCTGGTATCTGTTGGACATTGTTGACGCACAGACGGCGGGCGCCGTTCCCGCAGCTGCGCCGGATCGGGCGGCCGGGCCGCCGACCGCTCGCCACTACGCGATCCAGGTGATCGACGACCTTTCAGATGATGCCATTGAGGCGCTTTTGCGTTCACAGGTCGATGGCATCCTCCAGCCGCAGGACACCACAAACGCCCATACCATCTCCGGTTTGAATGATGGCGACTCGGCGGGTATAGACCGGCTTGCCCAACTTTCCGACGAGGACGTCACCGATCTGCTGCTCAAGGAATTCGCACGACTAAGCCGAACCGACCAACCTGAAGCATAGCCAGCGGGGTCGCCCCCGAGCGACGATGTGGGCGTGCCTGGGGATCCGTTGTGTTTCGGGGTGTAACTAATGACGCAACAAAGGGGATAACGCGATGGTCGATGACCAGCAACCACTTGATAGCCTCTCGATTGAAAAACGTTCGCTGCTTGCGCTGCGCCAGATGCAGGCACGCATCGATGCCCTGGAAGAAGCGAAAAACGAACCGATCGCGATCATCGGGATGGGATGTCGCTTTCCGAGCGGCGCGAATGATCCCGAGGCATTCTGGGAGTTGCTTGTTTCCGGCACCGATGCGATTAGCGAGATCCCAGCCAGCCGCTGGGACGCCGATGCGCTGTATGATCCCAACCCCGAAACGCCGAACAAGGCCGCCAGCCGCTGGGGCGGTTTCCTCGATCAGGTCGACAGCTTTGACGCCGCCTTTTTTGGCATCTCGCCGCGTGAAGCGCTGAAGATGGATCCTCAGCAGCGGCTTTTGCTTGAAGTCGCCTGGGAAGCGCTCGAACGGGCCAACCAGCCGGTGCACAAACTGGCCGGTAGCCGGTCGGGCATCTTTGTGGGCATCTCCAACAACGATTACTTTCACATGCAACTCGATGGCGCCCCGATATCGGACGCCTACCTTGAGACCGGCAACCGCAATAGCTTTGCGGCCGGTCGGCTGGCCTACCTGCTGGATTTTCGCGGCCCGGCCCTGTCAATTGACACCGTCTGCTCGTCATCGCTGGTGGCCGTGCACATGGCCTGCCAAAGCCTGCGCACCGGCGATTGCACGCTGGCCCTGGCCGGCGCGGTCAACCTTGTCCTGTCGCCGCTGGTGACGATGATGGCCTCACGCTGGGGCATGATGGCCGCCGACGGGCGCTGCAAAACCTTTGACTCGCGGGCCAACGGCTTTGTGCGCAGCGAAGGCTGCGGTATCGTTGCCCTCAAACGCCTTTCCGATGCGCAAGCGGCGGGCGATCCAATCCTGGCGGTTATTCGCGGCTCTGCGGTCAACCAGGACGGCCACTCGGCCGGCATGACCGCGCCCAATGGACAGGCACAAAAGGCCCTGATCCGCCAGGCCCTCCAGAACGCGGGCATCTCGCCCGATGCCATCAGCTATGTCGAGACGCACGGCTCGGGGACGGCCCTCGGCGACCCGATCGAGGTTGAAGCGCTGGCTTCGGTGATTGGGCGGCCACGCCCCGACGGCAGCCCGTGCATCCTCGGAGCGGTCAAGACCAACATCGGGCACCTAGAAACGGCGGCGGGCATGGCCGGACTGATCAAGACCATCCTGGCCCTGCGCAACGAGCGGATTCCGGCGAACCTGCATTTCGAAGCCCTCAACCCGCGCATCTCCCTCGCCGGGACGCGGCTTGTGCTGGCGACCGAGGGCGCACAATGGCCGGCCGGCGACCAGCCCCGCTACGCCGGAGTCAGCGCCTTCGGGCTGAGCGGCACCAACGCCCATCTGATCCTTGAAGAAGCACCCAGGCCGACGCAAGCGCCGCAGAAACCGGCGGCCGCCGAGGATGCGCTGTACCTGCTGCCGCTTTCGGGTCGGAGCCAGCGCGCGCTAAGCGAACTGGCCGAGCGCTATCGACGCCTGCTGGACGCCCAGGCCGGGCCGGCTTTGCCCGGAATCGCCTATACTGCGGCAACCCGGCGCGACCACCACACGCACCGCCTGGCGGTCTTTGGCCGGGACAAGCGCGAAATCGCCGACCAGCTGGCCGCCTTTCTGGCCAATCAGATCTGCGTTCAGGTAGCGGTCGGTGAGATCGAGCCTGATGTCCATGATCGCCTGGTGTTTGTGTTTCCTGGGCAGGGCTCCCAATGGATCGGCATGGGCCGCGAGCTGTGGGAACACGAACCGGCGTTTCGCACCGCCATTGCTGCCTGCGACAGCGCCTTCCGCGACTACGCCGACTGGTCGCTGATCGATGTCCTGACCAATCCCGATGCCAGGATCGAGGAAATCGACGTGTTGCAGCCGACCTTGTGCGCCATCCAGATCGGCATCGCGGCCCTGTGGGAGTCGTGGGGTGTCAAGCCAAAGGCGGTTGTGGGCCACAGTATGGGCGAGGTCGCGGCGGCCTATGTCGCCGGTATACTGAGCCTGTCCGACGCCGCCAGGATCATCTGCCGGCGCAGCTGGCTGCTGCGGCGCATCCGTGGCAAAGGCGCGATGCTTATGGCCGAGATCACCCTGGATCAGGCGCGTGAGGCGATTGAACCGCATGGCGGCGCAGTTTCGATCGCCGTCAACAATAGCTCGCGCTCGATCGTGCTGGCTGGCGACACCGATGCCCTGGAATATATCCGCGCCGATCTTGACAGCCAGCAGGTGTTCTGCCGCTGGGTGAAAGTTGACGTTGCCTCGCACAGCCCGCAGGTCGACTCGCTGCTCGACGACCTGGCCGCCGAGTTGGCGCCGCTGGCGCCTGGGGCGGCGCACACGCCCTTTTACTCAACGGTCAGCGAGACAGTCTGTGCGGGTCCGGAGCTTGGCGCCGCGTATTGGGTGCGTAACCTGCGGGAGCCGGTGATGTTCGGCCCCACCATCCAGCGGCTTGTTGATGCAAACCATAGCGTGTTCTTGGAGATCAGCCCGCACCCGATCCTGCTGCCAAGCATCACCCAAGGCCTCCAGGAGCGGGGTGGAATCGGCAAGGCCCTCGCTTCCCTCCAGCGTGACACGCCGGAGCGGCAGGCGCTTTTCGAGACCCTGGCCAAGCTGCATGTGCTCGGCTTCCCGCTTGCATGGGACGCCCTTCTGCCAGAACCTCGCTCCGAAGTGGCCCTGCCGACGTATCCCTGGCAACGCGAGCGCTTCTGGATCGACATGCCGCTCAGCGCGACTCCAGGCGGGGGGCGCGTTGGGTGGAACCAAAGCAGCGCCAAGAGCCACGTCCTGCTAGGCACGCGGGTTCAGGTGGCGACGACTCCGGATACTTGGGCATGGGAGAACGTACTGGATCTGAAGCAGATGCCCTATCTGGCTGAGCATCAGGTGCAGGATATCGTGGTGCTGCCGGCGTCGGCGTATATCGAGATTGCGTTTGCGGCTGCGCGGGCCGTGTTCGACGCGGGCAACCATATGATTGGTGACATGCGGCTGCTGCATATGCTGGTGCTCAGCGAAGACGAACCGGTGAGAACCCAGGTGGTGCTGACGGTTGACGGCCCGACGGCGGGAACGGTTCGCATCTTCAGCCATTCTAGGGCCGACGAAGAAGGCGACGGCGAGTGGAAGCTCCACGCGGCGGCGCTGATCAAACGGGCAGTTGAGGAGCAGGAAGCCGGCCCGACGGCCGCGCTCGCGCTTCACGCCATCAAAGCTCGTCTTCCGGAGACGATCAGCGGCGAGGCACACTATCGGGCCATGGCGGCGCACGGCCTGGTTTATGGTCCGCGATTCCGCGGACTGAGCCAAATTTGGCTCAGTCCGCGCGAGGCGCTGGCCCAGGTTGAGATTGCCGACGAAGTGCTTGGCTCCACTGCCGCCTACGGCTTCCACCCTGGGCTGCTCGACTCATGCTTGCAAACGCTGAGCGCCATTCTTTACCAAGGCGCCGAGACGGCCGATGCTATGCCACACCTTCCGGTTGGGGTCCACCAGATCCGGCAGTTTCAGCCGCTTCCCAAGGGTCCGATCTGGGTACACACCCAGATTGGCAATGGCGACGATGCGGGCCTGAACTCGCTTTACGGTTATATCGAGCTGCTTGATCTCCAAGGACAGCCGATCCTGCGGCTGGATAACCTACGCTTGCAACGGATCGAGCCGACTGGCACGGCCATACCGCTGGATAAAATCAGCCAGTGGTTCTACGGCGTTGAGTGGAAATCCCAGCCCCAGCCCCAGCCTCAGCCGCTGACGGAAGCTGGCACATGGATTATTTTTGCCGACCAGCAGGGCTTGGGCGCGGGATTGTACGACCGCTTGATCGCGCAAGGGCAGTCGCCGATTCTAGTCGTCGATGCGGCCGCGCCGGTGGTGCGGCCAAACACCCATCGCATCGATCCGAGCGACCCCCAGGCCTACATTGATCTCTTTCGCCGCGCCGATAAGCCTGGCAACCCGCCGTGCCGGGGTGTGATCCACCTGTGGAGCCTTGACATGGAACCCGGCGGTGATCCGCTGACGGCGCCAGCCGAGCGTGGATGGGCCAGCTCCCTGTTGCTTATCCAGGCCCTGCTCCAAACCGGGCTGCGGCCCCGCCTGTGGCTGGTGACCAGAAACGGCCAGGCCTTGGGTAGCTACGACGATCCGATCAGCGTGGCGCAGACGCCGCTGTGGGGCCTTGGCCTGACGATCGCCCACGAGCATCCGGAACTGCGCTGTAGCCGCATCGACCTGGCTCTAGAGGTGCTGCCCGCCGAAGCCAACATGCTGCTGGCTGAACTGACCGCGGCGGCCTTTGAGGAGCAAGTCGCCCTGCGCTCCCACAGGCGCTATGTCGCCCGCCTGGTCCGCTGGGCCGCGTCCGCCGAGCAAAGCGAACCCGAGAGCTTGGCCGGTGAGCAGCCGTTTGAACTGGAAATGGCGAAAGCCGGTGTGTTCGATCTGATCAAGTTTCGGGCACTTGAGCGAGTGGCCCCCGGTCCGAGCGAGGTGGAGATCGAAGTAGAAGCCGCCGGCCTGAATTTCCACGACGTGCTGCTGGCGCTTGATGTCATCCGCGACTTGGAGGACGAAGATATCCCGCGGCTCGGCAGCGAGCACGCCGGTCGGATCGTCGCCGTTGGTTCCGACGTGACCGACCTGTATGTCGGGCAGGAAGTTATCGCCCTGGCCAATGGCCAGCTGGGCACCCATATCATCACCCGACAAGAGTTGGTGGTTCCCAAGCCGGCCTGGCTCAGCTTTGCCGAGGCGGCGACCATACCGGTGGTTTTTTTGACCGCCTATTACGGACTGTATCATCTGGCCAGGCTCGCGCCCGGCGAGCGGGTCCTGATCCATTCGGCGGCGGGTGGGGTTGGCCTGGCGGCTATCCAGCTCGCGCAGCTGCGCGGCGCTGAGATCTTCGCCACCGCAGGTAGCTTGGAGAAACGGGCCCACCTGCGCGCGCTCGGCATCCAGCACGTCTTTGACTCGCGCTCGCTGGCCTTCGTTGAGTCGATCCGGGCCATAACCCACGGCGAAGGCGTCGACGTCATCCTTAACTCGCTGGCCGGCGATTTCATCCCGGCCAGCCTTGGCCTGTTGCGCGACCACGGCCGTTTTATTGAGCTAGGCAAGCGCGATTACTACCAGAACCGCCAGTTTGGCCTTAAGCCCTTCCTTAAGAATCTCTCGTTCACCCTGCTTGACTTGCACGGCATCGTCGAGCAGCGGCCCGGCCTGATCAAGGGATTACTGGCGGAAGTGCTCGGCCTACTGGAAGCAAAGAAAATCCACACGCGGCTGCATCAAGTCGTGCCGCCCCGCCGCATCGCCGACGCGTTGCACGCTATGGCCCAGGGTAAGCACATCGGCAAATTCGCGGTGTCCTTCGCGGAGCGTGCGCACACCCCGATTGTTTTCAAGTCGGCCACCTCCCTACCAATCTCTCCCAACGCCACGTATGTCGTGACCGGCGGGCTGGGCGGGGTCGGCCTGACCGTTGTCGAGTGGCTGGTCGATCAGGGTGCGCGGCATGTGGCGTTGATCGGCCGCAGCGCACCCAGTGCGGCTGCCGCCAGAACCATCCGTGGGCTTGAGGAGCGCGGAGCGCAGATCGTGGTGCATCGCGCCGACGTCGCGGTCCGCGCCGACCTGGGCGATGTCTTCGCCGAGATCAGGGCGTCCATGCCGGAAGTGCGCGGCGTCATCCACGCGGCTGCGGTGCTTGAGGATGCGGTGCTCGACTGTCTCGACCGCCAACGCTTCGAGACAGTCCTGGCCCCCAAGGTCGCGGGCGGCTGGCACCTCCACGAAATTTCGCTCAGCCTTCCGCTGGACTTCTTTGTTCTGTTTTCGTCGGCCGCCTCACTGATTGGTTCGCCGGCACAGGGCAACTACGCCGCAGCCAACGCTTTCCTCGATGGCCTGGCCCACTACCGGCGAGCGCTGGGGTTGCCCGCCCTGAGCATCAACTGGGGTGCCTGGGCCGAGGTCGGCCTAGCGGCGGCGCAAAGCAACCGCGGCGAGCGGCTGGCCCAGCAAGGCATCGAGAGCTTTAGCCCCGGCGATGCGCTCGATGCGTTTGGCACCCTGCTGCGTTACAGGGCGACCCAGATCGGCGTGATCGACTTCAGCCTCCAGCGCTGGCAGCATGCCAATCCGGGCGCGGTCGATCTGGCGCTGTTCGCCGAGCTGCGCGACAACTGTTCCTACGCGGACACCTGGCGCGCCGACGCCAATACCGTCCGCGCCGAGCTTTTCGCCGCTGAGCCGGCGTTTCGCAAGGGTTTGTTGGAAGCACACCTGCGCGATCAAATCGCCAAGGTGCTGCATCTGGCCCCTGAGAAAATCGGCAATCGAACGCCACTGGGTAGCCTGGGCTTCGATTCACTGCTTGCCCTAGAGTTCCGTAACCGACTTGAGGCCAGCCTGTCGGTCGCCCTCGCCGGGACGCTGATCTGGGGCTTTCCGACGATCAACGCGCTGGTGCCCCACCTGGCGGAAAAGATGGGGCTGCCGTTGCAGGCGACCCAACCAGAAGCAGTACCGTTGCAGGGCGCGCCTTCAGACAGCCCAGCCCAGGCCGAGCAGGTCGAGGCCGACCTGATGATTGATTTCACCATGTTGGATGTCCTTGACCAGCTTTCCGATGACGACGTTCGGCGTATGCTTTCCGGAACATAGATACAAGGAGGAGTGGACTCCGCTGTCGTTGCGCACGGCGTCCGCTGAATTGCGTATGGATGAGAAGCTTAATCGTCTCACAGAGCTATCGGCCGAGAAGCGGGCCTTGCTTGCCAAACAGCTGCGCGCGGCCAACGGCCCGGCCCAATTACTGATGTCGGATCCGATCGCGGTGATCGGGATCGGCTGCCGCTTCCCCGGCAACGCCAACTCGCCGGAGGCCTACTGGGAGCTGCTGCGCGATGGCGTCGATGCCATCAGCGAGATTCCCGCCGACCGCTGGGATTTGCAGTCCCTCTACGATCCAAACCCCGACGTGCCCGGCAAGATGATCAGCAAATGGGGCGGCTTTATCGATCAGATCGATCACTTCGATCCGGCGTTTTTTAGCATCTCACCGCGCGAAGCCAACAATATGGATCCGCAGCAGCGGATTTTCCTTGAGGTTGCCTGGGAAGCCCTGGAGCACGCCGGTCAGGCCGTCGATCAGCTGGCCGGATCGTCGACCGGGGTGTTTGTCGGTGTTTGCGGCAGCGAGTACGGCAGCGTCGCCGACACCCACGACGATTTGATCAACCCCTATACCGGCACGGGCAAGGCTCCCAACATCATCGCCGGCCGCTTGTCATACCTGCTCGATCTGCACGGCCCGAGCGTGGCAGTCGACACCGCGTGTTCGTCCTCGCTCCTGGCAGTCCACCTGGCCTGCCAGAGCCTGCGGGTTGGCGAGTGCTCGATGGCCCTGGCCGGCGGCGTCAATGTGATCCTGGCGCCCCAGACCAATATTATGGCCTCTAAAATGCGTATTATGTCGCCGGACGGACGCTGCAAAACCTTCGACAGCCGGGCCAACGGCTATGTGCGCGGCGAGGGCTGCGGCGTGGTTGTCCTAAAGCGTTTTTCCGACGCGCTGGCCGACAAAGACCCGATCCTGGCGCTGATCCGCGGTTCGGCGGCGAACCAGGATGGCAAATCCGCCGGACTCACGGCCCCCAACGGCTCATCTCAGGAGGCCTTGCTGCGCGCGGCCCTGGCCAACTCGGGGGTCGAGCCACATCAGATCGGCTATGTTGAAACCCACGGAACCGGCACGGAGCTGGGCGACCCGATCGAGGTTGCTTCGCTGACCACGGTCGTCGGGCAGCCGCGGCCGCAGGACCAGCGCTGCTTCCTAGGGGCGGTGAAAACCAATATCGGCCACTTAGAAGCCGCCGCCGGCATCGCCGGGATGATCAAGGCGATCTTGTCGCTGCGCTATGAGGCCGTCCCGCCAAACCTGCATTTCGAAAGGCTCAACCCCCACATCACGCTATCCAATACGCCCTTTGTCGTTCCGACGAAGCTCCAGCCGTGGCCTGCTGCGGCCAACCGCCGTTTCGCCGGAATTAATTCCTTCGGCTGGTCTGGGACGAACGTCCATGTCGTGTTGGAAGAAGCGCCGCGAGCGCTGCAACCGGCGGTCGTGAATCCACCCGCCGATGCCGAAGCACCGTATGTCCTGGCGCTATCGGCACGCGCCCCCGGCACACTCAAGGCGGTGGCCGAACGCTACCTGCCTTTGCTGACCGGTGCCGACGCGCCGGCTGTCCGCGATGTGACCTATACGGCGGGAGCGTTGCGCAGTCACCATGCTCACCGTCTGGCTGCGGTCGGCGCCACAAACGCGGAGTTGGCCGAGCGCCTGCGGGCCTTTCTCGCCGGCGACGTGGATCCCTGGTTATTACAGGGCCAGCTAGCCAACGACGTTCAGCCCGAGGTCGTGTTTGTCTTTCCGGGCCAGGGCTCACAGTGGCATGGCATGGCGCGACAGCTGTTGAACCAGGCTCCGGTGTTTCGCCAATCGCTCGAACAGGCGGAAACGGCTTTCCGGCCATATGTGGACTGGTCGCTGCTCGATCTGCTCGCCAGCGACGATACCGCCTGGCTTGAACGCATTGATTGCGTCCAGCCGGTGTTGTGTGCGATTCAGATAGCCCTGGCGGCGCTGTGGCGCTCCTGGGGCGTCGAGCCGATCGCCGTCGTCGGCCATAGCATGGGCGAGATCGCCGCCGCCGCCGTGGCCGGGGCGCTTTCGCTCGACGATGCCGCTCGCATCATCTGCACGCGCAGCCGCCTGCTGCGCAGACTCAGCGGGCAGGGCGCGATGGCCTCGGTGGAACTCTCGCTGGAGGCCGCCCAGGCGGCGATTGGCAACTATGGCGACCGGGTGGCGGTCGCGGTGAGTAACAGTTCCCGCTCCACCGTGCTGGCCGGCGATCCCGGCGCGCTCGATGAGATCCTGGCAGGGCTGGAAGGCGAAGGGGTGTTCTGCCGGCGGGTTAAGGTTGATGTCGCTTCGCATAGCCCGCAGATGGATCCGCTTCTGCCTGAGTTGCGCCAACTGCTGGCGCTTGTACGCCCGACCCCCGGCGCGTTGCCCTTTTTCTCGACCGTCGAGCGGCGCTTCCTCGGCGGCGGCGAGCTTGATGCGGCCTACTGGGCGCGGAATTTGCGCGAGCCGGTCCATTTCAGCGCCGCGATCGGCCAGCTGGCGGCCAACGGGCCAACAATCTTTCTAGAGTTGAGTCCTCACCCGATTTTGCAGCCGGCGATCGAGGGCGAACTGCGGGAGCGCGGGCTGCGCGGTGGCGCGCTGGCCTCGTTGCGCCGCAGCGAAGCCGAGGTCCAGGCGCTGAAGACGACGCTTGCCAGCCTGTATATTAAAGGCTACGCTGTCGATTGGCGGCGGGTGTATGCCATGGCCGGCCGGCCGGTCCGGCTCCCCAGCTACCCTTGGCAGCGCCAGCGCTATTGGGTTGAAAGCGACGCCGTTCGCCCCCGTGGCCGCGTCCCGGCTCATGGCGGGCATCCGCTGCTGGGTCGCCACATGCGCGCTGCTGGGGCTCCGGCGACCCATTATTGGGAGCAAACTATCAACAGCGAGCTGCTGCCCTACCTGTCCGACCACCGCGTCGAAGGCATGGTGGTTGTTCCAGGCGCCGCCTACGTGGAGATGGGCCTGGCGGCAGCGCGCGCCGTGTGGGCCGATACGCGATACCGCCTGGGCGATGTCCGTTTCAAGCAGATGCTCAGCCTGCGGCCGGACGAAATCCGGGTCGTCCAGGTGGCACTGCGCGAGTCTGGCGACACGGCGATGTTCCAGATCTTCAGCCGCAGTGCCGAGAACGAGTCGTGGCAGGAGCACGCCACGGGCGAGGTTGTGCGCGGCGGCCTGCCGGTGCTAGATGTCCCGGAGTCGTTCGACGCCGTGGCGACGCGTTGCGACAAAACCATGTCCGCCGCGACCTACTATGCGCAACTTGCCGAGCAGGGATTGGAATACGGGCCGGCCTTCCAAGGCATCACCGAGCTACGGCTGGGTGATGGCGAGGTACTGGCGCGTATCGTGGCACCGGCGGATATTCAAGCTGACTACGGCGCCTACGAGCTGCATCCGGCCTTGCTTGACGCATGCTTCCAATCCTTTGTGGCGCTTGATCCCCACCGCAACGGCGCCGAACCGGCTGTAACCTTGCCGGTGGGCGTTCGGCGCATCCAGGCCCTGCGCAAGCCGCAGGCCGCAGAGCCGCTCTGGGTCCACACGCGCCTGAGCACCGCGGCTCCCACCGCCGATGTTTCATTTGAAGGCGACCTCCTGCTTCTCGATCAGTCAGGGCAGCCGGTGATGCGCGTCGAAGGACTGCAAGTTAAGGTGCTCGAGGCGCGGGCTGCCGGGGACGATCACATTGATAGCTGGATGTACACCTTGCAATGGGAAGCGCAGGTCAGGCCGGCCTTTGACGCGGCGCTCGCTCCGTGGTCGAACGGCGCTGCCGGCGGCTGGCTGATCTTCAGCGACCAAACTCCGGTCGCCCGCGACTTGGCGGCTGCGCTGGAAGCGCATGGCCAGCATCCTGTGCTGGTCGCGCCGGGTGAGCGTTTTCAGGCGCTCGGCGGGCGGCGCTATGAGATCAACCCGCACGATCACAAAGCTTACAAGCAGCTTCTCAAGGAAGCCTTTGGAGGCGCCAATGCGCCGTGCCGCGGCATTGTCTACCTGTGGGGAGGCAAGTCCGGCCGCGACGCCGAGGCGAGCCTCGATGCCTTGCTGTCCGCGCAGGATTTCACCGCCACTGCGCCGCTGTTTCTCCTGCAAGCCATCGGCTATGCCGGCTGGCGCGATTACCCCCGGCTTTGGATCATCACCCGCGGCGCCGATGCTGCCAGCCCAAATGAGGCGGTGGCCGTGGCGCAAACTCCGCTGACCGGGCTGTCCAACGTTATCAGCCACGAGTTTGCCCAGTTGGAGTGCGTGCGAATCGACCTGAGCGCCGCACCGGGTCTGGACGAAGCCTCGGAACTCTTCAATGAAATCTGCTGCGGTAAGGACGATCGGGTCGCCCTCCGCCCCGACCAGCGTTTCGTGGCTCGGCTCAGCCGTGGGCTTGGCGTCGACGGCTCGGCGGAGCAACCACGGACCCTCGCGCGGGCCGGCGACCAGCCATTCGGCCTGGATGCCTCGCCGCCAGGCTCGCTGGATCGGCTGGCGATCCGCGCCATGGCGCGGCAACCGATCGGCCCAGATGATATTGAGATTAAAGTCCGCGCTTGGGGCTTGAACTTCCGCGACGTGCTGACCGCCCTCGGCGCTATTCCGGGCAATAGCAGCGAGATCGAGGGCGTGTCTTCATTGCGCGAATGCGCGGGCACGATCGTGGCCCTTGGCGCCAACGTAACCGGCTTCACGGTCGGACAGGAAGTGGTCGGCTGGTTCAAGAGCCTGACGGTATCACACTCGATCTCCACGCAGAACCTGATCGTCGCCAAACCCGACCACCTGACCCTTGAGCAAGCTGCGGCGCTGCCTTTCGCCATTCTGACCGCTTACTACTCGTTGGTTGTCACAGGCCGGCTTTCCAAGGGCGAACGCGTCCTGATCCACTCTGCGACCGGCGGCGTCGGCCTAGCGGCGATCCAGATCGCTCAGCACGTGGGCGCTGAAATCTTCGCCACCGCCGGCTCGCCCGAAAAGCGGGCCTTGCTGCGCGAGCTTGGCGTGTCCCACGTGATGAACTCGCGCTCGCTGGACTTCGCCGACGAGGTGCGCGAAGTCACCAACGGTGAGGGCATCGACGTAGTGCTGAATTCGCTGGCTGGCGATTACATCAAGGAAAGCCTCAACCTGCTGCGCCACCGCGGCCGCTTTATTGAGATCGGCAAACGCGACTACTACGAGGACAACAAACTCGGCATGCGGCCGTTTTTGAAGAACCTGACCTTCTCGCTGGTCGATCTTGATACGTTGCGCGAAGAGCCGGAGATGATCGGGGCGATCTTCCGCGAAGCGATGGCTTTGTTTGCCGGCGACTCTCTGCTCACCCGCCACTGCCGCGTTTTTTCGATGGGACAGGTCGCCGATGCCTACCGGATGATGGCTCAGGCCCGGCACATCGGCAAGATCGTTATCAGAATCGACGACGATGAAGAGCTTCCGATCGTTGCGGCTCGGCCCGCCGCAGCGGCCTGGGATGCCGGCACCTACCTGATCACTGGCGGCCTCGGGGGGCTGGGCATAGCTGTCGCCCGCTGGCTGGTCGAACGCGGGGTACGCCATCTGGTTCTTCTCGGGCGCAGCCGGCCGGGGGCGGCCGCCAGCGCGGCGGTCGAGGATCTGCGAGCGCTCGGGGCGACCGTGCGAGTGTCCCAAGCCGATGTCGCCCAGCCCGCCGCGCTAGCGGCCCTGTTCGACGATATCGATGCGACGATGCCCCCGTTGCGCGGAGTCATCCACGCCGCCGGCGTGCTTGATGACGGCGTGCTGCTTCAGCTCACCCCCGAGCGTTTCAAAACCGTCATGGACCCCAAGGTCACCGGATCTTGGAATCTTCACATCCTGACCCGCGATCGGGCGCTCGACCACTTTATCCTGTTCTCGTCGGCAGCGGCTACGCTTGGCTCGCCCGGCCAGGGCAACTACGCTGCGGCCAATGCCTTCCTCGACGGGCTGGCCCATTACCGCCGCGCCCAAGGGTTGCCGGCGCTAGCGATCAACTGGGGGCCGTGGGCCGACGTGGGCCTGGCGGCGGCCCAGGCCAATCGCGGCGAGCGCATCGCTTACCGCGGCATGAAAAGCATGACGCCCGCCGAGGGCTTGGCGGCGCTGGAGCGCCTGATCCGTGCCAACCCGGTCCAGGCCAATGTGCTGCCCTTCAACCTGCGCCAGTGGCTGCAATACTATCCCAAGGCGGCCGCCTCATCACTGTTTCGGCGCCTAGTCGAAGAACTCGACCAAAGTGCCAGCGAGCAGCCAGCGCAGACCCGGCTTCGCCCGCTGCTGGAGGAATCGCCTCCCGAGCAGCGCCTGGCGATCATGGAGACCCATGTCGCCAAGCTGGTCCAGCAGGTGTTGCGCATTCCCACCTCGGCACTTGACTCGCAGACCCCGCTGGGCAGTGTGGGCCTTGACTCACTGATGGCGCTTGAACTCAGGAACCTCCTTGAAGACAGCGTGGGTCTGAGCTTCCCTGTCACGCTGATCTGGAACCATCAATCAATCGCCGCCCTGTCCTCCCATCTGATCGAGCGCATGCAGATTTCGCTAGCGCCGACGGAGGAGCCGGACGACCCCGCCAGCGCCGACCTAGCTGCCGCGCCCGAGCTTGAAGACAGCGACGATCTGGCTGCGCTGCTGTCGGCGATCGGCGAACTTTCGATGGATGAGCTTCAGCATGCCCTCGATATCGAGCCATTGGCTCAAGGTGAGATCGATGAGTAATCCCTTGGAACAACTTCTCAAGAGCCTGACGCCCGATAAGAAAGCCTTGCTGGCCGAGTACCTGCGGCCCAAGCCCGAGCCTGTCGCCGTGATTGGCATCGGCTGCCGCTTCCCCGGCGGTTTGGTGACACCGGATGCCTTCTGGGAATTCCTGAAGCAAGGCCAGGACTCGATCATCGAGGTGCCGTCCGACCGCTGGGATATCGACGCCTACTACGATCCCAATCCGGATGCGCCGGGCAAAATGTATACCCGCTGGGGCAGCTTCCTGACCGACGCGCCGATGTTTGACGCCAGTTTTTTTGGCCTTTCGCCGCGCGAAGCTCTGCGCATGGATCCGCAGCATCGCCTCCTGCTGGAGGTCGCCTGGCAGGCCCTCGAAGATGCCGGCCAGCAGATTGACAGTCTGGCCGGCAGCCAGACCGGCGTGTTCATCGGGCTGATCAACAACGACTATCCCGTGCGCCAGCTCTACGCCGACGGCGCCGAGTGTTTCAACGACCCATACTTCAGCACCGGCAGTTCGTCCAGCATGGCCGCCGGACGCCTGGCCTACCTGCTTGATCTCCAGGGGCCGACGATGACCTTGGACACCGCCTGCTCGTCGACGCTCGTGGCGACCCACCTGGCCGTGCAGAGCCTGCAAAGCAAGGAAAGCAACCTGGCGCTGGTCGGCGGCTCCAACGTGGTAATCCTGCCCGACTCGTTTGTCAGCCTGTGCAAGATGCGCATGTTCTCCAGCGATGGCCGCTGTAAGACCTTCGACGCCGCCGCCGATGGCTTTGTGATCGGCGAAGGTTGCGGCTTCGTGGTACTCAAGCGCCTTTCCGACGCCATCAAGGACGGCGATCAGGTTCGGGCGATTATCCGCGGCTCGGCGGTCAACGAGGATGGCCGCAGCAGCAGCATCACCGCCCCCAACGGCCTGGCCCAGCAGGCGGTGATCCGCAAAGCCCTGGCGGTGGCCGGGCTGAAGCCCCAGCAGATTAGCTATGTTGAGGCTCACGGTTCCGGCACCTCGCTGGGCGATCCGATCGAGATGGAGTCGCTGCGGGCTGTGCTGGGCAAAGGCCGATCGCCTGATCAGCCGCTCTACGTCGGCGCGGTTAAAACGAATATCGGCCATCTGGCCGCCGGCTCGGGAGTCGCCGGGCTGATCAAGACCGTCTTGTCTTTGCAGCATAAGCAAATTCCGCCGCATCTGAATTTCAAGACGCTGAATCCGGGTATTCCCAAGGGCGGCGCGCCGTTTGTCGTGCCAACCAGCCTGACCCCTTGGACGGTCGCCGACGGGCCGCGCTTGGCCGGGGTGAGCTCGTTTGGCTGGTCGGGAACCAACGCCCATGTGATTTTGGAGGAGGCTCCGCCGTCCGAGCCGCTGAGCGCCGCCCGCCCGACCCATGTGTTGCTTTTATCTGCCAGGACTCCGACCGCCTTGGAAAAGGCGACCGAAAACCTGCTGGGCTATCTCCACCGCAACCCAGACTGTGATCTCGCTGACGTCGCCCACACGCTGCAACGCCGTAGAAAACACTTCGCCCATCGCCGGGCGGTGATTTGCCGCGATGTTGCAGAGGCGATCGCTGGCCTGAGCGGCCAGAATGGCCGCATTCACACCGGCCATGTCGGCCAGGAACGCCCGGTGGCCTTTGTGTTCGCTGGCGTCGGCGACCACTACGCCGGTATGGCCAAGGGCCTCTACGCCAATGAAGTGGTTTTTCGCACCGCGGTCGACCATGCGCTAGCCCTATTGCCGCCGCTGGATGCGGCGGAACTGCGGGCGGCGCTCTATCCGTCCAACCTGCCGGCTGCTCCGGCGGCCGGACACGGACTGCTAGGGCGCAACGGAGTTGCGGACGGGCCGCTGCACCAGACGGCGCTGGCGCAGCCGGCGGTGTTTGTGGTCGAGTATGCCCTGGCCCAATTGATGATGACCTGGGGCGTGCGACCGCAGGCATTGCTGGGCTACAGCTTGGGCGAGTATGTCGCCGCAACGATCTCCGGCGTGCTGAGCCTGGAGGACGCCCTAGCGCTGGTCGCCCGGCGCGCCCAGCTGATCCAGGCGCTGCCGAAAGGCGCGATGCTGGCGGTAGCGGCAGGCGCGGATGCGATCCAGTCGTATTTGGGTGGCGAGGTGTGCCTGGCGGCGGTCAACAGCCCAAGTACCTGCGTCCTCGCCGGCCCGCACGCCGCGCTGAACGCCCTGTCGGAGCGGCTCAGCCAGGCCGAGATCGCCTGCCGCCCGGTGGAAACCAGCCATGCCTTCCACTCGACGATGCTGGCGCCGGCGCAAGAAGCGCTGACTGCGTTCGCCACCACTTTGACCTTCAACTCGCCTTCCCTCCCGTACCTATCCAATGTTACCGGCACCTGGATCACTGTTGAGCAGGCCACCGACCCTGCCTACTGGGCACGGCACATGGTCGAGACCGTCCAATTCGCCCCTGCCCTGGGTTCGCTGCTCGCCGATCCGGCCATGATGCTCGTGGAGATAGGTCCGGGCCAGGCGCTGGGGTCGTTCGCTAGGCAGCATCCCGCCTGCGATCGCCAGCGCTTCGCCGATATAGTAGCCACCCTGCCGGCCAAGCACGAGGCCCAGTCCGAGCTGGCAGCGGCGCTGTCGGCGCTGGGCCGCCTCTGGGTCGCTGGGGCGCGGGTTGATTGGGCCGCGTTCGCTGGCGCCGAGCGGCGCCGCTCGGTTGCGCTGCCGCCGTATCCCTTTGAGCGCGAGCGCTTCTGGATCGATCTTGACAGCGTGCCGACGACCTTGGCTCCGGCGCGGCCGGCCCGCGGCAAGCAGGCCGATATCGCCGATTGGTTTTACCGGCCGGTCTGGGAGCCGCATGCGCTCGCCTTGCTGGCACCCGCCCCGACCAGCGGCAAGCACTGGCTGGTTTTTGTTGACGAGCGAGGCCTCGGCCGCGAGCTTGGCGTCCGGCTCGAACAGGCCGGCGACAGCGTTGTGCGCGTTCGGCGCGGCGATGGCTTCGCCCGCATCGATCACCAGACCTTCGACGTGCGCCCGGACGCCCCCGAGGATTACCTGCGCCTATTGCAATCCCTGAGCAGCGAAGCGCAGTCCCGCCTGATGGTCGCGCACCTCTGGTCGCTTGATGCAACGCCTTCCGCGACCGGCGATCAGTTCGCCGCGACCCAGCGAGTCAGCTTCTACAGCCTGCTGGCCCTGGCGCAGGCCCTTGGGCCGGCGAGCCTCGCAAGCGCGCCTGAGATCGCCGTGGTTTGCGCCGCCGTCCACAGTGTTATCGGCACCGAAACAATCAACCCCGATCTGGCGGCGATCCTTGGCCCGGCGCGAGTTATCCCGCAGGAGTTGCAAGGCATCGGTTGCCGCACCATCGACCTCGGGCTGCCGCAGCGGGGCAGCACGGAAGAGCGCGAACTGCTCGACCTGCTGGCCCGCGAGTTGCTGACCCAGTCGGCCGAACCGCTGGTGGCCTACCGCAATAACCAGCGCTGGGTCGCCGCCTACAAGCCGGTGCGCTTGGATGCCCCTGCCCGGACTGCGCTACGCGAGCACGGCACCTATTTGATCACCGGCGGCCTGGGTGACATCGGCCTGATGCTGGCCGAGCACCTTGCGGCAACCGTGCAGGCCAGGCTGGTCTTGCTGGCCCGCAGCGAGTTACCCGACCGCAGCGAGTGGCCACGCTGGCTGAGCGATCGCTCCGAGGACGACCGGACCTGCCAGCGCATCCGCGCGGTTCAGCGCTTGGAGGAGCTAGGCGCCGAAGTCCTGACGATCACGGCCGATGTCGCCGACGAGAGCGCTTTGCGGGCGGCCATCGATCGCGCTACTGAGCGCTTCGGTGCCATCCACGGCGTGATCCACGCGGCCGGGATTGTGGCAACCGCAGCGTTCCGCTCGGTCCAGGATAGCGACCCGGCCATCTGTGAGCAGCATTTCCAGCCCAAGGTCCATGGCCTGTATGCCCTGGAGCGCGTGCTCGGTGATCGGTCGCTTGACTTCTGCGTGCTTTTTTCCTCGCTGTCATCGGTGCTGGGCGGGCTTGGTTTCAGCGCGTATGTGGCGGCAAACTCCTTTATGGACGCCTTCGCCCACCGCCACAACCAGTCGCATCCGGTGCGCTGGCTGAGCGTGAACTGGGATCTCTGGCTGGGTAGTGTCGATAAAACTATGTCCGGCGGCCTGGGCGCTAGCCTGACCGAATACGGTATGACGCCTGCCGAAGGGATTGCGGCATTCGAGCGGGTCCTCTCCGTCCGGGATGCCAGCCAGATCGTCAACTCCACCGGCGACCTTGATACGCGTATCGCCCAGTGGGTTCGCATGGAAGCCCTTGCGGTCGGCGCCAACGCTCCAACCCCGGCGGCGAAAATGGCCCACGCCCGGCCCGAGCTTAACACCGCCTATGTTCCGCCGCGCGGCGAATACGAACAACGCATCGCCGCGATCTGGCAGGAGGCACTTGGCCTCGATCAGGTCGGCATTCAGGATAATTTCTTCGACCTGGGCGGCAACTCGCTGGTAGGCATCCAGGTGATCGCCCGATTGCAAAAAGAGTTCAAGGTGCAGCTTTCGACCGTGGTGCTGTTTGAAGCCCCCACGATCAGCGCCCTGGCGACGTATCTGATGGAGCGGCTGCCGCAGGTCGCTGGCGCGTCCAGTCAGCCGCAGCCGGCCAGACGCCAGCAGCGCCAGGCCGCCCAAGGCGATATCGCTATCATCGGTATGGCCGGACGCTTCCCGGGTGCCGGTTCGGTCGATGAGCTGTGGAGCAACATCAGCCAGTCCCACGAAGCGTTTTCGATCTTCAGCGACGAGGAATTGCTGGCCGCCGGTGTCGCTCCCGCGCTGGTTCGCGACCCCAACTACGTCAAACGGCGCCCGATTCTCGGCGACGATATCGGTCTGTTCGATGCGGCCTTCTTTGGCTATTCGCCCCGCGAAGCCGAGTTTATGGACCCGCAACAGCGCCTGTTCCACGAGTGCGCCTGGGAGGCCCTGGAAACAGCGGGGTACGACTCCCAGCGCTACGATGGGCTGGTCGGCGTGTTCGCCGGCGCCAGCGTCAGCACCTATATGCTTCAGCTGGCGGCGCTGCCGGTCTTCAATGACTTCGGCTCCGATCCGTCTGCCTATTTCTCCAATGACAAAGATGGCCTGACGACCAACGTGTCCTACAAGTTGAACCTGCACGGGCCAAGCGTGGCGGTGCAGACCTATTGTTCGACCTCGCTGGTGGCCACCCACATGGCCTGCCGCAGCCTGCGCGGCGGCGAGTGCGATATTGCCCTCGCCGGCGGCGTGTCGGTCCGCGTCCCGGTCAAAACAGGCTATCTGTATCGCGACGGCGATCAGGTCTCGCCCGACGGGCGCTGCCGCACCTTTGACGCGGAGGCTGGCGGGGCTAACTTTGGCGACGGGGTGGCGATCGTGGTGCTAAAGCGGCTGGCCGACGCACTGGCCGACGGCGACACCATCCACGCCGTCATTCGTGGCTCGGCGATCAACAATGACGGCGGCCTCAAGGTCGGCTACACCGCCCCCAGCGTGGTCGGCCAGGCCAAGGCCATCGCCGCCGCGCTTGACGACGCCGGCGTGACCGCCGACTCGATCTCGTATGTCGAGGCCCACGGCACTGCCACCAAGTTGGGTGACCCGATCGAGATCGCCTCGCTGACCAAGGCGTTTCGTGCCAGCACCGATAAAGTCGGCTTCTGCGGGATTAGTTCGGTCAAGCCCAACATCGGCCACCTCGACCGGGCGGCCGGCGTCACCGGCTTGATCAAAACGGTGCTGGCCCTCAAGCACAGCCTGATCCCGCCGACGTTGCACTTCCATGCGCCCAATCCCGAGATCGATTTCGCTGCCAGCCCGTTTTATGTGCTGACCGAGCCGACCCCTTGGACGCGCAATGGCACGCCCCGCCGCGCGGTCGTGAACTCGCTGGGCGTGGGCGGCACCAACGCCCACGTCGTGGTCGAGGAGGCGCCGCCGGCTCCGGCTGCCAACCCGTCGCGACCGACTCAGCTGCTGTTGCTGTCGGCCAAGACTCCCACGGCTCTCGAAGCGGCCACGGCGCGGCTGTCCGATCATCTTGGCGGCCAAGATGTGAATCTGGCCGATGTCGCCTACACCCTGCAAGTCGGCCGCCGCGTCTTCGAGCACCGGCGCGTGATGGTCTGCGAGGATGCCACCGACGCGCGTTCGCTGCTGACCAAAGGCGACACCCAGCGCGCCCTCAGCCGCCAGCAGAAGCCGACCAGCCGCAACCTGGCCTTTGTGTTCGCCGGCGTCGGCGACCACTATGCCGGCATGGCCCAGGGCCTGTATGAAACCGAGAGTGTTTTCCGCGCCACGGTCGACGAGTGCTTCCGCATCCTGTCGCCACTGCTGGGCGCCGACCTCAAGCAGGCTTTGTACCCGGAGGGCCAGGCACGGCGCAACGGCAATGGCTCCGGCGTCGATCTGCGGGCGCTGCTTGGGCGTGATCGCGCGGTAGGCGGGGCGGCCGGGCCGCTGCACCAGACGGCGCTGGCGCAGCCAGCAGTGTTTGTGGTGGAGTACGCCCTTGCCCAGCTCCTGATGACCTGGGGCATCCGACCGCACGCACTGCTCGGCTATAGCCTGGGCGAATACGTGGCGGCCGCCGTGGCCGGAGTGTTGAGCTTGGAAGACGCCCTGGCGCTGGTCGCCCGGCGTGCCCAGCTGATCCAGTCGCTGCCGAGCGGCGCGATGCTGGCAGTGGCGGCGGGCGCGGATGCGGTCCGCCCGTATCTGGGCGGCGAGGTGTGCCTGGCGGTAGTCAACAGTCCGAGCACCTGCGTGCTCGCCGGCCCCCAGCCGGCCCTCGCGGCCGTCGCAGACCAGCTTGAGGCCCTCGATATCAGCAGCCGCTGGTTGGAAACCAGCCACGCATTCCACTCGACGATGCTGGCATCGGTGCAGGCGGAGCTCACTGCGTTCGCCGCCACCCTGACCTTTCACCTACCGGCCATCCCTTATCTGTCCAACGTCACCGGTACCTGGATTACCGCCGAACAGGCCACCGACCCGGCCTATTGGGCGGCGCATATGTGCCAGACCGTGCAGTTCGCCGCCAGCGTGGCAGTCCTGGCGCAGGATGCTAACCGCGTCATGGTGGAGATCGGGCCGGGTCAGGCGCTTGGCTCCTTTGTCAAGCAAAGCCCCGCCTGGGGCCGCGACCGCCTGGATCTTGTGCTGTCGACCCTGCCGTCCCAGCATGAGGGCCTGAGCGACTCGACTGCGCTCCTGACCGCGTTGGGCCGCCTGTGGCTGATTGACGTGCCGATCGATTGGCAGGCGTTCGCCGTGGGTGAGCAGCGCCGGCGCGTCCCGCTACCAACCTATCCGTTTGAGCGGCAGCGCTATTGGCTGGAACCCAGCCGCAAAGTCGGCGGCCTGGCGGAACAAAGCGACAAGCTCGACCTTATGGGCCTGCCGCGCGATCCGGCCAACGAGTGGTTCTACCTGCCTGCATGGAAGCAATCGGCGCCGTACCTGCCGGCACTAGCCGCGTCCTCGGATGACAGCCCGCGGTGCTGGGTGATCTTCGAGGACGCGTGCGCGGTCGGCCAGCAGATCGGCGCCTGGCTACGCCAGCAGGGCCAGCACGTCGTGAGCGTCCACGCCGGCGCAGCCTTCGCCAAAAACGGCGACTCCTACACGATCAATGCGGGGCAGCGCTCTGATTATGATGAGCTATTCAACGACCTGTATCGGCAAAACCGGCGGCCGACCAACATTGTCCACCTTTGGACGGTGACACCGCCGCTACCGCATCCGCTGCCCGATCCCTTGCTCGGCCCCGTGCTTGATGCCAGCTTCTACAGTCTGATCCACCTTGGCCAGGCGCTGGGCGACCTTGACCTCGAAGCCTGCACCATCACCGTGGTTTCCAGCGATATGCAATCGGTCATCGGCTCCGAGCGCCAGTGCCCGGAGAAAGCCACGCTTATCGGCCCCTGCAAGCTGCTGCAGTTCGAATATGCAGCGCTGGGCTGCCGCAGCGTCGATATTGTGCTGCCCGAGCGCGGCAGCTGGGAAGAAGAAGCGTTGATCAGCCACCTGCTCGGCGAGTTGACCGCCGCGACCGCCGACACGCAGGTCGCCTTGCGCGGCAACCGCCGCTGGGTACAGTCGCTTGATAGGCTGAAGCTGGCAGCGCAGGAGTCAAGCGCGCCACGGCTGCGCAAACACGGTGTGTACCTGATCACCGGCGGTCTGGGCGGTATCGGCCTGGCACTGGCCGAGCACCTGGCGCGGACGCAGCAGGCCCGCTTGGCGCTGGTAGGCCGCTCTGGGCTGCCCGAACGCAGCGAATGGCCTGCCCTGCTGGCGCGCCAGCCGGAACACGCCCACGCCGGCAAGATCCGGCAGATCCAGGCGATCGAGGCGCTGGGCGGCGAGGTGCTGGTGCTCAGGGCCGATGTCACCGACACAGGCGAGATCGAAGCGGCGGTGGCTCAAACCATCGAGCACTTCGGCAGCCTGCACGGGGTGCTCCACGCCGCCGGCGTGCCGGGCGTCGGCCTAATCTCGCTGAAGACCAGGGAGGCGGCTGCCAGCGTCCTGGCGCCCAAGGTCCAGGGCACGCGCGCCCTTGCGCAGGCGCTGGACAACATACAGCTGGATTTCCTGGCGCTGTTTTCCTCGGTCGCTTCGGCGACCGGCGGCGGCGCAGGGCAGGTCGATTATTGTGCGGCTAACGCCTACCTGGACGCCTTTGCCCACAGCCGAGCCGGGCAGCCGAGTCTGGTGGTCTCGATTGGCTGGTGCGAGTGGCTCTGGAATGCTTGGGATGAAGCCATGAGCAGCTATGACAGCGCTACCCAGGAGTTCTTCCGCGACTACCGCGAACGCTTCGGCCTGCGCTTCGATGAAGGCAGCCAAGCTCTTGACCGGGTGCTTTCTCATCGCTTCCCGAACGTCTTCGTCTCCACCCAAGACCTGCGCGCGATCGTGCGCATGATGGAAAACGCCAAGATCGATGTGCTTGAGCAGCCCGAAGCCCAGGGCGCGCGTCACGCGCGACCGAGCCTTGGCACATCATACGTCAAGCCGCAGAGCAAGCTGGAGCAGGCGATCGCTGCGGTGTGGAGCGAACGACTTGGCATCGCCGAAATCGGCCTCAACGACAACTTTTTCGAGCTTGGCGGCAACTCGCTGATCGGCGTCGATCTGCTGAACCGGCTGCGCAAGCGCCTTCAGATCAGCCAGATCCCGGCCTATGTGCTGTACGAAGCACCGACGGTCGGAGCAATGGCGAAATTCCTTGAACCTGGCCAGGACACCAACGCAGCGATTCAAGAACGTCACGATCGCGGTGCAAAGCGAAGGGATCGGCAGGCTCAACTCAAACTCAGGTCGTAGCGAGGTATTTCCATGATAGATCGCGAATCACAGGATTTCGAATTCGATACCGCTGTTGCCATCATCGGCATGGCAGGGCGTTTCCCTGGCGCCAACACGCTGGATCAGTTCTGGCGCAACATGACCCAGGGCGTGCAATCGATCCGGTTTTTTTCCGATGAAGAACTGCTGGCCGCCGGGGTAGACCCGGATCTGATGAGCCAACCCGAGTATGTGAAAGCCGGGACGGTCATCGACAATATCGATTCCTTTGACTCCGCGTTCTTTGGCTTTACGCCGCGCGAGGCCGAGTTGATGGACCCGCAGCTGCGCTTGTTTCTAGAATGCTCTTGGGAGGCGTTCGAGGACGCCGCTTATAGCCCGGAAACCTACCAAGGTCTGGTTGGGGTGTTCGCCGGATCGGCCATCTCGACCTATATGTTGAATAATATCTTCAACAACGCCGAGGTGTTCCGCAAAGCGGGCATGCTCCAGGTCGGCGTCCTGAACTCGTCGGACTCGCTTTCGACCTGGGTCTCCTACAAGCTTAACTTCCGCGGGCCGAGCGTGGTCGTACAAACTTTTTGCTCGACCTCGCTGGTGGCAGTCCACATGGCCTGCCAGAGCCTGCTCAACTACGAGTGCGATATGGCGCTGGCTGGCGGTGTCGCGATCTCGGTACCCCATGGGACTGGCTATGTGTACCAGGAGGGCGGCATTGTTTCGCCCGACGGCCAGTGCCGCACCTTTGACGCCGACGGCCAGGGCAGCGTGATGAGCAACGGCGCCGGCGTCGTCGCGCTCAAGCGCCTTGATCAGGCGGTCGCAGATGGAGATCACGTGTACGCCGTCATCCGCGGCTCGGCGGTCAACAACGACGGCATCCGCAAAGTCGGCTACACCGCCCCCGGCCTGGAAGGGCAGTCGTCGGTGATCGCCGAAGCGTTGGCCCACGCTGGCGTCGACCCCGCGACGGTGGGCTACCTTGAGGCCCACGGCACGGCCACGGCGCTGGGCGACTCGATCGAGCTCGCGGCGACGATCAAGGCCTACAAGCAGCAGACCGACCAGACCCAGTACTGTGCGCTCGGTTCGGTCAAGCCCAACGTTGGTCATCTCGACCGCGCCGCAGGCGTGACCGGCTTGATCAAAACCGTGCTGGCGCTGAAGCACCGAGAGATTCCGCCGAGTCTTAATTTCGAGCAGGCCAGCCCCGAGATTGATTTATCCAATAGCCCGTTTTTTGTCAATACGGCGTTGCGGCCCTGGGAGACCGACGGTCGGACGCCGCGCCGCGCCGGCGTCAGCTCGTTCGGCCTAGGCGGCACCAATGCCCATGTCGTGCTCCAGGAAACGCCGCTCGAGGCGCCGTCCGGTCAATCATACCCGCAGCAGCTGCTGCTGCTGTCGGCCAAAACCGACTCCGCCCTGCAAACAATGGCCGCCAACCTGGCCAGCTTCTTGCGAGCCTATCCCGAGGTGGACTTGGCCGACGTCGCCCATACCCTCCAGGTCGGTCGCACCGCCTTCAACCACCGGCGTGCCCTCGTGGCCCGCGACCGTGACGATGCCATCGCGCAGTTGGAGGCGGCTGGTGTCCGCGGGCTGACCGCCAACCAGACCGACCGTGATCGGTCGGTGGCCTTCCTGTTCCCGGGCGTCGGCGACCACTATGCAGGGATGGCCGCGGACCTGTACACTCACGAAGCGCGCTTTCGCGTGGTGGTTGACGAGTGCTGCACGCTGCTGAATCCGCTGCTGGACCAGGATTTGCTGGCGGTGCTGTATCCAGAGTCCGGGCGCGGCAATGGGGCACCGGCGGCCGGCCTGGATTTCCGCCAGTTGCTGGCAGGCCTGCCTGCCGGAACGCCTGCCGGGACGCTGCACCAGACGGCGCTGGCCCAGCCGGCGGTGTTTGTAGTCGAGTACGCGCTGGTGCAATTGCTGGCGAGCTGGGGCATCCGTCCGCAGGCGCTGCTGGGCTACAGCCTGGGCGAATACGTCGCGGCAACGGTCGCCGGCGTGCTGAGCCTGGAGGACGCGCTGCGTCTGGTGGCCCTCCGCGCCAGGCTGATCCAGAATCTGCCTGCCGGCTCCATGCTGGCGGTCAGCCTGGGCGAGGACGATGCGCGGCGCTACGTCCGGGGCGATGTCGCCTTGGCAGCGGTTAACAGTCCGAGCGCCTCCATCTTGGCCGGACCGGCGGCGGCTCTTGAGGCCGTGGCCAGGCAATGCGCCGCCGATGAAGTTGCCTGCCGCTGGCTGGAGACCAGCCATGCCTTCCATTCGGCGATGCTGGAGCCGGCCCGCGCGGCCCTGACCGATCTGACCTGCTCGCTGACCCTCAACCCGCCGGCCATACCGTATGTCTCCAACGTCACCGGCACTTGGATCACCGTCGAAGAGGCCACCGACCCGGACTACTGGGCGCGGCACATGTGCCAGACCGTGCGGTTTGCCGCCGGAGCTGGCGCGCTGCTGGAGGGAGAGCCGGCGTTGATCCTGGAAGTCGGCCCCGGCCAGGCGCTGGCGTCGTTTGTCAAGCAACATTCAGCTTGCTCTCGCGAGCGTATGGGCCAGATCCTGAGCGTGCTGCCGACGTCCCACGGTCGCCAGGCCGAGTTGGCCCACGTGCTGGAAACCTTGGGCCGGCTGTGGCTTGCCGGGGTGAACATTGACTGGGCCGCGTTCTCCGCGGGCGAACAACGGCGGCGGCTTTCGCTGCCGACCTATCCGTTTGAGCGCCAGCGCTACTGGGTGGACGCCGATGCGCACGGCAAGTCGGGCAGTTCGCTAGCCAACGACGAGTTCCTCAACAGTGCCGACCGCATCGCCGACGTTGGCGACTGGTTCTTTGTGCCTTCCTGGAAACGGACCAGCCCGCCGTCGCCGATCCTAGGCGCCCCACTTTTCGCCGACCAACACACCTGGCTGCTTCTGGTTGATGACTCCGGCCTGGGCCTTGTGCTCGCCGAGCGCTTGAAACAGCACGGCCAGACTGTGGTGACGATCGCGCCGGGTGCGGCATTCGCCGCCACCGACCCGGCAAGCTACACGGTACGTCCCGCCGAACGCGAAGACTACATCAGCGTGATTAAGAAGCTCGCCCGCGAAGGCATTGAACCCAGCCGCGTGCTACACCTGTGGCTGGCCTCGCCCGCTGAGTTGGCCGACGAGTCGCCGACCGAGGTGGACAGCATATTGGAGCGCGGCTTTTACAGCCTGTTGGCGCTGACCCAGGCGCTGGGCAACCAGGGCGTGGAGCGCTGCGAGGTCAACGTCGTCACCACCGGCGTTCACGCGGTTGTCGGCCAGGAGGCGGTGAACGCAACGAAATCGACAGTGATCGGTCCGTGCAAGATCATTCCTCAGGAGCACCCCAACCTGACGGCGCGCTCCATCGATGTGATCTGGGCACCCGATCGGCAGGGCTGCGAGGAGTTGGTGGATCGCCTGGTGGTGGAACTGGCCAGCACCCCGACCGGCGCCGTGATTGCGCTGCGTGGGCAGCACCGTTGGGTCCAGGCATATGAGCAAATCCACCTGCCTGAGTTCAGCCATCCCCACGCCCGTTTGCGCGATCAGGGCGTGTATGTCATAACTGGCGGCTTGGGCGGTATTGGCCTGGCCCTGGCCGAGTACCTGGTGGCGAGTGTGCGGGCCAAAGTGGTCTTGATCGGGCGGACTGCCCTACCGTCGCGCGAACGCTGGGATGACATCATCGCTGCCGAAGGCACCGAGAGCGGCACCGGGCATCGCGTCCATTGCCTCCGACAGCTTGAGGCTGGCGGTGCCGAAGTGCTGGTGCTCCAGGCCGATGTCGCCGACGCCGGCCAGATCGCCGCAGCCATCGACCAGGCTGTCGCCCGCTTCGGTGCCATCAACGGGGTGTTCCATGCCGCCGGCGTGCCAGGGGTGGGCCTAATGCAGCTCAAGACCGCCGAAGCGGCGGCCAGCGTGCTTGCGCCAAAGGTCCAGGGAACCCTGGCGATCGCCCAGGCCGTGCGCTCCTTGCCGCTTGACTTCTTGGTGCTGTTCTCGTCGGTTGCCGCGGCGGCCGGCGGCGGCCAGGGCCAGGCCGACTACTGCGCGGCGAACATCTTCCTGGACAGCTATGCCCAGCTGCATCACCGCGACCACGGAGTGACGATCTCGATCGGATGGGGCGAATGGCACTGGGACGCTTGGAGCGAAGGCCTACAAGGCTTCACCGAAGAAGTACGGGCGTTCTTCATAGCCTCGCGCCGAACCTTCGGCATCGACTTCGCCGACGGCATGGAAGCATTGCGCCGCATCTTGGCTTACGATCTACCGCAGATCTTTGTCAGCCCGCGTGACCTGACGTTTCTAGTCGAGGCTAGCCAGCGCTCGTTCGCCGCGTTCCTCAAGATGCGCGAAGACCGCGAGCAGTCGCGCTACCCGCGGCCAGCCCTGGCTGTGGCCTATGCCGCACCGCGCAACGACCTCGAAACGCGCATCGCCGCCATATGGAGCGATGTGCTGGGCATCGACCTGATCGGGATCGACGATAACTTTTTCGACCTCGGCGGCAATTCGCTGCTAGGCCTCGACCTGTTTGGGCGCATGCGCAAAGCCCTGAAGCTCGACAACTTCCCCGCATATGTGTTGTATGAGTCGCCCACGGTTGAGTTGCAAGCGGCCCACATCACCAACCTCCAACAGCCGGCCATCGCCCACGACGACGGCGACGAGCACGAGGACGAGCAGCGCAGGATGCAATTGAACTACTTTGTGGATTTGGATGAAATGGGGGATCTATGAGCGGGCCAACGTCGCACGATGCTAATTACGACACTGCGGTGGCGATCATCGGCATGGCCGGGCGCTTCCCCGGCGCCCAGAACGTCGATGAGCTGTGGCGGAACATCACTGCCGGCGTGCGTTCGATCCGCAGCTACTCGGATGCGGAACTGCTGGCGGCTGGCGTCGATCCCGAAGTGCTCAAACTGCCGAACTATGTGAAGGCGGGGACGTTTCTGGATAGCTACGACCACTTCGATGCCAGCTTCTTCGGCTACACGCCGCGCGAAGCTGAGGTGATGGACCCGCAGCACCGTCTGTTTCTGGAGTGCGCCTGGGAAGCCTTGGAGCAGGCCGCCTGCGATCCTGGCGCCTACGCCGGCTCCATCGGCGTCTTCGCCGGGTCGAGCATCTCGCTGTATATGATCCACAACCTCTTCACCAATCCGGAGGTAGTGGAGCTGGCGGGCGGCTTGCAGATCGACATTGGCAACTCGGTTGACGCGCTAGCCTCGACCGTCTCATATAAATTCAATCTGCGCGGGCCGAGCGTGGCGGTACAAACCTACTGTTCCACCTCGCTGGTCGCGGTCCACATGGCCTGCCAGAGCCTGCTTACCTATGAGTGCGGCATCGCCTTGGCCGGCGGCACGGCCATCAGCATTCCCCATGGCACCGGCTATCTGTACCAGGAGGGCGGCATCCTGTCGCCCGACGGGCATTGCCGCACCTTCGATGCCAAGGCCCAGGGCAGCGTGGTGGGCAATGGCGTCGGCATCGTCGCCCTCAAACGTATGAAAGACGCCATCAAAGATGGCGACCATATCTATGCCGTCATCCGCGGGTCGGCGATCAACAACGACGGTATTCGCAAGGTCGGCTACACCGCCCCGGGTCTCACCGGCCAATCTGCGGTGGTTACCCGCGCGCTGCGCCGCGCCGGCGTCAAACCGGAAACGATCGGCTACATCGAGACCCACGGCACGGCCACACCGCTCGGCGACTCAGTGGAGCTTTCGGCGTTGATCAAGGTCTTCGAGCGTGGCGCCGAGCGCAAACAATTCTGTGCGCTGGGGTCGGTCAAGCCCAACATCGGCCACCTCGACCGGGCCTCGGGCGTCACCGGTCTGATCAAGGCGGCCCTGGCCCTGCACCACCGCCAGCTGCCGCCGCATCTTGATTTCGAGACGCCCAGTCCCGATATCGACCTGGCTAACAGTCCGTTCTACGTCAACACCCAGCTGCGTGACTGGCCCGCGGATGGCGGTGCGCCGCGTCGGGCTGGCGTCAGTTCGTTTGGCCTGGGCGGCACCAACGCCCACGTCGTGCTGGAAGAAGCACCGGTGCCGATGCCCGCGACCATCAGCCCTGCCCGCCCGGCCGAGCTGTTGGTGCTGTCGGCCAAAACTGAAACGGCATTGGAAACGGCGACCGATAACTTGGCCGCCTACCTCGAAGCGCAGACCGTTGATATGGCCGATGTGGCCCACACCCTGCGCGTCGGCCGGGCGCCTTTCAGCTATCGGCGCGTGCTCGTGGCCAGCGACTCCCGCGATGCTGCGGCTGCCCTCAAAGCCCGTGATCCCCGCCGCCTACTGAGTTTTCAGCAAGTTACCCGCGATCAATCGCTGGCGTTTGTGTTCCCCGGTGTGGGCGACCACTACGCCGGCATGGCCGGGACGCTGTACGCGACTGAGACGGTGTTCCGCGAGGCGGTCGACCGGTGCGCTGGGTTACTGGCCTCGCGCCTTGGCCAGGATCTGCGCGCCGCCTTGTATCCCGCTGACCAGGTCGTTCCTGCGTCAGCCTCAGCGCTCCTGTCAGCCCTGCCGGAAGGCAGTGGGATAGCGGCGGGGACGCTGCATCAGACGGCGCTGGCCCAGCCGGCGGTGTTTGTGGTGGAGTATGCGCTGGTCCAACTGCTGGCGAGCTGGGGTATCCAGCCGCAAGCGCTGCTCGGCTACAGCGTGGGCGAGTACGTCGCGGCGACGGTCGCCGGCGTGCTGAACCTCGAGGATGCCTTGACCCTGGTCGCCAAACGCGCGCAATGGATCCAGGCCCAGCCGCATGGCGCGATGCTGGCCGTCTCGCTGGGCGTCGAGGCCATCCAGCCCTACCTGAATACCGAGGTAGTGCTGGCGGTGGTCAACAGCCCGATGACCTGCGTCCTGGCCGGCCCGCACGCCGCATTGGAAGCGGTCAAGGTGCGGCTGGACGCAAACGAGGTGGCTAGTCGCTGGCTGGAGACGAGCCACGCCTTCCACTCGCCGATGCTGGTGCCGGTGGCGGCTGAACTGACCGCACTGGTGGGCACGCTGCGGCTCCAGGCCCCGCAGATTCCCTATATCTCGAATGTGACGGGCACCTGGATCACCGATGCCCAGGCGACCGACCCGGGCTACTGGGCGCGGCATATGGTCGAGACGGTGCAATTTGCCGATGGCGTTGGCACCTTGCTGGCCGATGCCCAGCTGGTGGTGCTGGAAGTGGGACCGGGGCAGGCGCTGGGGTCGTTTATCCGCCAGCATCCGGCCTGTGGCCGCGAACGGATGAAGCATGTGCTGGCGTTGTTGCCGGCGGCTCACGAACGCCAATCTGAGCTGGCTCATGTACTCCAATCGATTGGTCGGCTCTGGTCGCTGGGTATTACCATCGATTGGGTCGGCTTTGCGCCGACACAGCGGCGTCGGCTGCCCTTGCCGACGTATCCCTTTGAGCGCAAACGCTTCTGGGTCGATGCCGCAAACCGGCCGGTCGCCGCGCCTCTCGCCCCGTCGCTGGGCCGGCATGCGGATGTGGCCGACTGGTTCTACCGGCCCGACTGGGCGCCCACCGCGCTCGGCGCCCCGGCTGCCCCCGGTCGCTGGCTGATCCTGCCCGATGCCCACGGGCTGGGCACGGCGGTGGCTGCGTCCCTTCGTGCGGCCGGCCACACCGTCACCCTGGCCGCCGGGCCGGCTGACGCTGCGGCCTACGGTTCGCTGCTTGACGCGCTGCGCGCCGACGGCGGCCTACCCAGCCACATCCTGTGGCTGGGCGGCTTGGCGCCGCTCGACTCAGCCCTGACCGGCCCGGCCCGCTTTCAGGCGGCTCAGGCAATCGGCTACTACGACCTGCTCCAACTGGCGCAGGCGGTGAGCGCGCAGGTGATCGACGAAGCGGTGCAGCTCTTGGTGGTGACCGCCGGGATGCAGGCGGTCGGTACGCACGCGATCCCCGTGGCCGAACACGCCACGCTGCTGGGGCTGGCGACGGTGATCGGTCAGGAGAACCTGACCATCCGTGTGCGCAGCGTCGACCTTGCGATGGCCGATGCCGCCGCAGTCGGGTTGCTGGCGGCGGAGTGTCTGGCGACCAGTGACGCGCTGCGCGTAGCCTACCGCGATGGTCAGCGCCTGGAAGAAACCTACCAACCGATTCGGCTGGAGGCGCCGGGATCGCGGGTGGTGCGGTCGGGTGGGGTGTATGTGATCACGGGTGGGTTCGGCGGGGTCGGGCTGGTACTGGCCGAGCATCTGGCGCGGACGGCACAGGCGAAACTGGTGCTGGTTGGCCGGCAGGGCTTGCCGGAGCGGGCGGCCTGGGACGCGTGGCTGAGCGAACACGGCGCGGACGACGCCACCAGCCAGCGTATCCAGCGTGTGCGGATGATCGAAGCCGCTGGCGGCACGGTTGAGGTTATGGCCGCCGATGTGGCGCAGGTGGCCGACCTTCAACGCGTGCTCGCGACTGCTGAAGCGCGGTTTGGCACGCTCCACGGGGTGCTCCACGCCGCCGGTATCTCCGACCCGCAATCGTATCAACCTATCCCTACACTCGGACCGAAGGAATGCGAATGGCATTTCCAGCCGAAGGCCTACGGCCTGTACGCGCTGGAAACGGCATTGGGCGACCGCCCGCTCGACTTCTGCGTGCTGTTTTCCTCGATCTCGGCGGTGCTGGGCGGGCTGAGCTTTGGCGGCTATGCGGCGGCGAACAGCTTTATGAACGCCTTCACCCAGCGCCACAACCGCACGCACGCGGTGCCTTGGGTCTGCGTTAATTGGGACACCTGGCAGCTCAGGGCCGGACACGATGCTATTGGCACGACCGTGGCCCAGTACGAGATGAACCCGGCGGAGGGCGCCGACGCCTTTGAGCGGGCGGTCGCAACGCGCAATGAGCCGGTGATCATCAACTCGACCGGCGACCTGGATGCCCGCATTCGCCAGTGGGTCCGCCTCGAATCCCTGCGCGCTGATGCTGCGGCGGATGATACCATGGCGGCTCCGGCTTCGTTCAGTCCGGTTGGGCAAACCAGCAGCGACTATGAGCGGCGGATCACAGAGATCTGGAAACATGTCCTTGGTATCGATGAGATTGGCATCCACGACAACTTCTTCGATCTGGGCGGCAATTCGCTGATCGCGCTTCAGCTGATCGCCCGGCTCAAGAAGGAGTTCAAGACCCAAGTACCGGCGGTGGCGATCTTTGAAGCACCCACTATTAGCGCGCTGGTTCAGTACCTGTTGCCAGACGCTTCCGCCGTCGCGCCCGCCGATGCGCTGTTGGCCGAGCGGCGCCAGCGCGTGCGCCAGACCGCCGAGCAGGATGGCATCGCGATCATCGGCATGGTCGGGCGCTTCCCCGGCGCATCCACCGTCGATGCCCTCTGGCAGAATATACGGAATGGCGTGGAGTCGACGACCCACTTCACCGACGCAGAGTTGCTGGCGGCCGGTGTTGATCCGCTGCTGGTGCAGCACCCCGACTACGTCAAATCGCGACCGCTCCTGGCGAATGATGTCAGCTTGTTCGATGCGGCGTTTTTCGGCTACACGCCGCGCGAGGCGGAGTTTCTCGACCCGCAGCAGCGCTTGTTCCAAGAATGCGCCTGGGAGGCCCTGGAGCAGGCTGGCTACGATACCCAGCGCTACCCCGGCCTGGTCGGCGTCTTCGGTGGCACCAACATGAATTACTACTTCCATCATTTGATGGACGACCATGCGCTCCGCGAACACATGAGCGAAGCGATCATGTTGCAAAACGACAAGGACGCCTTGGCGACATATGTCTCCTATAAACTTGACCTGCGCGGGCCGAGTTTCAGCATCCAGACCTACTGCTCGACCTCGCTGGTCGCCACCCACCTGGCCTGCCGCAGCCTGCGCCACGGCGACTGCGATATCGCCTTGGCGGGCGGCGTGTCTATCCGCGTTCCGGTCAACACCGGCTATCTATTTCAGGAAGGCGATCAGGTGTCACCGGACGGCCACTGCCGGACGTTCGACGCCAACGCGGGCGGCGCGACCTTCGGCGACGGGGTGGCGATCGTGGTGCTGAAGCGGCTAGCGGATGCGCTGGCCGACGGCGACACTATCCACGCGGTCATCCGCGGGTCGGCGATCAATAACGACGGGGGGCTGAAGGTCGGCTACACGGCACCCAGCGTGGTCGGGCAGGCGGCGGTGGTGCAGGCCGCGCTGGCCGACGCCAATCTGGCAGCCGATGCCATCTCGTATGTCGAGGCCCACGGCACC